>Ga0079225_10002853_pt1 | contig 10055 bp, 9 predicted proteins | sample Poulit2012_FD_76344 | JGI IMG/M metagenome (GOLD analysis project Ga0079225, IMG submission 76344) | Agricultural soil microbial communities from Georgia to study Nitrogen management - Poultry litter 2012 | ecosystem: Environmental > Terrestrial > Soil > Agricultural land | place: USA: Georgia...
TCCCGAGCCACGCCAGCCGCACCGTGTCGGCGTCGTTGCCGGCCAGCGCGGGCGTCGCAAGCGGAAACAGCAGAAAGAGGTAGCCCAGCTGGGCCACGGTGGAGTAGGCCACGACGCGCTTGAGGTGGCGTTGGCGCAGCGCGAGGGTCGCGCCCCAGGCGACCGCCCCCGTGCCGAACAGCCCGAGGAGCACGGCGCCGCCGGGTGGGGCGAGGTCGCCGTACACGTCGAACCACACCCGCACGATCACGTAGAAGGAGGCCTTGACGACGAGGGCCGACAGCATCGGGCTCACCGCGGCAGGCGCCGCCGAGTGGGCCGGGGGCAGCCAGCCGTGGGCCGGAAACAGCGCCGTCTTCAACCCCAGGCCCGCCACCATGGCGGCCAACGCCACCACGGCGTCCGGACCCTCGCTCAGCCGGGTGCCGGCCTGCACAAGGTCCAGGGTGGCGGTGTTGCCGTACAGCAGGCCCACGCCGAGCAGAAAGAGCAGGGAGCCGGCGACGGCGACGACGAGGTACCGCATGGCGCCGCGACGCGCCTCGCGCCCGCCCCCGGCGACGAGCGCGACGGCGGCGATGCTGAGGAGTTCCAGGCCGATGTAGATGTTGAACAGGTCACCGGAGACGTAGACGACGTTGAGGCCGGACCACAGGCCCAGCCACAGGGGCCACCCGCCCCGCCCACCGCGCAGCGAGCTGCCCGCGGTGGCGTACACGGTGATGGCCAAACCCACGAGGGAGGTCATCGCCAGCAGCGCGGCGCTGAGCCCGTCGACGCGCGTGACGATCCCCAGGGGCGGCTCCCAGCCCGACATGAGGTAGGTCTGGGTGCCGCCGGTGACGACGAGGGCAACGACGACCGCCCCGGCCGCCGCGGTCAGCGCCGCGGTAACCACGGCGACGACGCCGGCGGCCCGTTCCCGCGTGAGCGCCGCGGCCACCGCGCCCACCAGGGGCAGCAGCGGCGGCAGCAGCACGAGCGCGCTCACGACGTCTCCCCGGTTCCGGCCGGAGGCGGGGCCGCGCCGTCGGCTGGCTCGGCCCCGACTGGCTCGCCGTCCGCCTGGCCGCCGTCCTCGCCCGGCTCGCCGTCGCGAGCTGCGTCTTCGTCGCGGGCGTCGTCGTCCTCGATGCGCCGGGCCAGCGCGAGCGCGAAGGCGCTGACGCTCACGGTGATGACGATGCCCGTGAGGGCCAGAGCGTGGGTGACCGGGTCCGGTTCGCGCGCGTCGAACCCCACCGCGACGATGACCATGAGCACCCCGCCGCCGGCGATGTTGAGGCCCACCACCCGGCGGATGAGGTCCTCGGTGAGCAGGAGTCGGGCGGTTCCCGCCACGGCGAGCAGGGCGCCGAGCACGAGGTACAGCGGCATTTGGCTCATGACCGCCCCACCCGCTCGGCCGGTGGCCGGGCCGCGACGAACGCGCCCGCGAGAGCCGCGGCGATGCTCAGCGCCAGCACGGCCTCGACGGCGAGGATGACATCCCCCGCCCAGGGCGCATCGAGCACGAGCCAGCCGCCGCCGAGGGCCGCCGTGGCCCCGGCCAGCAGGAGGAAGCCCGCCAGGCCGACGGTGATGGCGGCGGGCAGCCAGCGCCCGCGGGGCACCACCGCGGTGCCCGACAGGTGCAGCAACACCATGGCGCCGGCGAGGACGGCGCCGGCCTGGAACGCCCCGCCCGGGCGGGTGGAGCCGGCGATGAGCAACCAGCCGGCGATGAGCACGAGGATGGGCACGAGCAGGTGCACGGTGCGGCGGAAGGGGGCGCCGAGGGAGACGACGCGTTCCCGCATGGGCCCATGCAGGCGCACGGTGGCCAGCGCGGCCACGGTGAGCACCGCGATTTCCAGCAGCGTGTCGTAGGCCCGGAAGTTGAGGAGCACGCCGGTGATCGCGTGGTCCACCCCGCTGGCGCCCAGGCGTGCCAGCGCGAGGTCCCCGGCGGACGGGCGGCCCGCATCGGTGCTGAGGTGGAGGACGGCGATGACGGCGGCGACCCCCAGCAGCGTCGCCGGTACGGCCGCGGCGACATCGGTGGCGTCGACCCGCCGGCGGCGGCTCTCGCGGCGGGAGCCGATGGCGTCGAGCATGAGGCCCCCGGTGATCCCGGCGCCGATGGCCGCCTCGGCCAGGGCAACGTCGGGGGCCGCGAGGCGCGCCCAGATGACCGCCAGCAGGGTGCCGAAAACGAGAAACAGCATGATCGCCGTCGTGCGGCGCCGCACCACCAGGGCACCGACGGCCGCGGCGAGGGTGCCCAGGGCGAGGCTGACGTCGAGGATGCCGGCGGCGGGATCCGTCACGAGGGGCCCTCGTGGTCGCGGGCGAGCAGATGGGCATTCGTCGCCGCGGCCAGGAGCGCCAAGGCCCACACAAGCGCGAGCTTGAGGGCGACGGCGACCGAGCCCGCCTGGAGGACGAGCCCGATCATGACGAGCCCGAGCCCGAGGTTGTCGGCCTTCGTCAGCGCGTGGAGCTTGGTGTGCAGGTCGGCGAAGCGCAGCAGGCCGAGCGTGCCGGCGGCGAAGAACACGCATCCGCCGACGACGAGCACGATGGTGAGGACGTCGAGGATCATCGCCGCCCCTCCGGCGTCTCGGCCCCGGGGGTGGGGTCGGGCTCGCCGCCGTCGGCGGCCCCGGCGGGGGGAACGCGCTGCTCGGCGCGCACCCGCACCGCGACGAGCAGGGTCGCCAGGGCGATGAGGACGATGGCCCCGTCCCGCAGCGCCGGGATCTGATCGGCCTCGGCGAGAAGGGCGAGCACGGCGGTGCCGGTCGTGCCGAGGAGGACGACGACGAGCAGGCGGTGGCGCGCCGTCGGCCCCCGCAGAATCTGCACGAGGCTCACCAGGACGTTGACGACCAGGAAGGCGGCAGCCGCGTGCAGGAGGAGGGAGATGGCGATCACTCCGGACGTCGACGGGGGCGGTCGGGGCGTAGCCGACATCGTAGAAAGGAGACGGCGGCGGCGCGCGGCGAGAGCCCCGCGGCGTCACCCCGGGGTGACGTCGGGCGAGGCCGTTCCGTGGGGGAGGCGCCGCAGCTCCGCGGTCGCGTTGGCCATCGCGGATTGCGAGCGGGAGGCCAGGGCATACTCCCGGTCGCGCCGCGAGACGAGCACCGCGGCGAGAAAGCGCTCCGGGTTCGTGCCCCACGGCGGCGGGGGCGACACGAAGGGCTCGACGCGGGCCGCGAGGTCGCGGCCCAACGCCACCCGCGAGTCCAGGGCGAGCGAACCGGTGCGGTCGAGGAACCGACGCGCGGTGAGAGACAAGGTATCCGGCAGCGTGGCGATGTCGGCGTGGGCGGCCCATTCCGCGAGCTCGGGAGGCATGACGAGGGGGAGGCTGCGCCGCTCGGCGCCCCGCACCCGCAGCGCGTAGGTGCCCGCGAGTACGTCCCCCACCCGCTTGCCCCGGCGAGTGACGAGTGAGCAGATGATCGCCACGCCGCCGGCCGTCAGCCACAGCTCGCCCACGCCGGTGAGCGAGCGCACGAAGGCGTGGCGCAGCCGGATGGGCCCGCCGTCGTCCCGCACGATGCGGATTCCCGCGGCGAGCTTGCCCAGGGAGCGGCCTCGAGTGAGGGTTTCGACCACGGTGGGAATGATGACCATGACGAGCACGATCGAGGTGACCAGCAGGGTCGCGAACTGGGCCTCGTTGAGGGCAACGGCGTAGCTGAGCCGGGCGGCCAGTGTCCCCACGACCATCGCGTACAGCAGGCCGTCGATGAGCGCGCTCACCACGCGCGGCAGGAACGAGGCGGGCCGCACCTCCAGGGCGACGGCCTCGCCGGTGATGAGCAGGTCTTCCCCGAACCGGGCCGCGCCGGGGGCCGTGGCAGTCGTCATGTGTGGCAGGGTACCGACGTGGACATCGACGCGTTTGCAGCCGTGCACGAGTCACAGTGGCAACGCCTGGAGCAGCTGACGAAACAGCGCCGGCTCAACGGGCAGGAAACCGACGAACTCGTCAGCCTCTACCAGGCGGCCGCCGGTCACCTCTCCCAGCTGCACACCTCCGCACCCGACCCGCTGCTCGTGTCGCGCCTGTCGGGGATCCTCACCAGCGCACGCGCGCGGATTGCGGGGGCTCACGAGCTGCGGCTGTCCGACGTCACGCGCTTCTTCGTCTTCAGCCTCCCGGCGGCGTTCTACCGGGTGCGGTGGTGGACGGTGGCCGTCATGGTCGGATTCGTCGGGGTGGCCGCGCTCAGCGCCTGGTGGATCCTCGCCACCCCGGAGGCCATGGCTGCGCTGGGCTCGGAACGCGAGCTCGACCGGTACGCCAACGAGGCCTTCGAGGCGTACTACTCCAATTACCCGGCCGGGGATTTCGCTGGCCAGGTGTGGACGAACAACGCCTGGATCGCCGCGCAGTGCATCGGCCTGGGGATCAGTGGGATCTTCCCCGTGTATGTGCTGCTCGTCAACGCCGTGGGCGTGGGATCCTCGGCCGCGATCATGGCCGACCACGACAGCTTGCACGTGTTCTTCGGCCTCATCCTGCCCCACGGGCTCATGGAGCTCACCGCCATCTTCATCGCCGGGGGAGCAGGCCTCAAACTGTTCTGGGCGTGGGTGGCCCCCGGCGGGCGCACCCGCGTGCGGGCCCTGGCGACCGAGGGGCGCGCCCTGTTCACGGTCGCCCTGGGGCTCGTCATCGTGCTCGGCGTCTCCGGCATCGTCGAAGGCTTCGTCACCCCCTCCGGGCTGCCGACGGGCGTGAAGATCACCATCGGTGCCCTCGTGCTCGCCGCCTACTGGGCCTACACGCTCGTGCTCGGGCGCCGCGCCGTGGCCGCCGGCGAAACGGGCGACCTCCTGCCCGACCAGGCCGGCTACACCCTGGCCCAAGCCGGCTAATTCACCCTGGCCCAGCGGGCTGATTCCCGCAGGCCGACTGATCCCGCTCGGGGCTCACCGACGGCCGCCGCCTGCGTTCGCGGTGCGTTCCGCGCGCCTTGCAGTCGCGAGAACCGGCGTTGCCTTCCATGCTTGGAAAGGAGCACGCGACGAAGGGTGAGAGGCCATGAGCACCGACAGTTTCCAGGCGCGCGACACGCTGCGGGTGGACGACGTCGACTACGACATCTTCCGCCTCGATCGGGTCGAGGGAGCCGAGCGCCTCCCCTACAGCCTGAAGATCTTGCTCGAGAACGTCCTGCGCAACGAAAACGGCACGACGATCACCGCCGAGCAGGCCCGAGCGCTCGCCGCCTGGGACCCGGGCGGGGAACCGAGCACCGAGATCCAGTTCACCCCCGCCCGTGTGCTCATGCAGGACTTCACCGGCGTGCCCTGCATCGTCGACCTCGTCGCCATGCGCGACGCCATGACGGCGATGGGCGGGGATCCGGCGAAGATCAACCCGCTCATCCCCACCGACCTCGTCATCGACCACTCGATCATCGCCGACGTCTTCGCGCGCCCCGACGCGTTCCGGATCAACGCCGACCTGGAGTTCCAGCGCAACCGCGAACGCTACGAACTGCTGCGCTGGGGCCAGCAGGCCTTCGACGACTTCCAGGTCGTGCCCCCCGACACGGGCATCTGCCACCAGGTCAACCTCGAATACCTCGCCCGCGTCGTCTTCACCCGCACCCTGGCCGGCGAGGGCGCCCAGCGCGCGCTGGCCTACCCTGACACCCTCGTGGGCACCGACTCCCACACCCCGATGATCAACGGCCTGGGCGTGCTCGGCTGGGGCGTGGGCGGCATCGAGGCCGAGGCCGCCATGCTCGGAGAGCCGATGAGCATGCTCATCCCCCAGGTCGTGGGCCTCAAACTCACCGGTGAGCTGCGCGAGGGCACGACCGCCACCGACGTCGTCCTCACCGTCGCCGAGCTGCTGCGCCGCACCCGCGTCGTCGGCAAGTTCGTCGAGTTCTTCGGCCCCGGCGTGGCCAACATCCCACTGGCCAACCGGGCCACGCTCGGCAACATGAGCCCCGAGTACGGCTCGACCGTGACGATCTTCCCCATCGACGACGAAACGCTGGCCTACCTGCGGCTCACCGGCCGCGACGAGCACCAGATCCGCCTCGTGGAGGCCTACGCCAAGGAGCAGGGCCTGTGGCACGACCCCGAGCGGGTGGCGGACTACTCCCAGGTGGTCGAGCTCGACCTCGCGACGGTCGAGCCCTCCCTGGCCGGGCCCACCCGCCCGCAGGACCGCGTGCCCCTCCACGCCGCCCACTCCGCGGTGCGGGCCCTGCTCGCCGGCAAGAGTCACGCCGAGGCGGTCCAGGGCGGCCTGGATGAGGGGATCGCCGAGACCTTCCCGGCCAGCGACCCGGTGACCGTCAGCCGCGACGTCGAACGTGACGCGCCCCCACGCACGGGGCCCTACGAAGCGGACGGCGACTGGCCGTCGAACCCGGTGGACATCGCCGTCAACGGCTCCGACGCCCAACTCGACCACGGCGACGTCGTCATCGCCGCGATCACCTCGTGCACCAACACCTCCAACCCCTCGGTGATGATCGGGGCGGGGCTCGTGGCGAAGAAGGCGGTGGAGCTGGGCCTGCGCACCAAACCGTGGGTGAAGACGACCCTCGCCCCGGGGTCGCGGGTCGTCACCGACTACTACGAACGCGCCGGGCTCACCCCCTACCTCGACGAGCTGGGCTTCCACCTCGTCGGCTACGGCTGCACCACCTGCATCGGTAACTCCGGGCCCCTCATCCCCGAGGTCGCCCAGGCGGTGGACGACCACGACCTCACGGTCGCCTCCGTGTTGTCCGGCAACCGCAACTTCGAAGGGCGCATCCACTCCCAGACCAAGATGAACTTCCTCGCCTCACCCCCGCTCGTCGTCGTCTACGCCCTCACCGGCACCCTCCACACCAACCTCCTCACCGACCCGCTGGGGCAGGACCGCGACGGCAACGACGTCTTCCTGCGCGACGTGTGGCCCAGCACCGAGGAAATCCAGGAGGTCATCGACGGCACCATCGAGGCCCAAATGTTCCGCGAGGGCTACGCCGACGTGCTCACCGGCGACGCCAACTGGCAGGGCATGGAGTTGACGACGTCCCAGACGTTCGCGTGGAACGAGGACTCCCGGTACGTGCGCCGACCGCCCTACTTCGATGGCATGAGCCGCGAACCCGAGGAGCTGGCCGACATCACCGGTGCCCGCGTGCTGGCCTACCTGGGCGATTCGGTGACCACCGACCACATCTCCCCGGCCGGGGCGATCCTGCCCGACTCCCCGGCGGGCCGGTACCTGCAGGACCACGGCGTGCACGTCGCGGACTTCAACTCCTACGGCTCCCGCCGCGGCAACCACGAGGTGATGATCCGCGGCACCTTCGCCAACATCCGGCTGCGCAACAAACTCGTTCCCGGCATCGAAGGCGGCTTCACCCGCCGGCTCCCCGACGGCGAGCCGCAGAGCATCTTCGATGCCGCCCAGGATTATGCCGCCGAGGGAACGCCCCTCATCGTGCTCGCGGGAGCCGATTACGGATCTGGCTCCTCGCGCGACTGGGCGGCGAAGGGAACGATGCTGCTCGGCGTCAAGGCGGTGGTGGCGACCTCCTTCGAACGCATCCACCGCACCAACCTCATCGGCATGGGCGTGCTGCCGTTGCAGTTCGCCGACGGCGAGGACGCCGAATCCCTGGGGCTGACGGGTGAGGAGACCTTCTCGATCACCGGGCTTGCGGGCCACGAGCAGATCCCGGCCATGGTGAAAGTCCGGGCCGAAGGCGACGGCGAGGCGACCGAGTTCGAGGCACGGGTGCGCATCGACACCCCGGCCGAGGCGAACTACTTCCGCCACGGCGGGATCCTGCCCTACGTGTTGCGCGGAATGCTGGCACGCTGAGATATGGCCAACCCGACAGTCGCACAACAACTCATCGACATGCTCCGCGCCGCCGGCGTCGAGCGCATCTACGGCATCGCCGGTGACAGCCTCAACCCCGTCGTCGACGCCGTGCGGCGCGCCGAGGGCATGTCGTGGGTGCACGTGAGCAACGAGGAGGCCGGCGCCTTCGCCGCGGCCGCCGAGGCCCAGCTCACCGGCAAGCTCGCGGTGTGTGCCGGTAGCTGCGGGCCGGGCAACACCCATCTGCTGCAGGGGCTGTATGACGCCAATCGGTCCGGCGCCCCGGTGCTGGCCATCGCCTCCCACATCGAATCCGCCACCATCGGCACGGGCTATTTCCAAGAGACCCACCCCGAACGCACCTTCCAGGACGCCTCGGTGTGGTGCGAGGTGGTCACCCCCGAGCAGATGCCCCACGCCCTGCACGTGGCGATGCAAACCGCCCTCGCCGAGCGGGGAGTGTCGGTGGTGGTGCTTTCCGGAGACCTCGCCTCGCAGGAGTCGGCCGGGCCCACGCGCGACTCCGCGCTCGTCGCGCGGCCCTCCGTGGTGGTGCCGCCCGAGGATCAGGTGACGGCGCTCGCCGATGCACTCAACGCCGCCGAGCGCGTCACCCTGTTCTGCGGGGCCGGGTGCCGCGACGCCCACGCCGACGTCATGGCCCTGGCCGGCCGGCTGCATGCGCCGATCGGCCACGCCCTGGGCGGCAAGGAGTGGATCCAGTACGACAACCCCTACGACGTCGGCATGAGCGGCCTGCTCGGGTACGGCGCCGCGCACAAGGCGACCCACGAGGCCGACCTGCTCCTCATGCTGGGAACCGACTTCCCCTACCGGGAGTTCCTGCCACAGGCCCGCACGGCCCAGGTGGATGCGGATGCGAGCCGGCTGGGCCGGCGCACCCCGCTCGAAGTCGCGGTTCACGGTGACGTCGGCGAGACGATCCGGGCCGTGCTGCCGCACGTGACGCAGAAGACCGATCGCAGCTTCCTCGATGCCATGCTGCGCGAGCACGCCGAGTCCCTGGAGCGCGTGGTCGACGCCTACACCCAGCGGGTCGAACGGATGCGCCCGATTCGGCCCGAGTACGTCGCCGCGCAGCTGGACGAACTCGCCGCGGACGACACCGTCTTCACCGTCGACACCGGCATGGCCAATGTGTGGGCGGCGCGCTACCTCACGCCCAACGGCCGGCGCAGGGTGATCGGCTCGTTCAAGCACGGGTCGATGGCCAGCGCGGTGCCCCACGCCATCGGCGCGCAACTGGCCTACCCCGACCGGCAGGTCGTCACCCTCAGCGGCGACGGCAGCCTCGCGATGCTGCTGGGGGAACTCATCACGATCCGCCAGCAGCGGCTGCCGATCAAGATCGTGCTGTTCAACAACGCATCCCTCGGCATGATCAAGCTGGAGATGATGGTCGACGGCATCCCCGACCACCAGACCGACCACGAGCCGACGAACTTCGCGGCCGTGGCGCAGGCCGTGGGGATCACGGGGATCCGCGTGGAGGACCCCGCTGAGGTGCCCGCGGCGCTGCGGGACGGGCTGAACCGGCCGGGCCCGGTGCTCATGGAGTTCGTCACCGACGCCAACGCGTTGTCGATCCCGCCGGCGATCACCGGCGAACAGGTGCGCGGGTTCGCGTTGTCGGCGAGCAAGCAGATCCTCGGCGGCGGCGTGGGCAAGATGATCGACCTGGCCCGGGCGAACCTGCGCAACATCCCACGGCCGTAAACCGGCGGTGGGCCCGCGCTTAGTCGCGCAGCTTGGCCACGGTGATGAGCAGGGTGGCGTCTTCGAGCGCATCGAGCCCGTGGCGGGCGGGAGGCACGATGAGCAGGTGACCGCTGCGGGCCAACCACTCCACGTCTCCCGACCACATGCGCACCCGGCCGCTGAGCACAAAGATGGTCGCCTCGTCGTGGTTCTCCCGCTCGGCGATCCGGGCGCCGGCGCGCAGGGCGACGACCGTCTGGCGCAGCACCTTCTCGTGCCCGCCGACGACGGTGTCCCCGGCCCGTCCGCTGCTGGCGCCCACCGCTGCGGTCAGTTGCTGGCGCGCGAGCGCCTCGATGGAGATTCGTTGCATACCCCAGTGTGGAAGCCCGCGCGCTGCCCCACCACCGCAACGCCCAGCCCCCGCACCACTCCTCGCCGCTAACTCCGGGGATCCAGACGGCTCCCGGGCGCTAACTCCTGGGATCCA
>Ga0079225_10002854_pt1 | contig 10055 bp, 9 predicted proteins | sample Poulit2012_FD_76344 | JGI IMG/M metagenome (GOLD analysis project Ga0079225, IMG submission 76344) | Agricultural soil microbial communities from Georgia to study Nitrogen management - Poultry litter 2012 | ecosystem: Environmental > Terrestrial > Soil > Agricultural land | place: USA: Georgia...
GAGCCTTCAAGCGCCTGTTCCATCTTGCCCAGAATATGCATGCGGCCTTCGCGGGCCTGGGCCAGCGCAACTTCCATGATTTCACGGGTGATGCCCTGGATTTTGATGTCCATTTGCAGGGCCGTGATGCCGTTTTTCGTGCCGGCGACCTTGAAGTCCATATCACCCAGGTGATCTTCGTCGCCCAGGATGTCGGTCAGGACGGCGAATTTGCCACCTTCTTTGATCAGGCCCATCGCGACACCGGCAACGTGGGTCTTGATTGGCACACCGGCGTCCATCATGGCCAATGAACCGCCACATACCGACGCCATGGACGACGAACCATTGGATTCCGTGATTTCAGCCACCACGCGCACGGTGTACTGGAAATCTTCCGGTTCGGGCAGCAGCGGGGTCAGGGCACGACGCGCCAGGCGTCCGTGACCGATTTCACGACGCTTGGTGAAGCCGAAACGGCCGGTCTCGCCGGTGGAAAACGGCGGGAAGTTGTAGTGCATCATGAAGCGGTCGCGGTATTCGCCCATGACGGAATCAATGATTTGCTCGTCTTGCTTGGTGCCCAGTGTGGCCACCACCAGCGCCTGCGTTTCGCCACGCGTGAACAAGGCACTGCCATGGGCACGCGGCAGCACGCCAAGGCGGATGTCGATGGGACGCACCGTGCGGGTGTCACGCCCGTCAATACGCGGCTCGCCGTTAAGAATCTGCTGGCGCACAATGTCGGCCTGCAGCGAGAACAGGATGTCTTCGACCAGCACTGTGTCGGGCGCGTCTTGCCCGTTGGCCTGGGCCTGTTCGGCCAGGGCGGCCTGGGTGCGTTCGACAACTTCGGCGATTTTCTGGCTGCGTTCCTGCTTGGAACGGATCTGGTAGGCAGCACGCAGGCCATCGACGGCCAGTTCGCGCACAGCGGATTCCAGTTCTTCGTTCTTGGCGGGGGGCTGCCAGTCCCATTCGGGCTTGCCGGCTTCGGCGACCAGGTCGTGAATGGCGTTGATGACCACCTGCATTTGTTCGTGGCCGAACATGACGCCGCCCAGCATGATGTCTTCATCCAGCTCGCTGGCTTCGGATTCGACCATCAGGACAGCAGCTTCGGTACCGGCAACGACCAGATCCAGCTTGGAATCCTGCAACTGGGTGGCGGTGGGATTGAGCACGTATTCGCCGTCAATGTAGCCCACCCGCGCAGCACCGATGGGGCCGTTGAAGGGGATGCCGGAAATGGCCAGCGCGGCCGATGCGCCGATCATGCCGGCAACATCCGGGTCGACTTCGGGGTTGACGGACATGGCGTGCAGAATGACCTGGACTTCGTTGTAGAAGCCCTCGGGAAACAGGGGACGCAGCGGACGGTCGATCAGGCGCGATGTCAGGGTTTCTTTTTCGGACAGCTTGCCTTCGCGCTTGAAGAAGCCGCCGGGAATGCGCCCGGCCGCATAGGTGCGCTCAACGTAGTCAACAGTAAGCGGGAAAAAGTCTTGGCCGGGTCGGGCCGTCTTGTTGCCCACAACAGTTGCGAGCACGACGGTGTCGTCAACGGTGACCAGCACCGCACCCGATGCCTGGCGAGCAATTTCGCCGGTTTCAAGCGTGACAGTGTGTGGACCGTACTGGAACGACTTGGTCACTTTATTAAACATTAGGAGGTATCCTTACAATACAAAAAAACCGTGTGCGCCGCGAGCTTCGCAACGGACACGGTTGGTCGTTATGCGCAGCCGCGCCCGCGCATTACTTGCGCAGACCGAGCTGTTCGATCAGGTTGCGGTAAGAATCCGGATTACGGTTTTTCAGGTAATCAAGAAGCTTGCGACGACGGCTGACCATGCGCAACAAACCGCGACGCGAATGGTGGTCTTTGCGGTGTGTTTTGAAGTGTTCGGTAAGATCGTTGATGCGAGCGGTAAGCAGTGCCACCTGGACTTCGGGTGAACCCGTGTCGCCTTTTTCGCGCTGGAACTTTTCAACGATTTCGGTTTTGCTGTTGCCGGAAACGGACATGATGAAACAGGCCTCTAAAACATGCGTCGGGGCCGAGGTGCCCGGACGTGATTGGTTGATGAACTATAATCATTCTGACCGGCCGGGCCCGCATGGGCCTGCAAATTGCATGGCCGAAAGCCCGCAAGCGTGGCGTTGTCAGAATCCCGCCATTATAGCGGAAAACAGTCCGGCCTACGGCTTTTTTTCAGAAAAGGCGCGCATCATGTCTTCTACCCTGCAACAAGCACTCGTTCGCGCAGGTGCCGTGCTGGCACCGTTGGCACTGGCCGCCTGCAGCAGTCTGACCGACGTGCCTCCCGGCACCTCGCTTGCACAGGTCCAGGCCCAGTATGGCGCGCCCAGCTATTCGTGCACCGGCCGTGACGGCCAGCAGCGCGTGATCTGGACCACCCAGCCCATGGGGCAGTATGCCTGGGGTGCCAATGTGGACAGCGCGGGCAATATTGACCAGATCGAACCCGTCCTGACCAACTCGTCTTTCCGCAAGCTGGGCGAAGGCAGCTGGAATCAGGAACAGGTGTATTGCGAATTCGGCCCGCCGGCGGAAATCGGTCCGGTCGGCATGCCGTCAGTGCGCCAAGAGGTTTGGAGCTATCGCTACAAAGAAAGCGGTGCCTGGAATTCGCTGATGCATATTTACTTTGATCCGTACACCGGCAAGGTCACGCGTTTCCATTCCGGGCCCGACCCCATGTTCGACCCCCGGGAATTCTGGCTTTTCTAGGATTCATCCGGATCGCCGGTCGGTACCGTCCGTCGCAGAGCGGCGGCCATCACCATTTGCGGCGGCTGCGGCATCCGCCTGATCCTTTTCACCGGGCCCGGCCGTTGCCGCGGCGTCTTCCTGACGACGGCGCTGCAGGTAACGGGCACGACGCCAGCGCCATGCCATGACGACCCAGCCCGACAGGCCATAGGCCACAAACATGCCAAACAGCACCAGCGGCGGATCACTGGAAACAAAGACGAAAGCGGCCACGACAAGCAAAATGACCCAGAACGGGACGCTGCGCCCCAGTGCAAAAGACTTGCCGCTGTAGAACGGCGCCACGGTGACCATGTTGACCCCGGCATAGACCGTGATCAGCCACGCCAGCCACGACACGGTCGCGCTTTCCAGCGGCAGTTTATTGTCAACCGCCAGCCACACGAAGCCCGCCATCAGCGCTGCGGCGGCCGGACTGGGAAGCCCCTGAAAAAAGCGCTTGTCGACAACGCCGATATTGGTGTTGAAGCGTGCCAGGCGCAAGGCGGCACCCACCACATAGACAAACGCCGCCAGCCAGCCCCAGCGCCCCAGGCCCTGCAGCACCCACACATACATGACCAGCGCCGGGGCCATTCCGAACGACACTACATCGGCCAGCGAATCGTATTGTTCGCCAAAGGCGGACTGGGTGTTGGTGAGGCGCGCCACCCGGCCGTCCATGCCGTCGAAGGCGATGGCCAGAAAGATGGCGATGGCTGCAATTTCGAAGCGGCCATTCATGGCCTGCACCACCGCGTAGAACCCCGCAAACAGGTTTGCCGTGGTGAACGCATTGGGCAGCAGATAAATGCTGCGCCGGCGGTGCTTTTCTTCTGGCGTCAAGTCCGAATGTGGCATAAGGCCCCCTATTGGACAGGGTCTGCTCCGGGTTGCGAACCGGCATTGTCCTGCGGCGCTTTAGGGAGTTCGGCCAGCACGGTGCTGGTCGCCTGCACACGGTCGCCCAGCGCCACGCGCGGACGGGCATGCAAAGGCAGGTAGACATCGACCCGCGACCCGAACCGGATGAATCCATAGCGCTGCCCCTGAAACAGGGTATCGCCCTTGTTCGCATAGCAAAGAATGCGCTTGGCGATCAGGCCGGCAATCTGCACGGCCGTGACGTATTGCCCGTCTCGGGTGCGGATCACCATGGCGTTGCGTTCGTTTTCCAGCGATGCCTTGTCGAGCGCCGCGTTGACGAACTTGCCGGGAAAATACGTGACATCCACCGCTTCGCCGCTGACCGGTGCCCGGTTGGAGTGCACGTTGAACACGTTCATGAAAACACTGATCTTGAGTGCATCGCGCTTGGCGTAGGGATCCATGGTTTCCTCGACGGCGACAATACGGCCGTCGGCCGGCGACAGCACATTCTGATCGCCCGCGGGTGCGACGCGCGCGGGATCACGGAAGAACTGGACAACAAAAATAGTCAGCAGCCAGAACGGGATGGACACCCACACGGACCAGAAGGTGACCAGAACCGAAATCAGCACGATACCGGCGATGAACGGCCAGCCTTCACGCGCGATAAAAGGATGAGGATAAGAAGGTTTATTCATAGTAGGCGAAGAATAACCGATATGCACCTGACCGTGGATAAGGCAATTGGCCCGCGTTCCGGGCCGGCGGCGGTCAGGAAGCGCCCGAACCGATCATGCCGGTCACGGGTGATGTCGGTTCCGCACTGTACAGCTTGCGGGGCATGCGCCCGGCCCGGAACGCCATGCGCCCGCCCTGCACCGCCTGCCTCATGGCGGCGGCCATCAGGACCGGATCCTGCGCATGGGCGATGGCCGAATTCATCAGCACGGCGTCGCAGCCCAACTCCATCGCAATAGCGGCGTCCGACGCGGTACCCACCCCGGCGTCCACGATGACCGGCACCGAAACGGCGTCGATCACCAGGCGCAGATTCCAGGGGTTCAGGATGCCCATGCCCGAGCCGATGATGGACGCCAGCGGCATGATGGCCGCACACCCGATGTCTTCCAGCATCTTGGCCTGGACCGGATCGTCCGAACAATACACCATGACGTCAAAGCCGTCCCTGACCAGGGTTTCGGCCGCCTTCAGCGTTTCCGGCATGTTGGGAAACAGGGTTTCGGGATCCCCCAGGACTTCAAGCTTGACCAGACAATGCCCGTCAAGCAGTTCGCGCGCAAGACGCAGCGTGCGTACCGCGTCTTCGGCGTTGTAGCAACCCGCCGTGTTCGGCAGGTAGGTGAATTCCGAGGGCGGCAGATAATCCAGAAGACTGGGCTCGCCGGCGCTTTGTCCGATGTTGGTGCGCCGTATGGCGACCGTGATGATTTCGGCACCGCTGGCGTCGATGGCTTGGCGTGTCTGTTCAAAATCCTTGTACTTTCCCGTACCCACCAGAAGGCGAGACGAATACTGCTTTCCTGCCAGGGACCAGAGGTCTTGCATAAATTGCTCCAAGTGACGCTGTGATACGGTGTGCAAACAGTGATTTTAACGCGATCGTCAGAGGCAGCCGCCCAAAAGATGGATAATGGCCTTATGAACGTACTGGACCAGATTGTTGCGCGGGCCGCGCGCCGGCCTGCCCATGTCGTGATGTGCGAGGGCGATGACGCCCGCGTCGTGCAGGCAGCGGCAAAAGCCGTGCAAGACGGTATTGCACGCATCACCCTGGTGGGCGATGCTGCCGCCATCACGGACCGCATCGCCGGTGAAGGCGTGGACCGGCAGTTGCTGGACATTGTGGATCCGGCCACGTCGCCCCTGCTGCCCGAACTGATGCGCAGCCTGCAAGAAACGCGCCCGCGCGCCCGGGCCACCCCCGAGAAAATCCGTGCTGACGCGCTACAGCCGCTGCACTTTGCCAATCTGATGGTGCGTACCGGGCATGCCTGCGGCAGTGTGGCCGGGGCGGTCCATACGTCACCCGACGTGATCCGCAGCGCCATCCGCATCATTGGACGCGCGCCCGACCAGCCGGTGCTGTCTTCGCTGTTTCTGATGCATTTTGACCGGCCGCATCACCCGGTGCAAGGCGGCATGATATTTGCCGACTGCGCGGTCAACATCGACCCCACCGATACCCAGCTGGCCGATATCACCCTGAATGCCGCGCATAACGCGCGCTTTCTGCTGGGCGAAGAACCGCGCATCGCCATGCTGTCGTTCTCCACGGCGGGCAGTGCGCGCCACGCCCGCACTGAAAAAATGCGGCGCGCGGCACGGCTGGTGAAGCAACGCGAACCCGGCCTGCTGATCGACGAGGACATGCAGCTGGATGCCGCCGTCGTACCATCGGTGGCGGCGCGCAAGGCGCCCGGATCGCAGATCCGCGGGCGTGCCAATGTACTGATATTTCCGGACCTGGATGCGGGCAACATCGGTTACAAACTGGCCGAACGCTTCGGCGGCGCTGTGGCGATCGGACCCCTGCTTCAGGGTTTGCGTCATCCGGCCAATGATTTGTCGCGCGGCTGCAGCAGTCGCGACATTTATTACGCGATCGCCGTCACCAGCGTGCAGGCCGGTGCCGATGTCGATGCCGTGTCGCCAGACCAACAGAAACACAACGAAATGTAAAAACCGGCGCGATTCGCCATGGCGGGTTTTAAAATTATTCTTCTGTAACGTCTCGTGCCCGGCCGCACAGGGTACGTCCACCCAGGAGCCGACCGTTGTCCCCCGAATCCGTTCAGAAGTTCCGCGAACGCATCTGCCATCGCGATCCCCATCAGCCTGAATTCCTGCAAGCCGCCGAAGAAGTCCTGGACAGCCTTTGGGACTTTATCCGAAACAATCCCCGCTATGCCGACCATGCCCTGCTGGAACGCCTGTTCGAGCCCGAGCGCGTGATCCAGTTCCGGGTGTGCTGGGTCGATGATGCCGGACGCACCCACGTGAATCGCGGCTTCCGGGTTCAGCACAGCAACGCACTGGGCCCCTACAAGGGCGGCCTGCGCTTTCACCCGTCGGTCAACCTATCCATCCTGAAGTTCCTGGCTTTTGAACAGACCTTCAAGAACGCCCTGACCGGCCTGCCCATGGGCAGCGGCAAGGGCGGCTCGGACTTTGATCCCAAGGGAAGGTCAGACGGGGAAATCATGCGTTTTTGCCAGGCCTTCATGATGGAACTGCACCGCCACCTGGGCCCCGATACCGATGTGCCCGCCGGCGACATCGGGGTGGGCAGTCGCGAAATTGGCTATATGGCCGGCATACTGAAAAAACTGACCAACTCCTGCGCTTCCATCATGACCGGCAAGGACCCGGCCTACGGTGGCAGCCTTATCCGGCCCGAAGCCACGGGCTATGGCACCATATATTTTGTTGACAGCATGCTGCGCCATGCCGGGCGCGATCTGGAAGGACTGCGGATTGCCATATCCGGCTCCGGCAATGTCGCCCAGTACGCGATCGAAAAAGCCCTGGAATACGGCGCGAAAGTCGTGACGGTATCGGATTCCACCGGTGCGGTCGTCGACAACAACGGGTTCAATACGGAAAAGCTGCAGGCCCTGTGCGATTGCCGCAACGTTCGCCGCCAGAGCGTGGCGTCATGGGCCTCGGATTTCGGACTGACCTATCTGCCCGGCAAGCGCCCCTGGGATGTACCGGTCGATATCGCCCTGCCCTGCGCCACCCAGAACGAACTTGATCATGACGACGCCAGGACACTGATCGCCAACGGTGTGAAATGTGTGGCTGAAGGGGCCAACATGCCTTGCACCCCCGAGGCGATCGCCGCCTTCACACAGGCAAATGTACTGTATGCACCGGGCAAGGCCAGCAATGCCGGTGGTGTGGCTGTTTCAGGACTGGAAATGAGCCAGAATGCGATCCGGCTGTCGTGGACCCGCGACGAGGTCGACGCCCGCCTGAAAGCCATCATGGACGGCATCCATGCCGCCTGTGTGCGATATGGATCGACGGGACAGGGCAGCGACCGCCGCGTGAACTATGCGGACGGTGCCAATATTGCGGGTTTTGTGCGGGTGGCCGACGCCATGCTGGCGCAAGGCGTGACCTGACGTGGCCCGCCGGTCGCGACGACCGGCGGGCCACGCTTGCGGCTTAGTTCTTGGACTGGTCAACCAGTTTGTTGGCCGCGATCCAGGGCATCATGGCGCGCAGCTGGCTGCCGATTTCCTCGATGCGGGATTCCGCATTCAGACGGCGATGCGAGGTCAGCGTGGGTGCACCGGCGGCGTGCTCAAGGATGAACTGCTTGGCGTATTCGCCGGTCTGGATGTGCTTCAGGCATTCGCGCATGGCCTGGCGGGTTTCATCCGTGATGATCTTGGGACCAGTGACATATTCGCCGTATTCCGCGTTGTTGGAAATGGAATAGTTCATGTTGGCGATGCCGCCTTCGTAGATCAGGTCCACGATCAGCTTCAGTTCGTGCAGGCACTCGAAGTACGCCATTTCGGGGGCGTAGCCGGCGTCGACCAGCGTATCAAAGCCGGCCTTGATCAGCTCGACCGCACCACCGCACAGCACGGCCTGCTCGCCGAACAGGTCGGTTTCGGTTTCTTCGCGGAAGGTGGTTTCGATGATGCCGGCACGGCCGCTGCCGATGGCGCAGGCATATGACAGGCCGACATCGCGGGCGGCTCCGGAGACGTCCTGATGGACGGCAACCAGCGCCGGGACGCCGCCACCCTGGGTGTAGGTGCCACGCACGGTATGGCCGGGCGCCTTGGGGGCAACCATGATCACGTCAATGTCGTCGCGGGGGCTGACCTGGCCGTAGTGGACGTTGAAGCCGTGGGCGAAAGCCAGCGCAGCGCCCGGCTTGATGTTGTCCGCCACCTGATTGCGATAGACATCAGCGATGTTTTCGTCCGGCAGCAGAATCATGACAACGTCGGCACCCTTGACCGCATCGGCAACTTCCTGGACGTTCAGTCCGGCGTTGACGGCCTTGTTCCACGATGCGCCGTTCTTGCGCAGGCCGACCACCACGTTGACGCCGGATTCATGCAGGTTCAGCGCGTGGGCATGGCCCTGCGAGCCATAGCCGATGATTGCCACCTGCTTGCCCTTGATCAGTGAAAGGTCACAGTCCTTGTCGTAGAAAACTTTCATTTATTGCTCCAGTATTCAAAATTTTTATAACGCGTTCAGCGTCGATAAAGCGGGAATCACGTGAACGCGCCACCCGGGCGGCGCACCAGTGTCCGATTACAACTTCAGGACGCGCTCGCCGCGCCCGATGCCGGAAACGCCCGTGCGGACAGTTTCCAGAATGGCGCTGCGGTCAAGCGCCCCGATAAAGGCTTCGATCTTGCCCTGGTCGCCCGTCAGTTCGATGGTGTAGACCTTGTCCGTGACATCGATGATGCGGCCGCGGAAAATATCCGACAGACGCTTCATTTCGTCGCGCTCGCGGCCGACGGCACGCACCTTGATCAGCATCAGTTCGCGTTCGATGTGGGCGCCTTCGGTCAGGTCCACAACCTTGACGACATCGACCAGGCGGTTCAGGTGCTTGGTGATTTGCTCGATGACCGCATCAGAACCCTTGGTGACAATCGTCATCCGGGACAGCGTGTCATATTCGGTCGGCGCAACGGTCAGGGTTTCGATGTTGTAGCCACGTGCCGAGAACAGACCCACCACGCGCGACAGCGCACCCGGTTCATTTTCAAGCAGTACAGAGATGATGTGTTTCATGGTGCATTCCTTACTCTTCAGACCCGAGCAGCATTTCAGTCAGGCCGCAGCCGGCCTTGACCATTGGCCATACGTTTTCAGTCTGATCGGTAATGAAATCAAGAAACACCAGACGGTCTTTGTACTTGCCAAAGGCTTCGCGAATGGCCGGTTCCACATCGGAGGGGCTGGAAACCTGCAGGCCGACGTGGCCGTAGCTTTCGGCAAGCTTGACGAAGTCCGGCAAGGCGTCGACATAGGATTCCGAATAGCGCGATCCGTAGTCGAGTTCCTGCCACTGGCGCACCATCCCCAGATAACGGTTGTTGAGACACAGGATTTTGGGCGTCAGCCGGTACTGCTTGCAGGTGGACAGTTCCTGAATGTTCATCTGGATAGAGGCTTCACCCGTGATGACGGCGACGTCTGTGTCCGGGTTGGCCATCTGCACGCCCATGGCATACGGCAGGCCGACACCCATGGTGCCCAGCCCGCCGGAATTGATCCAGCGGCGGGGTTCGTTGAAACCGTAATACTGGGCCGCCCACATCTGGTGCTGACCCACATCTGAGGTCACAAAGGCATTGCCGCCCGTGACGTCGGCCAGCGTCTGGACCACATATTGCGGCTTGATCAGGGTATCGGACGTTTCGTA
>Ga0079225_10002856_pt1 | contig 10049 bp, 10 predicted proteins | sample Poulit2012_FD_76344 | JGI IMG/M metagenome (GOLD analysis project Ga0079225, IMG submission 76344) | Agricultural soil microbial communities from Georgia to study Nitrogen management - Poultry litter 2012 | ecosystem: Environmental > Terrestrial > Soil > Agricultural land | place: USA: Georgia...
CTTCCGAGAACGGACGACCGAGGCGATCGGGGCTCACGCGGCCGGCCACGCGAGGTCGTCCACCGTCAACCATGGTTCCCCGGCCACGCCAGTAGGGGTCGTCCCGGTGAAGGCCATGACGTCCCGACACAAGTGGGCCTGGTCGGCGTAGCCTCCGTCCGCGGCGGCTCGGGCCGCACCCTCTCCCGCGACCAGTCGACGGACGACACGGTCGAAGCGCACCAGCCTCGCAGCGCGTTTGGGTGGCAGGCCGATCTGTGAATTGAACCGGGACCACAGGCGTTTACGACTCCAACCGACCTCGTCCGCCAGTCTGTCCACCCGAATCGAGCCACGACCTGTGACGATCCGTTCCCAGACCCGGAGCACTTCCGGGTCCACCGACGGCCCCGACTCGTGGCGACGCATGCACAACTCGTTCACCAGTGCGAAGCGTTCCTCCCAGGAAGAAGTGGCTCCCAGTCGCTCACGGACACGCGAGGCCTCACGACCCCACAGATCGTCCAGAGCCACCACAGCACCGTCCAGATCGGCCGGACAAACACCCAGGACCGCACGGGACACCACAGGTGACAGACGCACTTGTACGCACTCGACGTCCTCCCCCCGGATACGAACCGATCCCCCGACCCCGAACCCGAGCCCTGCGACAAGACTTCCCCGCTGTCGTCTTCCGTCCGCATGCTCCACAACGGGCCGGCCGGGACCGAACTCCAGAGCCAACATCACTGTCGGGTGTGGGACCAGCCGAAGTGCTGTCAGGTCACGTATACCGAAGCCGGCCATGTCCGTGCCGGCCACCCGATCGATCCGCTTCGGACGCACGACGTCCCACTCAGTTGGATCGTCACGTTCATGTGCGATGGACCACATGACCGCCATGCTACGTGGAACCGTTCGGAACATTTGTTCAAGCCGTCGAGGCATCCCAGTGGTGACAGTGAGTCCATGACAACTCCTGATCAACGATCACACCTGAAAGATCACACCCGACCCACCGAGGCTTCGTTCCTGTCCCTGGAGGACGGCGACATGTACGTCTGTCAGGACGGACCTCAAGACGCCTCCACGCTCCTGCTCATCCACGGGTCCGCCTCCTCGTCCCGTTCGTGGAACCCACTGGTTCCGTTGCTGGCCCCGTCCCATCACATCATTCGGCTCGACCTGCCCGGGCACGGACGGTCGGACGAACCGGCCGACCGCGACTACAAGATCTCCCGGCAGGCACACCGGGTCGGCTCGGCCCTGGACCGGCTCGGCGTCGAGCGCACCATCGTTGTCGGTCATTCCAGCGGCGGCGTAGTCGCCACCGCCCTTGCCGAGCAACGGCCCGAGTTGGTGACCGCACTCGTACTCATCAACACCGGCCCCAGTATGGAAGCCTTCCTCCTGCCTGAATCGGCCGTGACCGGGCCTTCGTCATGGCCACCGTCCGACGAACAGATCCGTCGGTTCGCCAAGACCGGGTTCGGCGGAAAGGACCAACAGGTTCCCCAGGAGCTCGTGGACGATGTACGCGGTATGTCCCACCACGCGTTCATCACGACGATGCAAGAGACCAGTACCTACATGGAACAGCAGGCGATTCCGGACCGGTTGAGCGTCCTCGACACACCACTGCACGTGATGTTCGGAGACCAGGACCGCAGGTGGCTCCCTTCGTCGGCCCATGACTACCGTACGGTCCCGGGTGCGAAGATCGAGTTCTTGTCCGGTCTCGGGCACTCGCCCATCCTTGAGGACCCACCGAGGACCGCCGACATGCTCTTGGCCTTCACCACGGCCCACGCCACGCGGGCGGGCCGCGCAGGACGATCACCCCATTGAGGGGAACAAAGAGGGCAAGGGGACAAGGGGATGGCCAGGAGGTGGCTCACACGCTCCTGGCCGAACATGCCAAGGTCACTTGACTCCTTCTTCGAGGCGCAGGGCAACGCCCAGGGCGAAGAAGGTCGGGGCCCACTCGCCGATGAAGATCCCCCACCGGTCGGCCCGCTCGGTGCCGCCCTCCTCCTTCTTCCTGGACACACACCAGCTCAAAAGAGCGATTCCCACACTGGCGGTGCCGGCGGCGTAGGCCATTTCCGAGGTGACTCCGAGTTCGGACAACTTCGCGATCATGGATTTCCCTGTGGGTCGAGTGCTGTTCCTCTGTGCCTTTGCCCGAAGACGTGTCAAGTCAAGAGCAGGGGCGAGCAAAACATGGGATCTTGCGGCATCGAACCGGGACCGCATGGTTCTGACCGTGCAGGTGGGTGTGCGGGTCAGCGGCTCGGAGCGCGCGGAAAGCGGTGGAATCGGGCGCTCGGACGGGAAGAGTTCACCCTCGCGGATGGTTGAAGCCATAGGGTCGATCGAGGCCGCGGCCTCGTCCGTGGCTCGGTGACATCAGTTGTCGTCCATGGCTTTGCGTAGATCCTTGAGGAGAGTGATCACCATCGGTCGCATGGAGGGCTTCACGGTGTCGAAGATCCGGCGCTGCTTCTGTTCCATGCCCCTCCGATGGATGGCGAGCACTCGGTCCCCCTCCTCTGTGAGGGTCACCACGGTGCTCCGCTCGTCTATTTCGGAACGGCGGCGCGCCAGCATCCCCTTGCGTTCGAGTTGTTGGATCATACGAGTGGCGGACGGGGACGACACCCCCACCACATGGGCCACGGCCCCGACGTTCGGGCCGTCCAGCCCACGCACCGCCTCCATGAGCAAGGCCTGTGTGAGTGTGAGATTTTCCGCACCACGATGCCCATGTCCAGTCCGAGAGCGGGCGTGGATCGCCGCGTTGATCAATTCTGTCCAGGCGCGCTGAAACTCTTCGAGCTCGGCACTTGGCTGCTCGGCGCTGGGCGCGCGTGTCTCGTCGGGCACGAAACGGTCCTCGCATGCTGACGAAGGCGACGGACCCCGCGGGTCCGTCCGACAGTTTGACGATTGTATAGTCTAGCTATTAAAAAGCTAATGCACGTAAGTTCACGTAGAGATCCACGCCTCGCACACCGTAGCGACCCGCCCTGTCCATTGATCCGGTGATGGGTACCAGATTCTGCTGTCGAGGTAGTGGACGTCCACCTGCGACAGGGTGGGCCCGGACCGGTCCGGGAGGGGCGCATTGACAACGGTGCTGATCGCGCATTTCATTGCTGCGGCGGTGGCGCCCTTACTGGTACGCAGATGGGGCCGCAACGCGTTCCTCGCCCTGGCCGTGGTGCCCGGCATCTCCGCCGCATGGGCCCTGTCCCAGCTGCCCACCATCCTCCGAGGGCAGGAACTGACGAGTTCCTACACATGGGCAGAGGAGTTCTCGCTCCGCCTGGGGATGCACATGGACGCCCTCGGGCTGGTGATGACCCTCATCGCCACGGGCGTGGGCACACTGATCCTCGTCTACTGCTCTCGCTACTTCAGCGACTCCGAGCCCGGGCTGGGGCGCTTCGCCGGAGTATTCGTCGCCTTCGCCGGCGCCATGCTCGGTCTCGTCCTCGCCGACGACCTCATCCAGCTCTTCGTCCACTGGGAACTGACCACTGTCTTCTCCTACCTCCTGATCGGCCACAACACCGAACTCCAGGAAAGCCGCAGAGCGGCGATGACCTCGCTGACCGTCACCACGTTCGGCGGTCTGGCGATGCTCGTCGGGATGATCGTGCTCGGCGAGAGCGCCGGAACGTACGTGATCGCCGATATCGTGGCCAACCCGCCGGAAGGCACACTGATCAACGTCGCACTCGTACTGATCATGATCGGTGCGATGTCGAAGTCGGCGTTGACCCCGTTCAGCCTGTGGCTGCCCGCTGCGATGCGTGCCCCCACACCGGTCTCCGGTTACTTGCACGCTGCGGCGATGGTCAAAGCCGGTGTCTACCTGGTCGCCCGTCTCACCCCGGCCTTCGGTGACGTGCTGATCTGGCAGGGCATGGCGGTCTTCTTCGGGGTGCTCACCATGCTGCTGGCCGGCTGGAAGGCCTTGCGGCAGGTCGACCTCAAGCTCCTCCTGGCCTGCGGCACCATCAGTCAGCTCGGCTTCCTCGTCGCCCTGCTCGGTACCGGCAACCAGTACGCCGCTCTTGCCGGGGTGTCGATGCTGGTCGCGCACGCACTGTTCAAGGCACCACTGTTCCTCGTGGTCGGCGTCATCGACCACAGCACCGGCACCCGCGACATCCATCAGCTCTCGGGCCTGCGCCGGTCGATGCCGGTCGCTTTCTGGGTCTCGGTGGTGGCGGCCGCGTCCATGGCCGGCCTCCCCCCGACCCTGGGTTTTGCCGCCAAGGAACTCGCTTTCGGTGCCTACGTCGGCGGTGGTCTCCTCGAGACCATCACCCTGGCCGGCCTGGTCCTCGGCTCGGCGTTCACGGTCGCCTACAGCCTCCGCTTCCTGTGGGGCGCCTTCGCCTCCGAGGAGAACGTTCCCGACTCGAAGGTCCACTCCCCCGGCCCACTATTCCAGGCACCCGCCATGGTGTTGGCCACGCTCAGTGTCCTGGGAGGCCTGCTCTCCACCTTCCTGAACCCACTGTTCACCCAGTACGCCGACACTGTGCAAGGACTGGGACCCGGTGGACACGAGGCACATCTGGCCCTGTGGCACGGGTGGGAACCACCTCTGCTTCTGTCCGCGCTCGCCGTCGTGGGTGGTCTGACGCTGTTCAGTATCCGCTCCAGGGTCGAAGACATCGGTCACGCGACCTCCGTCATCGACCCGGACCACAACTACCGGCGACTGCTCGCGTGGTTGGAGACCCTGGCTCTACAGACCACCGGCACGATCCAGCGCGGTTCCTTGCCGGTCTACCTCGGTACGATCCTGATCGTCCTCGTCGCCGGCGCCGCCTGGCCCATCCTCGGTGGGCGGATCTGGGAGATGCCCACCCCCGAGCTCCGGCTCTGGGACACCCCGGTGCAGATCATCCCGGCGATCATCATGGTCGTCACCGCGCTCACAGCGGTCTTCGTCCGGCGCCGCCTGTACTCGGTCATCCTCGTCAGCATCAGCGGTTACGGATGTGCAGCCCTGTTCTACCTCCAGGCCGCACCCGACATCGCCCTCACCCAGTTCCTGATCGAAACGGTCAGTCTGGTCGTGTTCGTCCTGGTGCTGCGCAGGCTTCCACCGAACTTCTCGACACCCGCCCTACGTGGCCGTCGTGTGTGGAACCTCGCCCTCGGCGCCGCGACCGGTCTACTCACCGCCTCCATGACCTACTTCGCCCTGGCCGGCCGCCAAGAGGAATCGATCTCCTCCGGCTACCCGGCCGCCGCGGAAGAAGCCGGAGGCCAAAACCTCATCTCCGTCCTGCTCGTCGACATCCGTGCGTGGGACACCATGGGCGAGATCTCCGTACTGGCCGCAGCCGCCGCCGGTGTCGCGAGCTTGATGTTCGTCCGTAGAAGGGCCCGGCCTCGCAGGGCATCCACCGGTTTGATGACACTGTCCGTGTCTTCCCCGGTGGAACGGCCCAACGGACAGGTCGAGGTCGATCTGTCCGACCTGAGATTCGCCACGAACGTGGTGCACCTCGAACCCCGATGGGACCATGCCTGGCTGCCCGGGGCAGGTGCTCTTCCCACCGAGCGTCGATCACTGTTCTTCGAGGTGGTTTCACGCTTCCTGTTCCCGGTGGTCATGGTGATCTCGGTGTACTTGCTGTTGACCGGGCACACCGCTGTCGGTGGTGGTTTCGCGGGCGGTATCGTCGCGGGCCTGGCGTTCATCGTCCGGTACATGGCCGGTGGCAGGTACGAGCTGTACACCACTGCATGGGTACAGCCCGGTGCCCTCATCGGCGCGGGGTTGACGCTCGCCACCGGTACCGGCCTGGCCGGCGCCTTCATCGGCGACAACATCCTCGCCGGGGCCCACGGCTACCTCGATCTCGGGATCCTGGGCGAAGCACACCTCACCGTGTCCCTCTTCTTCGACCTGGGCGTCTATCTCCTGGTGATCGGGCTCATCCTGGACATCCTGCGCAGCCTCGGTGCGCGCATCGACGAACAGATCGAACGAGACGCTGCGCGCACCGACGAAGCTTCGCGGGCCGAAGCGACCAAGCAGGCCGAGGAGGTCACTTCGTGAACGAATCACCGAGCCTTGTCCTCGTCGTCGTCATCGGTGTCCTGGTCGCCGTGGGCGTCGTTCTCCTGCTGGAGCGCAGCCTCACCCGTGTCCTCCTCGGGTTCGTGGTGATGAGCAACGGGGCCAACCTGATGATCCTGGCCGCCGGTGGTGCGGCCGGTGGTCCCCCGATCCTGTGGCTCACGGAGGAGGGAAGGATGACCGACCCCCTTCCCCAGGCGATGATCCTCACCGCCATCGTCATCACGCTCGGACTCACGGCGTTCCTGCTGGCCATGGCCTACCGGAGCTGGCAGTTGGAGGGCAACGACGAAGTCCAGGACGACGCAGAGGACCTGCGGATCGCCCACCACGAGGGCCGGCGTGCGATGCGGCAGCGTTTCGGGCAGGAACGTCGCCGTTTGCGTGCCGACATCCGCCGGCAGCGAGCCGAGCTGCAGGCGACCATCGCCGCGGCCGACGCCCAAGAACTGGCGGAACAGGCCCGCATCAAGGCAGAGATCGCCGCTGCCCAGGCAGAGCTTGCCCGGTACGAGGCCGATGCCGAGGACGGTGGGGCCGACGAGAAGTCACAGGAGACCATGCGCCGTCTCAGTGACCGCAAGGAGAGCATGGCCGCACAGGTCACCGATTTGCGGGGCCGGATCCGACTGGGCCGTAGACGCCTGCGGGAACACCGTCGGGCCGACCGTGCCGCCGAGCGCGAGTTGTGGCGCGAGCTACGGCGACGTGTTCGTGCCCAGCGACGCGAAACACGTCTTTCCATGCGGTCCGAGCGAGAACGCCTGGCTCGGGCCGAGGACAGCGACCTGCAAGGGAGCGAATGACCGTGGGATCCCTCTTCGCCGACTCCTTGCACCTTCTGGTCCCTCTGCCGGTGATCCTGCCGCTGTTCGCAGCGGGTGTGAAGCTGGCCCTCGGAGGCAGGCGACCCAAACTCCAGCAAGCAGTGAGCCTGACCACCCTGACGGTGGTACTGATCGTCGGTGCCCTGCTGATGGTCGGATCGCAGCAGTACGGTCCCCAGGCCGTCCAGATCGGTGGTTGGGGGACTCCGATCGGTATCACGGTGGTCGCCGACCAGTTGGCGGCCCTGATGGTCACGGTCTCGGCCGCCATCACCCTGGCCGTGCTGATCTACTCGATCGGCCAGGGCATGGCGGGCAAGGCCGAGGTCGCACCGCTGTCCGTGTACCAGCCCACCTACCTGATCCTGGCGGCCGGGATCTCCAACACCTTCCTCGCGGGTGACCTGTTCAACCTGTACGTCGGTTTCGAGATCCTGCTGACCGCCAGTTACGTCCTGCTGACCTTGGGAGGCACACAGTCACGGATGCGGGCGGGTGCCATCTACGTGGTGGTCTCCCTGGTGTCCTCGGTGCTGTTCCTCATCGCCATCGCGCTCATCTTCGCAGCGACCGGGACGGTCAACATGGCCCAGCTCGGTGAGCGTCTCCCCGAGCTCAGCGACGACCTCCGAGTGACCCTGCAGATCATGCTGCTCGTCGCGTTCGCGATCAAGGCGGCGGTGATCCCGCTGGCCGCGTGGTTGCCAGACTCCTACCCGACCGCCCCGGTTCCGGTCACCGCGGTCTTCGCCGGCCTGCTCACCAAGGTCGGTGTGTACTCGATCATCCGCATGCAGACGCTGCTGTTCCCGGGCCCGGAGTTGAACACACCCCTGATGTGGGTGGCGTTGACAACGATGATCCTGGGGATACTTGGGGCCGTGGCCCAGACCGACATCAAGCGTCTGTTGTCGTTCACCTTGGTCAGCCATATCGGCTACATGATTTTCGGTGTTGCCCTCGGCAGCGTACTGGGCATGACCGGTGCGGTGTTCTACATCGTCCACCACATCACGGTCCAGACCGTGTTGTTCCTCATCACGGGGCTCATCGAACGCAGAGGCGGGTCCACCTCCCTGTACGAACTCGGTGGCCTGGGACGGATCGCACCGTTCCTCGCCGTCCTGTTCTTCATCCCCGCGATGAATCTTGGTGGTATCCCTCCACTGTCGGGCTTCCTCGGCAAGGTCGGACTCGTGCAGGCCGGCGTGGAAGCGGGCACCCCGCTGGCCTACACGCTGGTGGGCGCATCCGTCCTGACAAGCCTTCTCACCCTGTACGTCATCGCACGGGTGTGGAACTATGCGTTCTGGCGTACACCGTCCGAAGGCATGGTGGCCGAGCCCGGCACCGTTCTGGAGGACACCGAGGACGACGACTCCTCGACCGCGGCTCTTGGCCCGGGCGAGGCCGTCGGCCCGGCCTCTCGCCTGAGTGACACGACCGCCACCGCCTCCGTGGTCACCTCCGTCGTCCTGCCGAAGAGCATGGTCGGCGCCACCGTGGGCCTGGTCGCCTTCACCATCGCCCTGACGGTGTTCGCGGGTCCACTGATCGGTTACGCGTCGGAAACCGCCGAAGAACTCATCACCCGGACCCCCTACATCGACGCTGTCCTCGGAGGTGAGTGATGAGCAACACAAGCCCTGGGAAGCGTAAGGGTGTACAGACGTCACAGCACCGTTTCGGCAAGACCCAAGTACCGTTGGCGCTCGGTATGACGTTCGTGTGGATGCTGCTCTTCAACGGCTTCCAGTGGCGGCAGGAGTCCCTGGGCCTGTTCTTCCTGGGTTTTCTGGTGTCGATCACGATCATCGTGATGTTTCCGATGCCGCCGATCACACCCGGCTTCCGGCTGCGCCCACTACAGACCGTGTGGATGGTCTCCCACATCTCCTGGCAAATGATTCTGGCCGGCATTCAGGTCTCGATACAGATCTTCCGACGGGAGACCGTCAAGAGTTCGGTGATCAAGGTGTCCTTGCGCACCGACTCCGACCTGATGCTGGTCTGCACGGCCATCGCCACCACGGTGATTCCGGGCAGTGTCGTCATCGAGGTCGCCCCGGAGGAACACGTCATGTTCGTGCATTTCCTGGGCGCCAAGGACAAGACCAAGGTGGAAGAAGCCAGGGAGGGCATCTTCATGCTGGAGGAACGGATCGTACGCGCCCTCGGCACCGGGAAGAACGTCGCGGATCTGAACGCCGCTCTGGCCGCCGACCGGAAGGAGCCCGTGTGACCGCCCTGTGGCTCGTCATCGCCGTCCTTCTCGGGGTGCCGCTCTGCTCAGTACCGTTCGGTTGCTGCTCGGACCGACCATCCTGGATCGAGCCCTGTCCGTGGACATGCTGTTGGCCTCAGCCATCACCGGGCTGGGTGCTTATGCCGCGTTCCACCGCGACCCCACGCTCATCCCGACCCTGTTGGTGCTCTCGCCCCTGGGCTTTGTGAGTTCGGTCAGTATCTCCAAGTTCGTCGCCCGTAGGTCCGAAGGGAACATCGAGTCGCAGAACGCGACCCAGAAGGAGGAAGCATGAGCGAGCAACTCACGCTGGTGCTGGAGTGGATCGCCATGCTGTTCCTGTTGGTGGGAGCCCTGCTCACCTTCATCGCGGGTATCGGCATGGTCCGTTTCCCCGACCTTCTGTCCCGCATGCACGCAGCGTCCAAACCCCAGGTCCTGGGGTTGATATTCGTGCTGATCGGGTTCGGACTCAAACTGTTCTCCGTGGAGACCGATGTCTTCAGTGTCGGCAGCCTGATCCTGGTGGCCCTCTTCCAGATCGTGACGATCCCGGTCGCCGGCCACATCGCGGCACGTGTTGGGTATCGCACCGACCTGATCCGAAGAGACTTGTTGTCCGTCGACGAGCTCGCCGAGCAGATCGACCGGCAGGAACGCGAGGAGGAAGAAGCCCGGCTCCGTTTCCGTTGACGGTCGGTTCTTCCCCAAGGCCCGCTCCGCCGCCTCGGGGAAGGGCCTATCAGGATTGTTCGGTCTCCTCGTCGCTCATCAGGCGGGATCGGGTGAAGAACCTGCGTCCGGTGGGTGCCTCCAGCAAGAGCGACCCGTTCACCACCGGCGAGGACCTTGGCGCCCTCTTGCTTGCCGATGTCGATGTACGACA
>Ga0079225_10002857_pt1 | contig 10048 bp, 8 predicted proteins | sample Poulit2012_FD_76344 | JGI IMG/M metagenome (GOLD analysis project Ga0079225, IMG submission 76344) | Agricultural soil microbial communities from Georgia to study Nitrogen management - Poultry litter 2012 | ecosystem: Environmental > Terrestrial > Soil > Agricultural land | place: USA: Georgia...
GCTAAAATTCAATTTTAGTACCCTGTTAGAGATTAAAAAATATAATTTAGAAGCTAATTTGCTATTTTAACTCTTTTTCTCGTACTAAAATGTAATTTTAGTGATATTTTAAGTAATTGATATGAAAAGTTTTATATCCTTTTAAACTTTCAAAACGTAACGGTTCAAAGTTCAATAAATAATCAACCGTTACGCTTTTAAAAAATAAATATATGAATTAGCTAATATAATTAACTTTAAAGATATATATTTCTAAAATCATTAATATCAAGTCATCGATGCTCCTATTTAAATAGGATTCAGTTTCCACCAAATTCACTTTTGAAAACTCTTTATTTCATCAAAAGATACGTTTCAAGCTTAAAAATACCATTTTTCAATCCCTTGTTCATGTAAATGTAATTTTAATGGTTTTAAACCTATATTTGCTTTACGTGCTGCCATTGAAACTTTTTCTCCTGATAAATAATACTTTAAACCTTTCGCTAATTTGATGTTTTTAATTTTTTTCTCTTCTTCACTTAATTGACGAGCAAAACCATAATGACCTCGAGTTTTTAAATAATAAGGGAATACATCACGATTAATTGAAGGCATTTGTCTTTCTATCTCAGGAATAGACATATTTTTTAAATAAAGTTGTTCAGCCTGTTGATATAATGCTAGTTGTGATTGCTTGTCTAATTGTTTTTGTAATCTAGTCAATTTATTTCTTTCAACTAATTGCTGATAAATTTTATATTTAGATGTCATATAAATTGTTGCATAACGATACAATTTATTTAATAATTCTTCCACTTTTTCATAACCACCTGTACCGAATGCATAAGCATTCCCTTTTTCTCTATAAGAATAATTTGTTTGTAATACGCTTTGTATTTCTTCTAAAAACGGCTTTGTACCTACAAATGAAACTCGATAACTACCTTCATATTCACCAACACTCCCATCTCCATCGAAATAACCACGAATAAAATGCATTTTTAAATAAGACGGCACAATCTTTTCATCTGGAAATGTTAATACAAGCGATTTACGTGCCACACATCCCTTATCAATTAAATCTTTCACAAATCGTTTACTATTAATTTTATAAACATAAGCTTTGTGATCACCAGAATATTTAACTTTGAATGGATAAGAAGCGCCGATAAAATCTCTGAATTTTTCAAGATGGTCAACATTCGCTGATGATTGAGATACTTCACAAGCTCTTTCATTACCAATAATCGATCCATCTGCATAAAGAAATCCAAGCCAATAAGCTTTTTCTTCCGTATTTATGTCTTTAAAGATTCTTTCGTTAAAAAAATATTGTCGATTAATATATTTTTTAATTTTTATATTTGAGTCTTCGAGATAATTTTTGAACGTATAATAGTTTAGGTTATGATTTTTAGCTGCTTTTTTGACAGTCAGTTGATGCGTCAGATAATCATGGGCAGCACTCTTTAATTTCGACTTTAAAGTTAATTGGGCTTCAGGTGATAACTGAAATGCTGGTTCAATAGTATATCCTTCTTTTTTCAAATGACGCGATATCCTTGATTTTGTTAGTTTAAGTTCTTTCGCAATCGAATTAACGGATTGACCTTTCTTAAACATGGTTTCGACTAACTTAAATTTATCATTACTCATAATTAGCCTCCTAAATTAGATTATTAATGAAATTGATACTTATAGTCTGTCGACTTATAGTCATCATTATAACAAACTAATAGCATGAATACTAGACAAATTAATCAACTCATACTACTCGGCCAAAATATTAGGAAATATCGTGAATTGAAAGGGTGGTCTCAAGAAGATCTTGCTTTTGAAATTGGATTACATCGAACTTATATCGGTGGTATTGAAAGGGGCGAAAGGAATCTAACCATCTTAAACTTAATTAAGATTGCAGAAAAACTAAATGTCACTTTAAATGAACTTTATTTAGTATCTTAAAACTTAATTAATTCGAGAAAAGTAAATGATTACCACTAAAAAAGCAAGATAAACAGTTTTATTGTTTGAATTCAAAGCCACAAAATAACAAAAAATAATGGTAAACCATCTTGTCTGAATTTGTTTTTGGGAAGAGACAATCTTGAAATTCAACCGACTGCCCCATTATAAAAAACCTATAATGTATACGGGTGTAAAGCATTGATATAAGTACTTTTATAGCACATCTACCATCGAAAACGTAACGGTCTGAATTTCAACAAAAAAACAAACCGTTACGTTTTTTTAATATAAATTGCCATAAGTACTGACATAACAATTGTTATAGGCGTAACGGTTTTTTATGATTAATTATTTACTTAAATATAACAATAAATATAAACCGTTACGTTTTTACGATTAAAATCCTTGTAAACATTGACATTATTGATGTTAAGGGCGTATACATTTGACCGTTACGTTTTGATAAATAAAAACCTCATAATCGTTGATGTGATTGAAATTAAAGGCGTATACATTTTTAAAAACAAAGGAGTATCTAAAAATGAGAAGAAATGAAGACCGAATTAAATTAATTAGAGGAATGTTAGAAAAAATGGAAGTGTTTCGTTCTGATTTAATGGGTGAAATCAATAAATTGGAAGGTAATGAAGACACTTATCAGCCTGTGTCAGTCTATCCTATGGCTAATATAGAGCGATTTAACTTTAAAGATCTCCCTATTTATCAATTTAGTTATCATGGTTCATTACCACCATACGAAGGGATGACACGACAATATATTAAAATGATTAGACACTATTATCAAAGCGCAACTTATAGCAGTATCTCGCATTTAAAACTTGATAAAACTCAAAAAAATAATGAAAACGACGTCAATGGCAAGACTGTTATCCTTTTTGCACACTTTTTTAATGATTTATCAACGAGAGATTTAGATAATCGTAATAAAAAACATGTTTTAGATGCCATTAAGATTACAGGTATCATCGAGGACGATAACTGGCAAGACGTTATATTGCTAGATGTTGGTTATTTAGATAGAGGGCATAATCACTTACAAGTATTTGTTTTTCCTGAAGAAATTTTAGGCTCTTTTTTAGATGATTTAAATCATAATCAAGATAAATATATTGAAAATAAACGCTTTGAAAAACAATTTGAGCAGTTTGAAAAAGATTATAAAAATGAGAAATATTAAAAGTGTTTTCCATACGAAATAAATTAGTAATAAATTATTGATTTCCATACAAAAAATGATTGAAAGTGTATGGAATAATACGTTAAGGTAAGTATATAAACCGTATGGATTGCTATCAACCGTTAAAAATAATAAATCCACACAAAAATACGATAAAATCCATACAATAATAAATCACAAACCTTTTGATTTGATAATATTTATGGGCTGTATGGATTTAATATTATGAACCAATTTCTTCAAGGTGTTTAGGGAATGCCGTATCTACTTAGAACGGAATGGACCTAAACAGTCTCTCTTGCATTTGATATTTATACATCTTAAATTAGATACAGTGTTTATTGTGATTAAAGGGGGATAAAAAGATACGATGACAAGACGAAATGAAATCGAACAATTAACGGAAAGAGACAGAAAAATATTATATGAAATGAACAATTTGAGATTTGTCACAATGGAACAATTTCGTATGATAAGTGGCTATGGAAAAAGTTATACATTTGAAAAATCGAGAGAGTATCAACGGGTAAATGCCATTACTAGTAAAGAGATTATTGGAAGTGATTTTTATCAAGTAGGAAGAAGAAAAAGGCAAGGTAAATATCTAAGTTTAACTCATCAAGGTATGAAATATCTTTTTAATCATGGTTATGAAGTAACTTCTACAGCACAAGAAAATAAAAACGTACGAGCAGAACGTTTACTTGCTATCTTAAAAACAAATGATCTCGCATTAGGTATTAAACCTTTTGGTTGGCATTTTCTTGATGGTCGAGATGCCAAGCGAAGATATAAAACAGACATAAAAAATGCTTTGCTGCATGGATTGTTTATACCACCTAGCGAGAAACGAGAATTTGGTTTTTACATGTTAATGAGTGAAGACAACGAACGAACAGTGGACTTAATCAAGCAACAAACGGCTAACTTCCCTCAAATCTCAAATATAATGATTGCAACACGCACACCAACTGCTGTACAAACTGCTGTTAAGCAACTCGATGTTGAAACGTTAAGGTATCATGGACGAAACATTCCTAAATTACAAATTGGGGGTAAATTAATTGTCTTACCTATCATGTTTGCGTTGATCTATTTACCAATTTCGAAAGACAACGTAGAAAAGCATAAACAATTTTTAGAATCGCTTAATTATCAAATCTTAGTAGATATGGATAATCACGAATTAGTAGAGAAGAACAACTTCACCAAAAGACGTTTTGATTATGTTGTAAGAAATGATTATTTTAAAGCTAACAATGAGCATAATGACTTTTACTTAGTTGATATGCTCGATAATGATTTAACAAAATTACGAAATATTGCCAATTATAGTGATGAAGAATATCAGCGTGATGGAAGAAAAGTAATTGTTTTAACAACAAACCAGCCATTCCATAAACCAATCCATGAACTTTATATCATGGGACATCACTTTATATTTCATACAATCAAAGCTAAAGATGTTAATTACATGAAAAACAAATTATATTCTGATGTCGTAGTTCCTGAACGTACACTTAAATAACAGATTTACATCAAGAGTCGTGTAGAACTCATAAAAAATTTAGAAAACTAAGCAAGAAAGGAATAGATAAAATGTTAAGAGATAAAAAAACTTATTTTTTAATCATAATAATTACTGTTGGATTGATATTATCTGCATGTGGAACTGAACAAAGCGCTTCAAATACAAATAATGATCAAGCAGAAACAGATAACCAAGCAAATAATGAAATTGATGAAGATGAAGCGTTTGATGTACATGGGGTTAAGCTAAACGTTAAAGAAGAACCCGAAGATATTATAGAAGCAGAATACGATAATGACCCTAGAGATAAAGGTGTAGATACAACATTTACTTTAACAGATGAAAGAAAAGAAGAAATCATTAAAGCAATTATTGAACAAGATGAAGAAACATTCCGTAAACACAATTATTTTGGCGATAGAGTATTAGACCAAACTTTAAAACAGACAGTTTATACTGATATAACAGAAGAAGATGTCAGATCAGATGACCCAATGGTAAACGAAGATAATTCAGACTTAGTCAATCAATTAAGCGAAAAAACATTTAAACATGCGAATGAATATATCGAATTTAGAAATAAATTTGAAGCAGAGACAAATGAAGATTTAAATGACCATATAGAAAGCATGATACCTGAAGGAAATAGTAAAAGAACACCTATCTTATATCGTACAGAAGATGTTTTTGATTATGCTGAGGAAATTGGTTTAACAGATATAGATTTAAATGACTATAAGATTCACGTCTATGGAAGTGGGAATGAAATAAAAATAGCTAATGATTCATATAAAAGTAATGCCTTTAGGTTAGAAGAAGAAGGAGATTATGAAGCATTTGATAGAAGAAAAGCAACAACTTTTTATATCCGTTTCAGTAAATACAAAGATGGTTACTATTATATAAATGGAATTGAATTTAGAGATATTAAAAACGAAGAGGTTTAAATTTTAATTAAATTAAAATAAAAATAATGAAGGAGCAAACAAACTAAATAAGAATAGAATTAAAAGTATTTATTTAACTTTATGAGAATTACAAACCTTACAAAAACAACCTTGAAATTGTATGGAATGTGATGTTGTTATAAAGGCATAATTTGTATGTAACAGAATGGACTTAAACAGTCCATCATATAAACTTAAAGCATTCACGCAAAATTGCATACAGAGTTGATACTAAACAAGATAAAACATAGTCAAAATATCACAAATGAATATCTTTTATTTTTCTTACTAACGAATGCTCCTGTATAAAATAGCTTCAAAAATAGCTATTAAAGTCGTGTTATTAGTTTTTTAATATTATCTACTAGCGTAGGTAACATTAACTTTCTATGCCTTTAAAGTCGCTAAATTTCAATTATTGATGTTTATGGTCTTGATGAATTTAAATTTAACGTTTTTAAAGATTATATTTATTTTTATTTAAAAATTTAATTCAAATAAAATGATGTATATATATTATCTTTAGTACTTAATACCTTTATTACTTTGTCGTTGTTTTAAAAGCTTTGTTAGCAATAGTTATAAAGATTTACTGTGTAAAATACTCCTCTCTACTGTGTAAAATACTCCTTTTCAATATGTAAAATACTCCTTTTTTACTGTGTAATGACTTGTATTAATACACACAACTGTGTATAGTGTTTATATCTATACATAGTAATAAAGGAGTAAAATACACAAGGAGGTAAATTAAATGGGGAGAAAAAACATAAAAAATAAAGAAATTAACTATCGAAACAGTATTAAAAAAAGCAACCAAATATCGATGGCAAAACTAAATCAAGGACTAACACTTAATCAAATGCAATTATTAGCTTATGCAATATATTCTACTCAAAGTAATGGAGAAACAGAATTTCAAAAACATAATTTTCAAAAGAAATTCGATATAAATCAATATCGAACAGAAGATGCATTAAAAGATAGTGATGAGATCTCACAATTAAGATTTAGTACAATTGATTTAGAACAAGAAGAATTTAGCTTTACAAATGTATTTAACTCAATTAAATATAAAAAAGGAAATTTCTTATTTAAATGGAATTCAGAATTTCTTCCACATATTTTAGAATTAAAAGATAAATTCGTTTTAACAGATTTAGCTATAACATCAAAATTTAAAAGCGGATTCACTTGGACATTGTATGATTATTTAAAAGCTCATTATGGACACTGGTCTAAAGAATTGAGTAAAGAAGGGTTAATGAGATTATTTTCAGTAGAGAATAGAAAAACATATCAGAGAAGTACGGCTCAATTAAAACGTGGTGTTTTAGACGTAGCAATAGAAGAAATTAATAAATATACCGAACTTGAAGCCTGGTACACACAAATTAAAACCGGAAACAAAATAACGGGATTTAAACTTCATTGGTCAACTGGGAAAACAATAGCTGCAGCAACTGATAAACAAATTAATTTATTACGTGAAATACACGATGAAGTGGAGAAAAACATATTAGAATATCTATCGCTTAAAAATGTTGAAAAGCTTGATAAAGCTAGACATCATATTATTTCTATAAAAGACATTTATAAAGAAAAGAGAAAGGGCTTATCTAGTCAGAAAGCCAGTGAACTAATTCAAAAAGCAAAACTAGACTATTTACAACTTGAAACATTGCTTGAACAAGATGGAAACCAACGCGATAAATCGATTTATTATAATTGGCTGGAAGAAGACTCTTAATCAATTATAATTTATGGTATAATAGTGGCGGTGAGTAGATGGTGGTTGGTGGACGGATGATAATCAATAGGTGGTGTTATAATGGAGTGGCTTTCAGTAACTCAATTAAGTAAAACTTTAGAAATACCTGAAACTACAACACGTAGATATTTAAATACATTTGATGAGTACTTTCGTTGGGAACAAATCGGTAGAGGGAAAAAGTATGATCCTGATTCTGTAGAAATATTGCAAAGAATTGCCATGTTATATAGTGCAGATCGTGAAACGTTTGAAATAAAAAAAATCTTAGCTGATGAGTATGCATTTACAATTGATGAAGAAAACAATGGTGCTGCCACCAATGACCCACCAGCTTATGATATATCTGGTAAACTAGATGAATTTCAAGAAAATCAAGAAAGTTTTAATAAACAATTATTAAATCTACTTCATGAGCAACAGAAATACATAAATAAATTAATAGAAAATCAAAACGAAAATATAGAACAAGAAAAGCACCTCATGTCACCAGAAAGTCAAAATAAAGATTATTTTAATCGGATCATGACTGAGCATAAAGTAAAATACAAATTAGAAAAAGAAGCTCTGACTTTATGGAATAGTAAACCTGCAAAAGAACGCATGAAGAGTGTGGGATGGTTTCGTGTAAAAGAAGATAAAGAAGAAAAAGAAACTTTTATAAAAAATTATATAAATGAAAATTTTGAAGAATATTTAAAAAAAGAACTCAATCTTTAAGCAATTTAAAATATTGATTTACTTATATATTATTGTCAGTCTTGGAAAATAGATAAAAGGACGCTAAGTTAGAATTAATGCCTCTTTGATTAATCTAAATCAAGGTTAATAGATTGGTATGTTAAAGGAGATTTTTAATGAATAATAGAAACCAAGTAGATACAGAACTTTTAGTACAAATTAAAGAAGTACTATCCTCCTTTCCTGAGTACTGGGAACAAGACACATTACTCAGGAATAGAGTGGCCGAAGATATACGGTCATACAAAAAAGACGTGATTGAAGCATTATTGTCTAATGAATTAATAAAAGATACATATTCAGTAACATTAGATGCAGGAATTGTTTTTAAAGTAGAAGATTTTATTAGTATGTTGCGGTATAAAAACTATTGGGAGAACAGTTATACGAAATATAGCAATGAAATTGGACTTACAAGTGAAGGTAGATATTTAAAGTATAATACTGATGTTGTTTTAGATTTTCCACATAAAGATGGCGTACTTGAGGGTGGAATGACAAAAGAGGATGAAGGTCAAAATGAAATTTACTATCACAACGTATTAGCAAAAGAAGAGATTGATACATTGTTAGCACCGAAGATTCTATCAAATGTGAAAAAGTTTAATGAAAATGGTCAACATAATATAACTAGTTTTATGGATACAGATAACCTGATCTTAAAAGGGAACAACTTAGTAGCACTACATACATTAAAAGAAAAATTTAATGGTAAGGTCAAAATGATTTATATTGATCCACCATATAACACAGGGAATGATACCTTTAAATATAACGATAGCTTTAATAGATCTACTTGGCTTACTTTTATGAAAAATCGCTTATCAATTTCAAGGGAATTACTAAGAGAAGATGGTTTGATTTTTGTTCAATGTGACGATAACGAACAAGCGTATTTAAAAGTATTGATGGATGATATTTTTTCTGAACAAAACTTTGTTAACGTGGTTACAATTAAAACTAAAATAGCAGGTGTTTCTGGGAGCTCAGAAGGAAAAAGCTTACGTGACGCTACAGAATTTATAAATATTTTTGCTAAAAATAAAAATGAGATTTATTTTAATCCAGTTCATATGAAAACAGAATTATATGAACATATCCAAAATTATAGGAATGAAGGTAAGAGTTGGAAATATACAACAGTTATTACTGATTATGGCAATAAAGAACTAATATTACAAAACAAGAAAGATGATTTTGAAATATATAAATATGATAACGTTCAAACTATGTCAGTGAATCAATTTGCTAAAAAACACAAATTAACTGAAAAAGAAGTATATGAAAAACACGCTGATAAAATAACTAGATCAACAAATGCGCAATCATCAGTTAGACAGACTGTAATTGACTTAACTGAGGATGTTGATAGTAACATGATCAGCATAGTATACAAACCTATCAAAGGTAAAAATAAAGATAAATGGACAGAAGTTTTTTATACGGGTAAAAATAGAAATATGGTTATGTTCTTAAACGATATTATTGAAAAAGACGGTGAAAAATTTTATTACAAAGAAAGAATATCAACTTTATGGGATGATATTCAATACAACAACCTAAGATATGAGGGTGATATACAATTTTCAAGTGGAAAGAAACCCGAATTAATATTAAAAAGAATTATAGAGTTAACTACTGATATTAACGATCTTATAATAGATTTTTTCATGGGGTCTGCGACAACTCAAGCCGTAGCTCACAAAATGAACCGTCAGTACATTGGCGTTGAACAAATGGACTATATCAATGAGGTTTCTGTCCCACGCTTGCAAAAAGTCATTGAAGGTGAACAAGGTGGTATTTCTGAAGATGTTGAATGGCAAGGTGGAGGAAGCTTTGTTTATGCAGAATTACATAGCCTAAATGAGCGATACGTTAAAGAAATTCAAGCAGCAAACGATGAAGAA
>Ga0079225_10002858_pt1 | contig 10048 bp, 7 predicted proteins | sample Poulit2012_FD_76344 | JGI IMG/M metagenome (GOLD analysis project Ga0079225, IMG submission 76344) | Agricultural soil microbial communities from Georgia to study Nitrogen management - Poultry litter 2012 | ecosystem: Environmental > Terrestrial > Soil > Agricultural land | place: USA: Georgia...
ATGGAAAAACAACGTTAGTCGATCAACTATTAAAATATTCAGGAACATTTAGAGAGCATGAACAAATTGAGTCGAGAGCAATGGACTCTGATGATATTGAAAAAGAACGAGGCATTACAATTTTATCGAAAAATACAGCGATACAGTATAATGAGACGACGATTAATATTTTAGATACACCAGGACACGCTGATTTTGGCGGTGAAGTAGAACGAATTATGAAAATGGTCGATGGGGTTATTCTCGTCGTCGATGCTTATGAAGGTACGATGCCACAAACGCGTTTTGTTTTGAAAAAAGCATTAGATGAAAAATTAAAGCCGATCGTCGTATTAAATAAAATTGACCGACCAAATGCAAGACCAGAAGAAGTAATTGATCAAATATTGGATTTATTCATCGATCTAGGAGCGGATGATGACCAAGTAGATTTTCCGGTATTATATGCTTCAGCTTTACAAGGCACTTCAGGGCTTGAACCTTTCGATCAGTCACATACGATGGATCCGATTTTTGAAACGATTATTAAACATATTCCGGCACCAGCAGATAACTCCGAAGAACCGTTACAATTGCAAGTAACGTTACTCGACTACAATGACTATGTCGGACGAATTGGAATTGGAAGAGTTAGTCGTGGGAAAATTCGTGTTGGTGACCAAGTCGTATTGTTGAAACAAGACGGTTCAGAAAAGAACTTTCGTGTGACAAAGCTGTTCGGGTTTACGGGCTTAAAACGAATCGAAATTGATGAAGCAAAAGCTGGTGACATTGTCGCCGTTTCAGGAATGGAAAAGATAAATATAGGAGAAACGATTTGTCCAGTCGATCATCCAGAAGCTTTGCCACCATTACACATCGATGAACCGACATTACAAATGGCTTTTCTTGTTAATAATAGTCCATTTGCTGGTAAAGAAGGGAAGTATATTACGTCAGCAAAAATCGAAGAACGATTAAAGACTCAACTGGAGACAGATGTTAGCTTACGTGTTGAACCGACAGATTCTCCAGACGCATGGGTCGTTTCTGGACGCGGTGAACTCCATTTATCGATACTAATTGAAAATATGCGACGCGAAGGTTATGTATTACAAATTTCAAAACCTCAAGTCATTGAAAAAGAAATCGATGGAGTCATGTGTGAACCGATGGAACGTGTCCAAATTTATATTCCGGAAGAATATACGGGAACAGTGATGGAGTCGCTCGGTGAACGAAAAGGTGAAATGCTCGACATGGTGAACTACGGAAATGGTCAAGTTCGACTTTTATTTAAAGTTCCATCACGAGGCCTGCTCGGTTACTCAACTGAGTTTATGTCACAGACGAGAGGTTACGGTATTTTAAACCATACCTTTAGTTCTTATGAGCCGATCGTAAAAGGGCATGTTGGTGGAAGACGTCAAGGAGTGCTCGTCGCTTTAGAAAATGGAAAAGCATCTACTTATGGAATTTTGCATTTAGAAGACCGTGGAACTATTTTTGTTGAACCAGGAACCGAAGTATATGCGGGGATGATCGTTGGAGAACATAACCGTGAAAATGACTTAACGGTAAATATTACACGTGAAAAACATTTGACGAATATTCGTTCTGCACATAAAGATCAAACTTCGATTATTCGTAAAACACGTGATATGTCTTTAGAAGAAGCAATTCAATATTTGAACGATGATGAGTATTGTGAAGTAACACCTGAATAGATACGCTTACGGAAGAAAATTTTAAACAAATCAGAACGAGAAAAAATGGCGAAGCGGAAAAAATAGGAAGAACTCTAGAAATAGAAAAAATTGCTCCGAAAATATACTTCGCTTTCCGCAGGCACGGCCTCAGCGTAATCGTTTGACGTACAGGACGTGCCCGCTTTTAGCCTGTGTTCTTTAAATTGCTGTCCCCGCTGGAGTCTACGTATATTTTCTCCGCACTTCATATATCAGATGTTATTTTAAACTAAGCGAAATTTATCTTACTTCTCGCTATTCACTTATTGTATAATCTGTTTTCATTTCCCATTCGTGAATTTCATATCCTCGAGCACCTTTTTCTATATAAGGATCACCTTTTACCCATTCGATTACTTCATCTTCATTTTCGCCTTGATAAATGATTAATCCACCAGCACCATCAGTGAATCGGCCAAATTGCAAAATACGTTTTTGCTTACGCATTTCCTCCACGTAATCTAAATGTTCTTGACGATACTTTTCACTTTTTTCTGGATCTTTCATCGTTAAAAATGCTGCAAAATATTTCATCGATTATTCTCTCCTTTATGCGATAGATAAAAGTTTAATTATTCGTGTCATTCAAGTTGCATAAATACTTGCTATCATTTCTTTCATTCATATGAATCTCTGCATGAATAAGAATCATGTTTCTTTTGTTCATCATTTGGAATATATTTAGTGAAAAATGCTGCGAACGTCAATAAAATAACGACTAATCCCCATGAAACGATACCACTCCAGATGACATCAAACCGTAGTCCGATGACCAAAGTTAATACGCTAAGACCGATAAAAATAGCAGTTAAATAACGTTTCATTGGAATTCCCTCCAAAGATAAAACTCAATTAACATTCTATCATAAAAAGAGTAAACGTTAACATCATATGAATTATTGAAAAGTACGGTGAAATTTTAGCATCGACAAATGAGGAACTATACCTAATTAAATTAGTAATCCTACTAATGATTTAGCCCTTATACAAAAATAAATAACATACTAAAGCTGGAAGGCAAATTAAAAACAGGAACTATTCGTTCATGTCGAAATAATCATTTTCAGATAATTTCAAAAATGTTATTGACAAAGGAAATAGAATTAATTACCATGTCAGCGCAAGGTAAATAAGGTTGTGAATATACGAATAAAACTTTTTACCTAATATTATAAAGGGAGGTGAGTGATTATGTCAGGGCAAATTAAGATGAGTCCAGCTGAGCTTGCTTCAAAAGCGAGAGAGTACGGAAATAGTTCTGATCAAATTAACCAGATTTTATCTAGGCTACAAACGTTGCAAGGTGAGCTTAGAGAACAGTGGGAAGGTCAAGCTTTCCGTAGTTTCGATGAGCAATTCAATGATTTAACACCAAAAGTACAAAATTTTGCTCAACTGATGATGGATATCCAAACTCAATTGCAAAAGACTGCTGAAGCAATGCAAGAACAGGACCAAGCGCTATCTCAGAACTTTGGATTCAGATAATCTAATAACGGCACAGATGGTATGATTCTACATCTTTTTTCGAGTCACATAACGTCCGTTGTGTGACTCAAATTATGTTAATTTGAATCACTAGGACCCTTTACGAAAAAAATAATGATAAAAAAACTAAACGGAGTTGTAAGTGAATGGGAAAATATAAATGGCAAGGATTAGCATTCCTCTTACTAATATTTATTTTATCCTTAGGGTTATCCTACCTTGCATTTAACGAGAATTCTATTGATAGAGTAGAAACACAAGAACAAGTTATGTCCATAGCCCTCGTCAATGAAGACGAAGGTGCCGTATTTAATGATGAAAGAATCGTTTTCGGCGATGAGTTTGCAAATAGTATCAATAAAGATAGTAATCATGAATGGTACGTCGTAAGCCGTGGAGTTGCAGAAAGTGGTTATAATCGTGGTTCGTACGACATGGTAATTATCATTCCTAATGATTTCTCGGAAAGATCTTTATCGATTCATTTAGAAAAGCCGGAGCCAGTTACTTTACAATATAAAATTAATGCAACTGGACACGAAAACGTTCGAGCGGAAGCTGAAAAAACAGCAGGTAATATTCTAAATGAATTTAATAAACGATTAATCGATGTTTATTTTGCTAGCATAATCGGAAATTTACAAGAAGCACAAGATAATATTAGTGAAATTATCGATAAAGAAAAACAATATACGAATGAATATAGAGAAAATATCTATTCCCCATTGGCTGATTATACGAATCAATTTCAAACGGTACAAGATTACACAGAAATTTCGAAAGATAGTTATCGTGGATTGGAAGATATATTGGAAAGTTTCCAATCTCATCTAGCAGAAGAAGTGGAAAACAATAAGGCATTTCAAACGGAACTACAATCTGTCATTCGTTTGAAAGAAGAAGAAAGTACAATTACTAGAAACTTTAGTGACTTTTTAGATCTATTTACGAGCAGAATGAGTGCTAGCGAAGTAATGGGTCGTTTAGCAGTATTAGAACATGAAAATGACTTGGTACAACAACAGTTTCATAAGCCTCAAGATGGAACACGAACGATTGCAAGTAGAGCAAGTTTTATCGAAACACGTTTCGAACAATTAGTTAATGACATCCATCAGTTTCAAAAGGAATTAGAGAAAAAATTACATACAGAATTAGAAGAAGTTGTCCGTAATAATTTAGAAGTAGATTTCCATGAATCGATTGAACCTGCTATTAATGAATTATTTTACTCTTTAGATGACAACATTTTGGAAGACGTGAAAGCGAACATTGAAGATCTACCTTCGCTCAATCCTGAGGACATTATCGATGCAGGTTTAGAAGGTGAAACATTACGCGATATATTAAATGTTATCGAAGTAACGAACAAGTTTATTGAAGAAGCGGAAGATTACAATCCAACTATTAGGGACCAAAGTAAATTACTTTCTGAAAAAATAAAAGATATAAAAAGAAATCTAGCGAGGGATGGAATAACGGTTACGGACACAGTTCGGTTACCTGAATATGAAGATGGAGAACAAGTGTTAGCTGTTTCTGTTCCAGAAGAATATCGTTTAGATGAAGTCATATTAAAGTTTTCCGATGATCAGGAAGTAAATTATGGATCGAATAATCGTATTGAATTAACTAACCCACCTGCTGGCCCACTAACGTTAACAGCGAAATTAAGATTAATAGATTCTAATGCAGAAATCGATGTTTTTGCTCCGATGAAGTGGACGTGGGCTGTATCTCAAGAAGGTATGGAAGAAACTGAAGAAGATGAGCAAGAACGAGAGAAGGAATCTAACGCGTCAAACGCAAATGGAAATAGTGGTAATGGCAAAGAAAATAATGACAATAACAAAGAGGAAAATCTTCCCGATGGTGAAAATGATGACAAAGATGAAACAGAACAAAATGATGAGGATGAACCGACCAACGAAGAAAATAATGTATCAGAAAATGAAAATAGTGGACACACACATATTTTAGTCGAAGAGGAAGAAAACGGAGATGAAGATGGGGGTGGAAATGAAAGTGAAAACCCAGTAGATCCCCCGGAAGAACCAGAACCGACTCCTCCAATTGAAAGTGAGACGATTATTAAGACGAATAATTATTTAGTACAAAAAGTATTGTCGTCTCTCGTATCGAATCCGAAAGATGAATTAGTAGAGGCAGCAGCTATTATGGTAAATGATTATTATCAACTGTTTTCACTTTATGAACTATATTATGGGTTCGATATGAGTGCTGAAGATTTACCTGACATCATCGATGGTACGTTAGGAGAAGCAGCTTCCACAACATCTTTATATTTCTTTATTCATGAAAAAGAAATCAATGATATTTTGGAAGACCATATCGTAAATAAAATAACTGAGAGTGTTACGAAAGATATTCAAACATCGATGGAAATATTAGAAGAAAATGTAGAGGCCTACGTTGGGTTAGTTGAAAGTACAAGTAATGTGTCTAGTTCCTTAGTAGAAACGATTACTGAAACGTCAGAACACGCAAAAAAATTGAATGAAGCATTAGCGGCTACATTAGAAGAACTTAGTAATTGGCGAGAAACGAGTCAACAACTCGTCGAGGACAAAACCGTCGTTTTAGATCAAAATCAAGAAGTGCAAACAGCGGTGATGGCATTAGATACAAACTATCAACCTTTATTATTAGCGAGTGAATCTTTAGCTGAACAGGCGAGAAGTAATTTCGATGTCGCTAACAATGTGTATGATACATTCGAGGCAATCGATCAACAAGCGAGCCTTATCCAAGAAAGTGGAACGAATATTGTAAGGCAAGCGACAGATTTAGCAAATCAATTGACGGAAAAAGCTTTGGCGGATGGAGCCTTTGCGGAAAATTTCAATGAAGTTCTAGCAAATAGTCGTGTAGGCGATCGTCCGAACGAAAATTTATATCGCTTCTTAGCAAACCCAGTTCAAACGAAAAATACAGGAATTATTACAGAAGGTGAATCGTTTACGGCTTACTTTATCGTCATTATTTTAATGATTGTAACGTTATTTACTGCATATGTTATTTCAACTTTACACGTAAGAAATAAACAACAGGACGTGTTTGAAGGAGATCAAACACTCATACAGTCTAACCAATCGATTACAATCATCACTGGTATTGTAGGTGCTGTGGAAGGGATTGTTATCGGGCTAATCTCGTTCTATTTATTACAATTACCATTTGAGAACATGTTTACATGGGTTGCAGTCATTTTATTTTTAACGATGGCGATGTTGTATGTTGCAACTTACTTGTTAAGACAATTAAAAATGACCGGTATGTTTATTTTGCTCGCATTGTTAAGTTTGTACTTGCTATTAACGAGAACGTTAGGATTTCGGTTTGAAAATACGACGGTCGTCGAATTGCTACGAACGATTTCACCATTACAACAAGTAGAGGCATTGTTATCTAATATGATTGAAAGCAATGTGATGCCAAGCATATTTACATTCATCTTACTCGTTGTCTTAACAGCAATCGGATTGGTGATAAACCTATTTGTCATTCAAAAAAATAATGTGAAAGAGGAGATTGTCGATGAAAAACAGGCAGAAGCAAATTAACGGTTTGCTTCTCCTTCTCCTCTCTATTTTTGTATTGATACCAAATATAGCATTTGCTCAAGATGATGAAGCAGAGAAGGGGAAGCTTAAAATCAAAGCGGATCGAATCATCGAAAATGATGATTATGACAACGAGAATTTAGTCGAGACGGAATTAGAAAAAACTTTCCCAGACTTATTTAAAGAAGAAACTGTAGAAAAAATTGAAACGAAACAAACAGACAATATCGAAATGACGAATAAACTTAAGCAGCAAATTTTCCATGAAGAACTACCCGAGTCAACCGCTATCTATGAAGTAAAGTCTGAATTGTTTACGGACGATTATTCACCAGCGAGAATGAATGCTCAAGAAGAGGAAGATCCAGAGCGATCAAGTCAACCTTCATCCCTTTTCATGTATGGCAGTATTGCAACATTCCTCGGCATGGTATTTGGTGGAATTCTATTAGTTGCACGAAATTGGGGAGGATCATAAACGGAGGGAGAACAAAGTGGTGGACACATCTCATATTAATGTGACAATTGATTTTTCCAATTGGAATGATGAGCAATATGACCTTAGAATCCCGACACAGCAAACGGTGAAACAATTGTTAATGAACTTACATGAAACCTTAGATATACCGATCCCGAATCGAGCTTTATTTGCGTTCAAAGTGACGACCAAACAATTATTAATCGCCGATGAAGATAGTTTACAAGATTATCCTGTTACAGACGGAGATATTCTTACTGTCCTATAAAGGTAGTTATCACATCTCTTAAGGAGTTGCAACGAATGAAAGAGACAGAAATAACGATTGAACCATTATCGTTAACCTTTCAAGTAAAAGGAGACGAATGGACATTATCGATTCCTAAATCACGCACGAACATTCAATATACAGATCAATTAAATTTGATTACGAGACAATCAAATCAATTCGTTCCCTTAACGATCGAGGAACAAGATGATACGTATTTGTTTACATATGTCGTAAATAAACGGTTCACACGCTTTACGCAATTAAAGAATCGTCATAAACATGAAAAGCTACGTGCACTTTGTAATATTTACTATTTACGTGAACTATTAGCGTCTCGAGTTACGTATTTCTTACATCCGAATAACATCGTATTTAATGAAAATTTAATGCCGGTAATTATCCAACGAGGAATTCGAAATCTTGTGCAACCGTTTGAGATGACGGAGCCTGACTTTTTAAAGCAATATAAATGTTTAGCAATTGCTTTATTTTCTAATCAATATAGTTTTGATGATTTATGGAACGGTTCACTAGAAAAGGCAAAGAAAACATCGTTTGAAAAGCAAGTAAATGAGAAAGAAAGATTAGAAGAGTTAGTTGAATTTTTAAAAGAAAGTTACGCTAAAGAACAACGACTTATTGAACAGACGACGATGCTCGTTCCAAAGAAACGATTCAAACTATTTCAACACGTATCTATTTGGGTGTCGATTGTTGCAGTCGTTTTCTTATCGTTTCTAATTTATACAAGTTTTGTCAAAATACCATATCAAGAGCGTCTACTAACAGCTCATAATCATTTCTTGGCAGATGATTATAGTGAAGTAATTCTTACATTGCAAAATGAAGATGTCGAAAAACTTCCCCACTCATCAAAATATATTTTGGCTTATTCCTTTATTAAGGTTGAACAACTTTCCGAACGAGAAAAAGAAGCGATCATGAGAAATATTAATTTAAAAAGTGATCGTTATTATTTGCTTTATTGGATCTACAACGGACTAGGTGATTTTGATCAATCTATCGATACAGCTAAATACATGGACGATCCACAACTTATCATATATGGACTAATTAAAAAGACCGAACAAGTAAAAAACGATCCTAATTTAACCGGGGCTGAACGAGAAGAAGAAGTAAGTGCTTTACGAGAAGAACTAGAAAAATATACCGATGAGTATGAACTGCTCGATGAAATAGAAGAAATGGAAGAACCTCAAGATGCCCTTCCTATCGAGGAAGAACGAGATGAGATAGAGTCGGATGAGGAAGACAAATTAAATGAAAAAGTTGACGAAGAGGAAAAAGAAGATGAATAAAATAGCATCTTTATGTGGAGGCAATAAAGAATGACAGAACAACATGTACTTTATATAACGAATCGTGAACAACTACATAAATGCTATTTGTCAAAAGGTGTAGCAAGAACTATGACCATTGGTGCGTCACTCACCGATACGATAACGATTCCTAGTTTGATGGAAACGTTTGTCATACAGTGGGATGGGGAAGCATGCCAAATCGGAGAACACCGCTTTAGTGAAAACGAACAATACGAACAAACGACAAATGGAGAATCGATTCATTTCTATTTAGCGCCTTTTGCATCAAATGAGTTTACGACTGTGTTTGATTGTGCAAATCATTTAGAAATTTCATTCGGAACAAATCCATACGATGATTGTTATAGCGAAAATCTTCGTGCAGATATCGTCCTATCCCGAGAAAATGTGCATACAAATTTTACGCTTTACGTCCATCGTGGAGAAGTGTACCACAACTTTAAACGTGTATTAGAGAGTGTTCCTGTTCAAGTCGGCGATCAAATTTTTTTCGATGGCATTGTAGTTGCAATAGGTGAAAAAGATCTTGAAATTGTCGCACCTAAAAACTTTCGTGCGAAATTAGTAGAAATCCCTAAAAGTAAACAATATGACGATGATTATCCAAATTATCATCGCTCACCGAGAATTATTTACCGGGAACCAGAAGAAAAGAAAATAATCGCAAAACCGACTGCTCAACCATCTAAACCGAGTGAACAGTTAATGCGAACGATTATTCCTCCAATCGTCATGATCGCAGCGCTTGGACTCGTCTCGATATTTCAGCCGAGAAGAATATTCATTATTGTAATGTTGACGATGACGGTGACGACAGTCATTATTTCGATTACATCCTATGTGAAAAACGTAAAAGAATACCGTATCAATATGAAAAATCGAAATAAAAGTTACAATGAATACCTTCAAAATAAAACGAAGGAACTACATGAAGCGCTTGAGGAACAACGTCATGCTCTACAGTATCATTATCCTAATGTAGAAGAAATTGCACAACTGGCGAAACAAGTAGATGCAAGAATTTATGAAAAAACGATGTTTCACCATGACTTTTTAACATATCGTGTAGGGCTAGGAACGATCGATACTAGTTTTGAAGTCGAATTTAATGAGGAGGAATTTACGGAAGAGAAAGATGAACTCGTTCAATTAGCTCG
>Ga0079225_10002859_pt1 | contig 10048 bp, 11 predicted proteins | sample Poulit2012_FD_76344 | JGI IMG/M metagenome (GOLD analysis project Ga0079225, IMG submission 76344) | Agricultural soil microbial communities from Georgia to study Nitrogen management - Poultry litter 2012 | ecosystem: Environmental > Terrestrial > Soil > Agricultural land | place: USA: Georgia...
CGGTGAGCGCCCGGTGCACCCCGTCGGCCTTGTCCGGGCGGGTCAGCCCCCACGGGCCCTGGTGGCTCAGGTCCCCGCCGATGCCGGAGGTGTGGGTGAGCAGCATGCGCAGCGTCACCTGGGCGCGCAGCGGATCGTGCTCGGTGTTGAACTCCGGCAGGTAGGTCTGCACCGGCTCGTCGACGGCCACGTCGCCGGCCTCGACGAGTTGCAGCACCGCCACCGTGGTCGCCAGACACTTGGTCAGCGACGCCAGGTCGAACAGGGTGTCGGCGGTCATCGGCTCGGCGGGGGAGGCCCGGTCGTCCAGCCCGGGTTCGCCGGCCAGTTTGCGCTCCCCGAACGCCTGCCGGTACACGATCGCGCCGGCGTGGCCGACCTGCACCACCGCGCCGGGCAGCCGGTGGGCGGCGATCGCGGCGTCGATCAGCGGGGCGATCGGGGCGAACGCCGGATCCGGGGCCACCGGCGGTATCGGGGGTGCGGGGGCGGTGCTCGGCGCCGCCTGCGGGGTGGTGGCGGGACTGGTGGCCGGCGGCGGCGGTGGCGGTGGCCCGCAGGAGCAGAGCACCGCGGTGGCCGCGAGGACGGCGGTGGCCGCGCGCGCCCGGGCGCGGCGTGGACTCGACACCCTCACAGGAAGCGACGGTAGCGGTCGCCGCCGGGCGGTGTCATCCGGTCGCGCCGCGCCGCCGGGCCGATGCCGAAGCCCTGCGGCCGGTAGCGGTGGGTGCGGTGGGCACGGCACCGCTGGTCGCTGAGTCGCCGACTCAGGGCGGTGGGGCGGTTTCGAGGTCGGTGATCAGCTGCCGCACGGTGGCGTCGGTGCTCAACAGGCGATCGAGGACGGGGTTGGCCATGCCGCGCAGGGCGCTGTAGAGCCGCCAGCCGGCCGGCGCCATGGTGGTGGGGGCGCGGCCGGTGATGCCGTCGACGATCGAGCGGGCGGCGTGCGCGGTGCTGATGCGCCGGTTCAACGGCCAGGGCAGCAGGGCGCCGATGCGTTGACCCAGCGGGTGAGCGTCGAGCGTGTCGTGGGTCATCGCGGTGTCGACCAGGCCGAAGTAGGCGATCTGCACGGTCGCGGAATGAGCAGCCAACTCCAGGCGCAACGCACGGGCGAGCTGTTCGACCCCGGCCTTGCTGATCATGTACGGCGAGCCGCCGGGGCCGGGGGTGAAGGCGGCGCCCGAGCACACCATCACGACGTGACCGCCGGCGGTGATCACCTGTTCCAGAGCGGGTTTGACGGTGTTGAACACCCCGGTCAGGTTGACGTCCACAACCCGGTCGAAGTCCTCGCCGGTCATCGTCCGCAGCGTCGCCGGGACCGGGCTGACCCCGGCGTTGGCGACGACGACGTCCAGCCTTCCGAAACGCGTCGCCGCCGCGGCGACCGCGGCGGCCATCGCCGCACGGTCCCGCACGTCAGCGGTCAATCCGACTGCCTCACCGCCTAACTCGGTGGCGGCGCGGTCCACACCGTCGGCGTCCACGTCGATCAGTGCGACGGCGGCGCCGCGGGCGTGCAGACTCTTCGCCACGGCGCGCCCGATGCCCTGGGCGGCGCCGGTGACCAGCGCCGCCCGGCCGGCCACGTCGAGCTCGGCCACGGCGCGGCCCGCGAGAGGCCCGGGCAGTCTCATCGAGACACCACCGCATAGGCGTCACGGTCGAATGCCTTGGTCCGCCTGGCGTATTCGAAACTCCAGCCGGGGTACAGGCCGGCGTTGCGGCCGTCGGCGGTGTGGTAGTAGCTGGTGGCGCAGCCGCCGGTGAGCCACACCGTGTCGGTGCTGCGGACATCCATCTCCTCCATGAAGGTGTCCTGGACGTCCGCGCGGACCTCGACCCGCCGGAGTCCGCCGTCGCGCATGGCGGCGAGCGCGTCGACGATATAGCGCACCTGAGCCTCGATCATGTAGATCGCCGACTGGTTGCCCACCGCGCCGAACGGCCCCAGGGTGGTGAAGAAGTTCGGAAAGCCGTGCAGCGTCACCCCCAGATAGCTCTGCGGCCGTTGCGCATAGACCTCGGAGAAGGAAAGTCCGTCGGTTCCGCGGATCCGCGCATAGACCGCGGGCGGGACGTCGAAGCCGGTGGCGTAGACGATGGTGTCGACCGGGTGCTCGACGCCGTCGCCGGTGACGATCGAGTGGGCGCGGATCTCGGCGATGCCGGCGGTGACGACCTCGACGTCGTCGCGGGCCAGGGCCGGCAGGTAGTCGTCGGCGAAGATGGCGCGTTTGCAGCCGATCATGTAATCCGGTGTCAGGGCGCGGCGCAGCGTGGTGTCGCGGACCTGGCGACGGAGCTGGAACTTGCCGAGCAACTCGTAAGGATGCCGGAACCGCTTGTCGACGAACCCGACGAGACCGAATCCCTCGATCCCGGCGTAGTACAGCGCGCGCAGTGCTCTGCCGATCAGCGGGACCCGGCGCAGCAGCGTGCGCTCCAGCGCCGAGGTGCGCCGATCCAGTCGGGGGATGATCCACGGTGCGGACCGTTGGAACACCAGCAGTCGCTCGACCGTGCCGGCGATGGCCGGAACGATCTGGACCGCGGTGGCGCCGGTGCCGACCACCGCCACCCGCCGACCGGTCAGGTCGTGATCGTGATCCCAGTGCAGCGAATGGAACGCCGTGCCGGCAAAGGACTCCGCCCCGTCGATGTCGGGGTATTTGGCCTCGCCGTACACCCCGGCGGCCGAGATGAGCACCGCGGCGCTCAGGGTGCCGGTGGTGGTGCGCAGCACCCAGCGCATGCGTCCGGCCTCCCAGGTGGCCTCCAGCAGTTCGGTGCCGAACCGAACATGGTCGGTGACGCGGTGGTCGGCGGCCACCGAGCGGAGGTAGGCGAGGATCTCGGGCTGGCGACCGTAGGTCCGCGACCACGCGGGGTTGGGGGCGAACGAATACGAATACAGGTGCGACGGCACATCGCAGGCGCAGCCGGGGTAGGTGTTGTCGCGCCAGGTGCCGCCCACCTCGGTGGCGCGCTCGAGGATCAAAAAGTCGGTGATGCCGGCGGCGCGCAGTTTGGCCGCCAGCGCGATCCCGGCGAAGCCGGCGCCGACGACGACGATCCCGTGCTCCTCGACCGGTACTGCGCTGAGGCTCTCGTCAGCCGCGACGGACTCCATAGGAAACACATGATTCCTATAATGGGCGCCGGTGTCAACGGCGACCGACCGCGGGGCGCCCCCGACGCGGACCGGCCGGCTGACCCGAGGGTCAGCCGGCCGGTGCGGTGTCGTCGGGGGTCTACTTCGGGGGCATCCGGATGCCGCCGTCGACCCGGACCACCTCGGCGTTCATGTAGGAGTTGGTGACCAGCTCGCACACCATCGAGGCGAGCTCCTCGGGTGCGCCGAGCCGGCGCGGGAACAGCACCGACTCCCCGAGCTTGGCCTTGAACGCCTCGGAGTCGTCGCCCTCCCCGTAGATCGGGGTGTCGATGAGGCCGGGGGCGACGGTGTTGACCCGGATCCCGACCGCCGAGAGGTCGCGGGCCACCGGCAGGGTCAACCCCACCACCCCGCCCTTGGAGGAGGAGTAGGCGGCCTGGCCGATCTGGCCGTCGAAGGCCGCCACGCTGGTCATGTTGACGATCGCCCCGCGCTCGCCGGTCGCGGTCGGCTCGGTGCGGCTCATCGCGGTCGCCGCGATCCGGATGCAGTCGAAGGTGCCGACCAGGTTGATGTCGAGCACCTTGCGGTACAGGTCCAGGTTGTGCGCCGAGGAGTACTCGCCGTCCTTGCCGATGGTGCGCTGCGCCCAGCCGATCCCGGCGGAGTTCACCAGCACCCGCAGCGGGCCGAGCCCGGCGGCGGTGTCGACCGCGGCGATGATCTGGTCGGTGTCGGTGACGTCGACACTGGCGAAGGTGCCGCCGATCTCCTCGGCGAGCGCCTGGCCCTTCTCCGCCTGCAGGTCGGCGACGACGACCCGGGCGCCCTGGGCGGCCAACTGCCGGGCAGTCGCCGCACCGATTCCTGATGCGCCGCCGGTGACGACGGCGCTGGCTCCGTTGATGTCCACGCCGACAGACTACGGGTGCGGTCCTTTTGCCTCACCGCCGGTCGGCGCATTAGTTTTCTGCGGGTGATCTCCCGTGCCTGCACCGCCTTGACCCGTTGGATCCTGCCCGTGCTCACCGTCGCGGTGGCCGGCGCGCTCAGCGCGCAGGCCGGCCCGCTGCCGGTGCGGCTGGTCGATGCGGACAACCCGTTGGCGGGCAGGCCGTTCTACGTCGACCCGGCCTCGGAGGCGAGGGCCGCCGCGCGCGCCGTCGACCCGCCGAGCCCGGAGCTGACCGCGATCGCCGACACCCCGCAGGCCTACTGGCTCGACCAGGCGTTCGCCGCGTCCACCGTCGCCGACACCGTCGCCGGCTACACCGGGGCCGCCGCCGAAGCCGGAGCGATGCCGGTGCTGGCGCTGTATGCGATCCCGCACCGTGACTGCGGCAGCTACGCCGCCGGCGGATTCGCCACCGGCGAGGACTACCGCGGCTGGATCGACGCGATCGGGGCGGGGTTGGGCGGCAACCCGGCGACGATCATCGTCGAGCCCGACGCGATCGCGATGGCCGACTGCCTGCCCGACGACCAGCGCGCCGAGCGGTTCGCGCTGCTGCGCTACGCCGTGCAGACCCTGTCCGCCGACCCGGCCGCGGTGGTCTACCTCGACGGCGGGCACTCGCGCTGGCTCGGCGCCGAGGACCTCGCCGGGCGGCTGGCGCAGGCCGGGATCGAGGGGGCCCGCGGCTTCAGCCTCAACGTGACGAACTACTACACCACCGAGGAGCAGATCGACTACGGCGAGACCGTCTCCGGGCTGACCGGCGGCACCCACTACGTCGTCGACACCTCCCGCAACGGGGCCGGACCGGCCCCCGAGCACCCGCTGAACTGGTGCAACCCCGACGGCCGGGCCCTGGGGGTCGCCCCGACCACCGCGACCGCCGGTGCGCACGCCGACGCCTACCTGTGGATCAAACGGGTCGGCGAATCCGACGGCGGCTGCGACCGCGGCGAACCGGCCGCGGGACTGTTCGTCAACGACTACGCCATCGACCTGGCCCGCAACGCCGCCGGCTGAGCGGGCCCGCCGGCGGTCACCGGCTGGTAGCTTGCCTGCCACCGGGACGGGTGGGCCAAGACGGCTCCGGCCGGCCCGGCGACGCACCCGAGACAGGAGGCACCCCACCGTGATCACCACCCTCGACGGCCACACCCCCGACCTCGGCGCCGACTGCTGGATCGCGCCCACGGCGGTGCTGATCGGTCGGGTCCGGCTCGGCGCGCGCGTCGGCGTCTTCTACTCCGCGGTGCTGCGCGGCGACGTGGAGACGATCACGATCGGGGCGGACACCAACATCCAGGACGGCTGCGTGCTGCACGCCGACCCGGGTTTTGCGCTCACGGTCGGCGCCGGGGTCTCGGTGGGCCACAACGCGGTGCTGCACGGCTGCACCGTCGCCGACGACGTCCTCATCGGCATGGGCGCCACCGTCCTCAACGGCGCCCGCATCGGGGCCGGGTGCCTCATCGCGGCCAACGCGCTGATCCCCGAGGGCGCCGACATCCCGGCCGGCTCCCTGGTGGCCGGGGTGCCCGGCAAGGTGCGCCGCGACCTCGGGCAGGCCGAACGCGACGCCATCGCGCTCAACGCCCGCGCCTACGGGGCGCTGAAGGACCTGCACGCCGGTGCGGTCCACCACGACGTGCCCTGACCGCGCCCGACAGATCGCCCAACGCCGCGGCGCCGGGCCCGCGGCTGTTCTAGGCTCGTTGTCATGACAGACCTCGACCAGGCGGCCGCCCGCCGTGAAATTGCCGATGCCCTGCTCAACGCGTTGAACCGGCGCCACGAGGTGCTCGATGCCATCGTCGAGGCCGATGACCGCGCCGCCGCGGTCGCCGCGATCGGCGCGCTGCTGGGCACGTCCCGAGCCGGCAGCGAGGCGGTGATCGGGCTCTCGTTCGACCGGATCACCAAGGACGCGCGCAAAAAGATCGCCGCCGAACTCGACGACCTGAACAGCCAACTCAGCTTCACGCTGACCGATCGGCCGGCCAGCTCCGGGGACACCCTGGAGCTGCGGCCGTTCTCCGGCGACACCGACCGCGACCTGTTCGCCGAGCGCACCGCCGACGTCGGCGCCGCCGGCGACGGCTCGGGGGCCCCGCCGCACGACCTCGATGACGAGATCCGCGCGGCGCTGGCCCGCGAGAGCGACGAGGAGGCCGCCTGGTTCGTCGCGATCGAGGGCGCCGAGAAGGTCGGGATGGTGTTCGGCGAGCTCACCGGCGGCGAGGTCAACGTCCGCATCTGGATCCGCCCGCAGCTGCGCAAACGGGGCTACGGGACCGCCGCGCTGCGCAAGTCCCGCTCGGAGATGGCCGCCTACTTCCCGGCGGTGCCGATGGTGGTGCGCGCCCCCGGCGCCGAGCCGACCGGGTAGGCGCCCCGGCGGGCGCGCGCCGACGCCGCCGGCGGTATCGACACCGGCCGCGGGGCGGTCGTAGACTCAAACGATTCCGCAGCCGCGTGGTTACGGACGCGATGCCGGGAGGCGCACGATGTCGCTACTGGACGTGAATACCGTTGCCGTGCAGGGATCGGCGCTGACCGAGGCGGTCCTCAGCGGGGAGATGGCAGCCACCACCGCCGGCGGCGCGGCCACGCTGATCGGGGTGGTCCCGATGGCCCTCGACGCGGACTCCGCGGGGTTCGCCGCCGCGCTCAACGCCGCCGGCGCGGCCTACCTGGCGGTGGCCGCCGAGCAGGTCGGTCAGCGCGCCGCGCTGGCCGGCGGTCAGAACCTCGCCTCGCTGGGCTACCTGGCGAGAGAGGTGGCCAGCGCCGCCGCGCTGCGGCTGTAGACCACAGGTGGTGGTGCGCCATGGCCGACCCCCGGTGGGCGGGCCCGCCCGAGCTCATCGCGGCGACGTTCGAGGCCGGCCCGGGACCGGCCTCGACGGTCGCCAACCAGGCCGTGTGGCTGGCCGAGGCGGTCGGCCGCGAGGTGGTGGCGGCGGTGTCGACGGCCAACACCGCGGCCACCTCCGGTGACTGGATCGGGTTGGGGGCGACCGCCTCCGCCGCGCGGGCGACCGGGCTCAACCTCGACCTGGCGACCCTGGCCGGCTGGATCGCCCATAAGGTCGCCATCACCCAGGCGGCCGCCGACGCCTTCGCCGTGGCCGCCTCCGGCGTCATCCCCTCGGTCGTCTGCCAAGCCAACCGGGACCAGTGGGCGGTGCTCAACGCCACCAACTTCCTCGGCCTCAACACCCCGGCGATCGTGGCGCTGGACACCGAATACTTCGGCGAGCACTATCCCCACAACGCCGGGCTCGGCTGGGCCTACTCCGCGGCGCTCACCGCGCTGACCGCGGCGCTGGCCCTGCCCCCGCCGGTCGGGATGCCCGGCGCCGGCCCGGGCGCCGCCGGCGCGCAGGTCGGCACCGACGCCGCCGGGATGCTCACCGACGTGGCCGAGGCCGCCGCCCCGGCCGCGGCGCCGGCGCCCGACGCCGGTGGATCCCCCGCGGCGGGCGTCGGTGATCTCGGGTCGACGGCCGGCGAGCTGGCCCCGCTGGTCAACGCCGTGGCCCAGCCGGTGCAGCGGGCCGTGGCGGTCCCGGCGCACCTGGCCCAGTCGGCGGCCGGTGCGGCGCAGCCGCTCACCGGGGTGCTCAGCGGTGTCGGCGGGGGCATGTTCGGGTCCGCGGGGCAGGTCGGCGGCCCGGCCGCCGGCCCGGTCGCCGCCGAGCCGGTGCGCCTCGGCGGCGCCGCCGCACCCGCGGTGGCGGGTACGGGTCCCGTGGCCCCCGTCGGGCTCACCCGCTACACCCAACCGACGAGCAGCTTCGCCCCGGAGAACGCCGGGCGGCCCGGCGGGCTGGGCGCCGGGCTGCTGAGCGCGCCCACCCCGGGGGCGGGCACCCGCGCGGCGCCGGTGCCGATCGGGGCCGGCATGCCGATCGCCGCGGCGGGGGCCGCAGGGCGCGACCGCGACGACACCGGCGCGGGCGCCCGCGTGCGGGTCGTCGCCGAGCCCGAGCGGCCCGGGCGTTCCCAGTGACCGTCCAGACTCCGGGAGTGCCGCGCCGGGCGATGCTGCAGTGAAAGGTGTTACCGGAGAGCGGAATATCGGTGCCCCCGACCGCAAATCACTGAAGTGACATTCGTCACAGCGGGTTTAGACTCGACGCACAGGCCCCCGTTCGGTGGGGTCGGCAGCGGGGAGGTTCGCATGGGAAACATACCGGCCGGCGGCGGCGTCATCGTCACCCCCGACATGATGCTCGAGGCGCAGCGCGCCATCGAGAACGCACTGATCGACGCGCAGGCGGTCGCCAACCAATACCTGGTCAGCCACGAGGACGCGGCACCGGGCTACGCGGGGGCCGGCTACAACGCCTCGTATGCCACGGCGATCCGGATCCAGACCGACATGACCAAACTGTTGACCGCCGGCACCGGCCTGGCCCAGGGGCTGGGCAAGGTGGCCGCGCTGATGCAGCACCACGAAACGGCGGCCGCCCAGAATTTCGCGGCCTTCGCCCCGGACACCGCGGCCGGTGTCTGATCCGGTGACCAAACGAAGGACCTACCACCATGATTGACCAGATCACCTACAACTACGGGGTGGTGTTCGGCCTGGCGTCCACCGTCGGCCAGCACGCCGGGGTCCTCGACCAGGACCTGCAGAGCGTGACCTCCCAGACCAACCGGGTCGCGGAGTTCTTCGTCGGCGACGCCCACAGCGCGTTCGTCGAACGCCAGACCACCATGATCAGCGCGCTCGGCGACCTCATCGCGGTCATGGCCGCCCACGGCAAACTCATCAACCAGACCGGTCACAGCGCCCACGAAACCGACCAGCTCGGCACCACCTATTTCGTCTGACGCTGCCCCGGGGCGCCGGCCGCCGACGTCGGCCGTGCGGCCGGGAGGCGAGATGTTGACCACGACCGTCGACGGGATCTGGGTGCTGCAGGCGCTGAGCCGAATCGAGTGTCTGGCACCGGAGTTGGGACTGCGTCCCCTGCTCGCGCGCAGGGAGTCGCCGCAGGCCGCGCTGCGCCATCCGGCCGCCGGCGAGCTGCGCGCCGCCGGGGTGATCGACGCCGACGGGACCGTCGACGCCGCGGTGCACGAGTGGCTGACCGTGCTTGCGCACCGCGACGTGGCGCTGGTGCTGCAGATCCGCCGGCCCGACGACGGCGGGCTGCCGGCCACCGCGATGCTGGCGCGCTGCGCGCAGTTCTGGGCGGTGCTCGAGCGGCACGCCGCCGCGGTGCACCTCAGCGGTGTCGGCCGCAGTCACGACCGCGCCGGGGCCGCCGCCGTGGTGGCGACCGAGATCGCCCGGCTCTGCGGGGCCGCGCCGCCGGCGCCGCTGCGGCCGATTACCCTGCCGCACAGTGTGTTCGACGCCGCCGGGCCCGAGCAGATCGTCGAACGCCTCGCCGACCGGGAGCTCGACGGCGCCCAGCGCCACCTGCTGCGGGCCGCCCTGGACCCGCGGGCCCGCGCGCAGGCCGCGATCGTGGCGCTGCAATCCGGCGCCGCCGGGGTCGCACCCGGCGGGCACATCGATCCCGGAGCGGTCACGCTCATCGACACCGGGGCCGGACGGCTGCTCGTCGAGCAGGTGTTCGCCCCCGGGCGCCGCTGGGTGGTCATCGCTCCGGGAACCCCCACCACCACGGTCGCCGCCCTCGACCGGATGCTGCGGCGCCTGCCCGCCCAGCGCGACTGGCACGCGGTGCGGCGCGGCGGCTGATCCGGTCACACCCGGGGGACCGACCACCCCGCGACTTCGACAACGAACAGGAAACGAACAGGAGCAGCCGGTGATGACCACAGCACGCAAGGTCGCGTTGAGCTCGGTGTCCAGCGCGGTACCCCCGCCGCCGGAGACGGCCGTCGGCCCGCTGCGGATCGCGGACCTGGTGGCGCCCCGCAAGATCCCGCCCAGCGGCGGCTGGCGCCGCCTCTGCTACGGCATGTCGTGTCATCGGCTCAACCCC
>Ga0079225_10002861_pt1 | contig 10046 bp, 3 predicted proteins | sample Poulit2012_FD_76344 | JGI IMG/M metagenome (GOLD analysis project Ga0079225, IMG submission 76344) | Agricultural soil microbial communities from Georgia to study Nitrogen management - Poultry litter 2012 | ecosystem: Environmental > Terrestrial > Soil > Agricultural land | place: USA: Georgia...
CTTTAATCTTGTGTTCATTATCTCCTAATATGATAAATTCTGAACGTCTATTGGCTTGATGCTGTGCTTCTGTACAAGGTACTCCGTCACTACACTCATTAACCAATTCACGTTCGCCTAAGCCCTCTGCCTCCATTCGAGATGCATCAATTCCTTTGTTAATTAAATAGGTTTTTGTTGATTTTGCACGTCTATCAGAAAGTGCTAAGTTATAAGCATCACTCCCTCTGCTATCGGTGTGTGAGCGAATATTGATTCTTATTTCCGGATATTCTTTTAAAACTTGATAAACTTTTTCAAGATCCACTTGCGCATCTGGTCTGATATTAGATTTATCAAAATCGAAATAAATAATCGGGATATTTAAAACCTTTGCTAAATCAACTCCAGGAGTCAAAACTACGACATTGCGCTGTAATTGAAAATCGATTCGCTGTTCTTCAAGTTTAGCTGTGGATACTTTTTCATCCGTGTCATAATCTTCTTTACTGGCACGAATGGTATAAGTTTCATATTTATTGGTTTCTGTTTTATAATATCCTTCTTCATCCGTAAAGAGTACGACATACTCGGTTCCTTCCGAATCGGTAAATTCAATCTTGGCAGCTTCAATCGGTTCCTCGGTATTTTTATCTGTAACATAACCTTCGATGAAAGCTTGATAAGGATCTTTAAGTGGACTATTTTCTTTAAAAGAATAAATATTGGTATTGACCAAAGTGGTGTCGTTATATTTGGCTCTATCAGAACTGACAAATCCGTATTTTGTTCTGTCATCTATACCATAAGCAAAGTCATCTGCATAGGAGTTTATCGGTTCTCCCACATTGATAATATTACCCAGCCCATCTTCTTTGATCTTAACGGCAAATACATCCAGTCCTCCCAATCCGAAATGTCCATCGGAGGAGAAATAAAGAACGCTGTCTTTAGCGACATAAGGGAAAGTTTCTCTACCGATTGTGTTTATGTTTTCCCCCAAGTTTTCAGGTTCTCCTAAACTGTTGTTGGTTGAATCAATTTCTACTACATATAAATCTGTCTCTCCAATTCCACCGGGGCGATCAGAGGCAAAGTATAACTTAGATTCATCCGGGCTCAAAGCAGGGTGCGCAGTTGAATAAAAATCGCTGTTGATCGATAAATCTTCTGGGGTTTGCCATTTATCGCCATCTTTTACAGATCGATAAATTTTTAGATTTTTGTAATCAATATCCTTGTCTTCCCCAGTTTGATTACTACCAGTAAAATACATCGTGTTGCCATCTTCTGTGTAAACCGCTGTGGACTTATGGAATTTATTTTTCGGCTTTCCTCTTATTTTTTTCGGTTTTCCGATGGTGTTATTAAAACTATCTATCGGAACTTCGTATAAAGTTACAAAGCTCAATTCGTTCCACGCATCAATTGTATTTAAAAAGGTCTTTGGCTTGTTTTCTGTAGTAGAATAAATCAGTTTATTGTCTTCTACAGTTTGGCCATAGCTGATTTGTTCTTCATCGTATAACTCTTCCAACGCCTGCATATCATACCTACCTGAATTCTCCTCGATAATCTCCAAATAATCGGCGGTGGTGAAATCCAATATTTGATAGCCGCTCTTTTCGATATACTTGTCATAGTATTCTTCGGCTTTTGTTTCTTCTCCCATAGACTTTAGAGTTTGCGAGAAGCGCAAATACGAAAGAGCATTGGGTTGATCGGGGTTCAATTCAAACAATCGACTATACCATTTGGCGGCTTCGTCATATTTTGCATTGAAATAATAGGATTTGGCCAATTTGGAAAACAACTCCTCTGATTCATAACCTTTTTCGGCTACTTTCAGATAAATTTTCTGGGCATCTATATATTTTAATTCTTGATACTCTTTATCTGCTCCTCGGAGTTTACGCTCCTGTGCCAACACAGGGTTTAAAACGCCAAGCCCAAATAAGAAAACAAAAATTAAACTGGTAATACTATTTTTCATCACTGTTTTTTTAAGGGTTTAGAAGAAGCGTGGATTTACTTTTGGTTTAGAACGTGTACCTAACTCAAAACGTAAAAACATCTCATGCGATCCGTCGTTATAATGTCTTAATTCTGTGGTTTCATAATCATAAGAATATCCCACCATAATATTGTCTGTTATTTGGAAGCCGGCTAAAGCACTTACCGCAGCATCCCAGCGCCATGCAAGACCAAGGGTCAGTCTGTTATATATCAAAGCATTAGCCGATACGTCAACAGATACAGGTGCTCCATCGGTAACCTTTAGCATTGTCGCTGGTTTCAATTTGAGGTTTTCTGTGATATCAAATACATATCCTCCGGTTAAATAATAATGTGCTTTTGCTCTGGCTGTTGAAATCTGTACGTCATCGTAATATTTAGTTTCCAATAAATTTGGGGTCGATAAACCGATATACCAATTTTCTTTATACAGATAAAAACCTACGCCCACTCTTGGCGCTGCATAGTGGCTTAGTTTTAAATCATAGTCATTGGGATTATATATGTTTAATTTATTGGGGTTTACATCTAGTAAGGATAAGCCTCCTGTTATTCCAAACGCCAATTTCAAATCATTTGAATTGAGGTTTAAGGTATAGGAAAAAGTAGCATCAATTTCACTTTGGGTCGAAGGTCCGATTTGATCACTATTGAAGCCGAGTCCTAATCCGACACCTTGCACACCTATGGGGGAGTGTGCTGAAAAGTCTATAGTTTTGGGTGCGCCGTCCATTCCCACCCATTGGGTTCTATACAAGCCCATCACACTCAATGAACCTCTTGATCCTGCATAAGCAGGGTTTAAGCTCATCGTGTTATACATATATTGCGTGTATTGTGACTCTTGCTGAGCTTGTACCGGATTAGCTAAAAGCAGTACACTTCCAATAATCAAACTCAAATAAGTATGTTGCAAATATTTCTTCATTGGTCTGGTTTTAATTTCCACTACTTCCACTCAGGTATAAATACCCTTGTTGTTTTTGTGTTTTTAGGGTTTCTCCGGTATCATAAAGATATTCCAAGATATAAAAATAGGTCCCAGTTGGTAGTTGCGCATTGTCTTTTCTCACTGTCAGCCTTCCGCTGGAGTAACCGTCAAATAAATCTCCGTCGGGACCGTAATTATTGGTTTCAAAAACTTTTACACCCCATCGGTTAAATACTTTTACGCGTAGATCTTGGGCACAATCTCCTTGGTCTTCAATCCGGAAATAGTCATTAATTCCATCGCCATTAGGAGTTACGGCATTATAAACAATCACATGACACGGGGATACGACATCCATCTTTAAAGTAGCCATCGTGAACACACCAAAACCACTTACATCGGTAGTGATGGTTTGATTGTCTATATCTACTATTCCTCCTTCATCTACCCACATGTTTTTTTCTTCATTCCATCGCACAATGGTCAATGCTTCATTTTCTGCAGCATCTATAATAAAATCTGGGGTGGTCACCTCTCGCCAAGAAAGGCTTACAAAAACATTGTCCTCTCTCTTATTAGTCATATTATCAATAGTCCAATATTCCTGATCATCAATTTTTAAAACAGCATCGGGCTTTAATTCATGAGAGAATAGCGGATCTGAATTCTCAAAGAAAAACTCCCCATCTATTTTTGCATCAGGATTTTCCGGTGTTGAAATCCCAGCCATTCTATAATATCCGCCATCTCCTATGGGGAATATAAAATCTCCTTGATTCAATTTACCTACTGGTCCATTGACGTGGCTATAATCTGAAGTGTTGATGTGAAATGCATCCGCTCTAAATTCCATTCTACCTTGGAAGGTTTTATTATCCACGATTCCTTGATAGAAGTTGGATTGTCCACTGATATCGAACCATCCCGATAATTGAAAAGGAGCTACTTGACTGTTGTTATCAAATAAAACATCATAGAAATAACTTATTTCCGATCCGCTTAGGGCTTGTGGCGCTGTACCTATAAATCTTGTCAATCCGGTATTTTGACTAAAATCTACAACACCATCGTTGTTAAATCCGCTATAGATATAAGCATCACCGTCGTTATAAACTTCTCCACTCTGCACATTGTCCAATGTTTGGATTGTTGAGAATTTGGTGTCTTCGCTGATATACAGCATTCCCTCATTCGTTGTTTGCGCCCCCATATTGCAAGTAAAGAGCAGTAAAACAGTTATATGTAATAAATATTTTCTCATCATTAATTGCCTTTTACTTTTTGATAAATGTTTGGGTTGGTGATTAATAGACTGCGTCCTTTAAGCGGTACAAATGTATGATCCTCACGTTCTGGGTCGTACATCGGATCGTTTGGATCTAAAGGCGTTGGGTCTGTTGATGTTTCTGGGTCTTGTGGTATATTTAATTCATTGTCTCCAGAGACTATTGCTTGGTTATACACACCTTTATTATCTATATCAACTTGAGTTATTGTATAATTAACGGTATATACCCACTCTTCATAGGTATTTAAAACACCGTCATTGTTATCATCTCCAGTAAGTGGTTCGTTGATAACACCGCCTAATAAAGGATCTTCGAGAACGAGATTATGAATATCGATATCCCCAGCATTTTTAACTGTAAAAGTATAGGTAATTGTCTCCCCAACTTGTGCTATGCCATCACTGTTTTCATCGTTGAATACGCCATCTTTTTCTAAGGTATAGGTTTTACAAGGAACAATGTTTTGACCACTTCCATAACCGACCATTTTGGTGGCACCTACTACGTTTTGAGTGACTATTATTTCGTTATTTAATGGATCATTTGAATCCGTATTCCAAGTAATTGTATTGAAGGTGTTCCCATTAAATAGCTCCAAAGGTTCTAAAGCATAATTAGGATTGGAAGAAGAAACTTTACTTCCGAACATTAAAATTTCACCAGATGACAATATCTCAACTCGAATAATAGGTTTGCCTGGTTCTCCTTCCAATTTCCAGATATCATCAATTCCACCTTCCTCCCAAATCATCCCGTCAACAAAGCGAATGTTTTGGGGGCCAGCACTAACACCAGCTTGAAATTCTAATTCTTGATTTGCTAGCTTATCACCATTTATTTCCATGTTGAAGGAGTTGTCTAGCTCATATATATCAAAAACGAATCCAGCATTTGTACCCGGTTGTGTTATTGTTTCAGAAACCGTAGATCCATCGGGCTTCTGTCCATCAGCATAAGTCCAGGAAAAGGGTTCACCGTCGATAGATTCGGTACAGATTATTTCGGGCTCACAATCCTCAAAACCAGGATCTCCTGGCTCTAAGTATCTAACGAGAACTTCTACTCCTGCAGGTTCTTCACAACTTGAGTTATCTATAGGAATATAAAACGCATAATAGGTTCCTGGGTCCACACTTGTTGGGTCACTCACTTCGTTTTGGCGTGCTAGGTCCTCATACCATTTCACTTCCATTCCGAGGGGTGCATTTTCAAGGGTGGCATAAGATAAATCAGTGGTAAAACCCTCACACATAGTCAGTACATCTTGAACTAAAGGTGCAGTTGGTGCACCACAAAGACTAACATCGGCAGTGTCTTCGAAGTTAAAAACATCTTCTTGTCCAGAAGAACTTGTACCATCGCCCATACTTCCGCGAGTCTTATGACCTATATAGCCATATTTAAAAGAGCATTGTCTAATGACCATTGTTGTGTGTCCTCCAGTTTCAACTGCCATAATACGATCGTTGGGATCTAAATCTCCAGTCATTAATGTGGGATCTATTCTACTACCACCAGCTCCTATCATATTGTAACTATTTCGACCCCAAGACCATAGTTTACCATCGGTTGTAAGTGCATTCACTGCCCCATATCCAGATTCGCTTGATCTTGCTGAATGCTCATTGGGTGATACCCATGCGATTTCAGGTAATGGAGCTCCAGAACCATCTCGTTGTACACGAACCCAACTCTTTCGTTCCGTAGTTGAGAAATCTCCTAATTCCCTGTCGCTGTTGTTTCCTAACGAATACAGCTCTCCATTGGTATTGAGTACGTAATAACTATTACCACCAGTCATACCAATTTGTTTAACTGTACCCGAAGGCTTATTCATTTGTACAGCATAGGTTCTTTTAGACTTACTGCTTCCATCACCAAGGTAAGTGTTTTTCCCCCAGGTAAATATTTCTCCATCAGAAGTAAGTGCTATTAAAGCCGTTGTGCTTCCACGAATAGCCACCACATTTTCAAGCGGTGTGTTTGAGGCGGTTGATACCCTGTGCCAAACTGATTTATGTGAACTTGATGAACTGGTTTCTCCATCGCCATACAAGTCTTCATTTAGAGATAATACCCAAGCTTCTCCTGTACAGGTGACTATAGCAAGGGTAAGATAGGTTCCAAACATCATTTTAACGTCTTCGGGCATTACCCCGATCGGTAGACTATAAGAATTGGTTCCAGAAATCCCTGCAGTGCCTAAGGCATTTGCTTTTTCGAATGTATCTCCAGATTTTACATTATGGTGTATTAAATATCCTGCTTTACCCCAAATATACAGTCCTTCTGTTGTTAGGATAGCAAATTGAGCATTGGAACCGTTAGCGGCACCACCTGTATGTTTAAGTATTTCGCCTTGGTAATTGTAGCCGTTAGCTGGAGATACAACCGTGGGCGATAGTTGATGGTCACCATCCGGCTTAGACGAAGCCCCCCAGACTAAAAGATCACCATTGGTTTCTTGAAGCATTGTGGAATGATAGAGCCCAACAATATTGTCGTACCCAATTGTGTTTGGGTCAGTACTGTTTAAGAAAGTGTTATCGTTACAGCCTGTGATGCAGTGGTCTGTTGATATTGAGAAATTAATCGAATTAGTTTTAATGTTATTACAGTCTCCACTTTGTCCATTGTCCGAACATTCAAAGAAGGGATCAGTAGGCGGAACTTGTGGGTCTTGGTTGGTCGCATCAGGATCAGTGACATCATTTGACCGCATAATGGTTGCTGTAAACTCATGGTTATCAACTACAATATTTGCATTGGTCTTCAGTGTAATTTCATACTCGACTTCGCAACCGTTAGGTAAACTGAGTATAGAATTATAAGTCCGTGTATTAGCATCATAAGTCAACGCATCAAATTCAACACCACAATTATCCACATCATTAAAGGTGATGTTTTCAGGATCAAATCCTTCTGGAATTATAAAGCTAAACGGCGCTTCTTCCACGTCACTGGGCCCGTTATTTTTTGCTTTGATCGAATAGGTGATTTCTTCGCCTACGGCTGTTAATTGCGTTTTGTTGGGGGTAATGGAGGGGATTTCCAAATCGGCTATTTTTACGGTTACTTCAAATTCTTCTGTCAGCGCATCGCCTTCAATAAAAGTCCAAGTATCCATTCCCTGATCGTCCCCAAAAGTGCCTACTGTTCGAGTAGAACCTAATCCCCAAATATGACCATTAGTTGTACTTGATGTTCCGTCAGGAAATACTTCATGACTCGCGTTTCTTGGTGATGTCATAGATCCATAAATATTCGTATTTACAGTGCGAATATCAGTGTCGTCCCAGAATACCTTGTCAGAACGTACAGAATTCAGATCTTCTGTGAGCAATTCCAAAATAATTCCATGATGATTAAGTTCCATATCTATATAGGGAAAATGAACTTCTGCTCCCCTAAGTTTTAACTCGACTTCCACATCTGCAAGTCCCTGAGGTAAAGAAGCTCCATCTCCATCTTTTCCATCCCAAAGTATTTTATTATCGCCAATAATACTACTTCCAGTTAAACTCCTTTCTGGAAAGTTTGTACTACTATTTGGTTTTGGTCTAATGGTTATAAAATAATCCCCTCCACTTTCATTATAGAATTCGATATAAGCGCCTTTGTTACCAAGCTGATTTTCTACACCTTCCACTCCACTGACAGTTATTTCATTAACATTTAAATCCTTTTCAGGAATACGCAACCATGTTTGTCCTCCTGGCACCGCACCATATGAAGTTTCGGGCATAGAAGAATCTGGATGGTTATAGAATATTTTTTGAGTTACTGCTGCACCGCTATCTTCAATCCTAGGATCGTGATACCGGTTTCTAACATATTGCTCACTCGGAGCTTGAATACTCTTATATAAAGGAACATCAGGAGTTCCTGGCTCATGGAATCCACGATTATTTACCATAAACGTAAAGGATATACCTTGGCTACCATTATTATCTACATTATATACATATCCATCTCTTGTTAAGACATTAAATACTCCATAGAATCCACTGTTCGGACGAAAATTATTATTGTCATTACCAAAAGTACCTCCATAAGAAGGGTTATCCATATTTACAACAGTGGTATAAACCCTTCCATTTTGCCAGCTCCAAGTATTTCCTGTTTGTTTTGCTACAGAGATATCCCAAGCAGCTAAGTAATGGGAGTTGTTTGATTGTGACCAATTGGCGTTAGCAGCAACATAACCGATTCTATTATTTCCAGTTTCACTATTAGAAGTACTGATAAATTCCACTTTATAAATTCCGGTTTCTGTAACCTGATGATATATTGGAGCATAACGATTGTTTCCTGAGCCCTGACCTGGTAAACGTGGGCCAGCTAACTCGCCAGTGCGGTTTGGGATATTCCCATCTCCCCAAGAAAAACTCAAGGTAAGCTGTGTATTGTTGGGGTCATAAAGTCGTATTCTATCAGTATTGCCAGTTTGAGCAGAAGAAGCTAAAGCAATCTGTTCACCAGCTTCTGCATAGACATAATGTGTTGCTAAATTTGGATAAGGAAATACTGCACTTGATGTGTTTGAGGCACGTAAATAAGCTCTTCCTCCTTGTGCATTTGCAGGATAGAGGTCTTTAGACCCTTCTGCTAGTACCGCTGTTAATCCCAACAAAAAGAACAAAGCGGTTAACATCCAGGGGATGAAAGTAAATTTTATATGTGATTTTTTATACGTCATAGTTGCTGTATCTGTAATTGTATTTTAGAATGAAATCCACACGCTTGGTAAAAGTTACAAGCGTGCGGGTATTCTATTTTATTAATCCTTCACTACAAACACGATGGTCATATAGGAAGCTTCTGTCGCGTTGCCTATGATGTCATAGGTTAGGACGCCATTTGCATCTATACTTAAATTCGAAAATACATCTGTATCGTAATAGGTAATATGATACTCTAACTCATTTGCTGGGAGTGTAGGGATAGCATTAGTTGCTCCTGCACTACTAACCAATGTTGGGTTAGACGTTCCAGTGAACTGCGCTTGATACTCCGTGTGCAAGTCTCTCGTAAAGGTTCCGTTTACCGAAGTATCAAAAATAATCGCTGGCATATAGAAGAACTTAGGCATGGCTGCTTTAATCTGTCTTAATGTACCATCAGCTTCTGCAACTACTAATTGATGCTCTGTTTCTGCAGTTTGCAAACCTGCTACAGCTAACGTATTAGTTGCATCGGTTGTGATTGTTGTAGGTTCGATTAACTCACCTCCTAACTTAATATCCAAACCGTCTTTATTTAGGCCGTTTGTTGCATCAAGTATTTCACCCACTTCTGATTGGTCAATCCATATAGGATTTCCATTAACATCAGTGGTAAGCACCTGATCAGGATTTGCGGCTGCAATATCTTCTGGTAAGATGGTATTATTTTGGATCTTATCAGTAGTGATTGCATCAGCGCCAACTTTTTCGTTGGTTACAGCACCATCAGCAATTTTATCTGTTGAGATTCCACCGTCGGCAATAGATAATTCAGCATCCACTAAAACAGACTCTAATAATTCATCCGCATTATTTACTTTAATGATACCGTCTGTTGTTATCCCTTTGGCATCGATGCTATCGTTTACAATACTTTCGATAGTTGCCCACTCCAAGTCTCCCGCTGCATTTGTAATCAGCATAGAATCTGGCGCACCTGCTTCAATAGATACTACATAAGGATCAGTAGCAGTTCCATCACCAGTTACGGTAATCATATCGCCACCGTCGATATTAACGCTGATGTTGGCGATGTGCTCGATATACTCTTCAATAGTAGTGAAGGTGTTTCCGTCAACTGTAACCGGACCGCTCTTTACAATCTCC
>Ga0079225_10002862_pt1 | contig 10045 bp, 10 predicted proteins | sample Poulit2012_FD_76344 | JGI IMG/M metagenome (GOLD analysis project Ga0079225, IMG submission 76344) | Agricultural soil microbial communities from Georgia to study Nitrogen management - Poultry litter 2012 | ecosystem: Environmental > Terrestrial > Soil > Agricultural land | place: USA: Georgia...
CGCAGGGCGACCATCCCGGTGCCGTAATGGATCCCGGGCCGGAATCTGCTCCGCGGCGTGCCGAAGAGCCGAACCCACCTGGTGTTGCACAGATGGCCGCTGTGCAGTTCTCGCTGGAATCGTACGAGATCGTTCGCTGACGACGGGCCTCCGAGGCCATTGCCCCAGGTGAGGTTCGGTGCGAATGCCCGGAAGTCAACGGTACTGGACTTATCGAACCAGAATGGTGCCAGTTCTGGCACGAACTCGTCCAGCTGCCTAGAATTGGCGTTGGCCCACTTTGCGGTGTCGTTCATTCCGGCGGGTTCAAAGATGCTGGTGCGCAGCTGCTCGCCGAACCCTCCGGCCCGGGCCTCTTCGATGATGCGAATGAGCAGGAAGTACCCGGTGTCGCTGTAGAGGAACCGTTCGCCCGGCCTGGCAAAGGGAGGCAGATGCCGGGCCTGCTCCAGGAACTCCGCAATAGTCCACACGCGACCCGGGTCGGCTAACAGGTTCTTGATCGAGCAGGTTGTCGTAAATCAGGCAGCCCGGAGGTGTGCGACAACAGATGCTCCACGGTGACATCCCGGGCGTTGTCGATGCCAGGAGCCGCCGGTAGAGGTTCAATATCTGCTGCCGGCAGCAGATGCCCAATCGGGGTGTCAGGTCCGAAGCGAGCTTCATCGAACAGTTGCGCAATCAGAGTGGCGATGAACACCTTGTCGATGCTCGCGACATAGAACGGCTGATCGGGATCACTTGAGGAGATTTCAAGTCGCGGGCCGGTCACCAGAGCTATCGGAGAGACAGGAAAGCGGCGGGTGTGGCTTTGTTGCAGCTTCTCGACGGTTTTCCGGACGGCCGTATCAGCGCTCATAATCATTCCATCCAAACAGTGAATATATCTCATAGGCATGTCTAGTAGATATGAAAATAGCTTGTCAAGAGATACACTCGACCTCATGGCCAACGTCATCCTCGGACTCCTCATGCTGTGGCCTCAGAGCCTCTACGAACTGAGGAAGAACTTCGAGGCGGGAGTCTCGCTCTTCTACAGCTCCAGTACCGGCAGCATCAAGCGAGCGCTGGATCAGTTGCTGGCCAATGAACGCATCGAGGTTGAGTCCGAAGGAGGGTCGCGTGGCAAGAAGGTCTATGCGGTCACCGACTGGGGGCGGCAGGAGTTCCGCCGTTGGATGCTGGCAGAGATGACGGGCGGGGATCTTGAAGCTGCCGTGCTGGCTCGCGTGTATTTCCTTGGGCTCTTGGAGCCGCATGAGCGAGCGGTGGTCGCCGGCCACATCGAAGAGCGCTTGCGTGAGGAGCTTGGTCATCTCGAACGGCTGGAAGCGCGGACCTCGACCGTCCAGGTGCCCGAGGGGTTCGAGAAGATCGCTGAATTTCAGCTCGCGACGCTGCAGTTCGGTCTCATCTCGTGCAGAGCAGCTCTCACGTGGGCGGAACAGCATCTGCCTCAGCCGTCAACGAAACCTGATCGCTGACCTGCGCCTCCACGTCAAACCCTTTGAATAGACTCACACTGAGTCGATATCGCCTACCACTACGCGGCCATCGCGCAGCACGGCCATCACCTCGTGCAGGGCACGCAGATCGGCCACCGGATCACCATCAACGATCAGCAGGTCCGCGGCTCGGCCTGCCTCAAGCACCCCGATCCGATCCGACCGCAGCGCAGCGGCCGCCTGGCTGGTGGCTGCCCGCAGGACATCACGGGTGGGCAGCCCCGCCTCGCCTAGCATCATGACCTCCCCGATCAGTCCGTCGCCGAAGCCTGGGATCGCCATACCGGCATCGCTTCCGGCCACGATCTGGACCCCAGCCCCATGAGCTTCGAGCAGCCGTTCGAATCGGCGCTCGGCAAGCTCTTGGCGTTCCGGCGATCTGTCCTCCGGGTACCCCAGTTCCACCAGCAGGGTCGGGTCCAGAGCCACCCCGCCTGCGGCCATCTCATCCACTAGCCCCTCGGGCCAGGCCATCGCCGCGGTGTGGTCCATCTGGTCAAAGTCGAACGACCGATCACGCAATGTGAGGTGTTCGATGCCGTCAAATCCGGCTTCCACCGCCTGGCGCAGTTCAGTCGGCGAGCCGCAGTGCGCGGTGACCGGCACGCCCCGTTCGTCTGCGGCCTCCACGAGTGCCTCCAGGACCTCGGGCTCGTGCGCCGTGAGTGACATATCGGCCCCACCGCTGTCGTGGACCACCTTGATCACATCCACCGGGTCCTCATGGTCGCAGAGCTCGGCGATGACCTGCTGGGCCCCCTGCGGATTCCGTGGGGTGCGCACGACCTCCTCCGGAACGCCGCCTTCAACCGTGCCGATGGGGTGGCCACCCGGCGTGGTCACCAGGGGGCCGGCGACGAAGGCCCGTGGGCCTTCCAGGGTGCCGTCGTCGATGCTCGAACGTAGGTCTCTTGCCCAGGCTAGGTCGCCGCCCAAATCTCGCACCGCGGTGATGCCGTGCTCGAGGAAGTCACGGCGCACCCCGGGCATGTAGCGGACGATGTCCCAGAGGTGACCGGCGGCACCAATCTCGGCACCGTCGTCTGGATCGATCTCGGGGAAGAGCAGGTGGGCGTGCATCTCGATCAGGCCGGGCAGCACCGTGGCCCCGGGGGCATCGAGGATCTCCGCGCCGTCAGGAATCTCCAACCGCGAGCCGACCTCGACGATCTGCCCGTGTTGAACTAGAACAATTGAGTTGGTTACTGGTTCCAGGTTCTCGCCGGTCAGTGCAGTTGCTCCGCGAATGGCCAGCCACCCTGAGTGGTTCTCACCGGCTGGGAACCGGGTTCCGTAATAAGCGCTGACGCCGCCGGCTGCTGTTGCCACGGCGCCCCCAGCGAGAATCCCGCTGGCCCACAGCAGATGACGACGGGTCAAGGTGCGTGGCTTCTTCCTGTGCGGCTGGCTGGTTTCGTCCGTTCTACCTGCTGCGGCCCAATGCTTATGACACATTGCCCGTGTCGCCCTTTCTCTGCGTGTGGTCTCGTCCACCATCGATGCTGGCAGGCCCGGAAGCGACGAATAAGTGCCAAAAGTCATACCTCTGGCTACTACCGATAGACTGAAGACCACAGAATCAGCGCCGAGGTCGGGGCCGTCGCTCGAGTGTGGTCACCACGTTCTACCTGGCCGAGGCAGCACATCGGTGCTTCACCGCTACTGGTCTTTAAAGGCCTGTGTTAGCGTCGTAGGTATGTTGTTATGTTTTGTACGCCTGCGCGGGGAGTAATCCGGCGCACTCCGCCGCCCGGTGAGGTGGCCTGTTTGCCGATCCACAGGGGGTCGGTGAATATGTGTCGCCGATGGATGAATACTCTCCAGCGACAGGACACAACGTATGAACACGCATTCCACACCCTTTGCCCACCCTGATACGACGTTCGTGCTGATCCATGGATCGGGCACCAGCTCACATATGTGGGCACCGTTGCAGCGGGAACTGGCCTTGCTCGGCCGCAAGTCATTTGCGATTGATTTGCCCGGGCACGGACTGGAAGCCCAGTACAGTCTCGCCTACCAGGCACCGCAGGATCTCACAGCGCTGGCCTCTGAGCCCTCGTCGTTAGCCAACGTCACGCTAGAGGACAATGTAGGTGCACTGGCCTCGGTGGTCCGTGCGCTGCGTCAGCACGGCCCGGTGGTGCTCGTGGCCTCGAGCCTGGGCGGAGTGACGGCCACGGTGCTTACCAACAGGCACCCCGAGCTCGTCGACGGCCTGGTCTACATCTCCGCGTGGGCTTGCGCCTTCAAAGCAAACCCTATTGAGTACATGGGTGAGCCCGAGTTTGAGCAGAGCCTGCTGCCTGAGCTCGCGGGTCTGAACATCGAGGTCCCGGCCGAACAGAATATTGGTCGGGCGAATTACCGCACCGCGGACCCTGATCTGCTCCGGAAGCTCAAGGAAGCGATCCTGGGCGACGTCGATGACGAACGGTTCATGGCGTTTCTGAACCTGATGCAGCCCGATGAATCACTGGCGGTCATGATGGCTGATGCGCGCATCGAGGCGGATACATGGGGGACGATCCCCCACGCTTTCATCCGCCTGACTCTCGATCGCTCACTGCCCATCGCGATGCAGGATCGACTGATTCGGGAGGCCGACAGCCTCACCCCGGACAACCGGTTTACAGTGCACTCGTTGGAGAGCTCACACGCCGGGTTCCTGTTTCAGAGCAAGCAGGCGGCGCAGCTTCTGGTCGGGTAAGTAACACGTGGGGTGGCGCCGGCTTACCGTTGGCGCCACCCCACGACACTGCTAAGGACCTTGAACCGGAGGGCACCTGTGTGCTGTTGTCCACCGTCGAAGGCCGCACCAACGTCAAGATCACCGTCGACCTGGTGCTCGCCGAGCACGGCGAAGAACCGCGTCTCAGTACTGCTGCGCAAAATCGATGCCTGTGATCGGACGGTACTGGCGGTTACGTTCTACAAAACGTTGCGGGGTGATCCCCCGATTGAGGACCAACACCGAGCCGACCACGGCCCGCCCGGCCCGGACTGTCAGATCCATCCTTCGGACCAGGCGATCCGTGCGGCGGCGTCGCGGGTGTCGGCATGGAGTTTCGCCATTGCCGCTGAGACGTAGTTGCGCACTGTCCCCGGGGCCAGGTGAGTGCGCTCAGAGATCGTGCGGATGGTGGCTCCGTCGAGAGCCTCGCGCAGTACGTCGATCTCTCGGGTGGTCAGGGGGCAGTTGCTCTCGGTGAGGGCCGAACCGGCGACCGCACCGTCGATATAGCGTCCTCCTGCCTGGATAGTGCGCAGGATTCCTGGCAGGTCGGTGATAGAGGTGGTTTTGGTGACGAAACCGGATGCTCCAGCTTCCAGCGCGCGACGCAACACCGCCGGCCGGGCATGCCTGGTCAGCAGCACCACACGCGTCTGAGGGCTGCTGATGCGGATCTCCGCTGTAGCTTCAATGCCGTCCAGATACGGCATCTCCAGGTCCAGCACGGCAATATCGGGACGTTCCTGAGCCACCGTGCGCACCGCCTGGCAACCGTCTGCGGCAGTGGCGACAATCGTGAGATCTGGTTCCAGGGAGAGCAATGTGCCGATGGCTTCGCCGAGCAGCTTCTCGTCATCGGCGAGCATTATGCGAATATTCTGGTTCATGCTGGGCCTGCCCCTCTGTGTTCCATGGGCAGCCGGCCCTCCAGCTGGCTGCCGTGCTCGGCAGTAGTGAACTCCAGATGTCCGCCGGCCTCGGCATAGCGGCGCCTGAGGTCTCTCAGACCCGCACCGCCACGGGCAGTCTCCGGTGAACTGGTGGGTCCCGAATCAGTCAGCGCGACACGCACACTGCGGCCTCCCTGGTGCTGCATCTCCACGCTGAGCCAGCAACTACCGGTGCTGGTATGCCGCAGCACGTTGGTCACACCCTCGCGGATGGTCAGGCCCAGCAACCGGTCGGCAGCCTCTGTGAGCCCGGAGGGCGGATCGATGCGTGAATCGACACTGATCCCAGCGGATTCAAGCACCCGCACCGCATTGGCCGCCTCATCCTTCACGCTGACTGCCCGATAGGCATGGACCACGTCCCGCATCTCCTCATTGGCAGTCGCGGCGATCTGTCCCAGCTGAGCAGCATGGGCACTGGCGTCGTCGTATCGCCCGGCGGCTATCAACCGCTGCACGATCTGCGCTTCGGCCGCCAGCAGCTGGAGGTTCTGCCCCTGAATGTCATGGAGGTCGCCGGCAAAGCGCTGCCGCTCGTGGGAGACGGCCCGTTGGGCCTCTGTGCTGCGCAGGTCATCGAGTTCGACCGCCAGGCGGTAGATGGTGTCCTGACCAAGAATTGCCAGGGCCAGCAGGGTCCCTACCGCTAGGCTCAGAGCCAGTTCCGGTGCCTCGGCTCCAGTCAGCCGGTGCAACAGGCTCACACCCAGATAGCAGGCAAGCGCGGCCCCGAGAATCCGTACCGATGTCACCCACACTGATCCGGTGGCGATCGAGCGCAGCGCCAGGGCCACCGGCGGTGCCACCGGAGAGAAAGACGCTGCATGGTCTGGACCTATCGCCAGCAGGGCTGCGACGGCCACCATCAACAGCACACTCCACACGGCCATCACCGGCCCTCGTCGCCAGAACCGTGACACACGCCGGTCCGGGGCGGTCTCGGTGAACAGCGCCAGCCCGCCGAGAGCGCAGATTAGCACCGTCAGGACGATGCCTGGCACGGCGGTTCCCGAGTCGGGGTCGTTGATGTAGGCCAGAGTCGGTGCAGCCAGGGCAGCGGCGACCAGCACACCGTGAGTCGCGGAGATGTAGGCGCCGATGCCGGAGAACAGCAGCGGTCGCGACGTCGTGGTCATCGGAGTCAGCGGCGTCGTTCCCACCGGAATGTCCGGACGGAGACCACCATCAGCACCAGCAACCATGCCACCATGATCCCAAGATCTGCGCCGATTCGCATGAGCCCGGCATCACCGGCCCAGCCCGCGGAGATCATATCGGCATTGGCCACCAGCGGAACGGTACGCAACCCGAGGTTGGCCATAGGGTCGCTGATAATGGGCAGCAGCGCGGCCGCACCCATGGCACCGACGAACAGCGGAAGCATCGTCCACTGGGCCTTCTCCGGGTTCGTGGTCACGGTACTGGTGAGTACCCCTGCCAGGGCTGCCAGAACAATACCGGTCACATTGGCTGTTACAATCAGCAGTGCAGAGAAGAATAGAGCATCCGGTGTGCTGCCGATCCACATCATGCCGCCCTGCACCACGGCCAGCTGGAACGCCCCCACGGCCGCCGGCGGCACCAGCAGTCCGGTGACGATGGCGATATCAGGCAGCGCGGTGGTGCGTAGGCGTTTCAGCGCCAAGGTGTGCCTGCGGGAGGTGATGGTGCTTAGGGCGATGAAGTACACGGTGATGCACAACACCGCAGCGGAGTCACGGCCCGCAGCGGCAGCCCAGGCTTCGGCGTCGTCGGCCTCACCGCCGAGCGCAGCGATGCCCAGCAGGCCGGCGGGCACCAGCAGGCTTAGTGCCATCATGATGGGCCGACGGATGAAGACCCGCAGTTCGGAGAGCACCAAAGCTGACCACAGATACCGGGTTCTCGTCGCTTCTCGGGCATGTGTGGGCGTCGTCGTCATACTTTCTGCCTCTCTTTCGCAGGACCGTGGGACTGCGGTGCGGAATCATCCTGGGCGACCTCAAGGAAGACTTCCTCCAGGGAGGCTGGCGATGACCGGAATCCGTCGATGACCAGGTCGTGGCTGCGGGCCCAGTCGGTGACTGTGCCGACATCGCCCTGCAGCTCAGAGGTGCGGATCGCGATATGGATCCGGGATGTGCCCGGCGTTTCGTCGAGGTTCCCTGTCAACTGTCCGGTCAGTTCGCCCACCAGTTCAGAGGAGGTGTTCACGGTGAAGTCGATGGTCGCCGGGATGGAGGCCAGGACCTGCTGCATCGATCCTTCTCTCGCCACAGTGCCCCGGTCGAGAATCGTGACGGTATCGGCCAGCTGCTGCGCCTCCTCCAAGTAGTGGGTCGTCAGCAGCACGGCACTGCCGTGCCCGACCAGATCCTGGATGATCTGCCACATGGTGCGCCGCGACTGCGGATCAAGCCCTGTGGTCGGCTCATCCAAAACAACAAGCTCCGGGCTGCCCCACAGGGCCATCGCGAAGTCCAGCCGCCGCCGCTCGCCCCCGGAGAGCACAGAGACCGGCATTTTGCGCCGGTGCATCAGCCCGACCAGCTCTAAGACTCTGCCGGGACTGTCCCTGCGCAGACTCAGGCCCTGCCAGAGCTGCAGCTGGCCCTCGACAGTCATCTCCTCGACCAGCCCAGATTCCTGGAGCATGGTCCCGGTCCGTGCTGCGACCTGGCTGCGCTGCTGCACCGGATCGAAGCCGAAAACCCTGATCCTCCCCTCTGCCGGGGGACGGAAGCCTTGAAGGGTCTCCAGCAGTGTGGTCTTGCCGGCACCATTGGTCCCCAGCAGGGCATGGACAGCTCCAGGGGCCACAGTGAAACTCACGTCTTTGACTGCGTGGAAGTCGCCGTAGGCACACCACACGTGGTCAACGGTGACTGCAGGGCTGTGCACGTCGTGATCATTGCTCATCCAGTTCATGCTTCCAGCCTGGCCGGTGACCCCTGCTGGGCTGTAGTCACGGATGTCATGAGCTCAATGACATCTGTCATTCACCAGATGACACATGTGACTACCCGGCTGCCGTCTGGGCGCTGAGAATGGGAGACATGACTGAATGGGATGATCCCGAACCCGAGGACTCACCGGACCAGGCGACGCTCGCCGCAGACCTGCTGGGATTCACCCCAGCCTCAACCCCCGGCCGTGAAGCACTGGCCGGGGGAGTGCAGTTAGGGATAGTGATCGTGCTGCTCTTTGTGATCCTTCCCGATAGGTTCTCCACCGAAACCCAATGGCTGATCCTGGCCGGCGCCGTGGTCTACTGCGCTACCCGAGTGGTCAGCGGCATTCCCAAGTGGCGGCGGCACGCTGAGCGGCTGCGCTCAGCAGGAAATGCCACGGGATCACTTTTCGGGAATGGAGGATAGAGACGTGACGACATCCCGGGCACACTCCGTTGCTGCATCAGGTCTGAGGCGGGTGTGGGGGGTCCGAAGCCACTGCAACCTGACTGCAAGCGCCATGCCACCGCCACACTATTCGCATGTAGGGGTGTGTCCTCACCGGAATAGTGATCGGCCAGTGTCTGCCCAAGCACCGCAACGAGGAGTTTCTAGAGTTCCCCAACACTATCGCCCCTCAGGTCGTTGCTGACCTGGAGGGCCGACTGATCGTGAACAACTGCGCCACAAACTGGTCCATAAGTCCTCGGTATTGGTGAGGAACCGCTCACCAATGGTCGATCACGGCGCAGCCACCATTGCGACCCACAGGGTCCCCTTCCTCCGCGTATTAACGCGCCAGAGGCGTCGAGAGAGAACGATCCCAGCAGCGGCAGTGACCGAGTGCGGCACGCTCGCTGCATCGAAGCTATGTGGCGGAGTGCTTTTCGATCTCGTTGAGGGCTTCCAGCATGTGGGTCAGGACGTGCAACGTGGCGTCGAGTTGACCGTCGGTAATGTCACCCTTGACGCGGCTCATGAGTCGATGCTCTCAGGCGGCGACGGCCTCGATAGCGTCGCGTCCGTCGGGAATGAGGCGTACCAGAGAGGAGCGTCGGTGTGTCGGGTTCGAGATGAGGTCGACGAAACCCGCCTCGCTGGCATCGATGACCATGCGTTGCACGAACTGGCGGCTGAGCTCCTGAGTGCGGGCTATCTGCGGTACTGTCAGCTCGCCCTTTCGGCGGAGCACTATATGCGCCAGATGTTCAGCACCTCACTTGGGGTGACCCCTTCATTTCGGCCCACTGGTTATGAGAGTTGCACTAGCGCCGGGACTCCGGGCAGGAGAACTGGTGTGACCATGACAAGCAAAAGACGACGCCATACCCCGGAACAGATCATCCGGAAGCTCCAAGACGCCGAGAAACTACAAGCCGAAGGCCACGATGTCGCCGCCATCGCCCGCGAACTCGGAGTCACCGAGGCCACCTACTACCGGTGGAAGAACCAATACGGCGGGCTCAAGGCCGAGGACGCCAAACGACTCAAAGAGCTTGAGAAGCAGAATGATCGGCTCAAACGGCTGCTGGCTGATGCTGAGCTGGAGAAAGCCGCGTTGAAGGAGCTGGCGGAGGGAAACTTCTAAGCCCGGGCCGGCGACGCGCTGGGGTCCATCATCTGATGAAGAAGATGGGCCTCTCCGAGCGCAAGGCCACGGTGCTGGCCGGGCTTTCTCGTTCTGCGTTTCGCCGCAAGCTCAAGGGTGAGACCACTGCTGACCCTGATGTCGCGCTACGGGCCTGGTTGCGGGCCTACGTGAAGAAGCATCCACGGTGGGGCTACCGGCGGGCCTATCATGATGCCCGCGTTGAGGGCTGGGCGGTCAATCATAAGAAGATCCAGCGGCTCTGGGGTGAAGAAGGCCTACGGGTTCCGGTGAAGCGCGGCCGCCAACGCGTCGGATCCTCCACCGCTGAAGTCCCG
>Ga0079225_10002863_pt1 | contig 10042 bp, 12 predicted proteins | sample Poulit2012_FD_76344 | JGI IMG/M metagenome (GOLD analysis project Ga0079225, IMG submission 76344) | Agricultural soil microbial communities from Georgia to study Nitrogen management - Poultry litter 2012 | ecosystem: Environmental > Terrestrial > Soil > Agricultural land | place: USA: Georgia...
GCGATGCTGTAAGGAGAAAAGAAACTAGTCTGTGATATCATCATGAATTAATTATAGTGGACAATCACTTATAAGTAAAAAAAATAACATGTAAATTGTCTTACATGTATATATTAGGAGAATAGAAAATGATTAAGATAAGAAACATAAATCAATCATATGGTCAAAAACAAGTATTGTTTGATATTAATTTAGATATAAAAGAAAATGCTATTACCGGATTAATTGGAGCAAATGGTGCTGGAAAATCAACTCTTTTAGGAGTTATATCAAGACTTATTCAACCAAGCAGTGGCTCCGTATACATAGATGATATTAAAACAAATGAAATAAAAAGTAATGAACTCGCTAAAAAAATTGCGGTGTTAAGACAAACAAATAATATTAATCTAAAACTAACTGTTGAAGAATTAATATCTTTCGGTAGATTTCCACATTCAAAAGGGAGATTAAATCAAGAAGATTATGATAAAATCGAAGAAGTAATAAATTATTTGAATTTGGAAGAAATTAGAAACTCATATATTGACGAGTTATCAGGTGGACAACAACAAAGAGCTTATATTGCGATGATATTAGCGCAAGACACTAAATATATATTTTTAGATGAACCATTAAACAACCTTGATATGAGATATGCTGTTGAAATGATGACAACACTTGAAAATCTAGTAAAAGATTATGACAAGACAATTGTAATAGTAATGCATGACATTAATATCGCATCTGCATTTTGTGATAATATTGTAGCTATGAAAGATGGAAAAATAATAGGCGAAGGTAAGACTGAAGATATTATAGAAAAAGAAATATTAGATAATGTTTTTGATCATAACTTTTGTATAGCAGGAATTGGTGGAAAGAAAGTGTGTGTATTTCATAACATTTTAGAAAATAAAAAAATAACGATAAACGGAGAAGAAATTAGATGAAAAAATATATAGTTATAACAGTTACAATATTTTTAACTTTTATTTTAGTCAGCTGTAAAAAAGAACTTTTAAATGACAAATCACATTATGAAAGAGTAAAAATAAATCATACAGTTAGTAAATTTCAAACAATGGATGGTAAAAATGAAGTCTTTAAAAGAGTTGAAATGACTGAAGAGTTTTACATTGAACCGAAGAAGGTAATTACATTCTCACTTGGAGTAGCCGATACATTTAACTACTTTGGACTAAGCAAATTAGGTATTCAAACATTTGGTATACCTAAAGATCAGACAAGTTTGCCTAATATGTTAAAGGAGTTTAATGATAAAAAGTATTATGACGTGGGTACGTTGTTTGAGCCTGACTTTAGCATGATAGAATTAATTAATCCTGACTTAATTATTTTAGACGGAAGAACAGCAAAATATTACGAGAAATTAAAAAAGGATTATCCGTATATTAATGTTTTAGATGCATCACTAACAACTTACGAAGTTGTTGAACAAGAGAAAGTTTTTAATAATTTAAGTAAGATTTTTCCGCAAATTGAAGAAGAATTAAATGATTTTATTGAATTATTCAAATCAAAATTTTCTTTAATTGAAGAACAAACAAGAAATTATAGTGCAATGTTGCTTCAACTAAATGGAAAATTAATTTCAGCTGCTGTTAGTAACAAGGGAAGATATGGTCTCTTATATAAAGAGTTTGGTTTTAAATTCAAAAAAATATCGGGATTAAATTTAGAAAATTCACATGGAACTGCAGAAATTAGTAAAGAATCAATAAAAAAAGTAAATCCAGAGGTTATATTTATAATGGATAGAAATTTAATAGTAGAAGGAGTTAAATCTGATGATACATTTTTAAAAGAAGATTTATTAAAAGATGTTGATGCTATTAAAGATAACTATGTTTATTATTTAAATCCTGAAAGTTGGTATACTATTAGTGGCGGTATTAACGCAACAAATAATATGATTGATGATATAATGCTATTTATTTCAGACATTAATCAAAATTGATTGACAAATTAGTTAAAACTTGCTAAAATTATAATGTTATTGGAGGTTTTAAAAATGCTTATATACGATTGGTTAACATTAGTAGTTGGAATTTTATTGATTATTGTTGTATTATTACAACAAGGTGACGATGATATCCAAGATGCATTTAGTGGTGAAAGATCTGAACTATTTAAAAATAGAAAAATTCGTGGATTTGATTTATTTATGCTAAGATCAACTACGGTATTAGCTGTTTTATTTGTAGTATTTATAATTTTATCAAACATAATGCATGCGAAAATCTAATTTCCAAATAAAATAGCGCAAATAATTGCGCTTTTTTTTAGGTGATTTTATGAAACAATATATATTAGATAATAATACAAAACAATTTAATAAAGATGACATTCATCATATTTTAAATGTGATGAGATTTAAAAACAATGATAAAGTTATTGTGTGTTTTAATAATGAGTGTTTTATGACGTACCTTAAAATAGACGGGAAAAGCGTCTCATATGAAATAATAGAAAAAGTACCTAAAAAAAATTATACTAGCATAACTTTGTTACAAGGAAACATTAAAGGAAATAAAATAGACACAACTGTTAAATATGCAACAATATTTGGAGTAACTTCTATAATTATATCTGATTTTAAAAGGAGCATATCGGTAAGTAAAAACATAGAACACAAACTTATAAGATATAACAAAATTGCAAAAGAAGCATCAGAGTTGTCAAAAAGACCTTATATCCCAAACATTATTATTAATAGCAAGATAGATACAATTAACTATAATGAATACGATTTAATTATTTTGGCAGACGAAGATGAAAATAAACAAAAAATAGATGATGTTTTTAACACCAATAAAACATATAATAATATATTAATAATCATTGGACCTGAAGGTGGAATTGATCCTGATGAAAGAATTTTTTTTAAAAAGAAAAATGCTAAAATTGTAACATTGGGTAAGTATATTTACCCTTCAGAAATAGCTTCATTAAAGTTATTAAGTTTAATAGATAATTCTTTTGACAAATAATAATGATTAATATATAATAATTAAGAACAAACACAAAAATTGTGTTGGAAGGAGGGTTAATATGTCAAAGACGGTAGTAAAAGAAAATGAATCAATCGAAGATGCACTTAAAAGATTTAAAAGAGATGTTGCAAGATCTGGAACCCTCAAGCAAGCAAGAGATAAAAAATATTATGTTAAACCTAGTGTAAGTAAAAAAGCAAAAAGAAAAACTGGTTTTAAACATAGATAACTTTAAACGTATTAATGAACATTTAAAACACCAATTATGGTGTTTTTTTAACTTTTAAAATAGAAGTAATCTTAACACATATATGATATAATATAGTATAGGAGTTGAGCGCATGAATATTGATTTCAAAGTAGAGCATCATGAGTTTTTAGCTAAAATAGTTGGACCATTTGATAGAAATTTAAATATAATTAAAAGTTATTTTGATATTAAGCTAAATTTAAGCAAAAACACTTTTATAACAAATGCTAATAATGATGTAAAAACATTACTTGTTAAACTTTTTGAGCTTTTAGTAATTTTAATAGAAGAAAATATACAATTTAACGAAAAAGATATAATATATATTATTAAATTATTTGAAGAAAAGAAAAGTAAAAATGAAATTTTAGATTTTTATTTAGACAGAAAAATAATTATAACAACAAATAGTTCTAAAATAATTTTACCTAAAACCATTAATCAAAAAAAATATATAGAATCAATAAATCGACACGACTTGGTTTTTGGTGTAGGCCCTGCAGGTACAGGTAAAACTTATCTTGCTGTAGCATATGCAGCTAATTTACTTAAAAACGGTAAAATAAAAAAAATAATTTTAACTAGACCAGTTGTGGAAGCTGGAGAAAGTCTAGGATTTTTACCTGGAGATATAAAAGAAAAAATAGATCCATATTTAATACCTTTATATGATGCTTTGTATGAATTTTTAGGAAAACATAAGGTTGATAGTTTAATTGAAAAAGGAATTATTGAAATTGCACCTTTGGCATATATGAGAGGAAGAACTTTGGATAATGCATTTGTAATATTGGATGAAGCACAAAATACTACTAAAGTACAAATGAAAATGTTTTTAACAAGATTGGGATTTAACTCGAAAATGTTAGTTTCAGGTGACCCTACCCAAATTGATTTAAAAAGTAATAATATGTCAGGATTAATTGAAGTAATGAAAATATTAAAAAATTTAGATGATGTAAAGTTTGTATATTTTGATAAAGTTGATGTTATAAGAAACCCTATTGTTCAAAAAATATTGGAGCGCTATGATGAAAATTAATATACACAATGAAACTAATTTAAATATTATTGAATATAAAAAAATATTAAAACATGTTTTTACTTTTGTGAAAAATGATAAATCTTTTGAATTGATTTTTGTTACTAGTGAACGAATACGGGAATTAAATAATTATTTTAGAAATAAAAATACTATTACTGATGTATTATCTTTTCCTAATGATGATGAAGATTTTAATTCTCTAGGAGATGTTTTTATTTGTATTGATACTGCAATAAAACAAGCAACTGAGTATAATCACTCAATAGATAGAGAGATATCGTTTTTAGCCGTACATGGATATTTACATTTACTTGGATATGATCATGAAACAGAAGAAGAAGAAAAAGAAATGATAAGAATTCAAAATGAAATATTAAATAAAGCTAATTTAAAAAGGAGTAATTAATATATGGAAAAAAGAATAAAAGAAGCAAAAAAAGCAATGAACAATTCATACTCGCCTTATTCAAACTTTAAAGTTGGTGCAGCACTTGAATTAGAAAACGGAACAATTATACTAGGTACTAACGTAGAAAATGCTGCATATCCTTTAGGTAACTGTGCTGAACGAAGCGCGATTTTTTCAGCATATAGTATGGGATATAAAAAGGAAGACTTTAAGAGTCTGACAGTAATAGCCAATAGTAATAAAGCTATTTCTCCTTGCGGAGCTTGTCGACAAGTTATGTATGAACTTATGCCTAAAGACGCAGAGATAATTTTGACAAATTTAAAAGGTGATATCAAAATTACAAACAGTATTGAATTATTGCCATATGGATTTGATTTAGAAAATGACTAAGTCCGGTTTTGTAGCTATAGTTGGAAGACCGAATGTAGGAAAATCAACTTTAATAAATACTATAATTGGAAAGAAAATAGCTATTACTTCAACTAAACCGCAAACAACAAGGCATAGAATTAGCGGGATATATACAAAAAATGATAAACAAATAGTTTTTATTGATACTCCAGGAATGCATAAAGCTAAAGATCTATTGAATAAAAGAATTGATAGACTAGCGGTTAGAACATTAAGAGATGTTGATAAAATATTATTTGTGGTTGATAAAGAAATAGGCATGGCTGAAGAACATATTATTAGTTATTTTGAAAACATTAATACACCAGTTTATTTAATAATAAATAAGATAGACAAACTAAATTATAAAAAAGGAAGAATTGATAAAATAATACTTAGTTATATAAACAAATATAATTTTAAAGGTGTTTATCCTATTAGTGCTAAAGAAAATGAGAATATAACTTTCTTAATGAATGATTTATTAAAAGATTTAAAGGAAGGACCTTTTTATTATCCAACTGATATGATAACAGATCAATCAGAAAAAACTATCATGGCAGAATTTGTTAGAGAGAAAATCTTAAAATATACAGAAGAGGAAGTTCCACATCAATCAGCGGTTACAATTGAAAAATTAGAGTATAATGAAGAATATAAACAATTAGATGTTAATGTTTTAATATATGTAGAAAGAGAATCACAAAAGAGAATTATAATAGGCAAGTCTGGAACCAAACTTAAAGAAATAGGTAAAGAAGCTAGGCTTGATATAAACAATAGATTTAAAGTTAAAACTCATCTTAATATATGGGTGAAAGTCAAAAAAGGATGGACTAACAATTTAAGAGATATAAATGTTTTTGGATATGGTTTAGATGACTAAAATAACAGGTATTATATATAAAACACAAGAATATAAAGAAACTTCTAAATTATTATTTGTATATACTAATAAAGGTAAAGTAACATTAAATGCTAGAGGTAGTCAAAGAATTAATAGTAATGATAGAATTTTAAGTCAATATTTAAATTTAATAGAGTTCGAATACTCAGTCTTTAAAGATTTTATGAATTTATACAACGGTAAGTTGATTAACGACTATAAAGAAATTAAGAATGAATACAATAATGTTAAAAGTGTTAGTTTAATGTTAGAATTAATAGATAAAATAATTATAGACAACGATAATAATGAGCAAATATATAACATGTTAATAAGCGCATTAAACTCTAAAAACTATAAATATGTAAGTCTAAGTTTTTCGTTAAAATTATTATACTATTTAGGATATGGGTTAAACTTAAAACCGGACAACAAAAATGTTACTGGAATTAGTATCGTTAAAGGTGGCTTAGTTTATGAAGGAGAAAACTATTATAACGATTTAGATATTAAAAATAGTATAGATTTATTAAAGTTAACCCATTATAAATTTAATGATTTAAACAAATTAAATAACATTGACATTAAAGAAATAGAATCGTTTATATATAAATACTATTTAGACAAAATGGGATTAATTCTCAAAACATTAAAATAGAAATGAGGAAAAAATATGATAACATTTGAAGAATTGGTAAAATATGCAAGAACCACAGGTTTTGTGTATCAAGGAAGTGAAATTTATGACGGATTAGCAAATACGTGGGATTACGGTCCGATTGGTTCTTTATTAAAACAAAATATTAAAAAAGCATGGATAAATAAATTTCAAAGGGAAACATTAAACAATGTGTTAGTTGATACATCAATACTACTAAACCCAAAAGTATGGGTTGCAAGTGGCCATGTCGCTGGTTTTAGTGACCCTTTAATTGAATGCAGGAAATGTAATAACAGATTTAGAGCGGATAAATTAATATACGATTTTAATAAAACTGATGCTGATGGATGGAGCAATGAAAAAATGTATGATTATATAAACTCTAATAACATAACATGTCCAATATGCAATAGTTTAAACTACTCACCAATTAGATCTTTTAATATGATGTTTGAAACACATCAAGGAGTAGTTAAAGAAACTGCTAATAAAATATACTTAAGACCGGAAAACGCACAAGGAATGTTTATTAATTTTAAAAATGTTCAAAGAACATCAAGAAAAAAAATACCTTTTGGTATTGCTCAAGTTGGAAAAGCTTTTAGGAATGAAATAACTCCTGGTAATTTCATATTTAGAACGCGTGAATTTGAACAAATGGAATTACAATACTTTGTAAAACCTGGGACTGAAATTAAAGAACATCAAGAATGGAAAGAATTTTGTTATAATTGGTTACTTAATTTAGGAATAAATAAAGACAAATTAAGATTTGATGATCATACTAAAGAACAATTAAGTCATTATTCCAATGCTACCACCGATATACAATTTAAATATCCATGGGGATTTGATGAGCTGTGGGGAATTGCTTCTAGAACGGATTTTGATTTAACTAGTCATGAAAAACACTCAGGTGTTGATATGCATTATTTAGATCCTGAAACAAACGAAAAATATATACCATACGTTATCGAACCATCAGTGGGTGTAGAAAGATTATTTTTAGCATTTTTAGCTAATGCTTATGAATTAGAAGAACTTGAAGATGGGAAAACTCGTGAAGTGTTAAAAATCCATCCATTTTTATCACCTTACAAAGTGGCTGTTTTGCCATTAAGAAGAAACTTACACAGTGAAAAAGCTATAGAAGTATACGAAAAATTATCGAAATATTTTGATGCTGTATATGATGAAACTCAAAATATTGGTAGAAGATATAGAAGGCAAGATCAAATTGGAACATATTTTGCAGTTACTATTGATGATGAAACATTAACTAATAATACAGTAACAATTAGAAATAGAGATACGATGGAACAAGAAAGACTTGATATTGATAGGTTAAAAGAATATATCGAAAACAAAATTAAATTTTAATAATTATAGAAAGGGGCATTTAAATGATTAATAAAGAAATAATAGATAAAGTTCAAAATGAAACTGATATTGTTGCTTTAGTTAGCGAGTTTTTAACACTTGAAAGAACAGGAAAAAACTTCAAAGGATTGTGCCCTTTTCATGATGATAGTAATCCAAGTTTTTCTGTTTCACCAGAAAAAAACATTGCAATGTGTATGTCATGTGGTGAAGGCGGTAGACCAATAAAATTTTATCGAACAATTAAAAATATTACATTTAATCAAGCAGTTAAAGAATTAGCTGAAAGACTTGGAGTTGAAGTTAGTTACAATAACTTTGAAGAGTCTAGCAATGCAGAACTTTATGAAATGATGGAAGATGCAACTAACTTTTACAAAGCATATTTATTAAATAGCAAAAGTGGTGAAGCAGTTTTAAAATATTTAAGACAAAGAAAAATTAGCGATAATGCAATATCTTTTTTCGATTTAGGATATGCACCAGCTGGAAATAATGAATTATATAATTTTTTAAAATCAAAAAAATATAAAACATCCGACATGATTGATTTAGGGTTAATTAATCGAGCTAATGATGGTACATACTATGATTTTTTTAGAAATAGACTAATATTTCCTATTAAAAATGAACATAATAAAATTGTAGGTTATAGTGGTAGAGCTTTAAGTAAAAATGATAATGTAAAATATATTAATAGTCCGGATACAAAACTATTTAAAAAAACAAGTATATTATATAATCTTTCAAATGCAAGAAATGAAATAAGAAAAAATAAATCAATTATAATTTTTGAGGGTTTTTTTGATGTTATATCTGCATATGACAATGAAATTAAAAATACAATTGCATCAATGGGAACTGCATTTACTTCGGAACAAATAAAGTTGTTAAAAAGTGTGACCAATAATGTAATTATCTCTTTTGATGGTGATGAGGCAGGTAAAAATGCCACACTTTCTATATTACCAAATATGTTGAAAGAAAAAGTAAATGTTGATGTTGTTAATTTGCCAAAAAAAGTTGATCCCGATGATTATATAAAACAATATGGAAGAGACGAATTTATATCTTTAATAAAAACTAGTGTTAATGGATATGATTATTCATACAATTATTATTTTAGTAAGACTAATAAAGAAAATATTAATGATGTAAACAAATTAATAAATAATATGAGTAATATATTATCATATTCTTCTCCAACGACTAAAGCTATTTTTAGAAAAAAAATAGCAACTGATTTAAACATAAATGAATCAGAAGTAGTTTTTAAGAATTTTCAAACAACCGATCAATACCCTGACATAAGACAGGTAGTAAAACCCAAACAAGTAAAGCTTGCATCAAAATATGAACAAGCGGAAAGAAGACTAGTTATTTTAATGATTAGATCAAAAGAGTGGTTTGAAAAAATAATAGGACAAATTAGAATTACAGATTCTTCAAACATCATTTTAACTAATATTAGAACAAAATTAGTTAGTTATTATGAATTTAACAATGATTTTGATATACTCTTATATAAAGATAATTTGAATCTTGCTGAACTAGAGTATTTTGAAAATATAATTCAAAATGATAGTTATTGGCAAAACCAAACACATTTAGACGAAGATGAAATAACAAAGTATATAACACTGTTAAAAGAAACATCTTTACTTAGAAGAAGAGAATATTTAAAATCTATAATAGTAGAAAAAGCAACAAGTGGACAAAAATTTGAAACAGAAAATAAAGAATTAATTAGTATAAATACGAAACTTAGTAACCATAAGGAGGAATAAAATGGATATTAATAAAATTATTAAAACATTAGTAAAAAAGGCTGGCAGTTCTAAAAAAATTAATGATAATGAAATATTAAAATTCGTAGATGATGATCATGACTTTGATTATTTAGTTGAGCAATTAGAAGAAGAAGGAATTAAAGTGATGATTAAGCATGAGCGTGATGATATTGATGGCGATAGCGAATTTGAGATAGACGATGACTTTTTAGAAGAAGAACCAGATGAATTA
>Ga0079225_10002867_pt1 | contig 10034 bp, 7 predicted proteins | sample Poulit2012_FD_76344 | JGI IMG/M metagenome (GOLD analysis project Ga0079225, IMG submission 76344) | Agricultural soil microbial communities from Georgia to study Nitrogen management - Poultry litter 2012 | ecosystem: Environmental > Terrestrial > Soil > Agricultural land | place: USA: Georgia...
GCCCGAGCGGCACATCGCAGCTGCGCTGCGTGCTGTTCAGATAGAGCGTGTCTCCGAGCAGGGAAAAGTGATGGCTGTACAGGCAGGGACGCAAACAGCCCATATGGAAAGCGCCCGGATGGTAGAAGGTGTAGATCTCGCCGCGGTCATCCCTGCCGGCACGAAGGTTTTCATAGATTTTGCGCAGCAGGTCGACACTGCCCCCGTCCGGCTTGGGGAAATTGCGCCCCACCTTGCCATAGATGAAGCCACAATCGTCCGTGCCCTTGCGATAAGGGTTATCCAGCCACGCCTGATTTTCATTGGCATTGGCATCCCAGGTGCGCGTGCCCAGGCGACGAAAATCCGCTGCGTTGTCGTAGCCGCGTATATAGCCGATCATTTCGGCAATCGCCGCCTTGTAAAAGCTTTTGCGCGTCGTGACCAGCGGGAATTCCCCCCGGGCGACGTCATAGGTCAGGTCGGCATTGATCACGGTCAGGCACCGCTTCCCCGTGCGCTCATTGGCGACCCAGACGCCTTCGTCGACAATTTTCTGACACAGATCAAGATACTGCTTCATGTTGGCCACACCTGGATAATGCAAGGTTGAAACACGCTGAAATCTCGCGCTCGTGATACTTGCTACTATAGACCGGTTCCGCTTTCTTTAGCTTGCAAGCAAATGTCGAAACCCCGAATAAAACTGGTCGTCGCCTACAGCCGCAACCGCGTCATCGGCCACGACAACCAACTGCCATGGCGTCTGCCGTCCGACCTTGCCCACTTCAAGCGCGCCACCATGGGCAAGCCCATCATCATGGGACGCAAGACCTGGGAATCACTGGGCCGCCCCCTGCCGGGACGCCCCAATCTGGTCGTCAGCCGCGACCCCGCTTACGCGGCACCGGGTGCCACCGTCTATCCCGCGCTTGATGCTGCCCTGGCGGCCTGCCAGGACGCTGACGAGGTCTGCGTCATCGGAGGCGAACAGCTGTTTCGCGCCGCGCTGCCTGCTGCAGATGAAATCATCGCGACCGAGATCCATGCCGACATTGACGGCGACACCTGGTTTCCCGCCCTGGACGCTGCACAATGGACCGAAACACAACGGGAACCCCAGCCAACCGAAAATGGCCTGGATTTTGACTTCGTCACCTATCGCCGGCACGCAACGTTGACATGAACGACCACAGGTCCGGATGCAAGGAATAGGCGACATTGAAGCGTATCCACGGCGGGTCCGCGTCCTGCGCCACACCGGCTGAACGCGGGTCACGCCCGGCATCCGTGCCGGCATGGCCCTGCGGATAAAAATAGGTCCCCGGTGCCAGCCATATGCCATGTTTGAGAGCCGTTCTTGCCATGCCCGTCCCGCCCTGCCCGGCCGGCGGGCGCGCCCACAGGAACAGACCCGCGCGCGGACGCGCGAAAATCTCGAAACCGTGCCTGTCCATCAGGTCCGTGAGCATGTCATGTGATTCGCGCAACCGTTCCTGGACGCGTTGCACGTGCTTGCGGTGGTGTCCCATACGCAAGACCTGATAGACGGTGCGCTCCATGGCTTCCGGGCTGGTCAGGCCCGTGGCCATCTTGGTCTGCGCGAACTCGGACGCAATGTCCGGGTCGGCCACCACATAGCCCACACGCAATGCCGGCGTGATGCTCTTGGAAAATCCCGACACATACACGACCCGTCGCGTGCCGGCCATGGCGGCCAGCAACGGCCCGGCCCCCGGCAGCAAATCGCGCGACACATCGTCTTCAATGACCCAGAAATCGTGGCGCTCGGCCAGTTGCAGCAAGCGAAAGGCATTCGACATGCTCAGGCTGGTGCCCGTCGGATTGTGCAGCACCGTATTCACAAATACGGCCTTGATGCGGTGTTCACGCGCCAGCGACTCAAGTTCGTCCATGCGCAGACCGTCCTCGTCGCGCGACACCCCCAGCACAGTGATTCCCGCCATGCGCAGCATGTGCAGCATGTTGGCGTACGCCGGCACTTCGGTGACCAGGACATCGCCGGGCCGGAACAGCGTCCGAATAATGACATCCAGGCCCTGCGTGGCCCCCTGGGTCAGCAGCACCTGCTCCGGCGTGACATTCAGGCCATACGTTTCCAGGTTTCCGCAGAGTTGTTCGCGCAACGGATAATAGCCCCAGGGGTGCCCGTAGCTACCCATTTGCCGGATCGGGGTGCGTGCCATCTGACGCAAGGCTTCGGACAGCCCGGATCCATTCAGCCATTCGGGTGGCAGCCAGCCGCAGCCCGACTTGATCGGAATGGAGTGATCCGCGAACACATCGGCCAGCAGCCACGACGCACCGACGTCAGGCGGCGTCCATTGCGCCGGCACAGCGGGCCGCGTTGCCGGGCGCGGCGGTGGTGCGACCCGGTAGGCCGCCCCGGGGCGCACAGTCAGCACGCCCTGCGCGACCAGCCGGTTGTAAGCCGCCGACACGGTGAAGGTGCTGACCCCGTATGTGCGCGCGAACTGGCGGATCGACGGCACCGCCATGCCGGGGCGCAGACGCTGCTCCCGGATAGCATCGACAACGGCGCTGACGATCTGGTCGGTCAGTGCCGGTGCATGGGAACGATCGCGCACGGGTTCAAAATCAATCATCGGACTCTCCTGTACAGTCGATGTTACCTTAGCTGTACAGTCAGCAAAGTTTTCCTGCACTGTCTATGTTAATTATGGACGGCCCCGCCGAGAATAAAGCCATACATTCTTCAATTTTCCGAGGCCGACATGAACAGTCAAGCTAATCGTCCTGATTTATCCAACCTCTGGATGCCCTTTACCGCCAACCGCCAGTTCAAGTCCAGCCCGCGGCTGCTGTCCAAAGCCAAAGGCATGTACTACACCAGCACCGAAGGCAAGCAGATTCTGGATGGCACGGCCGGGCTATGGTGCGTCAACGCCGGGCACGGGCGCCAGGAAATCATTGACGCGATCTCAAGGCAGACCACGGATCTGGACTATGCGCCCAGCTTCCAGATTGGTCACGAAGACTCATTCCGGGCGGCCACGGCCGTCGCACGCTGCATGCCGGAAGGCATGGATCGCATCTTCTTCACGAACTCGGGATCCGAGTCCGTCGATACCGCGCTGAAGATCGCCCTGGCCTACCACCGCGCGCGCGGCGAAGGACACCGCACGCGTCTGATCGGGCGTGAGCGGGGCTACCACGGTGTCGGATTCGGCGGCATTTCCGTGGGTGGCATCTCGCCCAACCGCAGAACGTTTTCAAACTCGCTGCTGCCCGGTGTGGACCACATCTGCCATACCCACGACCCCGAGAAAAATTCCTATGTGCGCGGGCAGCCGGAATGGGGTGCGCATTTCGCCGATGACCTGGAACGCATCGTCGCGCTGCACGATCCCTCTACCATCGCCGCCGTCATCGTCGAACCGCTGGCCGGTTCCACCGGTGTGCTGGTGCCGCCCAAAGGCTATCTGGAACGTCTGCGCGCCATCACGGAAAAATACGGCATTCTGCTGATTTTCGATGAGGTCATCACCGCCTTCGGTCGCCTGGGCGCATCGTCCGCCAGTGATCTGTTCGGGGTGAAGCCGGACCTGATCACGCTGGCCAAGGGGATCAGCAACGCCGCCGTGCCCGCCGGTGCGGTTGCCGTGCGACGCGAAATCCACGACGCCATCCTGGCTGCGGCCCAAAGCGGCATCGAATTTTTCCACGGCTACACTTATTCCGCGCACCCGCTGGCAACGGCCGCCATCATGGCAACCCTGGACATCTACGAACGTGAACAGCTGTTCCAGCGCGCTGCCAGCCTGTCGGGCATGTTTGAAGACGCTGCCCATGGCCTGCGCGGAACCCGGCATGTCATCGACGTCCGCAACCTGGGACTGGTCGCCGGCATCGAGCTGGAGCCCCGTCCGGACGCGCCGGGCGCACGCGCTGCCGAAGTGTTCCACAAGTGCTTCGACAAGGGCCTGCTGGTACGCTACACCGGTGACATCCTGGCGATCTCGCCTCCGCTGATCATCCAGGAAGACCAGATCGACCAGATCTTCAGCACGATCGGCGAGGTTCTGGCCACGATAGACTGATTGCCGCGTCAGTCTTCGGCCGTGGCGTCATAGCCGTCGGCATCCAGCAGCTCGTCAAGCTCGTCAAGATCATCGGCGCGCAGCTTGAAGATCCAGGTATCAAAAGGCGCTTCATTGACCAGCGCCGGATCGTCGGCAAGCGCCTCGTTGAAAGCGACGATTTCTCCGCTGACGGGCGCATGGATGTCGGAAGCGGCCTTGACCGACTCGACAACCCCTGCGGGCTCGCCTGCCATCAGGCGGGCCCCCACGCGGACATCGCCCACAAAAACCAGGTCGCCCAATTGTTCCTGCGCAAGATCCGTGATACCGACTTCCAGGACTGCGCCCTGTCGGCGCACCCATTCGTGTGTCGCCGCATAATGACGATCATTTGGTGATGACATTGTTGTCTGCTCCATCCAATGACAAGTTATTGACCGTGCGCACGCAACGCGCGTCCGCATGCCACGCCTGACGCCCAGGCCCACTGGAAGTTGTATCCCCCCAGCCAGCCGGTGACATCCAGCGCCTCGCCCACAATATACAATCCCGGCACGTTTCTGGCTTCCATGCTGCGCTGGTTGATGCCGTCCGTATCCACCCCGCCGCGCATGACTTCTGCCTTGCGATAGCCCGCCGTGCCTGCGGGATGAAGCGTCCAGGCATGAATCGTGTCCGCCAGCGCACGCAAGCTGCGATCCGGGATATCGGCCAGCCGCTGCGCGCCCAGGTCTTGGCCGACATTGGCCAGCCACTGTTCCGCCAGGCGGCGCGGCCACAGACCGGACAGCACGGTTGCCAGATGCCGGCGACCGCTGCGCTTGGCTTCCAGCAGTCGTTGCTCCAGATCCTGGCCCGGACACAAGTCGATCCGGATGGGCTCGCCGGGATTCCAGTAACTTGAAATCTGCAATACCGCCGGGCCGGACAGCCCGCGGTGGGTGAACAGCAGGTCTTCCTGGAACAGCATCGGAGACGACCCGGTCGTTTCCATGTCGACTTCGAGCGCCACGCCGCTGAGCGCCGAAAATGGCTTCCACTGGCCTGCATCAAAAGTCAGAGGCACCAGCGCCGGCCTGGGTTCGACGACCCGCAAGCCAAACTGGCGCGCGATGCGCAGGGCGAAATCGGTCGCGCCCAGTTGCGGGATTGCCATCCCGCCCGTGGCGAGCACAAGCTGGGGCACACGCAGCGTGCCCTGATCCGTCAGCACATGAAACTGATCACCGGAACGCGCAATGCTCTCGACCCGGCACGGCATGCGCCAATGCACACGCCCCCTGTCACATTCCGCCCGCAGTACCCGAATGATCTCGGCGCTGGATTCGTCGCAGAACAGCTGACCTCGATGTTTCTCGTGCCAGCGCACCCCGTAAGATTCGATCAGGTCAAGAAAGTCACGCGGCGAGTACCCGGCCAGTGCAGACCGGCAGAAATGAGGGTTGCGGGAAATGAAACAGGCGGGCGTGGTACCGATATTCGTGAAGTTGCAGCGCCCGCCGCCCGAAATGCGGATTTTCTCGCCCAGCCGCCGGGCATGGTCGATCAGCAGCACGCGCACGCCGCGCTGTCCGGCGACCGCGGCGGCCATCATGCCCGCCGCCCCGGCACCGATCACGACAACATCATAAGACCGGGTTGTCACGACACGGCGTCTTCACGGATGCAATCGACGTAATAGCGACTGTTCCCGTCCGGACCGGGCTCTTGCGCCAGACCATGCACATAGGTCTCGAAACCCGGGAAGCGCGCGTTGAATTCGCGTGCGAACTGAAGGTAATGGACAATGCGCCGATTGAATCGTTCGCCCGGAATCAGCAGGGGTATGCCAGGAGGGTACGGCGTCAGCAGCACGCCGGTGACCCGCCCTTCCAGCTCGTCAATCCCTACCCGCTCCGTCTCGCGGTGCGCCATGCGCGCATAGGCGTCGGACGGCTTCATGGCCGGCACCATGTCGCTAAGATAGACTTCGGTCGTCAGGCGCGCCAGATCATACTTGCGGTAGGCGCTGTGGATCTGCTGGCACAGATCGCGCAACCCCATTTGCTCGTACACCGGATACTGCTTGCAGAAGTCCGGAAGAATGCGCCACATCGGCTGGTTGCGATCATAGTCGTCCTTGAACTGCTGCAGCGCTGTGACCAGTGTGTTCCAGCGGCCTTTGGTAATGCCGATGGTGAACAGGATAAAAAAGGAATACAGGCCCGTTTTTTCAATGACGATCCCGTGCTCTGCCAAGTACTTCGAGACCAGCGCGGCCGGTATGCCGGTTTCGGAAAACGTGCCGGAAATATCCAGCCCCGGTGTCACCACCGTCGCCTTGATCGGATCCAGCATGTTGAAACCGTCGGCCAGCTCGCCAAAGCCGTGCCATTCATCACCTGATTCCAGCAGCCAGTCGTCGCGGTGCCCGATGCCGTCGGCGGGCAGCCGATTGGGGCCCCAGACCTTGAACCACCAGTCATTCTTGCCGTATTCCGATTCCACCTTGCGCATGGCCCGGCGGAAATCCATGGCTTCCACAATGCTCTCTTCGACCAGGGCCGTGCCGCCGGGCGGCTCCATCATGGCCGCCGCCACATCGCAGGACGCAATGATGGCGTACTGCGGCGACGTCGAGGTGTGCATCAGATAGGCTTCGTTGAACACATTGCGATCCAGGCGACGAGTCTGGGCGTCCTGGACCGTGATTTGCGACGCCTGCGACAATCCGGCCAGCAGCTTGTGGGTGGAATGGGTGGCAAAGACCACGGTGTCCTTGCTGCGCGGCCGACCCTCGCCAATGGCGTGCATGTCCTTGTAGAAACTGTGAAACGCGGCATGCGGCAGCCAGGCCTCGTCGAAGTGCAGCGTGTCAATCGCGGAACCCAGTTTTTCCTTGATCATCTCGACGTTGTAAATCACGCCGTCATAGGTACTTTGCGTGAGCGTCAGGATGCGCGGCTTCTTGTTCCGCGACTTGCCTGCAAACGGGTTGGCGTCGATCTTGCGACGGATGTTTTCCGGGTCGAATTCCTGCAGAGGAATGGGTCCGATAATGCCCAGGTGGTTGCGCGTGGGCCGCAGAAACACGGGCACCGCCCCCGTCATCGTGATGGCATGCAGGATGGATTTGTGGCAGTTGCGATCAACGACGACCACATCGTCGGCCGCCACGTTGGCGTGCCAGACGATCTTGTTGGATGTCGATGTCCCGTTGGTGACGAAAAAGCAATGGTCGGCGTGGAAAATGCGGGCAGCATTGCGTTCCGATTCGGCCACCGGTCCGGTGTGGTCCAGCAACTGGCCCAGTTCATCCACGGCGTTGCACACGTCGGCACGCAACATGTTTTCACCAAAGAACTGGTGAAACATCTGCCCCACGGGGCTTTTCAGAAAGGCGACGCCGCCCGAATGCCCCGGACAGTGCCAGGAATACGAACCGTCCTGGGCATATTTGACCAGTTCGCGAAAGAAAGGCGGTGCCAGACTGTCAAGATAGGCACGGGCTTCCCGGATGATGTGGCGCGCCACAAACTCCGGCGTGTCTTCGAACATGTGGATGAAGCCGTGCAGCTCGCGCAGAATATCGTTGGGAATATGCTGCGATGTACGGGTCTCCCCGTACAGATAAATAGGAATTTCCTCGTTGCGGAAACGCAGCTCGGCAATGAATGCCCGCAGATTGCGGATTGCGTGCGCCACGTCTTCGGGGGAATCCACATCGAATTCTTCGTCGTCGATGGACACAATGAACGCGCTTGCGCGGCTTTGCTGCTGCGCGAACGAGCTGAGGTCGCCATAGCTGGTCACCCCGATCACTTCCACGCCTTCGGCGACAATGGCGTCAGCAAGCGCACGGATGCCGAAACCCGACGCGTTTTCTGACCGGTAGTCCTCGTCAATGATGACGATGGGAAATCGAAACTTCATTGGCCTGGCTCCTTCGTGGCCTTGTCAGGCGGGGGACGCTGACCGGAATGCAGTGAAATCAGGTCAGAGGCAGTGTCACGCCGGTCTGACCCTGGTACTTGCCGCCCCGGTCACGATACGAGACTTCACAGACCTCGTCACTTTCAAAGAACAACATCTGGGCACAGCCTTCGCCAGCATAGATTTTTGCCGGCAAGGGCGTGGTATTGGAAAACTCCAGCGTCACGTGACCTTCCCATTCGGGTTCCAGGGGCGTCACATTCACAATGATCCCGCAACGCGCGTACGTGCTTTTGCCAAGGCATACCGTCAGCACGGTGCGCGGAATCCGGAAGTATTCCACCGTGCGGGCCAGCGCGAACGAGTTGGGCGGGATAATGCACACGTCGCCCTTGAAGTCCACAAACGACTTTTCGTCAAACGCCTTGGGGTCGACAATGGTCGAATTGATATTGGTGAATATCTTGAATTCATCGGCACAACGCACATCGTAGCCATAGCTGCTGGTGCCGTAGCTGACAATTTTCTGTCCGTCGACACTGCGCACCTGGCCCGGCTCGAAGGGCTCGATCATGCCTTCACGGGCACGTTCGCGGATCCAGCGATCATTTTTGATAGTCATAGTCCACCTTTTGATTCAGGCGTGCATTTTATCGCATCGGCAGCGGCCTGAACGCGCGACCTCGCAATCAGTCACGCGAAAACCAGCGATAGACCAGCGCCAGGCCATTCACCGTCCCGACACTGAGTTCCGCAGTCAGGCCGCGCGCCAGCCGATAGCTTACCCGACCGACGGTTCCGGCATCCGCCAGCGCCTGACGGATGCTTACCGTCAGGCCCCTGGCCACCCCTTTGCTGGCGACGGCGAACTGCCGTTCCAGCTCGCTGGCACCGGCGCTGAGCCCGCTGACCACGCTTTCCGCCGGCAAGATGCTGCCGGCGCTGCCGATATCGCCAGACTGCAAGGTCAGCTCGTCAATGCCGAATTTGCGATAGAACGGCTCACCGTCCCCCAGCAAGGCGGTGCCGACGGACAACAGCAGCGCCATGTCGCCGCCCGACTCATCCGGCCCGTGGCCGAACAGCAGCCACGACAGCTTTTCCAGCTCGCTGACTTCCGGATAGGACACCAGGTTGATCACGGGCTTGCGCGCCGTCCCGGACACGCGCACCCCCGCCTGCACGGCATGACCAGTGCGCAGGGCTTCGATATTCAGGACCGGGCTGGCAATATCCCCCTGGAAGGTAATGGTGCCGCGGCGCAATTGCAGCCGCTGACCGTAGGCCTCGATGGCACCGCCCCGTGTTCGCAGCGCACCGATGGCGGTCAGCTTGTTGTCGACCATGATGATGCGCATATTGCCCACCAGCCCCGAGTTCACGCCATAACCGGTCAAATACACCCGGGGCCCCAGATCGACCTCGATGTCCATGGAAATCTCCATCGGCACCTCGACCTCGGCGGGTTCATCCCCCTTGCGGATCACCACGACGTCCCCGTCCACGACGGGAATGCCGCCCAGCATGTCCAGATTGATCCAGCCGGCATCGGCTTCCAGCCGCCCGGTGATTGACAGTGCCGGCAGCATGGCATCAATGTGCAGATTGCCGGATACCATTGCATAGCGATCCGAACGCTGCAGCACGGGATAGCGATAAAACTCGATATCGACGCCACCGCCCATGTCACTCAGATTCCAGTCACCTGACAGGCGCAGATAACCACCTTGCGCGTCCGGGTTCGTGCTGACCCATTCGGCCGTGCGCCACTCCTTGGGTTCGACCCGCAGACGCGCCGGGAACTCCAGCTTGTCCAGAATCACACGATCATTCTGCAGATGCGCCAGCAAGGTGCCGTCCAGCAGGCGCACCCCGTCATCAATGCGCACGATGCGGATATCCGTGCCGGTGATGGTGCCGCTATTGTCCCAGCTGCCGTCGGCCTGGCTGACCAGCGTCACGTCGGCGGTCAGGTGACCCGCAAACTCCATGGCATCGCCCGTGAACAGGCTGACCCAGCCCAGGTCGTCAATATTGGCTTGGATGGTTGCTGTCGTCCCCGCCGTCTCAAACGAAAAC
>Ga0079225_10002868_pt1 | contig 10033 bp, 6 predicted proteins | sample Poulit2012_FD_76344 | JGI IMG/M metagenome (GOLD analysis project Ga0079225, IMG submission 76344) | Agricultural soil microbial communities from Georgia to study Nitrogen management - Poultry litter 2012 | ecosystem: Environmental > Terrestrial > Soil > Agricultural land | place: USA: Georgia...
AGAAGGAACGAGGATGAGCTCCATCCGCGTGGCAATTGCTGGCGTTGGAAACTGTGCCGCATCACTGGTGCAGGGCGTTCACTACTACGCCGACGCCGATCCGTCCAGCACGGTTCCCGGACTTATGCACGTGCAGTTCGGTGACTACCACATCTCTGATATTGAATTCGTTGCCGCATTTGACGTCGACGCCAAGAAGGTCGGCTTTGACCTGTCTGAGGCAATCGGTGCCAGCGAAAACAACACCATCAAGATCGCGGATGTCCCGCCGCTGGGCGTAAACGTTCAGCGTGGCCCGACACTCGACGGCCTGGGCCTGTACTACCAGGAAACCGTTGAAGAATCCGACGCTGAGCCCGTAGACGTTGTGCAGGCACTCAAGGATGCCGAAGTTGACGTCCTAATCTGCTACCTCCCCGTAGGTTCAGAAGATGCCGCCAAGTTCTACGCACAGGCTTGCATCGATGCCGGTGTCGCTTTCGTCAACGCTCTGCCCGTTTTCATCGCAGGCACCGAAGAGTGGGCTGACAAGTTCACCAAGGCTGGCGTTCCCATCGTCGGTGACGACATCAAGTCGCAGGTCGGCGCAACCATCACGCACCGCGTGCTCGCCAAGCTCTTCGAAGACCGCGGAGTTGTTCTCGACCGCACCTACCAGCTCAACGTTGGTGGAAACATGGACTTCAAGAACATGCTTGAGCGTGACCGCCTCGAGTCGAAGAAGATTTCAAAGACTCAGGCCGTAACCTCGAACGTGAACCACGACATGGGTGCACGCAACGTCCACATCGGCCCCTCGGACTACATCGAATGGCTCGATGACCGTAAGTGGGCATACGTTCGCCTTGAAGGCCGCGCATTCGGTGAAGCTCCCCTCAACCTCGAGTACAAGCTCGAAGTTTGGGATGCTCCGAACTCCGCAGGCATCATCATCGACGCTCTGCGCGCAGCGAAGATCGCGAAGGACCGCGGCATCGGTGGCCCGATCCTCTCGGCTTCTTCGTACTTCATGAAGTCACCCCCTGAGCAGTACGCAGACGACATCGCACGCGAAAAGGTCGAGGCCTTCATCGCGGGTGACGCTGAGCGCTAAAACTCAGATACTCACCGAGCGCTAACTGACGCTCAGCGAAATTAATCGCATCAAAGGGTGCCTGCAGATTTTCTGCAGGCACCCTTTTTGCTACCCGGCGCCACAACCCGGTGCCTCCCCCTTGGCGGAGTCCAGACAACTCGGCGCCACCCCCTGGCGGAGTCCAGACAACCCGGCGCCACCCCTTGGCGGAGTCCAGACAACTCGAGGTGACGCGTGGGGCAAATGTGACTGAAGTGACAGATTTTGGCGCACAGAACTACTCAAAATGTCTGGAGCCCGCCAAACCGGGAGCCACAATTGTCCGGAGCCCGCCAAAGTGGGGGGCAGAAATGTCTGGAGCCCGCCAAGGTGGGGCGTATATGCCGCCGCAGGTGGGGGCGTGGTCACGGCTTGAAGCTCAGCACTAGCCTATGCAGAGTTAATTAAAACTGATCTAGATCAGTTCAGCTCTGATGAGGAACTAATGACTTCTGCTAACGATTCTGCTGCTGCCGCCGAGGTTGCGCCGCAGGATGTAAAGCCAATCGCGGCCGTGAAGATTTTGTCTCGCGAACGTAATCTTCGCTACCTCATTGGTGTACGCATTGGAAGTCAGGGCGGCGATGGACTCTTCGAGGTCGGTCTCGCATCGTTGTTTTTCTTCTCCCCCGAACGAGCGTCAACCACTGCGGGCGTTGCGTTAGCGTTTGCGGTCATGCTTTTGCCCTTCACGCTGATCGGCCCATGGGCGGGTGTCCTGCTCGATATGTGGCAGCGACGCAGCGTCCTAATTTGGGCAAATATTCTGCGTGCCGGCTTGGTCCTCATAATCGCCGGGCTGGTAACGGCGGGAAGCTATGGGCCACTCCTTTATATTCTTGCCCTAATCTGTCTATCGCTTAACCGATTCATTGTTGCCGCCTTATCCGCATCTTTACCTCGGGTCACCCCGCGTCCACTGCTGCTAGTCGCCAACTCGATCGTGCCCACAATGGGCGGCGTAGCGACACTCGTTGGAGCCGCAATCGCGGTTGTTGTACGCGTTCTCGCACCGGGAAGCCGCATCGGCGATGGAATGATCCTGGTTCTCTCAGCGGCTACCGTCCTAACCGCATCGTTCTTAGCGAGCCGGATTCCAAAACACCAGCTCGGCCCCGACACAAAGGTCGAGTTCAGCCAAGTTCGAACCCAGATCGTGCTGCTACTAAAGGGCATGGTTCAGGGGGCAAAATATCTGGTTGCGCGCCGCACTCCCGCCGCCGGCCTCGCGATCATGACCGTGCACCGCTTCATTTACGGCATCACTTTCGTTGCCGCGATCTTGATTTCCCGAAATCTCTTGGCAGATCCAGCTGACGCTGACGCTGGGCTCGCAATCTTCGGTGCTGTTTTAGGTGCAACTGGCGTCGGATACACGATGTCTGCGGTAATAACTCCGTTCATGCAGCGCTTCATCACTCCGCATCAGTGGATCAGTTGCTGCCTGGCTCTGGCAGCGGTAAGCCAACTTTTGATCACCTTCACGGTCGAGGTCTGGTCGGTCGTTACCTGTGCTGTCCTACTTGGGCTTGCCGCTCAGGGTGCAAAAATCGCCGTTGACACGATCGTGCAACGCGATACCGCTGACTCGCATCGAGGCCGCGCATTCTCATTCTTCGATGTCCTCTTCAATGCTGCATTCGTCGCTGCGGCAGCGGTATCGATCGCACTCTTGCCAGATACGGGAGCAAGCACGCCCGTCTTCGCTGGCCTTGCTGTCACCTATCTGATTACTTCACTCGTCTACCTGAAGTCGCCGACCGAGCCCCGCCCCGTGTAGCGCTGAGCGTTCCCACTCCAGTAAGCACTGATCCACCGCCAATCAGAGCTAGCGATAGCGACGAGCCAGTTCGAGGGAGTTCCGCAACCCCGCTCGAAACCTCAACTTCAATCACCTCGTCAGCGACCTCCACCTGGGCTGCAGGTTCCGGGTCCGGGTCGGTCTCCGGCTCCGGTTCAGGCTCCGGCTCCGGTTCAGGCTCAGGCTCAGGCTCAGGTTCTGGCTCTGGCTCTGGCTCTGGCTCAGGTTCCACAACGCGAACGGTTTCTTCTTCAACTCCGAACTGAGCCGACCAGCCTCGGTATTGCTCAGTGGATTCGACTACCTCGTGCCACACGTACCATCCGGGCTCATCCAGTTCGATTGCCTCGGTAGACCACGTTCCTGGCCCGGTGATCAGAGTCGTTACCTCACCGGCGATCGGCGCGTCACTGGGCGGCGCATCAGATAGTTCGGGTTTGTGGTCAAACGGCCCGTACAGGGTCGATACGACCGGAACAGTCACCTCTTCATCCCACGGGCCCGCTATTGAACGCACGGTCAACACGTCGTGCACTTGCGCGCCCGGTTCGACGAGCGCCTCAGAGGCTTGAGTGGTTACCGAAATCTCAACCAGTTCCTGCGCTTGGGCCTCCACAAGCGCAGCGGCGGATTCGGGTTTTAACGCGCTAATCACGCGCTGTGCTTCAGGATCATCGGACTCATAAAGCGCGACCCCGGTCGGTGGAACCTCAGCCTCGATGTTGAAGCTGATCTCACCGGAGGTCGAAAATTCAACCGGTACTCGAACCGGTTTTGATTCCGAAATAATCCCCTTCCCGATCCCCTTCAAACCTGGTTTTCCATCGTCTTTCCTCAGGGAAAGTTCAACGCCCGGCACTAGTTTTCCGCTTGCTGAACGCACCTCAATCTCGAGATGCGCCCGCGCAACATCGTCGATCAAGATGCGAGGCGCCGTCCCTAATTTGGCACCAGACTCATCGACCAGGCGGGCACGAACCTCATAAGGGCCCGAAAAATCCGTGGCCTCTTTCCGCAGCTCCTCGACACGTTTGGCGAGCGGACCGCCGTGGGACCGCGGGGCGTTATCGGGGATCTTCCATAACTGGTCATGCGGGAGCTCCGCGGATTTATGTACAAGAAATGACAGAGCTGCGTGGTTCAAATCGTTGGCTTGTGGCCCGTATTTCCACAGCAAATAAGCTTCCTGTGGCGCCTCAACCTGCCGAGACGTCCACTTATAGTGGCCAAACGGCGCGCCCTTACCCGCGTCAATACACCAAACCCATGGCTCGCCCGCGAAGGTGCGATATGAGCCAAGCCAGGCCTGCCCCACCTCAACGCCCGGACCTCGTAACTGCAGGTGGGGTGGCAGTTCTTCAGCCAGGGCGGGGCGCGCGAGCGCGAAGTGCATAAGAGCTAAGCCGCACAAGGTAACAAGGGCGGCCCAAACACGGATCTGGGTGCGCCGATCACGATCGTGCAGGTGTTTTCTTGCAAAAAACATGGAGTCCTCATTTCAAGATTTTGAAGGACTCCAGTTTGTTTAAAGCGCGTTCAGTTTCTAGGAATTCACTGTGATTGGCCGAATTTCTGTGGATCTTCAGAACCACACATCGCCTGGGGATAACTCGTTTGCTCGAGCCTTACTGCCGTTCTTGCCACCATTGGAGCAGCCGCTCGCGCGCCACTTCTTCGCCGAGTTGCCCCTCTTCCATGCGCAAATCGAGCAGGAACTTATAAGCCTGACCGACGGCGGGGCCCTCAGATATCCCCAAAGTTTCCATGATTTGTTGACCGTTGAGGTCGGGACGGATAGCGGCGAGTTCTTCCTGCTCCTGCAACTCCGCGATTCGTCCCTCGAGGTCGTCATAAGCCGCCGACAAGCGTGCAGCTTTTCGCCGATTGCGGGTAGTTGAGTCCGACCGGGTGAGGCGATGCAGACGCTCAAGCAAATCACCCGCATCGGTCACGTAGCGGCGAACAGCCGAATCGGTCCAAACACCATCGCTGTAGCCGTGGAACCGCAGATGCAGTTCAACGAGCCGCGCAACCTTCTTGATGGTCTGATTGTCGAAACGCAGTGCACGCAGACGCTTAACCGTCATCTTGGCGCCCACGACCTCATGGTGGTGGAAACTCACGCCACCGCCCGGCTCAAAACGGCGCGTGGGCGGTTTACCAATATCGTGCAGAAGCGCGGCCAGCCGCAGAACAAGGTCCGGGCCCGGAACCGGCCCATCCGGCCCCGTTTCAAGATCAATAGCCTGCTTCAAAACCGTCAAAGAATGCTCATAAACATCCTTGTGGCGGTGATGCTCGTCGATCTCAAGTTTCAAGGCAGGCAACTCTGGCAAGACATAATCCGCCAAACCGGTATCAACCATCGCCCGCAGGCCCGTAATTGGTTGCTGAGCCAAAATCAGTTTCTCGAGCTCTGTTCGCACCCGCTCGGGCGAAACAATTTTGAGCCGCTCCCCCATCTCGGTCATTGCCACCCGAACCTCGGGCGCGATCTGGAAACCCAACTGGGCTGCAAAGCGCGCAGCGCGCATCATGCGCAGTGGGTCATCAGAAAAAGACTGCTCGGGTGAGCCCGGGGTCCGCAGCACTCCCGCAGCCAGGTCACTCAAGCCGTCGAACGGGTCAACGAACTCCAGGCTCGGAAGCCGCACCGCCATAGAGTTGACGCGAAAATCCCGACGTGACAGGTCGCCGTCCAAAGTTTTACCGAAGCCGACCGAGGGCTTACGAGAGTCTTCCGTGTACTCCTCAGTGCGGTACGTCGTTACCTCAACGACAACCTCACCGCGGCGAGCACCGATCGTGCCGAACTCTTTGCCGACATCCCAGGTGGTGCCCCACTGGCCCAGGATTCTCTCGGTCTCATCGGGAGTAGCGGAGGTCGCGAAGTCTAGATCCGACGACGCGCGCCCCAAAAAAGCGTCACGAACCGGACCACCCACCAAAGCGAGTTCATGGCCGGCTTCAGCGAACCGTTCGCCGAGGCCAACAATGTGGGGCGACAAAGAGGTCAGAACACTCAGCGCCCGTCTGAGCAGTTCTTTTTGCGATTTATTCGCGTTGTCGCGTGCTTGGCGCTCGCTCATTTCACCACTTCCACCCTCTCGGGGGATCATCGAGTCAGATACAACTGTCAACCCTGCCAGACTAGGTATATAAGGTGACGTTCATGTCCTCGGCTTCGGGTTCCGCTCGTAAGCGGCCCGTCCCCAAACCGCCCCCGGTACGGCGGCGCACAGTGCTGGCCGCAACCAGCCGGCGCCAATCGATGCTGCCGGTGCGCGATGAAACCTCGGCCGGGGGTATTTCCGTCGATAATTCTGATGCGGGCCCGCGCGTACCAATTATTGCTCGCCGCAATCGGGGGGGCCGTTTAGAGTGGTGCCTGCCCAAGGGCCACTTGGAGGGCGCCGAAACTCCCGCTGAGGCTGCCGTGCGTGAGATCCACGAAGAGACCGGAATAAAATCGGAGATCATTCAACCCCTGGGGACCATCGATTACTGGTTCTCTTCAACCACGCACCGCATCCACAAGGTGGTGCACCACTTTTTACTCAACGCAATTGAGGGCGAGTTGACGATCGAAAACGATCCGGATGGCGAAGCTGAGGATGTCGCCTGGGTTCCTCTTACCCAACTGCCGTATCGGCTCGTTTATCCCAATGAGCGGCGCCTCGCCCGTTTAGCCGGCGAATTGTGGGTCGCCCCATGATGCTGCGGCGCGCAGCGGCCGTTTTAGCGCTCACCGTGGGGGCAGTTTTGGCGCTCCTCACCGCACCGCTCACCTCACCCGCGAGCGCCGAACCCGGTGATGAACAGGGTTTAGTGAGCGAGGTTTTATACATCACGCCGATCGCTGAGCCGGGTGATGACCTTGTTGTTTCTGTCGCCTTAAGTAATGAGGGCGAGAGCAAAATTTCGGACGTCGCACTGGAGTTGCGTTTCAGATCGGCGCAGTTGATCTCGCGTTCTTCGGTAGATATGTGGCAAGAACCCGATGAGGGTGAAATCGACGAGTTACGCAATGCGGGCACTGTTGTCACGCGCGTTGGCGTCGATGAGTTGAAGCCGGGTGAAGAGCGCGTTGAGGAATTGCGCATCTCGACGGATCGGCTCTTTTTGCCGCGCGTGGGATCTCAGTGGGGTCCGCGCGGGATCGCTGTTGACACGAAGGTTGGGCCCGAGGTTGTTCAGCGCGATCGCAGTTTCTTTATTTGGTTTCCTGCCGATGAGAGCCAGATTTTCCCGACCCAGGTTTCACTTCTGACCCCGCTTGTTGGCACGCCTCCGGGCGGTGAGGACGGCGTAGAGCAGGGGGAGCGCATTCAGCGCGTTATTGATGCGACTCGCGATTTCGATGCGTCGTTTGCGGTGGACCCGTATTTGTTTACAGGTACCGAAACGGAGGCCGCGGGCGCTCAACTCCGGGAGGCGCTTGAGGGGCGCGAGGTGTTCGCCCTGCCCAGATTTGATGCGGACGTCACCGCTTTAGCGCACGTTTCTGAGATTGATGGGCGCCAGTATTTAAGTGGAGCGCGCAGCACAATAAGTTCGTATCTTGAGTCGAGCGCTTCGGATATTTTGTTGTGGCCTGAGGGCAACGCTGATGTTCCGCTTACCGAGTTCGCGGCGAAGCATGAGGCTGACGGCGTTGGCGCGATTGTGACGAACGCGGCGCAGCTGCAGCCTGTGGCGCCACTCACCTATACGCCAACCGGCAAGGCCCGGGTGATGGTCGAGGGAAGTGTTGTTTCGGCTCTCGTTCCAGACAGTGCGATGTCAACTACTTTGACTTCAGCTTCGACTGATGGCGTGCGCACTTCACCCGCTCTCGCGCGTCAACGCCTGCTGGCAGACAGCGCGGTAATAACTCAGGAGCGTCCTGCAGATCCGCGCCATGTTTTGATCACGGTTCCGCGCAATTGGAATCCTGATCCGGAGCGGGCGGATGCTCTTCTTCAGTCGCTGAGCGATGCTCCGTGGGTCGAAGTCGAGGCGGTGCGCACCCTTATCGGCTCCCCCGCGGGTGAATTTGATCGCGAACCTCTTGCCACATATCAACCCAGTGATAACCAGATTGAAGCGTCGACGGTTTTGGCGGCTTCTTCAGCTCAGAGCGCGCTCGATAAGTTCCGGTCGATTATTGAAAAACCGGAGCTCGTGCATCCTCTTGCCGATCTGCAACTTGCGGGGGTTGTTTCTAATGGATGGCGTCACTCACCTGATGAGCGGGATGCTCTGGTTGAGGCCATCTCGTCTGAGGCGATGCGGCTGCAGTCTCTTGTTAGTGTCATTCCGGCAGGTGCGGTGAACCTGATAACCGATTCGGGTGAAATCCCTGTCTTGATAAATAATGACTTCGATCAGGAAGTCACCGTCAATGTGCGGCTCGAGACCGATAGTTCATTTTTGAGAACGACTAAATCGATTACGGCTCAACTACCGCCGCAGGCTGAGACATCAGTTTTGATCCCTGTAGAGGCGATCGGAAACCGCGATGTTGATGTTGCCGTGCATTTAGAGACAGAAAGTGGCCAGCAGGTCGGCGCGCCCCAAACGATTACTGTGCGGGTGCGCGCAGGATGGGAAGATGCCGGAACTCGCGTAGTTGGCGCTGTGCTGGTTGTCCTGTTTGTCATCGGAATTTTCCGCACCATTCGGCGCGGACGGAAGAGAAATCGATCGTGACAAAGAACCCATCACTGGGACGCTCAAGTTTCATCATGGCATCCGGAACCTTCGTGTCCCGGATTTTGGGTCTGGTGCGTAACCTGATTCTTGTCGCGGCAATTGGGGTCAACATCGGAGCAGCTAATGCCTTCGATGTGGCGAACAAGATTCCGAACGTCATGTACGCGATTTTGGCTTCCGGCATGTTAAACGCCGTCTTGGTGCCCCAAATCGTGCGTGCCTATAAGCGGAAGCAGGGCGAGGAGTTCACGAACCGGATTTTGACGGTCGCCGGCTCGATCATGCTTGGCGTAACGCTCCTGTTCACTCTCGCTGCGTCGTGGATGATCAGTCTCTACATCGACAACTGGACTCCCGAGCTGACGGCACTTGCCGTTGCTTTTGGGTTTTGGTGCATCCCACAACTATTTTTTTACGGGCTCTACACGCTGTTGGGTCAGGTGTTGAACGCGCGCAGCATTTTTGGGCCGTTCATGTGGGCACCGGTTGTAAACAACGTCATTTCGATCACCGGTTTCAGTATTTTCATCGCAATATTTGGTCGCTATGACGCCGCTACCGCCCATGACTTATCGAGCTGGACCGGCCCGAAAATTGCTCTTCTTGCGGGTTCGGCAACGCTGGGGATCATCGGTCAGGCACTCGTTTTAATCTGGCCGCTTTGGAAATCTGGTTTCCGTTTCCGGTTTCGTTGGAAAATTCGCGGCATGGGCATGCGATCTATGGGAAAGGTCGCAGCGTGGACGACCGTCGCTACCGTTTTGGAGCAGATTGGCGTCCTGGTCATAACTCGAATCACGTCGGCTGCTGGTGAGCATTCCAGTGACGCACTGTTTGATGTTGCGGGTAACGCTGCCTACACCCAGGCGTTGATGATCTACCTGTTGCCGCATTCGCTTGTAAGCGTCTCGATCACTACCGCGCTTTTCACTCAATTGAGTGCTGCAGCCGCAGCGGGTGACATGGTTAAAGTTCGCCAAGACCTCTCATTGGGTATGCGCACGGTCGGTGTTTTCACGGTGTTCGCAACCGTGGCGCTCATCGTCTTGGCAATCCCAATCACACGCGTGATTTTGTTCACCGCTTCACATCCGGGTGAAATTACGTCTGTAGCGCGAGTCCTATCCGTTATGGCGATCGGATTGGTGCCGCTTGGGGGAATGCTCCTAATTCGACGCGCCTATTTCGCGTTCGAAGAGGGATTTGCGATTTTCACGATCCAAATCCCGGTAACGGCCATAACGATCGGTGGGTCACTGGCGGGCATGTTCTTCTTAACGCCCGACTGGTGGGCTGCAGCAGCCGGTGGTTCGATGGCTCTTGGCTCGATTGTCGCGGGCACGCTGCGGCTTCGAGAATTGCGACACCGTCTCGACGGGCTTGATGGGCGCAGGATTTTGCGTCTCTATGTCCGCCTTACGATC
>Ga0079225_10002869_pt1 | contig 10033 bp, 4 predicted proteins | sample Poulit2012_FD_76344 | JGI IMG/M metagenome (GOLD analysis project Ga0079225, IMG submission 76344) | Agricultural soil microbial communities from Georgia to study Nitrogen management - Poultry litter 2012 | ecosystem: Environmental > Terrestrial > Soil > Agricultural land | place: USA: Georgia...
CAGCGAGCGTAGCCAATCAGAGTTGCAGCCATGCACAAACTGTAACGCATGACGCCCCTTCACTGCGAAACATTACGGACCAGCTAAATGAGACACACTGCAGCTCGTGCAGCGCGACTCACCCCACAACGCTCTCCCCTGTCCGTTAAGCGTTCCCCAAACGGACAGAACTTGTAAGGAGACTTTTCTACAAAAGAGGATAAGCACTGCGCTGGCACCACCGTCGCGTCGACTCCGCAACTGTTGAACATTACGACGAGCACTGAGTCCATGCCGCGGAACTCAAAACGCCCAGCCACTGCGTCCGTGTATGTAGCAGCTGCCCAAAAAGTCAAGTACTTGCGTCTCGTCTCAACCGGACTCTTCGGTTCGCGCGGCCTGCTGCACCGATTCAAGGGCTTCGGACTCTAAGATCACCCTAAGGTCGCTCAGGTGAACTTCTGTGAAGTGCAGCGACGTCTCGACCTTCGCCAAGCTGAGCGAGATACCACCGAGTAACCCGTCTTGCACTAGGCCGGGCAGCTTATCGCGGGAATCATTGGCGTACTGGAACATTGCCGCGTGATTCGGGCATAACGCAATGTAGTTCTGATAGTGGCGCTTCGCAAGCTTTGGAATCAGCTCGATTTTCTCGAAATAGTAGCTGCCATCATCTAGCTTAAATGGGAGCGCGCGCCTGCACGCCTGACATATCATGACGCCGTCAGTTGTGTACTGCTGCCTGAGGTATTGCTCTGCTTCCTGTTTGACAGCCTCGTAATCGACAGCTACCGATCGACTGCGCATCTGCGACTCTCGTTCTGGAGCTGCCTGGGCGCCCTTGAAGACCTGACGGGCCCGATGCTCCGGATTTCGTGATTCCTGTTCTGGCAGATCATCTACATGGAGGTGTTCGTATTCGGTTCGGAACCTCTGTCGCTCATGGCTGGGCAGATTGGCGAACCATTGGGCGGCGGCAAGAACTTCTTCGTCTTCGAATCCCAGTTGCTGTGCAACGGCCCGGCGTTGCTGTCGTGAGACGGCCTGCTCTCGTGAGGCCTCGCCAAACTCCACATGTTTCAGCCATGAGTCACTCTGATCAAATGGAAAGCCCGGAGGCAGTAGTTCCGGCGAAGCGTCGCGCGGGCGCACGAAGGTTCCCTCGCCCTGGGGTACCCACGAGACATCCCTCAGCCGGTGTACCAGTTGCGACGGGGCGTGTCGAGGTCCATGCGAGTAGTTCTTCTGGTAGGTCGCCACTAGGTACTTGGAGTTATTAGGGATAGCGCACATTGTGCGCCAAATCAACCTAGACAATTCGATGTTGGGGTGTTGTAACAGCTGCCCAAGCCTTGGAATGAAATAATCACAGTTGATTGGAGATGTGTGGCGTTCACCCGCTACTCTAAGCAAATAATCCACGTCTGGGTTATCCCAAATCTCCGTTTCGACAATCGCAATGCTCGCATGCGCTCCGACGACCAGGGCAAAATTACCAATATCCTTCGGCAAAATGCCCATCTTGCCGTAGTCATTGGCTAGAGCAACTATGGAACTATCGAATGCTCCATAGTACGCACTGAGGTCAGTGTCCCGAAAAGGCCGGTCGAGATAGACAGCTTCTGGCTTGCGCCAGTCATCCGCAGCGGTCATGAATACGTAGTAGTCCCGGAACAGGCTCTTCGCCACGTCTGGACACTTGGTTGTGAACTCGATGAAGCGCATTAGGTCCTGCTGGTAGATTTGCTCGTCAGGTATTTCTGCATCGTAAGAATACCGCTGCTTTAGAATCCCCTCGATTCTTTCGGCTTCACCGATGCCTCGCACACCAATTGCTTCAAGAAACTGCCTTGCTGCGGTCATTTCTCGCTCGTTCTTCCCCGAGGTATAAGTGCCTGGAGCAACGTGAACGAGCCCATCTGTAGAATCATGCTCCTCGCCAGGGAAGAAGCACTCACTACCAATTTGATAGGTATTGGAGGTCGTACGGACGAGAGAGCAGTCTTCGAGTTCGTAAAAACCGTCCTCAGGTTCAAGCTCTCTATAGAGTAAGGCGTAGAGCTGCTGCAACCAATCATCGGACTTGCCCGACAACCAACTCAACATCGTCGGGTCGGGCCCACCAAACCTGTAACTGTCAAGCCTCTTAGAAAGCTCCGCGGTGAACGCATCCACGTCCCAAAGCCGAATGGCAAGGCTTCTCAGGAAGCGGTCCTGAGAACTATTCCTCTGCTGCGCTCCAATTGCCCAAGTCAGCGGGGCCTCCCGCTCACCCAAGATGTGTTCAAGATCTGCATCCATAAGCAGATCTTTTAGAGAGGCTTTCGCTTGCATAAGCTGCTCAGCGGGTGCGTGACCACCAGTGTGCGTGGGCGTGAGGGCCCCGCGATTCATCTCATCTACCACTCTGGACTGGATACGTTGATAGCGCTCTGGCAACTGGTCCTGCGGGTTCGGCAGCACCCCTAAGAACTCGCGCGTGAGCAATTCGAGGTCCCGGACTGTATAAAGTGACTCCGCCGTAAGTTCAGCAAGCTGATCTAGGAGCGGCTCGTTGGCTGGTGTGTCCTTGATGCTGGCCCGGCTGAGCTCCGGCACAAACGGAGCGTGCAAGTGAAACCTCAGGCCTGATGCTTCCTTCTCCGCTGGAAAAAACACCGCGACCATACCGGGAGATGCCGATGCTATCCGGAACCGCTCTGCAAATGATTGCCCTTCACCCGACTGAACCTTGTTGGCTAGTGGCTCCAGCTCGTAGGCAAGGGCAACCTGTTGTTTATCAAGCCCAACAGCTGGTTGCATGAAGCGCAGGAAGTGAAGCTCGCTCGCAACTGCTCCATCGTCGCGCTTCTCGATTACAACGTGGTTCTGATTGTATTCCTGCCGCCTGAATTCATAGCGCGATTGGCCTTCCATTCGCCACGAGAGACACCGCAGATGATTAAGAAACAAGAGACTAGTGGTAGCAAGAGCGGTCAGCCCTGCCGCTATCTCCTCGTAGGCTTCAGCAGCGGATTTCTTGGGGTTATTGAACGGGAACTCAAAGCGCGTTGTGCTGCCAAGGGCAGATTCAGGAGGAAGCGCCGTGGGGAGGACCAATTTCGAGATTTCGAACGATACCTCTGGCGACCAAATGCGCGGCGTCTCGGTGTAAAGGAATACTGCTTTGAAGCCTACGCCGAACCGACCGATTTTGTCCTCGGCGTCTCCCTTAGTGCCTGCCCCGATGTCAGTAATCGCCCGGACGTCAGCCTCGTTAAATGAGCGTCCATCATGCTCGAATATCAGGTGATCGTGGTGCAAAACGAAGCTAGCTTCAGTAGCCTGGGCATCTTCAGCATTCTGGAGCAGCTCGTAAATGAAATGCGCTCGGTCGGGATAAAGGTCTTCGACTATCGCGCGGATTCCGGTGTGTTTGTCGAGAACTCGCGCCAAATCCTCACGGTCCCTCCGAATATCAGCGAGGTAGTTCACCGTGCACCGTCCCCTCGATCACTAAAGTTCCCCATACGATGGGTTCAGCCAGGATGTCACCCGCTTCCGTGGCCTGCTCGAGCGCTTTGATGCGCTGGGTAAAGTCTGCTTGAGCACGGACCAACTCACCTTCTTTCATCCGCAGAATCTTGGTGTTCGTGGCACGTGCGATTTGGTCCTCGATCACGCCACAACGGGCCCGGTGGCTTGCAGTGAGGCTTTGCTTCCGATGCTCAATGAGCTCGTTGTGTTCGGCAAGATGATTGGCGCGACTGTCGCTCCATCGACGATGGTGGCGCGCTTCGAGCGCGTCACGCGCCACCTTGTCTGGCGGTGTAGTGTTAACCGCATCTTTTGCGTGGAGCAGAACGTCGAGCAGGGCCGCTTCGACATTTGAGTCGTCAGCAACCGGTACGAGTGTTTCATCGGGCTTTAAGCCTTCATGACGCCACCGATAGATGGCGAAGTGATGCTCACCTGCAGGCAAATCAGTTCTATTGACAATCAGAGAAGTCTCGACAGGCTCTCGTACCACGTAACTGGCAGCTGCCTGACGCACCAACGGGTGGAGTGGCGAAAGGTGCATCGCCGCAGGGTTCTCTACCGCCGCTTCCTGCTCGAAGGTAATAGACAGTGTCGGCTGGCCCCCTTTGAGCCACCGCTCCCAAACGCGACCCAACGCGTCTTTAGCTTGCGGGTGTGACTTATGATCCTCAAGTAGACGCTGGCGCGCCTCCTTATTCAGCCGCAGGGTCTTCAACGCCTTGTCGCCCAGAAGATGCTCACCTTCGCCAACCCTATCCGTGAGGTAGGTGACGACCAGTTCCTGCATCGCTACTGGCGATAGCCAGCGGCTCGATGCCTCCTCGATGTCCTCACGCCAGCCTTGGCCGGGCAACCGCAGGCCAAACAGTTCAGCCTGTTTCGCCTCCAGCGCTTGCTCCTCTTGCACCTGACGCACGGCATTGTCCGCAAGCTGCTGGAGTCGCGCTTCCCGGTCATCGGGACTGAGATTAAAACGAGTGGCGATTCCTTGCAGTTCGCGCGTTACCTCGCCAAGGATCTCCTCGCTGCCACCTACGGCATGGTGAAAGACACCGATACGCCACAGGCATCGCTCGTAAATGCTGGCATCGATGGTTCCGGCTGTTACGAAATTTATGATTGCGATGGATTCGCTCAACTGGCCATACCGATCTATACGACCGATTCTCTGCTCAATGCGCATTGGGTTCCACGGTAAATCGTAGTTGACAAGCAGGTCACAGAACTGGAAGTCGAGGCCCTCACAGCCGACTTCCGACGAAAGTAAGACGTCGAGAGCCTCGAAATCGTCTCTTGGAAGGGCAAACCTGCGGCGGAGCTCTGCGCGCTCCACGTCAGGCACGCCTCCATGGACGACGCCATAGCGCAGGCCGGTACTCTCGGTGTGTTCAGCAAGGTATGCGAGAGTGTGGCGGAACGTGCTGAACACAAGCGCCTTGTTATTCCCACGCTCCCTCTTCTCGCGCAGAACATGCTTAAACGCTTCCACTTTCGGGTCGTGTGGATCCAGGTCGCGTGCCAATTCCAGCAGGGCCTCAACTTCGCCGCGCATCTCGTCAATGAGGTCGACCCCCAGGTCTGACTCACCATCGGCGGCATCAAGAATCTCAAAATTATCGAGGCGGCCGACAAGCATTTCATCTAAGAAGGGTACGAGCCCATACAAGCAGCTCGCGGCCTGGCGCTGGACCGTCGTCATCATGAACTCTACATTTTGCCTGCCATGTTTGCGCTCCAGTATGCGAGCGATTAAATCAAGCAGTCGGTCGTGGACCTCCCGCTGAGCAGATGTGTACTCGACCGTCACGGTCTCAGGCTTGCGCGTGGTGAACTCACCGATGTCACGCCGACGCGTGCGGTTGACGAGAGGACTAAAAGTGTACAGCTCCTCTAACGTTCTGATGAGGCTGACCCGATCGGCATCTTCCAGCCTGTCGTCGGTGAGTTGATCGTAGGCCTGCTGAAAGTCGGGCGACTCGCGCACGAACAATCGCCCCCACTCCGTGCTTGCCGCCTGATCCAAACTGTCGAGTGCATTGCGCTGCCAATTTTTGTCCGCCGCACGCAGGTGTTGAACAGCGGTATTCAAATGCGGATTTGGTGCGGCCATCTGATGGAAACTGGCGTGGTCGACAACCAAATCGGGCCGAAGTACGTTGAGCAGCGTGTACAGATCTTCACTACCGAGCTGCACCGGGGTAGCGGTAAGCAGAAGAACCGCCTGAGCATTGTCACAGAAGTAACGCACCGCTTCATGAAGATAAGTATCAGGGTTGCGGATGTGGTGTGCTTCGTCCACAATCACAAGATCAAAACGCGGCGGCGGATCGAGATCCAACAGCCCTGTCTGCTGCCTACCACGCACCTGCTTGCCGAAAAGAAGGTCGGAATCGAACAGCGAGAACGGCACAATCGCGTTTGCGTACGGTTCTGGCCAGGCTCCATCCAGTTCAGTCTCACGCAGACAGTGCCGTAGCATGGGTCCGTCGAGAGCTGTGAACTGCTCGTCGAAGCGCTTCAACTCCGCCTCCCATTTGCGTTCCGCCACCAGCGGCTTTGGGCAGAGTACGAGGACAGACTCGAGGTCCATTCGGGCACGCAATTCCTGGAGGATGAGCCCAGCTTCGATAGTCTTCCCCACGCCGACTTCATCTGCAATGAGTAGGCGCGGGCGGTCCGAGCGAAGCAGTTTGAGCACCGGCCTGTACTGATAGGGAACAAAGTTCACTCGCCCGGTACGCATCGATAGAAGGTGCGTCGTCGCAGGGGACCGGAGCTGCAGGCTCGTGAGATGGGTCCGAAGGGAGCGAGCAGCCACCGTTTTCTGGCTAATCTCGTTATGCGCTTGAAGTTGGCTCTCGTAAAAAGTGGCAACGGAACCGCTTCCAAACACTTTGTACCGTCGTTCAGTACCGCCCGCCAGAACCTCCAGCACCGCAAGCGGTTCCGACGGGCTAGAGCGCAAGGTCACAAGTTCACCGACGCTGAACATGATTGGTTCTGAAGCGACGCCCTCCGCAGTTACCTCAGTGAGCGTAGGCACCTGCGCATGGGAAGTTGAGGGCGTAAGTGCAGCCGCAGCAGCCGCTCGGGCAGCCTTAACATGCTCCATCGTGCTCTGCCCGGCTTCCACTAGATTCAGGAGTCGCGCAAGGGTATCAACATCCCGGTAAACATCACTAGCCGGGAGGCCCTCAGCAGGCAAATGAGCCCATCGGTTACGCACGGCCTGAAGTTCTTTCACCCAGGTCCGCGCCTCACGTGACAGTGAGAGGCGGCTGGACAATTCGAACCAGTTCTGATCAAGCACGCGCAGTAGCGCAGCGAAATCCAAGTGCTCTAAGCGCTCGTAACCCTGCTCGTTTGCTCGCCGCTGCTGCTGAAAGCTGAGGCGATTGAGTACTTGTGTCTCCCACCAATTGTCATGCAGGCCGGGTAGATGGGCAGCTAGGAAGCCAGCAAGGTCATTACTGGCCAACCGCAGCAGCCCAAGAACATCGGGGGTCGCAGTTTCCTGTTCTCTGAGCACTTCAGTCTCCGCACCATCCACAGTAGAATCGATCCGCCTTCCTCATTTCCAGCTCCACCTCATCCACGAGTACGGTTCTGAAAGTCCAGCCACACCATGTCTCTGACGCAATGAGTTATCCGAATCTGGACCGCCCTCTAATGGCGCATGCGAAATTAGCGCCGAGCCACAGGAACCAAATTCAACGCTGGACGAGCTACGCCGAGTTAAGGCCGCCACGGGTCGGCCGCAGTTAGGGCACGCGGGTGCCGCATCCTTGCCGCAATCAGCGCATTTAAAAGCCACTTCAAGCACCTCCGGGAACTCGTGCCGCCAGTCGGCCAGCAATCCATACTCGGTGCACGACGAGCCGCACTAACCTGTTTACTTCCCGCCACTCCCCACCAGGTTCCCTAAAGCCTCGAGATGCACGTACCTCTTGAAATCCTCGACATCCACGAAACACCGATACCCAGCTTTGCTCGCCTCCACCAGAGCTTCCGAGTTGTCATGAGCCACCACTGCCACGGGCTGACTCAACTCCTCCTGCAGACCCAGTGGCCACGCCAGGTCAAGCAGAGCCAGCGGCTCACCCGAATCGGGATCACTCAGCTCCATATCCGGGATGCCCTCCGGAATCCCCTGTGCCTTGACCCAGTCGTTCAACGGCACGAAACCATCATCAGCAATATCCTGGTCGTCGTGCACAGGCACTTCTTCAACGGGTGAAGCTGAACGAGGCACATCTAACCAATGATTCTCACCGTGCAACAGCTCTTCCAGACGGTGATTCAACTCAGCAGCCAGCAACTCCTTACGCGCTTCGAGGAACTCCCGGAAATGAGCAATGCTCCATAACTCCGGACCAGCCGGAATCCACTGAGACGAAAGTGCGCCGGGATGCTCTGACTCCACATTCTTGAAGTACTCCTCCGGCAAGCGGTTACTGATCTGCAAATTGGTGTCCTTAGTCAGAAAGCAAAAGTTCGCCAGGGCGTTCACCTCTGACTTGCGATAGCCGGCTTTATAAAGTACTGACTTCGGGAAGACATGATGCACTTCCAGGCGATTCATCTTGCCGAGCAAACTCGACTTCAATGGCAACCCGGTACCCCAGTCTCGTGCTTCACCCATGCGGGTAAGCATGTAGAGCACCGGGTAAAAGCGGGCGCCCAGACTCCAGCCCGTGAAATTTCCAGGCTCCACCCGGAAGGAACCATGCCAGAGCCTCAGTGTTTCCAGCAGCCGGTCCAAGCCGCCTTCGTTTATCGCGGTCAAATCCTGGTCCATCACCGACTCGGTTGAGCCAGAGTAACGCCCCCACATTGCGGCCTGAACAAACCAGAAGAGCAGCTTGTCGCGCTCACGCACACCCAGTGTCGCAGCACCCTCGGCTTCCCGCCGGTCCAGGTAGTGCACCATCACCGGAATGGCGTAGCGCCCGAACAGAACCTGATTGTGGTCAAGGCCCAGCCGGCCACTGATGACGTTCAACGCGTTATCAATCTGGCGTGTCGCCCGGCGGAAGGCGTCCTGCATCTCCTCAGCGCTCTTATCGTGCAGGTGCACGAATCGTGCTCGACCAGTCAAGACAGTGTTCATCGCCCGCAACAGCCAGTCCATCGTGAAATCAAAGCCGGCCTCAGACCATTCAGCCAACTTGGCTCGCATGAGATTCCGGCCCTCAGGCCAGTCCACCACGATCTTCGCCAGCGCCAGGTCACCCTTGGACAGTTTCGTGCCGCCGCTATTGACCCGGTTGAAGATGTCGACCACTACGTCTAACGTCTTGTCTTCCCCGGTGATCTCCTCCACGTGTAAGTCAATATCGACAATGCCCAGTACCTTGCTCAGGCGCCCGACGTACTCACCGAACTTCGGTTCCTGACTCAGCAACGGTATGAAGTGATCCAAGCCTTCTCTCATCAGCACCGACACGTCAATCCAATGTGGGTCATCACGCATCTTTACCGGCTGGAAAAACTCGAACGACTCTGATTCAATGTTGAAACGCAGATTCTTGAATACGCCAGGATCACCATCGAAAAACGGTGGAGCCTTACCCCGCACGACGCCGTAAAGACTCGTGATCCGCTGCTGACCATCCAGCAATAATTTCACAACGCCGGCGCTCAACTGCCCGTCACCGCGCGAGACAGCTGTCTTTGATTCAGTCGCCCAAACCAATAAGCCGCCAACCGGGTGCCGCCTGTAGAGCGAACTGAACAAGCCGCGAATCTGCTCCCTATTCCACACGTAACCACGCTGAAACTCGGGCAGTGCCAAGTGGCCACTGTCAATGTGATCCAGAACCGTAGAAATCTTCACGCCAACACTCCCTGCGCTGCTCCATCGAACAAGCCCGTCGACGAGCGGATTATCAATTCGAGTCAGTACGACTCACAGCCGCAAGCCCACACCAGAAATTGATGGGGCAATAGTGCAAAGCTGAACGACTACTTACTGTACCAACCCGCGCTTTACGGAACGCTGACGCTGAATGCTGCTGTCACCATCCGCAACCAACCAGTCAATACCCCAAAGACCCCATAGTGTATCTACACCAAATCAGCTGTAACCAACAAAACCAGAAGCAAGACCCTGTCCCACACGCAATCACCCCAGCGGGTGTACCTGCTCACTGTCGAACGCGAGCACAATGCCGACCGGATTTGCACCGGTCGGCGACGTGTGTACATGACGGCATATCGTGAGGCGGATCAAGGCAACCAATTGCGCTAGTACGAACTCGGGCATGGAAAGAGCGCCTTCATAAGACGATCTCCGTCCACCCCCGCCCAACGTCTACCCAGCAACAATGATACCAACGTGCACAGTAAGGCTTGAGGTGCGGGACCGTCAGATGGCGGTCCCGCACCTCAAGCCTCGATTGCGCTACTTAAATTACAGCTCCGGGTCGATATCCGGACGGAACTGCAGTGCCCAGTCACGGCTGGAGCGGCGCACTTCGTTCAGCTCGTCAGCTTCGAACGCGGCGAAGTCGTCTGCGAGCAGTGCGTCGTTGCC
>Ga0079225_10002876_pt1 | contig 10018 bp, 7 predicted proteins | sample Poulit2012_FD_76344 | JGI IMG/M metagenome (GOLD analysis project Ga0079225, IMG submission 76344) | Agricultural soil microbial communities from Georgia to study Nitrogen management - Poultry litter 2012 | ecosystem: Environmental > Terrestrial > Soil > Agricultural land | place: USA: Georgia...
AAATGAGTTAGGTAAATACATTATTGCTGGTAAAAATATATATTTTAAGAAAACTTTAACTATATTTAAACTCTAGTTAAAGTTTGTCAGATATTGTATATGTAGACGAGTATAATTTTATTTAGAAAGAAGTGAAAAAGATGTCTCAAGAAAATGCTAAGCTATTTTTAAAAAAAATAAGTGAGGAATTATATTTACAAGAACTAATAGAGAAGATGATTGAACAATATTATGAAGGACTGGTTACTAATATTTTAAATCTGGCAAATGAAAACGGTTATGAATTTAATCGTGAAAACATGAAAAGATTTGAAGAAAAAGTAATTAAGCAAGTTTTAGAAAATGAAATGTTTCTTAATGTAGGTATAGATAATTTAGACAACGAACCAGATTATAAGTTCTGTATTATGAATGAGGATCCGTTAGAAATGTATTTAAATGTCATTCGTCACTGTAGACAGGACTCTGATTATAAAAGTAATCATATGATAAGTAAAGTTTTATAATTTAAAAAGTTGTCAATTTGAAAGATAATTACAACTATTTAAACTGGGGGATTATGTATGTCTACGAAAAATGTAAGGTTGTTTTTTGAGATGGCAAGTTTACATACGGAGTTACGAAATAAGCTGAAACAATTATCGAATGCTACTACGGATGAATATATTCAAAAAGTAATTCAACTAGGGGAAGAAAACGGTTATCCATTTACGCGCAAACATATGGAACAAGTAGCTTTAGAAACATTGTTGATACTGAGAAATAGTGTCGATGTAAGAGAAAATAAGCTAGAATCGGATGTTAACGTTGTTTTTAATATGAAGTATAACAATCATTTGAATAAATTTTCAAATTTGAAGTTTATTCATTAATCACGTGTGAAACGATCAGAATGGGAGGGAAATGCGATGTCAGTTGAAATGGTTGAATTGTTTTATATCAAGCTACAAAAAGATGAAATACTTCAACAAAAATTCAAAAGATTAATAAGCGAAGAACAAAACTTATTTTTAAATAAAGTAGTTAGTCTCGGAAAATTAGCTGGTTACGACTTTGATGAATCAGATGTCCGTCAATTGATCGAACAGTTAGATTCAGAACTTAAAGTAAAAGGTAAAATAGACTTTAGAAAATTACAAGATATCACTGGCAAATCTATCGTTTCGTTTGTAATAGGGATTTCTATGATTGGAGTACTTAAAGCAAGCAACGATTTAGCTTCTCATGCTTTTTCCTATTATTTAGAAAAAACTTTCCTACAAAATTTAATAAATAGTAATGTCGTAAATTAATTTACATTCAAACATTAATATAAAAATGCAATAAAATAGTGGTTTATCAATAAAGATGTGATAGATTAGTAATAAAATAGATGTAAACGAATTAAAGTAATTAAGGAAATTTCTCAAAGAAATAGGGTATGCGTATGCGATATATTATATATTTTCTTTTTGTCATAGGAATAACGTTCACTTTTATCGGTATTACTACATATATCAAACAACCTGTCTCTCATATACCTTTTGCGGAAAATGGAATAATTGATTTAAGCGAGATGAATGATTTAAATCAATCGACATTTCATTTAGATGGTACGTGGGACTTTTATTGGCATGCCTTTACACATACTAACGACGATATCGAAAAAACATCGTTACAAAAAACGACGATTACAGTACCGAACAGTTGGGAGACTGTGAAAGTAAATGACGAAAATATATCTAATCTCGGGTATGGTACATATGAATTAACCATTTTAATTCCGGAACAATATGCAAATGAAACATTAGGTCTTTATATCCCGAATGTTGCAACTGCATATAAACTCTGGATTAATGATGAATTCATTATATCGAATGGAACAATTGGGACGAATAAATCAGAAATGGTTCCTGTTAATTATTCACGTACAGTTTATTTTCGTCCTGATCAAAGTACGATTACATTAACTATGGAAGTAGCGAATTTTTCACAAAGAAAAGGCGGACTTTGGGATTCGATTCAATTTGGAAGTGCTGATGAAATTACGTTATTGAAAGTTAAAAATATTGGCTTACAGTTACTCGTTGTCGGTTCACTAATTATAATGGGGATTTATAATATTTTTATTTATTTATTAAGAAAAAGCATCGTTTATACGTTGTTTTTAGGTTTGCTTTGCTTAATATTTGCGATACGGACATTAGTGTTAGGCGAAACATTTTTATTAAATTTATTTCCGAATTTCCCTTGGGAAATACAAGTGAAATTGGAATACTTGCCAACAGCATTTGGTTTACTGTTACTAGTGAAATACGTTAAACATCGTTATAAAGAAGATAGATTTAATTATTTTGATAAAGCTGTATTAATTTTATCTTTAGTATCCGGCTTAATCATTATCATTACACCAGCTATTTTTTACACGAAATATTTAATGGCATTCTTAATTGTAATTCCATTAACACTCATTTATTTTGGATATATATTTTTACAGGATTTTTTCAAAAGAAATCCAGCATCTTTATTTACGTTAATAGGCTTCACTGTTTTTATAGTGACGATGATTAATGATGCACTTTTCTTTCTTGATTTTTCAAATAACGGAACGTATTTATCAGACGGATTTTTTATATTTATACTAAGTCAGACATTTGCTCATGCGATTCATTTTTCAGAAACACATCATCAAGTAGAAAATCTTTCTCATGAATTATTGGAAGCTAATCGATCATTAGAAAGAAAGGTAGAAGAGCGAACAGAACAATTGTCACTCGTTAATGCGAAGTTACGTAAATCAGAAAATGAACGGAAAAATCTTATGTCAGATTTAGCTCACGAAATTAGTAAACCGCTAACTTTGATTAAAGGATATTCCGAGGCGATGGTCGATGAAAAATTAGAGCCGGAAAAAGATTTCTTGCAAATTATTTACAATAATGCGCTTATATCAGAACGTTTAATTCATGATTTATCCGACTTAGCTAAAATTGAAACTAAACTGTTTCGAATGGTTTATCAAAAAGTACAGTTAAAAACATTCCCGTACAAAGTTTACCAGCATCACCGTTGGACGGTAGAAAATAGAGGAAAGTATTTTGAATGGATTGACAAAGATAATTGGGCTAAAGATATATCCGATAATACTTTTATATTTGTTGATCCCGATCGTATTAATCAAGTTTTCATCAATATTATCGATAACGCTTTACATCATGCCGAAAATGGCAATAACATTTATATGGAAGTAGAATTTAAGCTGAATGCAGATGAACAAAATGAACCTAATTTTGAAGAAATGGTTGCTGATCTAACCGAAGATGACTCTCAAACGTTAAACGAAGAAGAAATTGATGGTAAAAAAATTGGACACTGTATTTTTAAAATAATTGACGAAGGAACAGGTATAAAAAAGGAAGATTTTCCTTATATATTTAATCGTTTTTACCGTGGTGATCGTAAAGAAGGAGGTATTAATAGTAGAGGACTTGGTTTAGCAATTAGTAAAGAAATTATAGAAATGCATAGAGGTAAAATTTGGGTAGAAAGTGAAATGGAAAAAGGGAGTACATTTTTTATATCACTACCTGTGTACGAGTAAAAGGTTGCTAATATAGTTTGGCGGAGCAGGAGTATTATTATTTCATTCTCTTTATCTAAGTGTTGCTTAGTAAATTAGTCGATAAATTTATATCCTGCTCCACGTACTGTTAGGATGAATTCCGGATGGGAGGGGTCTCGTTCAATTTTTTTTCGTAAACTACTAATATGTACCATTACTGTACGAGTGTCCCCAAAACTAAATTCTCCCCATACTCGTTCGAATAGTTCTTCAACTGTGAAAATTTTACCAGGATGTTTTGCCATATGAGTAAGTAAGCTGAACTCTTTTGCAGATAATTCAATATCTCGATCATAAGCTGTGACTCGATGACGCTCAATATCAATCGTTAAATTATCAAATTTTAAAATAGATTCGTTTTCTTGAAGCCTTTGATCGTAGTACATTTGACGTCGCAAATGGGTGCGGACGCGTGCTGTTAATTCTCGTGGACTAAACGGTTTCGTTATGTAGTCATCAGCGCCTACGGTTAGGCCAATAATTTTATCTGTTTCATCAATTTTATTACTTAAAAAAATGATGGGAACGATTGAAATTTTTCTAATTTCCCGACAAACTTCAATACCATCAATGCCTGGTAAAAGTATATCAAGTATGACGAGATCAGGGTTCTCACGTTTAAATACTTCTAACGCTGAGTCGCCTCGTTCGACTTCGATAACTTGATAGCCGTCTTTCGTTAAATACAATTTTATAAAATTCCGGATCTCGGGATCATCTTCTATTATTAGTATTTTTTTATCCACATTTTATCACCCAGCTTTGCTAACGAAAACTTTTACACGTGCTTTACTAAATTATGATGAAAACGGAATAACTGAATTGTCTAAAAATAAGTTAATTAGAGTATATCACATACTAGGATTATAGTCGCCTTTCATCGTTACACGAAAAATTTATAGTAAAAAAGTAATATAAAAGACAAGGAGTTTGTGGGACATGTTAAAAAGTACGAAATGAGTAAGTCTCGATTTCGTACTCTTATGATGTCTATGTTTATAAAATTGTCAAAGTATTCATAGGGGTAATAAAACAGTTTAAAAAGTTACTACAGGTTTGTAACTGATAAACTAAAGTGGACAGTTGCTAACTTATTTTATAATATGGCTTCACGATCTATTGGTTTAGTTGGATTATGGGATGTCGTTGCATTTGATGAAGTTGCTGGAATTCGTTTTAAAGATAAAGATGGAATTCAAATAATGAAAGATTACATGGCATCTGGGTCTTTTGCAAGAGGTAAAGAAGAAAAGAATGCAAGTGCGGCAATGGTATTTGTCGGAAATATAAATCAAAGTGTTGATGCCTTAATTAAAACTTCTCATTTATTTGCTCCTTTCCCTGAAGAAATGGCAAATGATTCAGCATTTTTTGATCGGATGCATTATTATTTACCAGGTTGGGAAATCCCTAAAATGAGACCAGATTATTTTACAGATCGCTACGGCTTTATTGTTGATTATATTGCTGAATATTTTAGAGAAATGCGTAAACGTTCTTTTACAGATGCTTTTGATAAATACTTTAAACTTGGCTCACATTTAAACCAAAGAGACACGATTGCAGTTAGAAAGACAGTATCAGGATTAATGAAATTAATTTATGGAATTAGAAGCAAATAAATGTTGATGTAAACTAAATTGGTTTCAGTGTGAGTTACACATTAATAGAAGAATTGTCAACCGAAGTTTGACGGTTTTTTTCGTTATTAGACGAAATAAATTTAAAATTGTAAGTACTTTAACTATATTTAATCTAGATTTTAACTCTGCTTTAAGTACAATTGATAGAATTAAATATAATAAGTAGAACTGTGGTATCAAAACGAAAGACCTGCCATTTTATGTAATTATTTTATAGAAGAGGTGATTTCAAATTGAATTATAGAACTATAAAGAAGTTCTTTCATATGTTGACGATTGTTCTCTTAATTGTATTGCTTATATCACCTTCACCTAATATAGTGTCGAGTGCTAATGATGGTTTGAGTCATAATGTGACGGAAAAAGAATCGGTTGAAGTAACTGAAGATGATGATAATGAAAATAGTGAACAGCCGATAGAAAGTGATGAACTAGCAACAGAAAGTGATGAACAAGAAAGTGCGACAGAAAATGATGAGGAAGTTGTGAAAGAGTCTGACGAAGTTGGTGCTGATTTAGAATTAGAAAAAGATGATTTAACGAACGATTCTAATGTTCAAGTGAATTCGAATCAAGAAGATGTGAATTCCAAAAGTATATTAGAAAAAACTATCGATGGCGTAAAAGAACTAGCGGAGAAAACTTTAACTTTGTTTCAGCCGACTGAGAGCGAAATACAATTCGTATTGGCGACGGATGATGACTTTTCAGTGGATCAGGATGGAAACTTTATTTATATAGGGACAGATGAATACGTAGAAATACCGCCCACGATAAAAGGTATTCCTGTAACGTCTTATAAGTATATGTTTAGAGATCTACATCCTGGTGCACAGAACAGAGTTAAAGCCGTGAAATCTACTAATAAAAATGTAACCGATATGAGTTATATGTTTTTTTTAAGTAAAACGACTGAACTAGATTTAAGATATTTGGATACAGAAAATGTAACCGATATGAGTAATATGTTTTATGCTTGTGAAGCAACTAAACTAGATTTAAGCAATTTTGATACACGAAATGTAACCAATATGAGTAATATGTTTTTTGATACCGATGCAACAGAACTAGATTTAAGCAGTTTTGATACAACCAATGTAACTAATATGTATAGTATGTTTAGGGGTAGCAAAGCCACTAAACTAAATATAAGTAGTTTTAATACAGAAAATGTAACCGATATGAGTAATATGTTTGATGGTAGTCATGCAGAATCACTTGACTTAAGTAATTTTAATACGAGTAATGTAAAAAATATGATATTTATGTTTTATAAAAGTAAAGCAAAGTCACTTAATTTAAGTAGTTTTGATACAAAAAATGTGGAAAATATGAGATATATGTTTGCTGAAATGGATATACCATCCCTCGATTTAAGTTCATTTAATACGAGTAAAGTAACAAGTATGACTTATATGTTTTGGGATAGTGCTATAACGGATTTAGATTTATCAAGTTTTGACACTACAAATGTCTTGTTTATGGGGTCGATGTTTGATCATAGTGATATACCCGTATTAGACTTATCGAGTTTTGATACTTCACATAACCCGAATATGAGTGATATGTTTCTTGAAAGTACAGCGACGAAAGGTTATACAAAAACACAAGCGGATGCAAATCGTTTTAATTATAGTCGTGGCAAACCTAGTAATTTACGTTTTGTTGTTAAAGGTACGCCGGTTTTTTCATATTCTGAAAATGGAAATACGACGTATAAACATTCTCACAGTGTAACGGTAAATGTTGATGGCTCTGGTGCAGATATAGTTAGTGCACAATACGCATGGTCAAATTTAGCGAGTGAGCAACCACTAGAAAATGAGTGGATCGATTTTAATGATGGAGATACATTGACATTTTCTGGTGTATCGGGAGATTATTATTTACACGTTCGTGCAAAAAGTACTTTAAATATTGAATCAATTGAAGCATCCAATGTATTTAAGTTTGATAATACAAATCCGACAATACAATTTTCTATAAATCCAGAGTCGTATACGAAAGATAACGTTTTTATAATTGTTACGGGTGAGGATGCTCACAGTGGCGTAAAGCGAGTACGGCCAAAGGATGGAATATGGACAGATGGAGAAAGTATTATTTATGAAGTCTCTGAAAATGGCACATACGAGTTCGAAGTGGAAGATGAAGTTGGCTTGACGCACAGTGACAGTATTACGATCGAAACGATTGATAAAATACCGCCGGAAATTTCTTTAACTCAAAATGGCGGGGATTGGGCAAAGTCACATGCAACGAAAATAGTCGCAACAGATGATTATTCAGGTCTAGCAAAAGTTAAGTACACTTGGTCAACGGACGATGTTTTTCCAACGAATGAATTTGCTACTTATTCAATGGGAGAGGAAATTACAACACCTGATGAAACAGGCGAACAACATTTACACGTGCGCGCAATAGATTTTGCAGGAAATGTACGTGAATTAACATCTAGTCCGTTTAAAGTTGATGTAACGGGGCCAACCCAACCGACCATTTCCGCGCCAGAAAGTTGGCAAAATACGGATGTAACGGTCGAAATTACGGATGGTTTAGATGAGCACAGTGGTGTGAACTATACAGAATATCGTATAGACCAAGGTTCATGGAATACGTATGAGAATGATTTTACTATTTCAAATGAAGGCGAGACGATCGTCGAAGCAAGAACAGTTGATAAATTAGACAATATAAGTGAAATTTCAAGTAAAACGGTTAAAATTGATAAGACGTTGCCTGAAATCACGCTTACTGAAAATGGTGGCGATTGGGCAAAGTCACATGCAACGAAGATAGTTGTAACGGATAATAAATCTGGTGTAGGAGAAATTGAGTACGTCTGGTCAACGAGTGAAGATTTTCCAACGAGTGGATTTACAACGTATACGGATGGAGAAGAAATTACAACGCCAAATGAAACAGGGTTTTATTATTTACATGTACGTGCAACGGATCGGGCGGGAAATGAGAAAGAGTTTACTTCTGAATCTTTCAAGGTAGACTTAACGGCACCAACAGCACCAACTGTTATCGCGCCAGTCGGCTGGCAAAATGGTGAAGTCACGGTTAAAGTAATTGATGGTACGGATGAATCAAGTGGTGTGAATCGTTCGGAGTATCGCATAGATAATGGTTTATGGCAAACGTATGAGAATGAATTTATCATTACAGAAGCGGGCGAGACGATTGTTGAAGCAAGAACGATCGATCATGCAGGTAATATAAGTGCCATCACAAGTGAAACGATTATGATTGATAAGACATCGCCTGAAATTACGTTCGATAAAGATGGTGGCGATTGGGCAAAGTCCCATGCAACAAAGATTGCCGTAACGGATGAATACTCTGGTGTTGAACAAATTGGGTATGCTTGGTCAACGAGTGAAGATTTTCCAACGAATGGATTTACAACGTATACGGATGGCACAATAATTACAACACCAAGCGAAACAGGAACATATTATTTACACGTCCGATCGAATGATTACGCAGGAAATGTGAGTGAGTTAACGTCCAAAGCATTTAAAGTGGATGTAACGGCACCAAATGTACCAACGATTACTGCACCGATCGGCTGGCAAAATAGTGATGTAACAGTCGAAATTACAGATGGAATCGATGAACATAGTGGCGTGCTTCGTACAGAATATCGAATTAATGATGGTTCATGGATCGCTTATGTTGATGCGTTTGAAGTTTCACTGGAAGGTGAAATCACGATTGAAGCAAAAACAATTGATCAAGTCGGAAATGAAAGTACTACTACAAGCGTAAAAATGTATATCGACAAGGTAAAGCCTACTATAACGATTACACCATCGCCGACAGAGCTAACACACGATGATGTAGTTTTAGAGGTAAGTGCAACGGATGATCGAAGCGGTGTAAAACTAATTACACTTCCTGATAGTACTGTCGTGACTAGTGATACAGCCATTTATACGGTTAAACAAAATGGAACATACACATTCGTCGTTGAAGACAATGCTGGAAATAAGCATACAGAATTGATTGAAATTACGAATATCGATAAATCGAGCACCATTGAAATTCCGGGTATTATAAATTTTGGAAATGTAAAACTTACTGACGAACCACAAATTATAACGGCAGATATTCCACCAGTAATTGTTAAAGACTGGCGTGATGCACCGAATGAATGGAGATTAAGTGTTTCAGCTTCCCCTTTGAAGTTAGAAAATGAAAACTTCTACTTACCGGTTGGTACGATTCAGTTGAATGCATTAGATCATGTAATCCGTATTAAGGGTAGTGGCGATATGCCGGTAAAACGATTAACTACTAAAACAACAATTGATGATGGTGATGTAACTGTCGTTCAAAGTACGAATTCACGTGGAGAATATCATTTAGAATTTCCTAATCAAGTTTTAGAAATTACAATCGATGCTACTACAGCAAAAGCAGGGAAATACGAATCGACAATGACGTGGGAGTTAGTAACTGCGCCTTAATTAAGAAAAAATGAGCAAAGCTAAATAACAAGCTATGCTCATTTTTTCGTGTGCGAGGCATGTGCACATTCTATAGGGTTGAAGTCCCGAACCGTGGAGGCAGTAGTAGCGGTTAGCTTAAGACAAGGGTGTCTAGGGCGACCTAGAATCTGAAGGAAGTCGGCGGCAAATCTCCGCCCTGAGGAATACGAACTTCATATAAGGCTAGATACATCTGGATGAGACTGCGAAACAAGTCAAAGTCCGTACTGCCAAAGGATGTATAGAGTAAATGAAGCAGGGACATGGAGAGGAAG
>Ga0079225_10002877_pt1 | contig 10018 bp, 4 predicted proteins | sample Poulit2012_FD_76344 | JGI IMG/M metagenome (GOLD analysis project Ga0079225, IMG submission 76344) | Agricultural soil microbial communities from Georgia to study Nitrogen management - Poultry litter 2012 | ecosystem: Environmental > Terrestrial > Soil > Agricultural land | place: USA: Georgia...
ATGTAGGAGGTTTTGATGAAGTGGAATCACAACAATCAAATATTGAACAAATTAATATAAGCGAAGAAATGCGAACATCCTTTTTGGATTATGCGATGAGTGTTATTGTCTCACGTGCCCTTCCAGATGTTCGTGATGGATTAAAGCCGGTTCACCGTCGTATTTTATATGCGATGAATGAATCTGGAATGCATGCAGATAAAGCATATAAAAAATCCGCACGTATCGTTGGGGACGTTATGGGGAAATATCACCCACATGGTGACTCCTCTATCTATGAAGCAATGGTACGTATGGCACAAGATTTTAGTCATCGTTACTTATTAGTCGATGGACATGGGAACTTCGGATCTGTAGATGGTGACTCTGCGGCGGCAATGCGTTATACAGAGGCAAGAATGTCTAAACTAGCGATGGAATTATTACGAGATATTCAAAAGGATACGATTGATTATCAAGATAACTATGATGGATCTGAAAGAGAACCAGTGTTTTTACCTGCACGTTTTCCAAATTTATTAGTAAATGGTTCATCTGGTATTGCGGTAGGAATGGCGACGAATATTCCACCACATAATTTAGGAGAAACGATTGATGCAGTTTTAGCATTAAGTAAAAATCCGGATCTTACAATCGATGAATTAATGGAAGAACATATTCCTGGTCCAGACTTCCCTACTGCAGGAATTATTATGGGAAGAAGCGGTATTCGTCGAGCTTATGAAACTGGCCGTGGCTCGATTACGCTACGTGCCAAAATTGATGTCGAAGAAAATAAAAATGGAACGACAACATTAATCGTGACAGAACTTCCATATCAAGTAAACAAGGCAAAATTAATCGAAAAAATTGCGGAACTTGTTCGTGATAAAAAAATCGACGGTATTACGGAATTAAATGATGAATCAGATCGAAATGGGATGAGAATTGTTATTCGTTTACGTCGAGATGTAAATGCGAATGTTATTTTAAATAATTTATATAAATATACGGCCCTACAAACAACATTCGGAATCAATATGTTAGCACTAGTAAATGGTACACCGAAAGTATTGACGATCAAAGAATGTTTAGAGCATTATTTAGAACATCAAATGAACATTATTACACGTCGTACACAATTCGATTTGAAAAAAGCAGAAGCACGTGCACATATTTTAGAAGGATTACGAATTGCGTTAGATCATTTAGACGAAGTGATTACACTCATTCGTAATTCAAAAACAGCGGATATTGCACGTACAGGATTAATCGAACGATTTAAGTTATCCGAAAAACAAGCACAAGCAATTTTAGATATGCGTTTACAACGTTTAACAGGTTTAGAACGTGAAAAAATCGAAGAAGAATATGCGGAAATCTTAAAGTTAATCGAAGAATTAAAAGCAATTTTAGCGGATGAAGAAAAAGTGTTAGAAATAATCCGTGAAGAATTAATGGAAATTAAAGAGAAATTTAATGATGATCGCCGTACTGAAATAACAGTCGGTGGCGCAGATTTCTTTGAAGATGAAGACTTAATTCCTGAAGAAAATATTATTATTACATTAACACATAAAAACTATATTAAACGTCTCCCTACTTCGACATATCGTACACAAAATCGTGGTGGACGTGGTGTACAAGGAATGGGAACGAATGATGATGACTTTGTCGAACATTTAGTTACAACATCTACACATGATACGGTTCTATTCTTTACGAATAAAGGGAAAGTATACCGTCTAAAAGGATACGAAATCCCTGAGTTCAATAGAACAGCAAAAGGAATTCCGATAATTAACTTATTACAAATCGAACAAGATGAATATATAAATACAGTCATTACAGTAAAAGACTTTGAAGAAGAAGGATATTTATTCTTTACGACAAAAACAGGTATTTCAAAACGTGTCCCATTACAAAACTTCGCAAATATTCGTCGTGGTGGATTAATTGCTATCACTTTAAAAGATGAAGATGAATTAATATCGGTACGTTCGACAGATGGAACAAGAGATGTCATTATCGCAACGAAAAACGGTTATATTATTCGTTTCGACGAAAATGTTGTCCGTTCGATGGGAAGAGTTGCCGCAGGTGTTAGAGGGATTTTCTTACGTGGAGATGATGAAGTTGTTTCCATGGAAATCGTTGAAAAAGACGGTTATATTTTACATGTGACGAGTAAAGGGATTGGTAAACGAACAATCGAATCTGAATACCGTAAAACGAATCGTGGAGGAAAAGGCTATTATGTTTGTCGCTTAACAGAAGATACTGGCCATGTTGTAAAAGTGAAAGTTGTCCACGGTGATGAAGATTTAATGGTTATGACGGTTGATGGTGTCTTAATTCGTATTCCTGTAGAAGGGATCCCTGTAACAGGTCGTAATACACAAGGTGTTCGCCTCATCCGTGTTCAAGACGGTGAAGAAGTAGCAACTGTTGCCAAAATTGATGAAGAAGAAATCGAGGATGAAGAAAGTCTAGAAGCTTTAGAAACACCGGAAACTTCAGGAGCAACAGATGAATCATTAGATGATCAAACAGAATAATATGATGTAATAAAATTTTTGAAAAGAAAAAGAGCTAATTTTAATGTAGTTCTTTTTCTTTTATGGAAAGATAAGGAAATGAAACATACTATTTTTATTTCGTTATGAAAACTTAACGAAAAATCGACAGTATCTTCTTTATCTTTATGAAAAAATGAGTTATGATTTTAATTAACAATTCAAGCAAAAGCAACAACTAGAGGAGGAAATTTAATAATGGGTAAATTTGCAAAGGAAGGTTTAACCTTTGATGATGTTTTATTAGTTCCAGCAAAATCGGAAGTATTACCGAGAGAAGTAGATATATCAGTTGAGTTATCCCCTACTTTAAAATTAAAATCACCGTTAATTAGTGCAGGAATGGATACAGTAACAGAGGCAGATATGGCAGTTTCGATGGCACGTCAAGGTGGATTTGGTGTCATTCATAAAAACATGTCGATTGAAGAACAAGCGGAACAAGTAGATCGTGTAAAGCGATCTGAAAGTGGTGTGATAACAAACCCATTCTTTTTAACACCTGAACATCAAGTTTATGATGCAGAACATTTAATGGGAAAATATAAAATTTCTGGCGTACCTATCGTTAATAACGTCGAAGAGCAAAAATTAGTCGGTATTTTAACGAACCGTGATTTACGTTTTATTGAAGACTATTCAATTGTTATTAAAGATGTCATGACGAGCGAAGATTTAATTACAAGCTCAGTAGGTACAACACTTGATGAAGCACAAAAAATCTTACAAAAACATAAAATCGAAAAATTACCTCTCGTAGATGATAATAACGTTTTACGAGGATTAATAACGATTAAAGATATTGAAAAAGTAGCAGAGTATCCTCATTCTGCTAAAGATGAACATGGTCGCTTAATTGTTGGAGCAGCTGTAGGTGTCACAACTGATACGATGACTCGTGTGGAGAAATTAGTAGAAGCACATGTTGATGTTATTGTAATCGACACAGCACATGGGCACTCTCAAGGTGTGCTTGACCAAGTTCGTAAAATACGCGAAACTTACCCAGATTTAAATATTGTTGCTGGTAATGTTGCAACAGCAGAAGCAACGAGAGACTTAATTGAAGCAGGAGCAAATATTGTAAAAGTTGGTATTGGACCTGGTTCGATTTGTACGACACGTGTAATTGCTGGAATTGGAGTACCACAAATTACAGCTGTACATGACTGTGCGATGGAAGCGAAAAAACATGGTGTGCCTGTAATCGCAGATGGTGGAATTAAATATTCAGGAGACATTGTAAAAGCAATCGCAGCAGGTGCAGGTGCAGTAATGTTAGGTAGTATGTTTGCTGGAGTTTCTGAAAGCCCGGGAGAAATGGAAATTTACCAAGGAAGACAATATAAAGTTTACCGTGGTATGGGATCATTAGCTTCGATGAAAGCTGGATCAAAGGACCGTTACTTCCAAGCAGAAAACGATGTGAAAAAACTTGTTCCAGAAGGTATCGAAGGACGAGTTGCTTATAAAGGATCTTTAGCAGATACGATGGATCAACTAGTTGGTGGTTTACGTGCTGGTATGGGTTATTGCGGATCAAAAGATTTACAAGCATTACGAGAAGAATCACAGTTTATCCGTATCACAAATGCTGGGTTAAGAGAAAGCCATCCACATGAGGTCCAAATTACGAAGGAAGCACCAAACTATTCAATTAATTAATGTAGATAGGTGATGGAGGTAAAGTAGTGAGTAAGATGTATAAAAGAACCGTATTATTTTCTCTCATCGTATTTGTAATGATATTATCTATTGTTGCGCCAAATTCGATAGAGGCAAAAAGTATGAAAACAAAAGCAGAGTCTGCAATTATTGTAGATGTAGAAACAGGTAAAATATTGTATGCCAAAAATGAAAATGAAGCATTACCTCCAGCAAGTATGACAAAAATGATGACTGAGTATATCGTGTTGGACAAGATTAACTCAGGAGATCTTAAATGGGATGATAAAACACAGATTAGTGATTATGCATACGAAATTTCCGCTAATAATAACTTCTCTGGTGTTGGATTAACCCAAGATAAGGATTACACAGTAAAAGAATTATACGAAGCAATGGCAATTTATTCGGATAATGCGACATCGATTGCATTAGCTGAATTAATTAGTGGAACAGAAGGTAAATTTGTTGAACTGATGAATGAAACAGGTGAAAAATTAGGTTTAACTGATTTTAAATTCGTTAACTCAAATGGGCTAGATAATAAATTATTAGATGGAAAACATCCAGAAGGAACGAAAGCAGATGACACAAACCTTTTATCAGCGAAGTCTGCTGCATTATTAGCTTACCATTTAGTATCTGATTATCCTGAAGTATTAGAAACGACGAGTGTAACGAATACGACATTCGACGGATTAGAAATTACAAATTATAACTGGATGTTGCCACACGATTCACAAAACTTAAAGCAATTCTATTATGAAGGTGTAGATGGTTTAAAAACAGGTCATACAGATTTAGCTGGATATGCATTTACTTCTACCGCTGAAAAAGATGGACAACGTTTAATTACAGTTGTAATGAGAACGAAAAGCGTAGAAGAAAGATTTAAAGAAACAGCTAGATTATTAGATTTTGGTTTCAAAGAATTTGGTGAAGTAGAGTTATTCCCTGCTGGACATCAATTAGAAACAGAAAAAACATTAGATGTTTCGAAAGGAAAAGCAGATAAAGTCGGCATTGAAATAGCTGAAAAAATCTCTGCTCCAATTCAAAAAGGAACTGAAGGAGAATATAACGTTTCCTATGAAATAGATGAATCATTATTGAACAAAGATGGACAATTAGAAGCACCTATTAAAAAAGGCGATAAAGTTGGAGTAGCGAAATTAATATATGAAGGTGAAAATGATCCTGGATATATTACCGAAGATAAAACATTTACAGTAGATATCGTTGCAACAGAAGATGTAGAAAAGAAAAATTGGTTTAGTTTATTAATGAGTGGTATTGGCTCATTTTTTGCAAGTCTCTTTACAAAAATAACAGATTTATTCTAACTAGGGGGATAACGAAGTGATTAATTTTAAACAAGGCGGCGTCATTATGGACGTCGTAAACGAAGAACAAGCAAAAATTGCTGAAGCGGCAGGTGCTGTTGCAGTAATGGCATTAGAAAGAGTACCTTCTGATATTCGTAAAGAAGGTGGAGTTGCTAGAATGGCAGATCCAACTATTACAGAAGAAGTTATGAATGCTGTTTCTATTCCAGTAATGGCAAAAGGCCGTATCGGGCACATTGTGGAAGCACGAGTATTAGAATCAATGGGTGTTGATTGTATCGATGAAAGTGAAGTATTAACACCAGCAGATGAAGTATTTCATATTAAAAAATCAGATTTCTCTGTTCCATTTGTTTGTGGATGTCGTAATATCGGTGAAGCGGCTCGTCGAATTGGTGAAGGTGCGCAAATGTTACGTACAAAGGGAGAACCTGGTACTGGAAATATTGTCGAAGCAGTTCGTCATTTACGTCAAGTAAATGCAGATATTCAACGTTTAGTATCGATGAGTGCAGATGAAGTAATGGTATTTGCACGTGACAATCAAGCACCATATGATGTTTTAATGGAAATTCGTGACAAAGGTCGTTTACCAGTAATCAATTATGCTGCAGGTGGTGTAGCAACACCGGCAGACGCAGCATTAATGATGGAATTAGGCGCTGACGGAGTTTTTGTTGGTTCAGGAATTTTCAAATCAGAAAACCCTGAAAAATTTGCTCGTGCTATTGTTCAAGCGACAGCAAACTATACAGATTATAAATTAATCGCGGAGTTATCAAAAGATTTAGGGACTGCCATGAAAGGTATTGAAATGAGTACATTAACTGGTTTCGATCGTATGGCAGATCGTAGCGAATAATTCGCACTTGATTTTTACCGTTTGAAACGGTAACCTATAGATAATATATAAATGTAATGATAGGAAATAGTAATAGTGATGTTTTCTTTAGAGAGTCGATGGTTGGTGTAAATCGATGAAAAATAGCTATGAATCCATCCTTAAACAGACTTATGAAGAATAAGTTCGGTACTTGGCCGTTATCCATTTAAGCTGGAAGATAAAGGATTTATCTTCAACTTGGGTGGCAACGCGGGAAAAAATACTCTCGTCCCTATTCTTATTAGGGATGGGAGTTTTTTATGGATAAAAGGAGGAAATTGTATGTTAGATATAAGGTTTTTACGTCAAAACTTTGATGAAATTGTACAAAAGTTAGAAAAACGTGGCGAAGACTTATCTGAACTAACACATTTTGGTGAGTTGGATCGCCGACGTCGTGAAATCATTGCAGAGGTAGAGCAATTAAAAGCAAAAAGAAATGAAGTATCTAAACAAATTTCTACGATGAAACGTGAAAAACAAGATGCATCAGCAGTTATTGAAGAAATGCAACAAGTTGGAAAAGATATTAAAGCACTTGATACAGAATTAAACGAAATAGAGGAAAAACTACAAGCTATTATGTTGGCTATTCCAAATATTCCACATGATTCTGTACCGGTCGGTGAAGATGAAGAAGATAATGTGATGATTCGCACTTGGGGAGAAATCCCTTCATTTGCATTTGATCCGCAAGCACATTGGGATATTGGTACAAACTTAGGAATTGTTGATTTTGAACGTGCGGCAAAAGTTGCTGGAAGCCGCTTCGTATTTTATAAAGGATTAGGCGCTCGACTAGAACGTGCATTAATTAGCTTTATGATGGATTTACATGCGGATGAACATGGATATGAAGAAATGTTACCACCATATTTAGTAAACCGTACGAGTATGACGGGAACAGGTCAATTACCTAAATTTGAAGAAGATGCATTTTTAATTGAAGAAGAAGATTATTTCCTAATTCCTACTGCTGAAGTACCTGTAACAAATTTTCATCGTGATGAAATTTTAGCAGAGGAACATTTACCAACAAAATATGTTGCATATAGTGCATGTTTCCGTTCTGAAGCTGGTTCCGCCGGACGCGATACACGTGGTTTAATTCGTCAGCACCAGTTCAATAAAGTAGAATTAGTACAGTTTGTTAAACCAGAGGATTCTTATGAAGCATTGGAAGAATTAACTGGACAAGCTGAAAAAGTATTACAATTATTAGGATTACCTTATCGTGTGATGAGTATGTGTACAGGTGATTTAGGATTTACCGCAGCAAAGAAATATGATATTGAAGTTTGGGTTCCAGCTCAAAATACGTATCGTGAAATTTCTTCTTGCTCAAACTTTGAATCATTCCAAGCTCGTCGTGCAGGCATTCGTTTCCGTAATAGTGAAGGAAAATTAGAATATGTGCATACATTAAATGGATCTGGTTTAGCAGTAGGTCGTACGGTAACAGCAATCATCGAAAATTACCAACAAGCTGACGGATCGGTCGTCGTTCCAGAAGTATTACGTCCATATATGGGTGGAGTAGAAGTAATTAAATAAAAATATAGCTCTGTATCTTCCTAACATAGATGATACAGAGCTATTTTTGGTGATAGGATGATTCCTATCTCACCTTGTTATTTATTTTTTTGAAACAATAAAATTAATAACGATGGCATAAATACACCACGAATAATAAAGGTATCTAGTAAAATTCCTATTCCCATCGTAAAGCCGAATAAAAATAACTCTTGTAATGGTTGTGTCATTAAGACAGAGAATGTTGCTGCTAAAATAATACCTGCAGATGAGATGACCCCACCTGTTAATTGTACTCCCCTTGCAACCGCCTCTTTCCAAGGATACTTTTCTGCTTCTTCACGAATTCTCGATACGAGCATTATATTATAGTCAATTCCTAATGCAACCATAAAAATAAATGTATATACAGGTAACCTATAACTAATGGCATCTAAATTAAATATATATTGGAAAATCCACCAACTAAAGCCCATCGATGCAAAATAAGATAATAAAATAGTTCCCATCATTAGAAATGGAAGAATAATCGATTTTGTTTGGAATACAAGCACGATAATGAGTAAAATAGTTACTGCCGCAAATAAAACAATGGTATCTCGGTCGTTCATCTCTTTTACATCAAGCTGTGCTACGGTTTGCCCGGCAATATGCATTTTGTCAAAATCAGTATGAGCTATAATATCCTCTTCAACATTTCGGATATCTTTGATTGTCGTTAAGGCTTCCCTCTCATACGGATGATCCTTTAATATGACCTGTAATTTTACTGCCTTATTCGACTCTGCGATGAAATCATTTGGTAGTTCATCACCGATAGCCTCTCGTTCTGGTGATACAGCTTCTATCTCATCTAATTCATTTATTCGTTCGATAATATTTTTCATATCTTTTTGAAATGTATCATTTACTACGATTTCGTCCTTTGTTTCAAAAATGATAGTTGTTGGAGCAAGTTCCCCAACTGGATAATTTTCTTCTAATAGTTCAAAACCATTACGGGATGACATATCATCCGGAAAAGATTTCAATAAATTAAATGAAAAGTTGATCGTTGTAAAATTAGCTGCCCCAATTAAAAAGACAATGAGTAAGATGGATGCTAACATGGTAGGACGTTTTTTAACTATTTCACTTACTTTTGTCCATAAGCGACTTTTCTTCGCTTTATTTTCTTGTACTTTTGGGATGAATGGCCAAAACGCTCTTCTCCCCATTAATGCGAATATACTTGGAATTAATGTTAAACCGGCAATTAAAATAACGATGACCGCAATAGAAAATACTGGTGCAAAATGGTTGTACGGTTTAAATACCGTTGCAAAAAGTGTCATCATAGCTAAAAATACAGTTCCACCACTAAAGAAAATCGGTTCAGAAACATGATAAATCGCTTCTTGCATGGACGTATATTTTGATTCATGTTTATTTAATGCCTCTCTATATCTAGAAAAAATGAATAAACTATAGTCAGTTAAGACAGCAAATAACAATACGAGCATAATAGAAACTGCTTGGCTATCAATAGAAAACAATTCCTTTGCTCCGGCAAATCCAATAATACGATCAACGACTCCATAGACAATTCCCGCAATGAGAAGTGGTGTAATCGCTAGTAATGGAGAACGATAAATGACAATTAAGATAATGAAAATGAGCACGACCGTTGCAATCATTAAAACGAAGTCAGCATTTTTAAATAATGCTGTTGTATCTGCTGCAATTCCAGCAGGACCAGTAATTTCAAACTCTATATCCGTGAGACCTAACGATGATACCTTTTCTCTTAATGTATTTAATACGTCGTTTGCTTCTCCCGACTCTAGCCCTTCTTCTAATGTAACGTTAAATAGCAAAGTTGATTCATCTTCTGAATACATTTGCTTCTGTATATCATCCGAAAATTGGTGATATGGTAAGAAACTAATAATTTCTTCAGGTTTTTCCTCTGACATGAGCCATTCACTTAATTCGGTTATTTTTTCCTTTGTTTCAGATGAGATCCCTTTTTCATCATGAAAGACAAGTAAGGCTGG
>Ga0079225_10002878_pt1 | contig 10017 bp, 12 predicted proteins | sample Poulit2012_FD_76344 | JGI IMG/M metagenome (GOLD analysis project Ga0079225, IMG submission 76344) | Agricultural soil microbial communities from Georgia to study Nitrogen management - Poultry litter 2012 | ecosystem: Environmental > Terrestrial > Soil > Agricultural land | place: USA: Georgia...
CTGCTGGGCTAATAACGCTAGCAATCCTAAGGGGTTCTCGTTCATTATTAACAATTCCTTAAATATTGTAAATGCGCGTTTTGAATTCCTCGAGATAACCGCATCAACTAGAGAGAAAGCTGTCCTATCCATCGTCTTGGACAGTAATTGGTCCGCAATATCCCTTGTAATTACCCAGTCTTCTCCTACATAAAGGGAAAGCTTTTCAAATTCATTTTCCATCATTTGCAAATTAACCGTTAGTTTTGATTCTATATGTGTCATTGCGTCTTTTTCTATAATTAAATTATACATCTTTGCAAATTGTTGTATCCATTTCCTTTGTTCTCTGTCCCTTATATGGTCAAATTTCAGCGATAAAGTTTCTTTGGTTAATAATTTGGTGACCTTTTTTCGATTATCAATTTTTTCATAAGGGGCAATTATGACCAGAATAGAATAATCAACAGGAGATGTAATATATCTTTCTAAATATTCTAAGTTGTGTTCTACTGGCAATTTTGGTGCCCGGTTTAAAATAAAGCTTGGATTTTCCGCGATAATCAATTTTCGATCTCCAAAAAATGGATAGGTTTCGGCATCAATTATAACCTCTTCAATGGGAGTTTCCTGCAAATCGTAAATGGAGAGATTTTCGTAATTATCCTTAATAATATGTTTTTGTAATTCCTTTTTTATATTTTGTATGAAATATGTACCTTCACCATATAAAAACATAACGGGTGCAATGTCATCATTTTTAATTTTTTTCAATAAATTAAAGTAGCTCATTTTGTCACTCCTATACTTATATAATATAATATTAAATAGGAGTGTACCTATTAGCAAGAAAATTGAGGGGAATAAATCCCCTCAGTTATATATGAACGTTTAACCTAAGTTAAACGGTATCAACATATAGTATATTCAATGATTCGTACAATATATGTGGAATTTATAGTAATATTTCCGTTAAATTTTAAATTAATAACATAAATATTGGATTTTTTGTAAAAAGTATTTTATAATTAATCTAGTTATAGGAGGGATTCGTTATGAACGATTTTGAAAAAAATGTTCAATCAAAAAACCACGATGTAGTTGATTCAATAAAAGGCTTTACATTTTCCTTTGTATATTTTTTGTTTATCTTCCTCATTGGCGCAATTATAAGTGTCTTAAATTAAAAATTACATACAATTAATAAAGGGACTGATTATTTCAGTCCCTTTTGCTTTTTAAGTATGTTATAAAAACACCCCTATCTTTTTTATAACGATATTGAACGGCCCCGTGCAAATCAGATCTTAAAATCCTCATGCCTTCCATTGTATCCAAAACCTCAGTCGACGGATGACCATAACGGTTATTCCTTCCAACGGGTATTAAAGCAATACTAGGTTTAAACTGACGGATAAATTGCTCATCCGATGACGTTTTACTACCATGATGGGCAACTTTTAAAATATCAACCCGTAAATTTTTATACCTATTTGTAATTTCTTTCTCTACATCTTTACTAATATCCCCAGTAAATAACCATCTTTTACCCCCGAGATTCGTTAATACAACTAAAGAATTATCATTATAATCGTTACGGTCAATGTTAGGGGACAATACTTTAAAAGGCTGACTTTTTACCGAAAATATCTCATCTGCTTTAACCCTTTTAACCCTTACCTTATTATTCAGTATAGTCTCCTTTTCTTTATCATTAAATTTGTAAAATTCGCTAACAATTATTTGTTTTACCGAAAGATTTTCAACTAAAAAAGGAATACTTCCGTTATGGTCTAAGTCCTCATGACTCACAATGATTGCATCGATACTTGAAATTCCCCTTGAAAATAAATAAGGTTCTAAAATCTGTTTATATATATTATCTTTTATTTCATAAGTATCAAAGGAAAAGTTAGCTCCAGCGTCTACGAAAATAACTCCATTTCGATTAGGTAGCTCTATAATAAAAGCATCTCCTTGGCCAATGTCTAGCATCGTAACGTATCCTTCTGCTGAAAGGTAGGGTTTTATGGAGATTAAAAACAATAATCCTACAAGCAAAACACTAACCGCGAAAGATTGCTTAAGTTGATTTTGCTCCAACTTTTTCATAATCAATATTAGCAAGCCATAATAAAAAATTGAAAGTATAACAGGTATTTCCCCTAATACCCAGGGTTGATTTAAATATTGATCAAAGACGTTAATACTATTTAATAAAAACTTATGAATGGGTACAAATAATTGGTCAATAGTTAGAGCGAACCTCGGAAAAATGGGAGAAATAATTACTAATATAAACATAGTAGGTATGACAAAGAGGGAAAAATAAGGTACAACAAGCATATTAGCTATAATTGATAAAGGTTGAAAATAATAAAAATAATACAATTGGAGAGGGATTATTATCATTTGAGAGATGAAACTAATTTTCATAAGTTGCCAAAATTTAGAGGAAGTATGAAGAAACCATTTTCTAGAAAGTAATAGTCCAAAGGTGACTAAAAAGGAAAACTGAAATCCGATATTGTAAATGATATATCGATCAAAAGCAACAAGGGTTATAAAAATAATACTTAAAATATCAGTGACCGAATACTTTATTTGAAGTTTAGAAAGAATTAAAAAAATAAGGCCCATCAAACTAGCCCGCCATACGGAAGGTGCCCCCCCTGCTAAAAGCGCATAAAAGGGTAAAAAAATGACAATAACATTTTCTGCCCTTTCCCTCGTCATCAGATTGAATTTTACTAAACCAACATATAGTAACCCAATCACAAGACCTACATGCAAGCCCGAAATAGCTAATATATGGGATAAGCCCCACCTGTTAAATAATTCCGTTGTTTCTCTTGGTATTAATGAATCATCCCCTAAAACTAAAGCATTTAACCAAGCAGATGTCTCCTTGCTTAATATTTCTTTTGTATAGGATATTGCATTATTCCTAAGTGAATAAATCAAATGAAGTGGATGGGAGCCGGAACAATGAAGATGTTCTAAGGATGAGAGCTTTAGTTCGAAGCTTATTCCTCGTTCTAATAAATACTTTTGATAATTAAATTGACCTGGATTAGTACTTGAGTCAGGTAGGTTTATTTCCCCACTAATTTTACAAATAGCACCGTACTTTAGTGGTTTAAGGTCCTCCTCCTCAATTTCTTGTTTGTTTAAGAAGTAATATATAATGACTTTTTCTTTACTTTGCTCTTCTTGGAAGATAAATCGTACAAATTTATCCGTCTCTTCTAGGGGTGACTTAATTTTCCCAATGAAAGATGCCTTAAACAATAACTCATGATTCTCGTCTGCTGGAACTATTTTAGGTATATAGAGAAGAAAAAGCATTAAGACGACTACCGAGAACAATACATGAAATGTCTTTAATCTGTTTTTATAAAATAAATAATATAGCCATAGCAGGTATATGACTGCAAAATGAAAAGCTTCGAAGATTATAGTAAGGGAGCTTATAACGAGGGCAAAGGCTGGAACATGCCAATAACCTTTCATATAATCACCTAAATAAATAGTAAATTATTTTTTTATAGAAAAGGAAATATCTTCTAGAGGTATTTTTTCCGTTTTAATCTTCGCTTCTTTAAATAGTTGTATTGCATAAGGATGATTTCGATAATCCTCGGCATAATAAACCGTCTTGATCCCACTTTGAATAATCAATTTACAACACTGTAGGCAAGGGAAATGGGTAACATAAATTTCTGCACCCTCAGTTGCTACTCCAAATTTAGCACATTGCAAAAGTGCATTAGCCTCTGCATGAACTGTTCGAACACAGTGACCATCAATCATATAACAACCATCATCAATACAATGCAAACTTCCGGATACACTTCCATTGTATCCTCCCGCAATAATCCTTTTTTCCCTGACGATAGTGGCCCCCACCATTAACCTTGTGCATGTACTTCTTAAGGCAAGTAAATGACTTTGAGCCATAAAATATTGATGCCATGAAATTCTCTCCACTTTTATCAACTCCTACAACTAAGGAACTTGAATATCTTCCTTGATATTTTCTAAAGTTTTTTCACCGATACCTGTTACATTTAACAAATCTTCCACGGATTGAAAAGGGCCATTTTCTTCACGATATTGAATAATCGAACTTGCTTTACTCGGGCCAATTCCCTTTAATTGCTCAATTTCCTCTTGTGTTGCATAATTAATTCTAATTTTATCCGAAGAAAGATTACCAAGTTGTTCGTCCTCTCTCGAAGGGTTTATACTCGGGACAAAAATGACCATTTCATCGAAAACCCTTTGGGCTAAATTAATCTGACTTTCATCAGCCTCATTGGTAAATCCCCCAGCCTTTTTTATTACGTCATTAACACGATCATTTAAATCAACTGTATATATGCCTGGATTTTTTATTTCCCCTTTTATATCTACAATTATTAAATTCTCTTCGTTATTTTCAGATTCTTTGACTTCCTTTTCTTCAGCAAAGACTATTTCATCAAAGCCACCTGTATCATCGCTCTTATTTAAAAAGCTATCCCTGAAATTTAAAAACATAAAAATAAGGATAATTGCTAGTATTAAAATTGGCATGGCATAATTCCTTACCAAACCCCAACTCATAATTCATCACCTATATGAAGATTTATTTGCTTTATATCATACCAAAAAAACCTTCAAAGATTTCATAATTTACAAATTCCCTTTTTAACCAGCTTTTTTAGCTAAAAAGAAAATCCTTTCACACTTTTCAAGGGATTTATTCCTATTTAGGGAGAAATCTGCATACATTTCTATATTTTCAAAACCACTTTCTTCTAATAAGAGCTTATAAACTTCTGCAGGATAAGTTTTTTGATGATGAAATTCATCGAAACGAATATAATGTTCACCTTCTAACGTATAAAAAGTTAAATCATGAAACATTTCACCCTGACGCTCTCCCGCTTCACAAAACCATATGTAAGAGTAATCCTCACTAACATCAGCAAAGGTTTTATTGACTAAATTATTTTGAACGTGATCTATGGAATGAACGTCAAAAATAAACAAGCCCCCTTGCTTTAAGAGGTCATAGACATTACCAAAGGCCGTTTTTAAATCTGTTTTTTCAGGTAGATAATTAATGACATCGCAGTAGCTTAAAGCAATGTCAATGTTCGATAAACCCTCTAAACTTCTTAAGTCCTGCTTTAACCATGTTATGTTTACTCCCTGCTGAAAGCCCTTTTCTGAAGCGTGGGCTAACATTTCCGCTGAATAGTCAATTCCATATAAATGATAGCCTGCCTGGGCTAACTTGATTGTTATTTCTCCGGTGCCACAACCTAGATCTGCAATTGATGTTACATTTATGTTATAGTGATGAATAATTTCTTTAGTAAAATCAAACCATTTATCGTACGGAGCATGCTCCATTAAACGATCGTATAAGGAAGCTAAGTTTTGATAGGTCATCTTCCTATCCCTCATTAAGGAAAGACAGTTCTTCTATGTTTGCATCTCCCCATAATCTTTCCAAATTATAATAACTTCGCTCTTCCTCATGGAATATATGACATAATACATAGCCAGCATCAATAACAATCCACCGCGCACTCTCATATCCTTCTATAAAATTCACCTGAACATTATTTTCCTCTAATAGACTCCTTACTTCCTTTGCAATTGCTTTGACTTGTCTTTCATTTGTCGCATGGCAGATTAAAAAATAATCCGCTAAAATAGAAAGTTCTTTCATGTTTAATGCTGTTATATCCTTAGCCTGCATATCATCACAAGCCTTAATAGCAATTTTTAATATTTCTTTACCTTTCATATATTATTAAGACCTCCATCTCTTCTATTTATTTCAACTAATTCATTATATGCATAAAATGTATCTGGATATATGGTATATTGCTTAGACATTAAATAGTGAATAGTATTTCTCAAAATTAAATAAGCTGCCAAATCTAAATTTGTCTCAGCCGCTTCCCGCACTTCTTCTATTCCAGGTGTTTTTCGGGCTGGTTCGATATAATCTGAAACAAAAATAATTTTATCGATTAATGACATTTTTTCCTTTCCAGTAGTATGGCAATAAATAGCACTTAATACATTTTGATTACTAATTCCGTACTTCTGCTTTAACATTAGCGCACCAACAGGTCCATGCCAAATAGCTGAATGATAAAATAATAAATTCTTAGGTAGGGAGCTATGTAAGATCCAGTTTTTTAACTTTTCTTTAGTATGGTTTTTGGCAAAATCATGTAATAGTGCTGCTAATTTTACTTCCTGTTCACTTACTTTAAAACGCTCGGCTAATTGCATAGCTACATCAGCTACCCTTAAGGAATGATCCCTTCTTTCTGTAGGTAAAATATCAGAAATTAACATTTTTGCTTCACTAATCTTCATATAAATGATTCTCCTCAATAAATTTCCGGACAGCATCCGTTACTAAATATTTTATTGTTTTTTTATTTTTAATCCTGCTCCGAATGTCTGTTGACGAAATCTCTATTACGGGTACATCAGCGGTTTTCAGTGGATAGGGACTCTCTAAGTAATAATTAGAGCGCCTTACTCCAACAAATGTAACTAACTCAGCTAGCTCCTCTATGTTTTTCCATTGGGGTAAATATTCTACCATGTCTGCTCCAATGATAAAGTAAAACTCAACATTAGGAAATTGATCTTTTAAAATTTTTATTGTATCTATTGTATAGGATGTACCTTTCCTTTCAACTTCAATTAAATTAATTGAAAAATTATTATTGTTATCAATGCTTTTCTCGAGCATTTTTATACGTTGATCTACTGTTATACTCGATTTCTGCTTATGGGGAGAAATATAGGTTGGAATAAACCAAACTTCTGCTAAGCCTAACTGATCTTTTACCTGCTCGGCTATAATCAAGTGTCCTATATGAGGAGGATTAAATGTCCCCCCTAAAATACCGATTTTTTTCATAGGATTGCTCCTTTTAACTATGGGAGTTGTATTTGTTTATCTTCAGAGGATTCCTTATACAAAACAATATTATTGCCTATAATTTGGACAAGATATGATCCTGTTTGATTAGATATTTGTTCAGCTACAGTAGATTTGTCTTCCAAACAATTTTGTAAAACACTAACCTTAATCAACTCTCTCTTTTCTAATGCATCATTAATTTGTGAGATCATGTTTTCATTGACACCTTGTTTACCTACTTGAAAAATAGGTTTAATCGTATTTGCCTTTGAACGTAAAAATCGTTTTTGTTTTCCTGTTAACATATTAACTTCCTTTCAATTTTTGTTTTAACTTTTGTCCTAAATCTTCTATCGATGGATTATTACCTGTCCATTTTGTAAATGCATATAAGGCTTGGTATAACAACATAGTGTGACCATAATGAATTCGAGCACGGGATTTTTTTGCACGGTTAAGAAAAGTGGTTTCTATCGGTTGATATACTATATCACTGACGATTGCCCCTTCTTTTAATTTAGGTAATGCGATAATGGCCTTACCCGCTTCCGGCACCATACCTACTGATGTTGTCTGGATAATTAAGTCATATTTTATTAAGCCTTGTGTAATTTCTTCTAATGAAAAAACCTCTGTATGGGTTGGAAAGTCTGCAGCAAGTATGTTAGCCCTAGGGATCGATCGATTCGCTAAATCTATATTCTTAATTCCCTTCATAAATAAAGCATGAAGGATTCCTCTAGCAGCACCGCCAGCCCCTAAAATTAATACTCTTGGATCCTTTTTTAATATATTAGGATATGCTTCACACAAGGATCTGACATAACCTATCCCATCTGTATTGTATCCAATCCATCGGTTATCTACTTTTACTGCTGTATTTACCGCGCCACTATGTTCTGCAGTTTCATCAAGTTCATCCATTAAAGGGATTATTTTTTGTTTATAAGGTAGTGTAATATTAAATCCGTGTAACTTTTCTTTTAAAAGATTGACCTCCTGATAGAAGTTATTAGGTTCTACTTCATATAATGTATATTCCCCCTGTTCCTTTGTCTTCTTAAAAAACTCACCATGAATCCAAGGTGAGAGGGAATGCTTAACCGGAAATCCTACTAAGCCCAGTTGATACATTTTATCTACCATCCTTTGTAAATGCTTCCCTAAGAGAAACCATCGTTCCTTCTGGATAATGGACAGTAACTGTCACACCCTTGTTTTTAATGGTGATCCAACCTAAACCAGGAATAACTACATCAGTATAATCTTCGGTGATTTTGAATGTGCTACTTCTTAATTCTGGAAAATTTTTCATTGTTTCTTTATCTGGTGGCGACAATAGTGTCCCGATATGTCGCTCATATAAGGATTCGGCATTAGATAAAGCTGTTCGATGAATTTTTAATTCATTTGATAAATAACAAATGTATGAATTATCTTCACCCCTTATAATATCAAATCTTACTAAACCACCAAAAAATAAAGTCTGCTCTGTCCCCAACTGATAAACTCTAGGTTTAATTTCCCTTTTTGGTGTAATAATTTTTAAATCCTTGTCGGATACATAGTGCACCATTTGTTTTTTATTTACAATACCTGGAGTATCGATTAATGCTGAGTCATTATCTAAGGGAATTTCAATAAATCCTAAGGTTGTCCCTGGAAAATACGATGTGGTTATTACATTTTCATCCCCAGTCGTTTCCTTTATCAAACGATTTATTAGTGTAGATTTACCAACATTTGTCGTTCCTACAACATAGACGTCTTTATTGGCTCGGAAAGTTTCTATCGCTGTTTTCAATTCCTCAATACCAAGACCTTTCGTAGAGGAAATTAGGCAAACGTCCTTCACTTTCAATCCGAGGGAATTTGTAGTGCTTCTAAGCCAATGAGTTAATTTTCGATGATTTGTTGATTTAGGGAGTAAATCAACTTTATTTCCGACTAAAATAATATCTTTATTTCCGACTAGACGGGACAAATTTCCTAACAAACTTCCATCAACATCAAATAAATCTACGATATGAACAACAATCCCTTCTTTTAGACGGATATCGCTAATCATCCGGTGAAAGTCATCCTCATTTAAATCAATATCTTGAGTTTCATTGTAATGTTTAAGCCTAAAACATCTTCTGCATAAAATATCATCTTTATTGCTTAGTGCAGAAGCGGGAACAAATCCAGCCGCAGTTTCATCCACTGATTGAATGGTGGCCCCACAACCAATGCACTTATAAGTTTGATTCATTATTTACTTCACCCCGTTAATTTTCCCTTTTTTTCGGAAATAATTTAAAATTCTTCTTTCAATAAACCGATTAAACTTTGTAATAGGAGCATCTGTCTCAACGATTGGTACGACTAATATTGTATAAAAACCACCACGATTTCCACCGAGAACATCTGTTAAAAGCTGATCTCCAACAACAGCAATTTCGTTAGGTTTTAAATTCATTTGTTCCGCAGCTTTATTAAAGGAGCGTCTTAACGGTTTTCTAGCACTATGTATGTAAGGCATCTCAAGTGGTGCCGAAAACTTACTAACTCGATCCTCATTATTATTGGATATAATGATGATGTTAATTTCAGCCTTTTGAATATCATTGAACCACATTGCTACCTCTTCGGTTGCAAGAGCTACATCCCATGCGACCAATGTATTATCTAAGTCTGTTATTATCCCTTTAATTCCCTTCTCCTTTAATTTATAAGGGTCAATCTCGAAAATATCTTTTACATATTCATTTGGTAAAAATAAATTTAACAATAAGTCCACCTCGATAAATAACAATTGTTAGTATACGTATCATAGACTCTATCTTAACGTAAAATAAGAGTATTTAAAAGATATATTGTCGAAATAAAATGACAACATTTGTCTTAAAATAAATACTTATCGACATATATTTACATCCTATCAGATTGTGGATAACTTTATTCACAGATCCCTTTGTTGTAATGACAATTCTAATTAGCTCTTTTTCAATTTTTATAAACAAGTTATATACAATCAACTGTGAGTAATTGAGTTCTTGTTCTATCTTTTGAATCATGATAGATTATGTATATACATTTTAAAAATGTCC
>Ga0079225_10002879_pt1 | contig 10015 bp, 8 predicted proteins | sample Poulit2012_FD_76344 | JGI IMG/M metagenome (GOLD analysis project Ga0079225, IMG submission 76344) | Agricultural soil microbial communities from Georgia to study Nitrogen management - Poultry litter 2012 | ecosystem: Environmental > Terrestrial > Soil > Agricultural land | place: USA: Georgia...
AGATCGAAGCCGGTGACATGGAGTACGAACTGGCAAGTGCCCACCTTGATGACTGTCTCGCACTGGCCAAGGACTGCTACAAGCTGTACATGAGCATCGATGACTCGCTGCGGCGTATCGCCACCCAGGCATTCTTCGACAAGCTCTACCTCAGTGAAGAAGGCACCGTCACCGGTGAACCGGGAGAACCGTTCAACGCGTTCTTCGACCCGGGAGTGCAGACGATAGCGGCCCGCCGCGAGGGACGGGCCGCTGAGTCGTTGTTCAAACCGGTAATGTCGCCGGTTTGAACAACGACCTTCTGGTGGACGCAATTGGGCGCTGCGGGAACAGGCGACGACGGGTTGAGAGCCTGGTTTCCGCGTGGAATCAGGGCATCCGCGAGGATGCTGACCCTGCTGGAGAATCGGACGACCCGCTGATCGGCGCGTCGGCGGAACCAAAGAAACGACCTCGAACACGCCTCACCGACGACGAAGTGGACGCTATGCGAACAGCCCGCGCGAACGGCGTCAGTGCGACAGCGCTCGCTCGGCAGTTCGGGGTGCATAGGGGCACTGTGTGGGTGAAGACGCGCTAGCGCCGAACCTGGCCCGTGAGAGCGGATTGGTAGTCCGCCTTGATCGGCTGATTTCCGAGATTCCAGTCCGCCCGGCGGTGCGGGCTTTACACCTGAACGATGTCGCCATTGGCCGGGAGCGAACCCCCGAACGTGATGAGAACGGCGTTGGCACGTTCGATGTCTTGGCGGTCGAGTGCTTGGACATGAAGGTGGGGTTCGGTGCTGTTGCCGGAGTTCCCGCACCCGCCGAGCACGTCACCGGTTTGGACCTCCTGCCCCGGATGCACCGTGATACTGCCCTGTTGCAGATGACACAGCGCGATGATGGTGCCGCGATGTTCGATCAGGATATGGTTTCCGGCAAGTGCCACCCAGCCTTTCGCGGCACGCTCATGCTGGGTCATTGCGTAACGGATCGAAGACAGGCCGCGATACGCATGGTGGTCTGGCTCACGGTCATGTGCGGCCACAACAACGCCGTCAACAGGGGCCAGGACCGGGCGTCCGAAACCGGGGAATCTGTCGGCAGGCTCCGACCTCACGAGCGAGCCAAGTGTGATCGGGGCGGTGCCTCCAGCATCGGTAACGGGAACGAAGTCGATGGCGTAGTCCGTGGCGAATAGGTGCGTGCCGTGGCTGGGAACTCGGTTCGCCGGGCTGTTCTGGACGAGCCAGCGGTCCGTGAAGGGATAGCTCAGATCGACAGGAGTGCTCATCTGCCCCTCCCAACGGATCGACGGATCAATGTTGTGACGCGCAAGGGTATGTTGCCCGCTCGTGCTCATATTCTCCCACCGCTGCCGAGCCGGTCTCTGGTGCTCGTGGAGCCATGCCCTGAATCGTGCAGACGGATCAACAGAGTACGCAGCCCCTCAGAAGTCTCGGAGCCGCGACCGACGAGCCAACCAGAACCGCAGCATCCTCATGGATGGTGATTGTGGTGTTCTCGGACATGGTGACGCCTCCCGTAAAGGAGGTGCGCCACCTGCACCCATATCGCGAGACTCCTACGGTCACCGCAAGCGGTGGTGGCGTTGACCACAGCGGAGCCAAGAACCGCTACGACATGGGGGTCAGGCTCCGAGTTCGAGGACAACCAGCCGCTGATCGCTGGCGTATACGCTCAACTCCGTGTGCGAGCGATCAGATATGCCCGAGGACGTCCGAGGGTTTCGCCTCGAGCGAGAGCGTTTCGAGCACGGCCAGAAGTTCTCGTTCTTCGTAAGCAAAGTGATTCTCCATAATCGCGGACACCCCCTCAAGGTGCCGGGCCACTTCTTCCCGAGAAGCCGGTTGCTGTACCGCGTCCTCTAGCTCACCGATGAGGTAGTCGATCATCGAGTGATCCTGCTCTAAGCTCCGCAGCACGGGAGCGAGCTCGGGGTGCGCTGCCTCGATTGCCGGGAAGAGTGCCCGGTCTTCGCCACGATGATGCTGCCCTAATGCCGTGCAAAAACCGCGGCAGTAGATGAAGAGGTCGCTAGTAATCGCGGGAAATGCTTCACCCGATATTAGAGAACTTTGCGCGACTCTCAGCGCTTCTCTTAGACGGCCATGAACTCGTCGGAGTTCGTTGCTCCAGGCAATGAGCCTGTTCGTATCGCGCTCAGTCACGCGAGTACGAAGGGGTGGATGAAATCATCATCACTCCTTCTGATTCGACGCCTCCATGCCTGACACTGCCTGCCACCGACACGCGACGCTGACACCAGCGTACCACGACACTCGATAGGCACTTCAGCCTTGCTCGCGGCTTCATTCGCCCGTGAGCCGTCATCGCTCACGGAACACAAAATCGCGCTGTACCCAGAGCGCTCGCTCTCCTGAGTGGACGTTGGCAACCAGCGATAGATCGACTGCCCGGCTCTGTTGCTGCGATCACCGACCCAGAGTTGGCCCGTCGTGGTGTGGGCTGCTGTCGCGGGTGTGTGGCTCGGAGTGGAGTTGGCGACGGCGCTCCGCGAGCGCGAGTTCAGCGGCCTCGCGGGCGGCTTGCTCGGCGGCGCGGGTCTGCTCGATCCGCTCGACGGCCTCTACGGGAATGAGGGCGCGTAGCGCCGCGATTTCGGCGCGCGCCTGCTCCGAGGCGCGGGCTTGTTTCTCGGCATTGGCATGGGGGCGGGCGTCGAGATAGGCGGCGTGGTTCTTCGCCACAGTCTCGGTGCCGAAGATGCGGGCGTAGATGCGCAGGCGCGGCAGGTCGTCGGATTCCAGCGTCCTGCGCACCGCGCTTGCTGCGGCCTCCTGCTGTGCGGTCGCTTCGATCACGCGCGGGTCAGCGTCGATCCGAGGTCGGATGACGCGCTCAACCCACGATGCGCTGTCCTCGTTCCAGCGGGGCGGCTCGCCCCAAGCCCCTGTCATTCGTCGCTCGGCATCGTGGGCGAGGGTCTGCGCGGAGTGGTGCTCTCGGGTGGCGCGGCGCTTGCCGAACCTGCCAACCGTGCGCAGTCGGTCGCGCGCGGTCTGCCACTGGGCGTCGGCGTCCTGCCATTTGGCCAATGCCGCCGATGCCTGCTTCGTGAGCGGGGCGGCGACCTCGGCACGCACCCGCTCAAGCTGCTCGGCGGCGGTATCGCTGACCTGGCGCGCCTGGTCGCGTTCGTCGCGCTGCACGGCCTGTAGATCGGTGAGCGCGTCGGCGGCCTGCCGCCAGAGTGCCGCGCGTCGTTCGGCTCGTTCGGCCTGCTGGGTGAGGGCAGCTATCTCGGTGCTGACGAGCTTCACGGGGCCGTCGTCGACCAGACCCCGCACCGCCTCCGCCGCGCGCTGGGTGGCGTCGGCCAGGCCTCGATCGGCGCGGTCGCGCTCTACGGCGTCGATGAACTGCGTTCGGGCGTCGCCCGTGTTCTCGGCGATGATGTGTAACTGGTTCTCCTGCTTACCTCGGGTCATGCCGACGTAGACGGCGGCTCCGCTCATGGCATCGGAGAGGATCGTGTGCGACCCCGGCGCGGTGACGCCCTGCACCCCGTAAGCGGTCAAGGCATAGGCAAGGTGAGCGTGCTCGATGACGTAGGCGGCAGGCAGGTGGACGGTGTGCTCGCGTTTGCGCCCGCTGCCTGCCTCGACCGCCCACAGCGCTCCATCGTCTGCGATGTGTTGCACGATCCAGAGTTGCCGGTTCGCCACACCCAGGGCGGTGTCGTTCTTGCGTGTCTGGATCAGGTCACCGCGCCCGATGGGGAGGCCGTCGCTGCCGGTCACGGTCGCCTGCTCGTCAACAGCTCCGGCATGTGTGCGGTGGTCGCGGATGCGCTCGTTCAGGCGGGCGGCCTCGTCGTTGGTGGCGACCGTGACCGCCTCCCCATCCTCTCGATACTGGGCGATGTGTTCGTGCAGACTCTCGGCATCCGGGTGGAGGCGGATCAGCCCAAGTGTCGCGAGCTGATCGAAGATCGCGCCAGGATCGGCACGGTCGCGCAACCGCACCGAGAGTTCGGCGTAGGCGGGGTCGGTGAAGCGATGCACCTCGGTCATGTCGATGGTGCGGCCCCGCATCTGCGCGGCCATGTCGAGCACCCCGCCCCTGCCGACGGCGGGGAGTTGTGCGCGGTCGCCGACGAGTGCGAGGGTCGCGCCGTGCTCTGCGGCGATGGTGAACAGGACGATTGCGGTGTCTTGGTCGAGCATCCCCGCCTCGTCCACGATCACCCGCTCACCTGGCGCGAGCTGCGAGGCTTTCGGTACTCCGGTGTAGGTGCGCCCGGTTTCAGGGTCGGTGTCGCCGGGTGCGAGGCGCGTCCATACGCCGTCGCAGTTCCAGCGCCAGCCGTGCGCGTGGACGAGTGCCGCAACGCTCGCGGTGGGGGTGCCGAGTTCTTGTAGCGCAACATCAGCGGCCTTCTTCGTCGGCGTCACCACCCGCGACGCCCTACCCTGCCCAGCCGCGACCTCGATAGCAACACCCAGCATCGTCGTCTTCCCGCTGCCCGCTGCACCCTCCACGATTACCAGCGGGTCGGTGGAGGCAAGGGCTGCGGCGGCCTCGGCCTGGCTTGCGTCGAGGCCTGCGGTCTGCGCCACCCTCTGCACATTCGGCACCGCCGGCTCAGTCTCGGGTACTCGTGCGGCGATGAGGTCGCGGAGCTCGGTTCCGGCCTGCATGACGCGCACACTCGTCAGATGCGCCACATGCTCAAGCGCCGGTGCGTCTGGTGGCAGGATCGTGAAGCAGTCCTCCAACGCCAACCGCGACGCGGCCGTGATGAAGTCGCGTATCTCGGCGGGTGTCGCTTGTACGCCGTGCTCGGTCATGATCCGGGTCGCGTGCTCGGTCACCGTATGCGCCGTCCACGCGGACTCGGCAGCGGCGCAACGATCGAGCGTGCGGGAGGCAACCTCCTGCACGCTCAGGTCATCCAATCCCGCCGATACACGCGGTGCGGGCCGCCGCAGCGTTGCGGGGTCGTATCCGGCCTCGCGCAGCTCCTCCACCCATTCGGCTTCCTCTCGCAAGGTCGTGGGCTTCTTCGCGGGCCGTTCATGCGCCCATGCCTCGGCTCGCAGGCGGGTCGCGACGACCGGCCCCATGCTCTCGCCGGGGTGCGCGGCATCCCAGTCGGCTTCGAGGCGTTCGAGGTTGCGGCGCACCTGCTCGCCCCGCTTCGACATCACCGCGTTGTACGGCTGCAACTCGATCACTTCGCCGGTTGCGGGGTCGAGGGTCAGGCCATGCCGGTCGAGCACATCGGCAAGCTCCGGGCTGGCAGCGATCACGGCAGTACCGAGGGCACGGATCGCGCCCTGCTGCCGGAACAGCGCAGCGGTGAACAGACCACGCCACTTCCCCGCCGCGAACACGCGGGTGCCGATCTGCATGTGAATGTGCCGGTGCGGATCACCCGCCCGGCTCGTGCGGTGCGTGATCCCGACGACGTGCATCTGCTCGATGGGCACGACCTCCTGCACCCCCAGCGACCCGACACGAGTCACCGAATGCTGGGCGAGCCAGCGCCGAATCTCCGAGAGCGCGTCCTGCTGGGCCGCGTCGAGGGCTTCGGAGACCTCCGGGTGCAGCGCAGCGGCGATCGACAGCGACTTGGGCGTGTTGATGACCATCTCCATGAACCGGGGCGAGGCCTGCCGATCCAACCCCGCCCGGCGCGGCTTGCCCATCGACTCGCCCGTGAGCGGGTTCGTCCAGTCCACCCACCCCGCATACGCCACAGGGTCAAGGGCCAGCTCAGCAGTCACCGCGCCCGCCCCGTCCAACGCCGCGAACTGCGCAACGGTCGCCTCCGCGCCCAGGTAGTAGTCGTCAGCGCGTGAACGGTCGGACTCGACATAGCGCAGCGCATCGGCCCCGGTGCCCCGGAACGGGATCACGCCGCCATGCATCTCAACCACCAACCTGCATCTGTGTCGCTGACAAACTAGCGTATCAGCAACTACGGCACTTAGAATACGTTCATTCACTGTGAAAGAGGCGAGAAGTCCGGTGATGCCGGGAGTAGGTAGGCAGTTGGCGGGAGGGGCGCAGCGGCGTCGCGTGCTGGGCGTGCGCGGTGAGGTGTGCGGCGGGGGGCGGTGCCGGGTCAGGTTGGCGCAGATGCGACGGCGTCGGCCGTCCTGAGAGAATGGAGGCATGCCGAGTTCTGTTCAGTTGATCCGCGCCGCCGACCTCTCAGACGTTGCCGAGTACGCGTATGCGGCGACAGCGCCGAAAGACTCTCGACTGATCTTCCTCGCCGGATCATGCCCGTTGGACGAGAGCGGTGCCACCGTCGCTGTCGGTGACTACGCGGGTCAAGCTGCCGCGTGCATCGAGACGATGAAGTGCGCGCTCACTGCTTCCGGTGCAACGATCCAAGATGTCATCAGCACCCGGGTACTGGTTGCATCCTCGTCGCAGAGCGATCTTGTCACGGCGTGGGAGGTCGTGCGCGACGCGTTCGGGGAGCACGACGTGCCGAGCACGTTGATGGGCGTGACCGTGCTCGGCTACGACGACCAGTTGGTTGAGATCGAAGCGGTTGCCGCCGTCATTGACTGACTGCGAAGCCCGCCGATGGGCGGCGGAAGGCTTGCGTCAGAGCTCCAGAAGTAGGCAGCCAGGTGCGCCGTCCGGGGAGGGTCGGAAGCTGTGCCGGGCGTATAGCCTTGCGGCGGGGTTGCCGTCCTCGACCGAGAGGCTGATAGCGGTGACGCCACGGGATCGGGCGACCTCGGTAACTCGATGCAGGAGCAGTCCACCGATGCCTTGGCCTCGGTGCTCGGCACTGACCCAGATGCTCAGCTCCGGGATGGTCGCGGCGATGAACCCATAGCCGGGGTCGTCTGCGGTGAAGTAGCGGAGCCAGACCGCCGCGACCGCTACCCCTGCGGCGTCCTCTGCGACAAGGCCGAAGTCTTCGCCGGTCGGCCACCCGTCGTAGTAGTGGCGAAACTCTGCGGTGTCTTCGACCTCGCTCATGGTGAAGCGCGGGCCGTTCCAGTTCAGGTTGTCGAGCGTCGCCCGCGCGAGCAGCCCACGGTCTGCCGCCGTCGCGCCCCTCAAGGAAACATCAGTCATGCCCTGCGTCCTCGTCCGGCTATCCGGCGCGTCCTCGGCGTCCGGGCGGGAGCAATCCCTTGCGGCGGGCGCGAGCGACCCAGCCCTGCGCGGTCGAGAGCGGCACCCGGCTGATTTCGGCCATGCGCGCGGTGGGGTTGGGTTCGCCGTCGTCCACGAGGCGCGTGTGCTGCAAGGCGACGACTTCGTAGAAGTCGGCGGTGCGCTTCGGGTTACCGAGCGGCTTCATCACGTCCTCGGATCGCATGACGCGGCCCGAGGGCATGGTGAGGGTGCCGCCCTCGAAGCGTGTGGCACCGGTGACGGCGAACTGACGGCGGTTGATCGCCGCCTCAATCCGCGACGTCGGCAGATTGCGCAGCATCGGGCTTGCCACCGGGTCACCGGCCTGCCCGGGCAGGTAGACGATCCCCGTGATACGCACCTCACCCATCGGCTCCTGGTGCATGAGGTACTGGCGTTGCAACCGCAGCAGCACACGGGTGTAGGACTGGACGTGCTCGATGGGGAACCAGCGCCCATCACGCCCATCGTTATACCCGCTCAGCTCCCCATCCGGCCCCGGCGTGGGGTAGATCAGCTTGTCGTACTTGAGTGCCGCATCAATGGCGACCGAGTCGGCAGCCGTGTCGATCACGGGGGGATCGGGCAGCACCCAGCCCGCTGGCAGGTCTTCGGGAACCAGCAGCGGCACATCCTCCACGTCTTGACTCATACCCCTGATCGTAGTGGAACCACCGATTCATCTCAAACACTGGCCGTTACGCCATGTCCGTGGTACGGTTGCAATCTACTGGCGTATCTGCCACGACGCGAGATAGAGATGAGCGACCCGTCCCGACCCACCGATGCCGAGCGACCGCACCACGCGGCGCGGGGCAGGGGTGCGCTCGACACGGGCGCGAGGGGCGATCCGGGGCAGTTGCGGCTACGGGTGGTGCGGCGAGCGGAGCCGGATATGCGCAAGCTGGTGGAGTGGGTGCTGAACATCACCCAAGCCCGTTACGACGCTCACCGCGCCGGGGAACCCGACCCCTACGACCTCCCACCCCCAGAGGAGCTGACCGCTGAATCTCACGACCACAGCGCAGACGGGCGAGACACAATGGAATCCGAAGCATCGAACGAACGGAGCATCGCATGAGCACCACCACCGCTCCCACCCTCACACGCGCATCCTCTGGCGTCACCGACGAGCGAGTAGACGACATGCCGGTGTTGCTGGCCGTGTCCTACCTGCGTGTCTCGACGCGGGAGCAGGCCGAGCGTGGCGGCACCGACGAGGGCTTTTCGATCCCGGCGCAGCGTGAAGCCAACCAGCGCAAGGCCGACGAGCTGGGCGCGCGAATCGTGCGCGAGTTCGTAGACGCGGGAGAGTCCGCCAGGTCTGCCGACCGTGACGGACTGAAAGAAATGTTGGCGTTCCTCGCCGCGTCGCGGGTGCAGTTCTGCCTCGTGCACAAGCTCGACCGGCTCGCCCGCAACCGTGCCGATGATGTGAAGATTCACGAATCCCTCCTCGCCGCGGGGGTTACTCTCGTGTCGGCTACCGAGTCCATCGACCAGACCCCGTCCGGGATGCTCGTCCACGGCATCATGTCGAGCATTGCCGAGTTCTACAGCCGCAACCTCGCTACCGAGGTCACCAAAGGGCTGTCGCAGAAAGTCGCCCAGGGCGGCACCCCGATGCGCGCCCCCATCGGCTACCTCAACGTCCGCCGCACCGACGAGCAAGGCCGCGAGGTGCGCACGGTCGAGGTCGATCCCGAACGCGCGCCGCTCATCGCCTGGGCGTTCGAGCACTACGCGAAAGGCGAGACCTCCGTGACCGGGCTGCTGCGCGACCTCACCGCGCGCGGGCTGCTCACCGTGCCGACACCGAAGCGCCCGAGCAAGGCATTGGGGAAGAACACGCTCTACAAGCTGCTCACCAACCCCTACTACGCGGGAGTGATCCGCTACAAGGGTGCACTGTATCCTGGCGCGCACGAACCACTCATCGACCCGGCTCTGTTCGACACCGTACAATCACTGCTGCGGGCGCGGACGGCAAAGATGACTCGGCATGTCCAGCACGCCCACCACCTCAAGGGCCTCCTGCACTGCGGCACCTGCGGGTCGCGGATGCTGCTCGACTTCGCCACCAATCCCAGGGGCACGACCTACGCCTACTTCGTCTGCTCCGGCCGCGCCTCGAAGAAGACGAGCTGCACGCGGCGTGCGGTGCCCGTCGCGGTCGCTGAACGCCTCGTCGCAGACTCCTACGCGAGCATCACGATCAACGATGCGACCTACCGACACCTCGCCACAGAGGTCGATACCACGTTCGATAGCCGCATGGCGGGCCGTGACCAGGAGATTGCCGACCTCATGGCGAACCGCGCCAAGTTGGAGTCGGAGAGTGACAAGCTGCTGGCCGCGCACTTCGCCGACGCGATCGACCTGTCCACCCTGAAACGGCACCAAGACCGCATCCGCGCGGGCCTCGCAGACGTGAACCAGCGCCTTGCCGAGCACGACGAGCACCACACCGGCGGGCGGGCGTTCCTACACGACTCGCTGCGGCTGCTCACCGACGCACACCACGCCTACGCCCGATCCCACGACGCCGACCGCAGAGTAGCGAACCAAGCGTTCTACACCAGGCTCGACATCACCGACGACGAACAACTACGCGCACGCCTCGCCGAACCGTTCGCCACGATCATCCGTCAAGCACACGAACACGGCAGCGACGACGGCAAGGGTGCGGAACACGAACAGGACGAACCTTCGCATGTCGCGTGTTCCCGTAAGACACTTTGGGTGGGCCCGGAGGTGTCTAGGTTCATGACATCGATCACATATGAGTCGCGACATCGTTCATAGTGTCTTGGCCTTGATGATGAAGGATGTCCAAGGAACGCGTCATCGCTTTATCCGTCATCCATGGGAACTTG
>Ga0079225_10002880_pt1 | contig 10015 bp, 7 predicted proteins | sample Poulit2012_FD_76344 | JGI IMG/M metagenome (GOLD analysis project Ga0079225, IMG submission 76344) | Agricultural soil microbial communities from Georgia to study Nitrogen management - Poultry litter 2012 | ecosystem: Environmental > Terrestrial > Soil > Agricultural land | place: USA: Georgia...
ATATTTAAGCGGAACAAACCCGCTCTACTCCCTGCTACTGCATAAATGACAACAAGTAAGAATGTAAGAGCAATCACCTCAACAGGTGTGCTTTCAAATATATATTGTTTTGATATATCGGCAATTTGGCGGATTTGGAAAATTGCAATTTGAAGAAAGATTATTGCAAACAATAATGTCAGCACAAATGCCACAGGCTTTGTGACAATGCAAGATGCATAAGAGAAAAATGATTGCTTCGGGAAACTAGACGCTATTTTTGCAACAATCCACGTTGTAAAAATAGCAAGGAGACCCCCTACAAAAATGGGGATTAACCCGTCTGCTGCTATTGTAACTGAAGCTAAATGTTTAGGAAGTGATAAAATACCAACCCCTATAACAATAGAGGGAACAGCAATCATTAATTCACGTTCGCCAATAAATTCATCTGCATACTCAAAACGTTTCACTCAGGCTCTCCTCCCAAATTACCGGATGTATCATCTTCTGTTTGCAAATATTGTGGCCGTCTTGTAAGCGTTGGAATCGGGGTACGGATAATAAGATCATTCCAATCCTTTAAAAAGGTCGGTGCAAATGGTGTTGAATAAGGGATCCCAACACTTTTTAGATTGACCACATGAATATTAATTACGATATAAGCAAGTACAATACCGAACAAACCAAATGCTGCTGCTGCAATCAAAAAACCAAATAGCAGTATACGAAATGAAATGGATACACTATATGACGGGATAGCAAACGACGCAATAGCGTTCAATGCCACAACAATAACCATAACCGGGCTCACTATACCAGCTTGCACTGCTGCTTCTCCAATAACGAGGCCACCGACTATTCCAATCGTTTGTCCAATGGTTGTTGGCAATCTAGCTCCTGCTTCACGTAAGAGTTCCATAGTAATGGTCATTAACAACGCTTCAATAAACGGTGGGAAGGGAACGCCTTCCCTTGTTGCAGCAATTGAAAAGGCAAGTTTTGGAGGAATCATCCCAGGATGGTAAGATACTAACGCTACATATAAAGCTGGTAAAAAGACAGCGATAAAAGCTGCTAGATAGCGAAGCCCCCTTAATAAAGTACCAATTGTCCATCGTTCATAATAATCCTCAGGCGATTGTAAAGCATTTGCTAAGGTAACTGGCAGAATTAAGACAAAGGGTGTACCATCCAAAAAAATAGCAAGCTTACCTTTAGACAAAGCTGCTGATACAATATCGGGTCTTTCTGTGTTTTGTATCTGTGGAAAAGGTGATAAAAAGCTATCTTCTATCCATTGTTCGATATAACCGGATTCAGGAGCATCATCCATATCAATTGATTTCAACCTTCGATTTACTTCCTCAACCATTTTTGGGTTGATGATGCCGTCTATATATGTGACGACTAATGACTTTTTAGAACGTCTTCCCACACTATGCTCCTTCAGGCGAAGATTAGGGTCACGTATATGACGACGAAGACGTACTAAATTAGTTTGTAAGTCTTCAACAAACCCTTCCCTAGGGCCACGAATCAACGTCTCCGAAACAGGTTCCTCAATTCCACGAGATTCCCATTGTTTAGAATCGACAATCAGGACTTGATCTAAACCATCCAAATAAAAAATGGTATCCCCACTCAAAATGGCAAGGGATAAATTATCTAAAGTATGTGCCTTTTTGACATTTGCTACAGAAATTATTTCATTATAAATAACATCAAATAACTTTGATTTTTGCTTAGGCAACTTTTTTTGATCAGATATTGATTGTATATTTTTAATAATGTCCTCACGTACTAAATCTTCATTTATTAAACCACCAATATAGGCAACAGCACATCGATGTTCCACTCCGGAAATATAAAATTGACGTGTCACAAGATCACTTGGACTATCAAGCATCTTTTTCAAATTTATTAGGTTCTTTTCTAACTCTTTGAAGATTTTAATTGAAAAGTTTTCTTCGGGATTATTTGCTCTTTGTTCCTTGTTCCGTTTATTAATTCGACGCCGGGCTATATTACTCACCTCCAATTAGTCACTATTATCTTTTTTTGCCCATCATGTCACTATTTTATTCATGCTATAAAAAGTGAATAAAAGAGCCGTATTCAGACAAACCTAAAATAAACATTTATTTTTTTATCTAGAAAGGAAGATCCAAGTGACTGAAGAAAACACTTCAAACTATGTGGAATTGACAGCTGCCGAAATTTCAAACCTTTGGAGAACGTATCAAGGGGATTCAATCGATATATGTGGAATAAGTTTCTTTTTAATACATGCCGAAGATCCGGAAGTTCGTCAAGCCCTTGAAAAATGCTTAGAAATTATCAAAGATAATAAACAACAATTGGAGCAAATTTTTAACTATGAAAATTATCCTATCCCACAAGCCTTCTCGGAGAAGGATATTAATTTCAATGCTCCACGACTTTTTTCAGATCAACTTTATTTACATTACATATTGAATATAGCTGATATACACTTGCTTAACTATTCCGCCAATTTAGCAATGGCAGCTCGATCAGACATTATTAATTTTTATTCCAGAGAACTGCAAAAAACACAAAAACTTTATCAGGAAATCATCGAATTGGTGGAATCAAAGGGGACATATATCCGAACACCCTCCATTCCAAAAGCTAATAAGGTTGAATTTGTTAAGAAAGAAAGCTTTTTATCTGGCTGGTTTGGTGACCGCAGACCTTTATTAGGATTAGAAATAGCTCATTTATCGTATGCATCACGACGCAACTCTCTTGGACAAGCGGTCATCACTGGCTTTAGTCAAGTCGCTAAAAATAAAGAGATTAGAAAGTTTTTTGAAAAGGGAAGAGACATCTCAGGGAGACATAAAAATACGTTCACCGATATTTTAAATAAAAATTATTTGTCAGATGGTAAGCTCATGACATCGGAAGTAACAGATTCAACGGTTGCACCATTCTCAGATAAACTTATGATGACCCTGGTTACTGTTCTTAATGCAGCTGGAATTGCTCAGTATGGAACGGCTGTTTCAGCAAGTCCCAGACATGACTTAGGGCTGCAATACACTAAACTAGCAGCTGAAATAGCCAAGTATTCTAATGAAGGGGCAAATATTATGATTGAAAATGGTTGGATGGAACAACCACCAATAGCAGCCGACCGAGAAAGCTTAGCAAAAAGATGACCTATGAAAACAAAAATAGAAGCTAAAAGCAACAGTCTTGAAGTACTTTTATGGAGCATAGCACTACCAGGGTTTGGGCAACTGTTAAACCGTAAGTACATTAAAGGTATTCTGCTCGTTGCTCTTGAGTTTGCAGTCAATATTTTAGGTAATTTAAATACAGCTATCGTATTAAGCTTTCATGGCCAAATTCAAGAAGCTATTCATCAAACCAACTATCTTTGGTTTATGTTTTATCCTTGCCTATATTTCTTTGCTATTTGGGATGCATATAAAGATGCTGGCGGTAGCAAAACACCTTTTGCTTACCTCCCCTTTGCTACATCTGCTTATATTGTCACTCTTGGGGTCATTTTTTCACCTGTACTAAAAATTTCCGGTTATTATATTGGTCCAGTTTGGTTATCAATCATTTCGATACCTATCGGTGTAACAGTTGGTTTCCTTCTTAAATGGTGTCTGATTAAATTTTATACTTAAAAGAAAGAATAAGACATTCAAAAAGCCACCCTCATCCCAGGGGGTGACTTTTTTCAAATGTTTTTATCTTTTTTATAGTTACCTATCAGTTTTATAAATCGTCAAAGCCATTTAAATCACTTGTTTTTGTGTATTGTCTTGACTTTTGTTCAAAAAAGTCTGTTTTTGTTCCATCAAAATTATCGACATAAGCTCGAATCCATTTCATTGGATTTTCTACGTAATTTGGATAAATTTCACTTAATCCCATCATACGAAGCATTTTATTAGCACGATATTTTACATAGCCGGCCATTTCATTTAAATCAATACCTTCAAGGTCAGCTAAAACATATGAAGACCATTCAATTTCCAATTCAACTGATTTTTTAAAATGAGAATATACCCAATCAACCAGTTCATCAGTATTGTATGTCGGGTTCTCCTCTAAAGTGGCACGAAATAGTTCGGCAATAAAGCGTCCATGCTCAAGCTCATCACGATTAATGTAACTTACCATAGTTGAAGTCCCAACCATTTTATTATGACGGGCCAAATTATAAAAGAAGGCAAACCCTGAATAAAAAAACATTCCTTCAAGTAATGCGGAGTAAACGAGGGTTTTCAGGATATTTTCAATAGTTGGTAATTCCACAAATTCGTTATATTGTTTCATAATATGATTATTACGTTTAAGTAATACGGGATCTTTTCTCCCCAACTGAAATGATTCATTTTGTTCATCAAGCGAGACAACAGATGATAAAACATAAGAGTAACTTTCATTATGAACTGCCTCTTGTTGTGCAATAACAGCCATAATGGATTGAACAGATGGATCTGATGCATAAAGAGATATTAATAAAGCTGTCCGTGTTTGTGGTGCATCTAATGTTGATAATAAACCGATAATTTTTAAATAAGCATCTTGTTCTGCAGAGGTTAATTGTTTAAATTGTTTAACGTCGGCAGACATATTTACTTCATCCGCCTGCCAGTAATTACCGACTAATCGTTTGTACATTTTATACCAGTGTGGGTAAGCGATATCGTTCCAGTTTAAGATCCCGCTTGAGTTTCCTCCAAAAACTCCTGTTGATTTATTCGGTTGTAACGGCTCCAAGGTTTTTACTTTTTTAAGCAAGGTTTGTGACATGATTTAATATACCTCCTATCCAATCATTGATTAGCTTTTCTTGTGATCCTCTTGGCGACTGCTCGATTTTAAGTCCTTCCCATGGACTATCATAAAACATCACCAGCTTGTCCACGGCTAGACAAAATAGTTCATCTCCGCCAAATTGTGTATCACCCGTGCCGAAGATAGCCATGTTCTTCGGTTTATAACCTACTTCTAAAATAAAGTCTTTAACCTCATCAGGTGTACTCCCTTCACCCCAAGTGAACGTCCCTAGAAAAATATAATCATAATAAGACGGGAGCACAGGTGCATCAATTCCAATCCGATGGACGTCAACAATACAGTTATTAAAAACACAAATCTGTTCTATCAACTCCGCAACTTCTTTTGTATTTCCGCTATATGATAAATAAGCAATAAGTACTCTCAACTTTCACACCACTCACATTCTTCAATATCACTTGAAGTCGATCTGACATAATACGTCGTTTTAAGTCCTGCTTCCCAAGCCTGAAGATGCAATTCAAGTAAAACTGATGCCCGGATTGTGTGTGGCACATAAAAGTTAAATGAAATGCTTTGATCAATATGTCGTTGTCTTTTAGCATTTTGTTTAACCGACCAACGTTGATCAACAATGTATGCTGATCTCCGATAAATTAAATAGGTCTCAGGTGTTAATTCCGGAGCTGTCGTCGGAATTCTGAAGTCATTTTTCTCTTCGCTGTAATAAGGCTTGAATACTGGATCAATACTAGCAGTTGAACCTGCAATCATTGAAGTAGATGAATTTGGAGCAACAGCTAATAAATAACCATTACGAACCCCATGATCTGCCACCTGTTTTCGCAGTCTTGTCCAGTTATCATCAACATAGCCCCGAATTTTAAAATACTCGCCTGACTCCCATTTACTGCCTGCAAACACTGGATAACTTCCTTTTTCACGTGCTAAGTTCATGCTGCTTTTTATTGTAAAATAAGCAATTTTTTCATAAAGTTCATCAGTAAATTTGACAGCTTCATCTGATTCCCATTCAATATTTTTCAATGCTAAAAGATGATGCCAGCCAAAGGTGCCTAGACCTATCGCTCGATATTTTTTATTTGTCAGGACAGCCTGCTCTATTGGAAGCGTATTAATATCTATAACATTATCCAACATACGCACTTGGATTGATATGACTCTTTCCAACACATTTGCAGGAATTGCCTTTCCGAGATTAACAGAACTTAAATTGCATACAACATAATCTCCTGCCTGATATTTTTTTATAATCATATTTTCCTGTTGGACATATTCCTCGATAAATTGTGTAGGCGACTGATTTTGAGTAATTTCTGTACATAAATTAGAACAATAAATTAGGCCTTGATGAGCGTTGTTATTTTTCCTATTCACCTCGTCTCGATAAAACATAAATGGGGTACCTGATTCAAGTTGTGATTTCATAATCCGTTTCATAAGTTCTATAGCAGGAACTTGTCGTTTGGAAAGACGTTTTTCCTTAATACAAGCTTGATATTTTTCCCTCCAGCTGCCACTTCCTTTTTCTTCATCATAAAAATCCTCCAGTGAGAATCCCATCACTTCTCTCACTTCATGTGGGTCGAATAAATACCAATTACCCCTTTTATCGACTTGTTCCATAAAGAAATCCGGTAAAGATACTCCAGTAAAAATATCATGAGCACGCATTCGCTCGTCTCCATTATTTAACTTTAAATCTAAAAATGATTCAATATCGGCATGCCATACATCAAGATAAACTGCTATAGCCCCTTTACGAGTTCCTAGTTGGTCAACACTAACAGCTGTATTATTCAATTGTTTAATCCAAGGAACCACCCCACTGGACATTCCTTTAAATCCCTTGATAGCACTGCCTTGTGCACGAACCTTCCCCATATAAACACCTATGCCGCCTCCATTTTTAGATAGTTTAGCTATATCGGTATTACTGTCATAAATCGATTGTAAGCTATCATCTACAGTATCAATAAAACAACTCGATAACTGCCCATGCGTTTTCCCTGCATTATTCATTGTTGGTGTAGCCACCGTCATGTATAAATGGCTTAATGCCCAGTAAGATTCAATAACTAATTCGCGACGTTTAGATGGCTCCTCGTCCTGCATTAAGTACATGGCAATAATCATCCAACGTTCCTGTGGCAATTCATAAATATTCTTTTCATGGTCTGTCGCTAAATATCTTGTCGCGAATGTATAAAGACCTAAATAATTAAATAGTAGATCTCTTTCAGCCTCAATTTTATTTGCAAAGTAAGTAATATCTCCAACAGTATATGTGTTGAGTAAGCATGAGGAGTAAATCCCTTTGTCAGTTAATAGTGTTAAAAGTTGATAAAAATCACCATACTTTTCTTCACTTGGATACCCTCGATTATCAGCTGCCTGCTGATAAAGCTGATTTAAATAAAGGCGACTAGCCAGAAAAGTCCAATTAGGACTGGCTTCATCAATGTTTTCTATGGCATGTTTAATTAATATATCTGTTATTTTCTTTTTGTCTGTTTCAGTAGATACTGTTCTTAAACATTTTTTCTTGTAGGATGTTACGTCAATTCCTATATCCTGTGCCGCATGATCAATTGTTTTACTTATCCATTCTTGATTTGTTCTGGTCATAACTTTGCTCATTATTAATGCCTCCTCAAACTTTTAGTGCTAATTCAAGTGCTCATCTTTTTATTTGTTGCCTTTCGGGAGGATAACTAGAAAAACCGTTCACCCTTTTTCAGGGAGAACGGTTAAATAACGACAGAAATATATAATATTGCATAAGTTTCTACCGTCTCAGTTTCCTTCACCCCGGAAATGAAATCGGCAAGTATTGGCAGGTCTACTGGCTCGTGTGTCAAACCTACTCGGGGCCTTCCCGCTTCACTACGTTAAATTAACGAAACAGTGGCCTTCCCTTTCGTTCACACTTACAGTTGGGGGGACAGCTTCAGAATGTAACTGAATTCCCTTTTAAAACATATATGTTACCAACACTTGCAGCACTATATATAGTGCTAATATAATATTTTAATTCTATATATTGTAGATAAACATTATCATACGTTTAGTTTATTATCAAACATTAATTTTGAAAATCCTCCAAACGACGAAAAAATTTCACAAGAAAGTCATAAAACACCTCTTCTGTTGGAAGAAATTCTCGCCCTTTTGCTTTAATGACACCAACCGTACGAGTAACTTCAGGATCAACAATAGGTATTCTAACGGTCGTTCGCGGTAAGCTATCAAATAATGTAATCTCGGGAACGAGAGAAACACCTAAGCCTGCAGATACTAATCCTTTTATGGAATCAATATCCCTTCCTTCAAACGAAACCTTCGGCTGAAACCCTTGTTGTGTACACGCATCAACAACAATGCTCCTCAATACATAACCTTCCGGAAACAAAACAAAGGCATCATGCTGTAATTGTCCTAAAGTAAGTTTATTTCTGTCAGCCAGCCCGTGACTTGCAGGTAAGAGTGCTGTCATTTTTTCAGTGAATAAGATCTTCTCGTCTAATTTTTTTCTATTTTGTGGAACTGGACCAAGTAACGCCAAGTTTATATCCCCTTTAATAACTGAATCAACCAAATCATGATATGACCCTTGATTTAAATTAAATTTCACATTCGGATAATCCTCTCTAAAAGCGGATATAGCATTTGGTAAAACATATGATGCTAAGCTACTTGGAAACCCGACACGAACGGTTCCTTGCTCTGGATCAGTATATTCCTCAACAACCTGCTTTGCATGATTAATAACCTGAACCGCCTCTTCTACATGTTCAAGGAAAACTCTACCTATCGGAGTCAACCGCACATTACGTCCTTCTCGAATGAAAAGATTGACACCCAGCTCAGCTTCTAAATTAAATATCTGACGACTAACAGCTGACTGTGCAACATGCAATGCATCAGCCGCTTCAGTCACATGCTCTCTTTTCGCCACTTCAATAAAGTATAATATTTGTCTAAATTCCATCTTTTTCGCTCCTTTTCTCTATTATCTCATATAGTCATTGATTATATCTATATTTAATATTGATTAGATGAGTTAAATCGTGTAACATAGATTGTATCTAAAAAATTCCAAATCTTTATTATCGATAAATTGAAAAAGGAGGAGAGGAGGCAAATATGAGTCTATTTAATCAATCCGTTTCAAAAATTGATCATGAAATTCAAATGTACTTAGATAATATTTTTAACAAAATTAAAGAACGCGATCCCCATGAAGAAGAATTTCATCAAGCTGTACACGTCTTTTTCAATTCCATAAAATCTACTCTAATCAATAATCCCACATATATTGAGCATAATATCCTTGACATGCTTGTTGAACCAGAGCGTACAATCATGTTTCAAGTACCATGGGTCGACGATTCAGGAAATATACAAGTAAATCGAGGTTATAGGGTGCAATTTAACAGTGCCATTGGCCCTTTTAAAGGCGGCTTACGCTTTCACCCTACAGTTAACATGAGTATTGTAAAATTCTTAGGCTTTCAACAAATTTTTAAAAATGCTCTGACCAACCAACCTATTGGGGGTGGAAAAGGTGGGTCAGATTTTGATCCAAAAGGGAAATCAGATCAAGAAATCATGCGATTTTGTCAAAGTTTTATGACTGAACTTTCCAAGCATATCGGACCTTATAAAGATATTCCCGCTGGGGATATTGGGGTTGGTGCTAGAGAGATTGGTTATTTATTCGGACAATACAAGCGACTTCGTGGCCAATATGAAGCCGGTGTTTTAACTGGAAAAGGACTACACTATGGAGGCAGTTTGGGGCGTAAAGAAGCAACAGGGTATGGAGTGATATACTTTGTCCAAGAAATTCTTAAGAGCTTCGGACTCTATTTAGGAGGTCGGAAACTCATTGTTTCTGGCTCTGGTAATGTATCCATTTATGCTATGGAAAAAGCTATAGAACTAGGGGCCAAAGTGATTGCTTGCAGTGATTCTAATGGATATATTTACGATCCGAATGGTATTGATTTGGATACTGTTAAGCAATTAAAAGAAGTGGAGAAAAAACGTATCTTTGAATACATTGATCATCACCCTAGTGCTACTTATGTTGAAGGATGTTCAGGAATTTGGTCACTTCCTTGTGATATCGCACTTCCATGTGCCACCCAGAACGAAATTGATGAAACCACAGCTAAATTACTAGTTGAAAATGGCGTTAAAATAATTGCAGAAGGAGCCAATA
>Ga0079225_10002882_pt1 | contig 10014 bp, 10 predicted proteins | sample Poulit2012_FD_76344 | JGI IMG/M metagenome (GOLD analysis project Ga0079225, IMG submission 76344) | Agricultural soil microbial communities from Georgia to study Nitrogen management - Poultry litter 2012 | ecosystem: Environmental > Terrestrial > Soil > Agricultural land | place: USA: Georgia...
CCGCCCTCGAGCGCCGGCTCGACAAGCTGGATGAACAAACGAAGGCGCTGCACCGTGACATGGCCGACCACGACCCCAGCGATTATGAAGGCCTCCAAGCGTTGACCACCCGCCTGCAAGCCGTGGCGGACGACGTGGCAGCGGCCGAGAGCCGCTGGCTCGAGCTGTCGGAGGCCCTGGGCTCATGAGCCCGCGGCGTCGTCCTCCTGCCGCAGGGCGTAAGTGAGGACGGCGTTGCCGACCGCGGTCTGACGGGCCTCCAGGAGCCGCAGCCGCGTCGTCGCCATCCCCGACTCGAAGAGCTTCCGCCCCTCCGCGACGACGGGATGCGTCGTCAACGTCAGGGTATCGATGAGGCCGGCGAGGAAAAGGCTGCGGACCGTCTCGATGCCACCAAGCACCGCGATGGTCCCGCCGTCGCCGGCGCGCAGGTGGCGCACGTAAGCAATGGGATCGCCCGCGACGAGCGTGCTGTTCCACGGCAAGTCGCTCGGCAGTGTCGAGGAGATCACGTGCTTGTGCATGGGATTGACCCACTCCCCGAACGGATCGTCGGCCGTGGCCCAGTACTCCGACCACTCCTGCCACAGCTTGCGGCCGATGATCGTGTCGGTGACCGGGGCGAGCGAATCGGTCATGAGCTGTGCTTCGTCGGCGCCGAAGGCATCGAACTGCCACAGGTGCGGATCCTCGACGACGCCGTTGACCGAATGGAACAGGTGGGCGGAGGTCGTGCGTGTCATTGTTCGCTCCGATGCTGTAAGAGATCCGATGCGGTAAGAGAGAGGTGCGTCACAAATAATGACGACGCCCGACGGCGAAACTCATCGGTTTGCGGACAAGGGAGCACAGATGGCCGAGAAACAACCCGCGATGTCGCCCTCCGACATCCCCGTCGGCGACGTGCTCGACCGCGCGACCGGCCCGCGCCGTGCCGAAGTGGACGAGCTGGTGGAACTGCATCGCGAGGTGAGCGGCGAGGAGTGAGCTGCTCGAAAACACGGCCGCCGACACCCGCGCCCGCTGGGAGCCATGATTCGCTAGCCCGCGTCGAGCGGAAGCAGCAGCCGGCGCAGCAGGTCGCGAAGGCGCACCCGTTCGGCGGCATCGAGCTGCTCCAACAGCACCTCCTCGGTGCGCAGCAGGTCCGCCATCGCGGCGTCCACCCGCTGCTTCCCCCGGGCGGTGAGCCGCACGAACACGACCCGCCGATCCGTGGTGCCGGCCGCGCGCACGACGAGGCCGTGGGAGACCATCCGATCGATCCGGTTCGTCATCGTTCCCGAGCTCACGAGGGTCTCGGTCATGAGCCGTCCCGGGGTGAGCTTGTAGGGGGCGCCGCTGCGGCGCAGGGCGGAGAGCACGTCGAACTCCCACAGCTCGAGCTCGTGGGCGGCGAACGTGCGCCGTCGGGCAAGGTCGAGGTGCCGGGCGAGGCGGGTGACCCGGGAGAACACGTGCAACGGGTCGGCCACGAGGTCGGGCCGCTCGCGCTGCCACGCCGAGACGATGCGATCCACCTCGTCGCGCTCAGCGTCGTGTTCGGCCATTCCCCGAGATTACTCGACGCCGAGAGAACTCAGCCGCGCAGCGCCTCCCGCAAGCGCATGCGCCCGCCGGTGTGCAGCACCCCGCGGCGGTAGACCCGCGCGGCGATCCACGTCAGCAGGGGCACCGTCAGCAGCGCGATGCCCATGGCCAGCAGCATCTCCCAGATCGTGACGGCGTCGTACACGCTGCGCATCGGCATCATGAACGGCGAGAACACCGGGATCTGGGACAGCACCCGCACGGCCGGCCCGTCGGGATTGGACGAGACCATGAACATCGACAGGTAGAACGGCACGAACAGCAGGAACATCAGCGGCGTCGTCACCGACCCGATCTCCTCCTGCCGGGAGATGAGGGCGGCGAACCCGCCGAAAAGCAGCGAGAAGACGGCGAAGCCCAGCAGGAACCACAGGAGGGTGACGACCAGCGCGCTGCTCAGGCTGATGTCGAAGCCGCTCAACAGGCCGGTCGCGGCCAGCGTGCCGATGGCCGCGCCGCTGAGCACGAGGATCTGCCCCAGTCCCACGATCCCGATCCCGAGGATCTTTCCCGCGAGCAGCTGGCTCGGTCGGATCGTGGCCAACAGGAGTTCGACCACCCGCGACGTTTTCTCCTCCACCACCCCCATAGCGATGAGGGAGCCCGTGCCGATGAGCGCGAACAGCAGCAGCGAGATCGTCGAGACCGCCACGAGGTAGGTCGGGCCGAACTGCCGCCCCTCGTCCTCATCCAGGGTGGTGACCACCGGCACGGCACCTGCCACTGCCTCACCGACCTGCGCGGCGTCCCCGCCCAAACCGCTGACGTAGTGGGCGATGACGTGCTGCTGCACGGCCTCCGTGACGAAGCCGATCAGCCCGCTGTCGGTGACGGAGTTGAGCAGCAGCACCGGTTGCTGCGGGTCGCCGCTGAGGAACGCATCGAGCTCATCGGCTGCCAGTGCCTCCCGCGCCGCCGCTTCCGGCATCGTGCGCAGCTCCAACTCGGTGCCCGACCGGGCCGCGGTGGCCTCGAGCTCCGCGCTGAGCGCGCTGGCTGACTCGTCGGTGGCGATGGCCATCGTAGGGCCCTCGGAGTCGCGGTCGATGAAATAGGCGGCGAGAAAGCCACCCGCGATGATCAGCGCGACCATGATCCCCAGCGAGATGAGGTTCGACTTCGCCAGAAACCTCGTCCTGATCTCTCGCTTCGCCACCAGCCAGACGGCGGACCAGGAGCCGGTGCCCGCGTCGCCGGAGGCGTGCGCATCGGTGGGGGCGGGGCCGGTCATGCTGCATCCTCTCGGGAGTGCGGGCTATCTGTGACGACGTGGCGGAAGAGCTCGGCCAGCGGGGTGACAACCGGCGCAAAGGTGCGCAGCGTGCCCGCCGCAACCGCTGCGCGCAGCACGGGCTGTTCGGCGTCGGCGCCATCATGGGGGAGTTCCACCACGCTGCGGCGCCCGTCGCTGCTCACCACCCGAACCCCGGGCACATCGGCGAGCCAGCCCGGACGGGCATCGTCGACGATGACCTCCCATCTGGGTTTCCCGCTGCTGGCACGCAGCTCGGCCTGCGTGCCGCTGGCGACCATGCGCCCGTTTCGGATGATGCCCACACGGTCACACAGCTGCTCGACGAGTTCGAGCTGGTGGGAGGAGAAGATCACCGGCACGCCCGCGCTCGCGCGCTCACGCAACACCGAACTCATGATGTCAACGGCGACGGGGTCGAGGCCGGAGAAGGGCTCGTCGAGCACGAGGATGTCCGGTGAGTGCACGAGCGCGGCGGCAAGCTGCACCCGCTGTTGGTTGCCCAGCGACAGCTGCTGCACCTCGGTGTTGCGCCGTTCCGCGACGCCGAGTCGCTGGGTCCACTCGTCGGTCGCCTCCGCGGCGGCCGAGGCCGAGAGCCCGTGCAGCCTCGCGAGGTAGCTGAGCTGGTCGGCGACCTTCATCTTCGGGTAGAGCCCACGCTCCTCGGGCATGTAGCCGATGCGCCGACGCATGGCCAAGCTCAACGGCACCCCCCGCCACCGCACCTCGCCGCTGTCGGCGGCCAGCACGCCGAGCGCGATGCGCATGGCGGTGGTCTTGCCCGCCCCGTTGGAGCCGACGAAACCGAAGATCTCGCCTTCGCGAACGGAGAAGCTCAGGCCGTCCAGCGCACGCACGTCTCCGTAGGATTTTGTCAGCGAGTCGAGTTCGAGGGAGGCCATGCTGCTCCTGCACCGTATGGGCGAATCGGTCCGGGACGCGACGACGACCGCGTGCCTCGCCCCCGCCCCGGCCCGCGCACGGGCGGGCGGGGCGCAGGCGACGATACTCCATCCGCTGGCGGAAGGAGCCTAGGGACTCCTCCTGAGATCCGACGCCGTGGACGGGGTCAGCCGGGGGTGCTGCTCCAAGCCGGCGAGCCCGTTCCACGCGAGATTGACGAGGTGGGCGGCGACGACCTCGCGGTTCGGCTCCCTCGCCTCGAGCCACCACTGGCCGGTGAGCGCGATCATGCCGACGAGCATCTGGGCATACATCGGGGCGGTGTCGGTGGAAAAGCCGCGCCGCCGGAATTGCGCCGCGAGCAAGTGCTCGACCTGGGTGGCGACGTCCCCGATGAGTGAGGAGAACGTCCCCGTGGCCTGCGCCACGGGCGAATCGCGCACGAGGATGCGGAACCCATCAGTCTCGGAGTCGATGTAGTCCAGCAACGCCAGCGCGGTGCGTTCGACGACCCGTTTGGGGTGGCCGCCCGCGCTGAGCGAGTCGCTGAGCATCGACAGCAAGCGCTGCACCTCACGGTCGACGATGACCGCGTAGATCCCTTCCTTCCCCTTGAAATGCTCGTAGACGACGGGTTTGGAGACTTCCGCACGGGAGGCGATCTCCTCGACGCTCGTGCCCTCGAAGCCCTTCTGCGCGAAGAGGCCCCGGGCAACGGTGATGAGCTGCTCGCGACGTTGCGTCGCGCTCATCCGGGCGCGGGGGGCGCGGGGCCGAGGAGTGGTCACCCCTCCATCATGCCGCCTCGACGGCAGGGCTGCGGGAAGCCTCTCGGAGTGAGCCGATGTGAATCCGGCGGCCCGGGCCTGGCACACTATGGGGGCGGCCATGCCGGTCCGCCCTGGTGTAACGGCAGCACGCAGGCCTTTGGTGCCTTGAGGTCCGGGTTCGAATCCTGGGGGCGGAGCATGCGGAGTGTGGAAGGCTTGAGCGGGTTAGAGTGACCGAGGACGAGGCCGGTAGCGATCCGGCCAGCACACGGAGCAGGAGCCGGAAGCCGTGAACGCTCAACCAGCCGCCGTCATCATTCTTGCCGCCGGGGAAGGCACCCGGATGAAATCTCGGGTACCCAAGGTGCTCCATCCCCTCGGCGGGCGCACCCTGCTGGGGCACGTGGTGGCCACGGCCGACGAGCTGAAGGCTCGTCAGACCGCGATCGTCGTGCGCCACGCCCGCGACGAGGTGGCCGGCCACGCGCAGGAGCTCATGCCCGACATCGTGGTGGCCGACCAGGACGAGATCCCCGGCACCGGCCGCGCCGTCGCCTGCGGCCTCGCCGCGCTCGACGACGCAGCCGAGGGCGGCCACATCTCCGGGCCCGTCGTCGTCACGGCCGGCGACGTGCCGCTTCTCGACGCCGCAACGCTCGGCGACCTGCTCGCTGCCCACACCCGCGACGGCAACGCGGTCACCCTGCTCAGCGCTCACCTGGCCGACCCTCACGGGTACGGCAGGGTCGTGCGCGACGGCACCGGAGGCGTGGTCGGCATCGTGGAGGACAAGGACGCCTCACCAGCGCAACGGGAGATCACGGAGATCAACGCCTCGGTCTACGTGTTCGACGCCGCCGTGCTGCGCGATGCGCTGCAGCGCATCGGAAGCGACAACGCCCAAGGCGAGGTGTACCTCACCGACGTCGTCGCGCTCGCCCACAGCGAGGGGCGGGCCGTGGCCGGCATCGCGGTCGACGACGAATGGCTCGTCACGGGCGTGAACAATCGTGTGCAGCTCGCCGAGCTCGGGGCCGAACTCAACCGTCGGATCCTCACCCGTTGGATGCTCGAGGGCGTGAGCATCGTCGACCCCGGCAGCACGTGGATCGACGTCGACGTCGAGCTCGCCACCGACGTCACCATCCTGCCCGGCACCCACCTCGCGGGCCGCACCCGCGTGGCCAGCGGCGCGACGATCGGGCCCGATACGACACTGACCAACGTCGATGTCGGCGAGGACGCCCGGGTCGTGCGGACCCACGGCTCCGACTCACGCATCGGGTCCCGCGCCGACGTCGGTCCCTTCGCTTACCTGCGCCCCGGTGCGGTCCTTGGTGAGGCGGGCAAGATCGGCACGTTCGTCGAGGTGAAGAACTCCGTGATCGGCAAGGGATCGAAGGTGCCCCACTTGTCGTACGTGGGTGACGGCGAGATCGGTGAGGGAACCAACATCGGGGCCGGCACCATCTTCGTCAACTACGACGGAACAAAGAAGCAGCGCACGACCGTGGGGGACCATGCCCGCACCGGGTCGGACAACATGTTCGTCGCCCCCGTCACGATCGGTGACGGCGCCTACACCGGAGCCGGGACGGTCGTGCGCCGCGACGTCCCCCCGGGGGCGCTGGCGGTGAATGTCGCCCCCCAGCGCAACATCGAGCGCTGGGTGCTGCACCGCCGTCCGGGTTCGGCGGCGGCCTCCGCGGCCGCCGAGGCACTGGGCGACGACGAGGACACAGCTGGGGAATCGCACGACGATCCCGCTCGGCCGAGCGGGACGGACACCAACAGAGGCGGGAGAACGACCACGCGATGACAGGCATCACGACAAGCGGGGAGAAGCGGCTGGTGCTCGTGTCGGGCCGCGCGCACCACACGCTGGCCGAATCGGTGGCCGAGGAGCTGGGCTCGGACCTCGTCCCCACCCAGGCATACGACTTCGCCAACGGCGAGATCTACGTTCGGTTCGAGGAGAGCGTGCGCGGGTCGGATGCCTTCGTCCTGCAATCCCACACCACCCCCATCAACAAGTGGCTCATGGAGCAGCTCATCATGGTCGACGCGCTCAAACGCGCCTCGGCCAAGCGGATCTCTGTCATCGCGCCGTTCTACCCGTACGCCCGGCAGGACAAGAAGCACAAGGGACGCGAACCGATCTCGGCGCGACTGATCGCCGACATGTTCAAGACGGCGGGGGCGGATCGGCTCATGTCGGTCGACCTCCACGCCGCCCAAACGCAAGGCTTCTTCGACGGCCCCGTCGACCACCTCTGGGCGATGCCGATCCTCACCGACTACGTGCGCAGCCGGGTGGACGGCTCGAACATCGCCGTCGTGTCCCCCGACGCGGGACGCATCCGCGTGGCCGAGCAATGGGCCGCGAAGCTGGGTGGCTGCCCGCTGGCGTTCGTTCACAAGACGCGCGACGTCTCCCAGCCCAACCTCGCCGTGGCCAACCGGGTGGTGGGCGAGGTCGAGGGGCGTACGTGCATCCTCGTCGACGACCTCATCGACACGGGCGGCACGATCGCCGAGGCTGTCAAGGTGCTGCTCCACGCCGGTGCCAACGACGTCATCGTCGCCGCCACCCACGGCGTGCTGTCCGACCCGGCGGCTCGACGGCTCTCGGCGTGCGGGGCTCGGGAGATCGTTGTCACCGACACTTTGCCCATCGGCGGTGAGAAGGTCTTCCCGCAGCTCACCGTGCTGCCCATCGCCCCGCTGCTGGCGCGTGCGATCCGGGCAGTGTTCGACGACGGCTCGGTCACCAGTCTCTTCGACGGCAACTCCTGAACCACGCCGAGCAGTTGTGCGGCCCGGAGGAATAGGAGACAGACCACACCGCCGCGGCCACCGCCGGGCTGGGTGAGGCTGGGGGCCGTCAGGTAAGATCTTTGGGTTGCCTCGGCGAGGGAGGCCGGCCAGCCGGCCCCGTGATCGACGCGGTGGAGCCATGTGGCGCCCTTCCGTGCCGTGGCCTCCGCCGCCGTTGTTTCGCAGACATTTGGAGTTCCCGTGGCCGACGAAGCCAAGCTCATCGCACAGATCCGCACCGAGTTCGGCAAGGGCGCCGCCCGCCGCACTCGCCGCGCCAACCTCATTCCGGCCGTGCTCTACGGCCACGGCGGGGAAACCCAGCACATCTCGCTGCCGTCCCACGACACCTTCCTGGCGCTCAAGGACAACGTCAACGCGCTGCTCATCCTCGAGATCGACGGCGAGGATCAGATGGCGCTCGCCAAGGACATCCAGCGCGACCCCGTGCGCCGTACGATGGAGCACCTCGACCTCGTCGCCGTGCGCGCGGGCGAGAAGGTGACCGTGGAGGTCCCCGTGATCATCGTGGGCGAGTCCGCCCCCGACACGATTCACCAGGTGGAGCTGCAGCAGCTGTCGGTCACCGTGCCGGCCACCAACATCCCCGAGACGATCGAGGTCTCCATCGAGGGCCTCGAAGACGGCGCCGTCTTGCGGGTGGGCGACGTCGAGGCTCCCGAAGGGGCCACCATCGAAGACGACCCGGAGTACGCGGTTGTCACCATCTTCGTGCCGCGCGTGTCGGAATCGGATCTCGAGACCGAAGCTGCGGAGGCCGAGGGCGAGGCTGCGGCCGAGGAGTCCGAGAGCGGGGAGTCCGCCGACGAGTGATCGCGCCGCGGTGCCCGGTAGCCGGGCACCGCGCGCCACGGCGGGGGCATCATGACGAACTGGCTCATCGTGGGCCTGGGCAACCCGGGGCCGAGGTACGCCGGAAATCGCCACAATGTCGGCCAGATGGTCGTGGCGGAACTCGCCCAGGAACTCGGCGCGCCGCTGCGTAGCCACAAAGCCTCAGCCCACGTCGCCGAGGCGCGGCTGGGCACGGGGCCGGGAGGCGCGCCGGGGCCCAAGGTCACCCTCGCGGTGCCCGCCAGCTACATGAACCTCAGCGGCCGGCCGGTGGCCGCGCTCCTGCAGTTCTACGGGCTCACCCCCGCCGACCTCCTCGTCGTCCACGACGAACTCGACCTGCCGCCGGGCACGCTGCGCCTCAAGCAGGGCGGCGGCGAAGGAGGCCACAACGGTTTACGGTCGATCTCCCAGGCGCTGGGCACCCGGGACTACGTGCGGCTGCGGGTGGGCATCGGGCGGCCACCGGGCCGCCAGGACGCGGCCGACTACGTCTTACGGGATTTTGCCCCCGCCGAACGGCCGGACCTCTTCGTGACGCTGGCGGAGGCCGGCGAAGCCATCGGCGATGTCGTGCACCACGGGCTTGCCACCGCCCAGCAGCGGTGGCACAGCCGCACCAGTTCGTGACCCGAAAGGGCTCAACCGAAGGACCCATGCGACTCACCGGACTCATCCCCGAGCTTCTTGACGACGCAGCCCTGGCATCCGCGGTCCGTTCCGCTGCCAACGGGCGGAGCGAGCGCACCCTCAGCATCCCCCTGGGGGCCCGCGCGCCGCTCATCGCCGCCATGCTCGGCGCGGACGGCGCGGACGGAGCGGACGGCGGCGACGACGACGCGGGCGGCGCCGACCGGCTTCTCGTCGTCGTCACCGCCACGGGCCGCGAAGCCGATGAAACGGCCCTCGCCCTGCGCCACTTCCTCAACGAGGACGAGGTGGCGGTGCTGCCGGCCTGGGAAACCCTGCCCCACGAGCGGCTCTCCCCGCGCAGCGACACGGTCGCACGGCGCATCGCGGTGTTCCGGCGCCTGGCCCACCCCGATCCCGCCCAGGGTCGCAGCGGACGCATCCGGGTGCTCGTCATGCCCGTGCGCTCCCTGTTGCAACCCGTGGTCGCCGGTCTCGGTGATCTGGAACCGGTCGCGCTGCGCGTCGGCGACGAGCGGCCGATGGAGGACGTCGTCGCCGCGCTGCAGGCGGCGGCCTACACCCGCGTCGACATGGTGGGCGGGCGCGGGGAGTTCGCGGTGCGCGGCGGCATCCTTGACGTCTTCGCTCCCACCGATGCCCACCCCACTCGCATCGAGTTCTGGGGCGACGAGGTCGACGAGATCCGACCGTTCGCCGTCGCCGACCAGCGCAGTATCGACGGTGAGACCACGGAGCTGTGGGCGCCTCCCGCCCGGGAGCTGCTGCTCGACGACGCCGTGCGCCGACGCTCGGCCGAGCTCATCGCCGAGCTGCCGGGGGCGGCGGAGATGCTCGAGAAGATGAGCCAGGGCATCGCGGTGGAGGGCATGGAGTCCCTCGCTCCGCTGCTCGTGGAGGACATGGTGCCGGTGGCCGGCCTCCTGCCGCCGGGGGCGTTGGTGATGCTGTCCGAACCGGAACGTATCCGCCGCCGCGCCCACGACCTCGTGGCCACCACCGAGGAGTTTCTCGCCGCGGCGTGGACGGCGGCGGCCTCCGGCGGATCGACGCCGCTCGACCTCTCCGCGGCCTCCTTCGCGACCCTTCCCGACACCCGCGAGCTCGCACGATCACGCGGACTCGGCTGGTGGGCCCTGACGAGCCTGTCCGGCGACGCCCCCACGGTCGCCG
>Ga0079225_10002883_pt1 | contig 10004 bp, 9 predicted proteins | sample Poulit2012_FD_76344 | JGI IMG/M metagenome (GOLD analysis project Ga0079225, IMG submission 76344) | Agricultural soil microbial communities from Georgia to study Nitrogen management - Poultry litter 2012 | ecosystem: Environmental > Terrestrial > Soil > Agricultural land | place: USA: Georgia...
GGTGGTATCCGTACCGGTGCAGACGTGGCCAAAGCCCTGGCCTTGGGAGCAGATGCTACGGCAATTGATACTGCCGCACTGATCGCCCTGGGTGACAACGACCCACGGTGGGCCGAAGAGTACGAGAAAATCGGTTCAGCAGCAGGTTACTACGATGATTTCCAAGCCGGTCAAGACCCTGCTGGTATCACGACTCAGGATCCAAAACTCTCTGCACGCTTGGATCCAGTGGCCGCCGGCAAACGCTTGGCAAACTACCTGCAGGTGCTGACCCTAGAAGCACAAACCATCGCAAGGGCCTGTGGTAAGTCACACGTGACACACCTGGAGCCAGAAGACATGGTGGCATTGACCATCGAATCTGCGGCCATGACTGGTCTACCATTGGCCGGAACCGAATGGGTTCCAGGACGCAACGGAGGCCTGTAACCTGATCATCCAATGAGATGGTAGCCAAGGCTTTATAGTGCAATGAGTAATGCCGCCCGGAGTACCGGGCGGCATTACTCATTACAAAAGACTTGAGATTAGGTACCACAAAACGTTTGGAAGTTTTCAGAAAAGGTCAGCGGGGCTGGCTGCTCCAGTTGGGTATAGGCAGAATTGCGTTGGTAGGGGGTCGTCACAGCAGCCAGCAATGTGCGGAAAGCCGCGAAATCATTATGCTCAACAGCATCGTTAATCGCTTGTTCCACCAGGTGGTTGCGAGGAACGTACACTGGGTTATATGCCGCCACTTGTTCGGCGTTGGGCTGCTGCGCTAGCCAATCGGTATACCACTGGGACAACTCGTGTGAAACATCATAGGGGACCTGACCTGAGCGTGCGGTCTGTTCCAGACTGGCAAAAAACGTGGTGAAATCGGTATTACTCGCCGCCAGATGTTCCAAAAGCTTAGGCCCCAGTGTTGCGGCGTCGTCAGCAGATATTCCTAAACGCTTCCCGAAACCGTCGGTCCAGGCAGCAGAATAGGTGGTTCTGAAATCGACTACCGACTCGGTTGCTTTCGTGACTGCGTCGTCCTGACTCATCAGCTGCTCCTCGGCGGGCTGCATAATAGCCGGAAGCAGTGATTCAGCAAAGCGTGCCAAATTCCATTCGGCAATAACCGGTTGATTACCATAGGCGTATCTGCCCGCAAAATCTATTGACGAAAACACTGCGCCGGGATCGAAAGCATCCAAAAAAGCGACCGGACCAAAATCAATCGAGTGCCCGGCGATCGTCATGTTGTCAGTGTTCATTACCCCGTGGATTAGTCCGGCGTGCATCCACTTCGCCAACAGGTGTGCTTGACGATCCACCACATGTTGGAGCAAACCCAGAGCAGGGTTATCCGGTTCTACATCCGGATAGTGCCGCTGCAGGCTATATGAAGTCAGGCGCTGCAACAGCGTCATGTCGTTTTGGGCTCGGGCGTATTGAAATGTCCCGACCCGAATGTGCGACGGGCCGGTACGTATCAGCACGGCGCCGGGCTGCTGGGTATCGCGCAAGACATTATTGCCGGTGGTCAGTACCGCCAGGGCTCTAGAAGTCGGGATACCCAAGGCGTGTACGGCTTCGGAGATAAGATATTCGCGCAGCATGGGGCCAAGAGCTGCCAGACCATCGGAACCCGGTCGCGAAAACGGTGTGGGTCCGGAGCCTTTGACATGAATATCTACTAGCGCGTCATTGACCGTTAGCTCGCCGGTCAAAATAGCCCGACCATCGCCCAAAAGTGGGGCATAGGCGCCAAACTGGTGGCCGGCATAAGCCTGCGCAACAGGTGTGGTGGTATCCGGAAGTTGGTGGCCGAGCAGAAAATTGATGCCCTCTGTTGTGGTGAGCCATTCGGAATCTAAACCGAGTTCATCTGCCAGCTGCTCGTTGAGGACCACGATATGCGGATCCGGTGTTGGAGCAGGTGTAGCCGGTCGGACGAGTTCGGGGAAGGTATGTGCATAGTGCGCACTGAGATCTGGCAGAGACATATCCGCTCCTTCAAGACGGTAGTGGTCTTCAGGATAACCAGTCACGGGGTATTCACGTAAGAAAATGTGTCAGCGGTGAACACACGACAATGCTGATGAGTATCGCAACGCTGCCGAGTACCGCCCGGTTCACTCGAAAACGGCTAATAGCTCATCCACTTGTGCGCTGGTAGTGGACCAGGAACACACCAGTCGGATAATGGGTAACCCATCAGCATTATGTCCCCACAGGTGAGCAACGTAGTGTTCACGAAGGCGCACCAACATGTCTTCCGGTACAGCAGCTAACACTATGTTGGCTTGGGGCGGTTCTACTTGCACTCCGGCAATTTGGGCTAAGCCATCTGCCAACCGGCTAGCGGCTGCATTGGCGTTGGTCGCGTTGCGGTGCCATAGCGAGGTGCCAAACATGGTCTGCAGTTGGGCCGATAAAAAACGTGTTTTGGAGGCTAACTGGGTGGAATATTTAATAATCGGTGCAAGCACGTCGTGTGGGATGCGGTTAGACAAAACAATAACCGCTTCAGCACCCAGTGCACCATTTTTTGTGGCACCCAGTGAGACAATATCCACACCTAGGGCAGTCGTGGCTCCATGCAGGTCAAGACCCAGTGCTGCGGCAGCCTGTGCCAGACGGGCGCCGTCCATATGCAGGGCTAATCCGGCCTCGTGCACCGCATTGCACATCGCGGTAAGTTCTTCTGGGGAATAGACCGTGCCCATTTCGGTGACCTGGGAGATCGATACCGCAGTGGGTTGGACCGCCTGCGCGTTGCCACTATCTGCGGCCATGACCTCGGCAATGCGTGCTGGATCAAGTTTGCCGTCACGATGCGGTTGGGGTTTCAAGCTGATGCCAGCTCGTACCGGTGCTGATGACTCAGAGGTATAAATATGGGCGGTATCGGTACAGATAACCGAGCTGTGGGGGTGACTGACCGCCTGCAATGCCACCATATTCGCCCCGGTTCCGTTGAACACCGGAAACCCATAGGCCCCGGAACCAAAGAGTTCATCGACGAGTTCATGGAAACTATCGGTGATGGCGTCCCCACCGTATGGTGGCGCATCATTATTTGCTGTAATAATGGCGTCCATGATTTCCGGGTGGGCGCCGGAAACATTATCGGAGGCGAAATGTGGATCCGTGCCGGGCAACTGGAAACGTCGTGAATTACGCATACTAGTATTGTCCCGTCCGATACGCTCAATTGCCAGTTATTCGGCGTGATCCAGTACAGCCATGGTGCAGCGCGAAATACATACCAACTTGTCATGTTGATTATGTAAGCGGATGTCCCAGACCTGCGAGCGACGTCCGCGTGAAACCGGGGTGGCCCGTGCAGTAATGACGTCGCCTGGAACCCCTGGACGAATATGGTTGGCATTAATTTCCTGGCCCACCACATACTGCTTTGACAAGTCAACGGTCAGTGAGGCACCGATCGAGCAAGTGGATTCGGCCAGTACTACTGAAACTCCACCGTGCAGAATACCGGCGGGTTGCAGTACGCGTTGGTCAACGGTCATGGTGGCTTCCACGAAATCTTCACCGATGTGGCTGAAATCGATACCTAGAACCTCTCCGACGGTACCGTCTTTGAGCTGTGCGATGTCTTCTAGGGTTGGCGTACCAAACCAAATACTCATGTCAGTTTTCCTTTAGGGGTATACGGGGTGCGGTGATGCAAACAGTGTTCAGTTTACCGGTTGACAGACGAAACCGTCATTTGTTGGTTGCCAGGGACAATACAAGATGTTTAACCTGTGTGACATGGAATTTTCACGACGTAACCTTCTTGCCCTAGGTGCCGCATCAGTTACGGCAGCCGGTGCGAGCCTCTTGCTTGCGCCCGGTGCCAGTGCAGAGCAGCTGGATACGCCCGAGCAACCATTGGCCCACGGCACCGCATACGATCAGCAGGCAAAGCAGCAGAACCCAGATAATAAACTGGGCTGCCCCCTTGGAAAGGGGATATAACTGATGCAACCGATTTGGAAAGACACAGAAAATTATACCGCTGGTCGTGACGGTACCACCGTTGATCGTATCGTCATCCATTACATTGTTGGCACCTTAGCCGCCGCGGATACTACCTTCGCTAATTCTTCATCTGGGGTTAGCGCACACTATGGTATTGGTGAAGGTGCTGTGCACCAATATGTCAGCGAACAAAATACCGCTTGGCATGCCGGCGATTTTCCGATGAATCAACGCAGCATTGGGATCGAGCATTCAGCAGACCCCAATCGTGCGCCGTCATCATCGACCTATAATACGTCGATCGAGTTGTGCACCAAGATTTGTAAGACCTATGGTTTGAACCCGCAAACTCAGATCATTCCGCACAGTTCTGTGGTGTCAACTGCTTGCCCCGGAACCGTGGATTTACAGCGGATCCGCGACGGTGTCAGCGCCAAACTGTAAGTCGGCCTAATAGCTGGTGGTTTCAGTTTCGGTGCTGGTCCACCGGGCAGCCAGCTGCTCGGTGGCCCGCGCCAGCAGCGCAACATCGGCGGCAACATTGATAAAATCTGCGCCGGCTTCGACGTAATCGGTAGCCTGTTCTGGGTTGAATGCGTTGACGCCAGTAATTTTGCCAGCCGCTTTGGCTTTGCTGATTACCGATTTTGCGGCACCTACCACATCGGGGTGGTTCTGCTGACCTAAAAAGCCCATGGACGCTGACAAATCTGATGGCCCAATAAAGATCCCGTCAATACCGTCAATGTCAAGAATATCGTCGATGTGTTCCAGTGCTTCAGCGGTCTCGATCTGGATGATCAAAGTGATGGTCTCCCGGGCCGTGGTCAGGTAGTTTGCATAGCGCCCCCAAGCACCCGAGCGGGCGAGGGCAGAACCAATACCGCGAACGCCCTGTGGCGGATACGCCACCGCAGCGGCTGCCTTGCGGGCGTCGTCGGGGGTAAATATCATCGGCACGATTAGTGACTGGGCGCCAAGATCTAAGAACTGTTTGATGACGTGGGTGTCGTTTTCTGGTACCCGAACCACCGGGATGGAATCGTATCCGGCGATGGCACGGAGTTGATTTTGTACTGATTCGAGACTCATCGGGGAGTGTTCGGCGTCGATGAGCAGGTAATCCATGCCGGCACCGGCAACAATTTCTGCGATGCCTGCGTCTCCGGAAGACAAGAACATACCGGCTGCTGCACGATTACGTGTGGTTTTGGCCTGTTCGGTAAATATTGTTTTTAATGATGGGCGGGGTGTAAGAGCCATGGTGGAATCCTTTCGGTTCGAGTTATTCGAAGTGAACGGAGATGGTGCCCAGAGGGCCGAAATCGGCAAATACCGTATCAGCCTGGTAGACCCACATATAACGAGTAAACGACCCGGCTAGGATGATTTCGCCGGCTTCTAAGTAGTCGTCGTGGCCGGCCAGTCGATTTGCTAACCAGTGCACCCCGTTGGCCGGGTGACCTAGAATGCCTGCTGACAGACCAGTTTCCATGATTTCTTGGTTGCGCCACAGTGCACCCCCAACCCATCGCAGATCAATATCCTCGGGTTTAACCGGGCTGCCACCCAGCACCATGGCACCTAGTGCTGCGTTATCCGAGATAGTATCGATGATGGTGCGGCCTTCCATCTCGATGTGTGCGTCGAGTACCTCCAGTGCCGGAGTGACATATTCGGTGGCTCGCAGAACATCAAAGATATTCACATTTGGTCCGCGTAAGTCCTCTTTGAGTACGAAAGCCAATTCGATTTCGATACGCGGATGAGTGTATTTTTGCCATTCGAACACGTGACCGGATTCGAATACCTGGTCATCAAATATGATCCCGTAATCCGGTTCGTCAATACCGGTAGCCGCCTGCATAGCCTTGGATGTCAGCCCAATTTTACGACCAGCTTTGCTGCGGCCGGTCTCGATTTGCCGGTCCGCCCAAATTTTTTGGATAGCGTATGAATCTTCGATCACCATGTTGGGGTAGCGCTTGGTTAGTAATGGCACCGGCGTGCGATCCAGATTGGCCTGGTGCAGCTCATCAGCGATCTTGACGTGCGTTTCGTGGTCTAACATCGGACTCCTTTGGTAGAAAAGCCTCACTTAATCGTATACGAAATTATGAGGTGGTGCGGGGGCTGGGTCGTGGTGGTGAGCGTGGCCTACCGGCCGGTGACTTTTCGCAAGCTGCCGTCAATCCGCTGGGTCCAACCGCGCGCGTCCAAATGCTCCAGCAATGGGATCAGTGTGCGACGTGTAGTATCCAAGGCCCGGCGCGCATCGGCGGCAGCAAATGGTTGCGGCAATTGGGCGATATACCGCATGGCCAGTGCCGGTGCTTTGGGCCCTAGAATAATATTATTGGGTAAACGCAGTAGACGCTGTTGCTCCGCGGCTGCGGCAAGTTCTTTATCACCCAGCCCTAAATCGGCGAGTTCATCGGCCGTGGGTGCGTTGAATGGTTCCTTAGCAAATCGAACTTCTAACTGGGCTACTGCTGTCTCGGCAGAGCCGAGGGAAGGTTTAAGACTTGGATCAAAGATTTTGCCACCGTGTTGCACCAGCTCTGCCTGGGACACCACTAGTGACAGCAATTCGCGGTCGGCAAGGGCCAGTACATGCACGGCAGCCTGTTCAGTGATACCGCCGGCGCTTGGATCAGCGGCATACTGTTGGGCCACGGCGTCTTTTAGCTGCGCTGCCCAGTCGGTCAGGCTTTGCCGATCAATAAACCATTGATCATGTAGCAGGATGCTGTCGGGCAGTGGGTTTACCACCGGGATTCCCATTGCCGATACGGTGGTAGTTTTCATGGCTCCTCGCCGTTGAACATCCACGGCCAAATGATTGGACTCAGTTACGGCTGCCAAGGTTTCAGCACGTCGCTTGGCAGCACCACGACGACGTAAGGCTGGTGGGTCTACATCAACCACAGTTGCTCCACCGGTAATTAAATGCTGGCCAGTGCCACGCAGCACAAAGCGATCGCCAATATGTAACGGCAGCGTACGATCCAACGTAAACCGGGCAAAATGCGGGCCGAAAGGACGACAGTGTGCATATACTGTCGCAGTACCAATATGCACCGAAAACTCTTGTGCCATGGCGGTGAAGTCCACATCATCGGTGCCTGCCACATCGACCATGCCGGTACTAAACCATGCTCCGGGGGTGACCAGAACATCGCCGCGAGACACTTCCTCGACCGGTAGGCCCCGCAGGTTAACTGCCGCCCGGGTCACCGGGGTCAGCTGTTCAGCGGCTTTGTCATGGCTTTGCAAATTGCGGATCGACACGCGCCGAGGTTGCAAACCAGCCAGCTCCAATTCGTCATTGAGCTGTAGCATCCCGGCCGATAAGGTTCCGGTGACTACTGTCCCGGCACCTTTGACGGCAAAGGCACGGTCGACCCAGTATCTGATCGGTTGAGAAGTATCGGCGGGTGCGACGTCGTCGAGGACACTATCTAAAACGCTGCGGAACTCATCGAGCCCGGTTCCGTCAACGGCCGATACCGCAACGATTGGCGCATCGGCTAGCCCGGTATCGGCTAGTTGTTCACGAATCTCGGCGCTAACTATGTCAATAGTATCCGGGGCCAAATCGATCCGGGAGATGACGATAACCCCGGTGTCGATACCCAGAGCTTTGATGGCATCGCGGTGTTCGGTGGTCTGTGCTTGCCAGCCGGCGTCTGCGGCAACGACCAGACAAACAATTGGTGCAGGACCAAGCCCGGCTAACATGTTGCCCACAAAACGTTCATGGCCTGGAACATCAACAAATGACACCGAACGTTTCGAGGGCAGAAACAATTGGGCAAAACCCAAATCAATGGTTAACCCGCGCTCGCGTTCTGCCGCCCAACGGTCAGTTGTTGCCCCGGTCAGAGCCCGGACCAGCGCGGATTTGCCATGGTCGACGTGTCCGGCGGTGGCAATGACGAACTGTTCGGTCACCCTGCAACCTCCGAGGCAATGGCTTGTAGACGTTTTAGGACCTGATCATCATTGGCTTCGGGCACGCACCGCAGATCCACTAAGCAGTGTCCCTCGGCGACGCGCGGCAAAATTGCCGGCTGACCGGTACGTAGCGGCAAAGCGAAATCCTCTGGTAATTCGATGGCCCAACCGGAAAGTGGCACACCGGCTCCACCGCCGCCACCGACACGTCCCTGATGAGAAATAACGTCGGCTCCTAGCGCATCGGCGATCCGACGGCTGCGTTCGTATAACTGAGCAGTATCGATGTGTAGGGCATCGTATACCGGTGTGGAGGGTCCGTTGAGTGTGGCTTCTAGTGCCGCCAGAGTAAATTTATCAGCACGAAACGCCCTGGCCAGTGGATGGCTGGCGAGTTTGGCTAAGACCGTTTTGGTGCCCAGCAGCAGCCCGGCCTGAGGACCACCGAGCAATTTGTCGCCACTGGCAAGCACGATGTCAGCACCATCACGCAGCGCTGCGGTAATAGTTGGTTCATCCGGCAGCAATGGGTCACTATCGAAAAGCCCAGAACCAACGTCAACGATTAACGGTAGGTTATGTTCAGCCGCCAAGCTAGCCAGTTGCTTGGTGGGAACCGTGGCGTTAAACCCGCCGATCCAATAATTTGACGGGTGCACTTTGAGGATCGCGCCGGTATTTTCGGTAATGGCCTTGCGATAGTCATCAAGATTCGTTCGATTCGTGGTACCGACTTCAGCCAGCTGGACTCCGGTGGAGACAATGAGGTCAGGTAGTCGGAATCCGGCCCCAATTTCCACCAGTTCGCCGCGACTGATCAGTACCTGAGGCGATCCAGTAGCGACACACAGCGCTGTGGTGGCAAGCGATAGGGCAGCAGCACCATTATTAACGACTAATGCGTCCTCGGCATTGCCAGCTTTGGCCAGCAGTGCAGCTTTGGCCCAGGCTCCGCGCTTGGAACGTTTCCCGTCGGTTAGATCAAGCTCAAGATCAACATAGCCGGCGGCGGCGATCAGGCTGTCACGGGCCGCTTGGGATAGTGGGGCGCGACCCAAATTGGTATGAATAATCACCCCGGTGGCATTGAGCACCGGCGATAATTCTGTGGTGACGGCAGATTGCACCTGGGTAATAACTTCAGCGGCCACATTATTAGGCGCTATTTGACCTGACCGGGCGTTGGCTTGCACCCGGTGGATGATTTGGACGATTTTATGCGGTGCCAGGTGAGCTTTGGCACGGACTACTTCCTCGATGGCTAACAGTCGGTCGGTCGAAGGTATCGACCGGCGCGGATCTGAACTCACCGATAGTCCTTTCGTCGGGAAGTTGGCGGAGGCGGACGGGAATCGAACCCGCCAGACCAAGCTACTTGGTCTCGTCGGTTTTGAAGACCGCGGGGACCACCAGGAACCCTGACGCCTCCAAAAGTCAAACTATCATGTTTGCCAGCGGCCAGCACGAACATATTTCCAGTGATTATATACAAGCTACATTGAGCTCTATCGCAGCTGGTGTCGCCTTCCTATACTGGGGGCATGTCTGAGATGTTGAAACAAGATGCCGTGCCACGTTTAACTACCACTGCCACCGGCGGTGGATGTGCCTGTAAGATTCCACCGGGTGAACTCGAAGATGCCGTGTCTAAACTTGCTGGTCAGGACTATGACCATGTTCTGGTGGGTGTCGACGACGGCGACGACGCCGCTGCTGTACAACTTGATGGGCAGACTGCCATTTTGTCTACGGCAGATTTTTTTACTCCGGTGGTCGACTCCGCCTATGACTGGGGTCGGATCGCTGCGGCAAATGCCCTCAGTGATATTTATGCAATGGGCGGTAGCCCTATTGTCGCGATTAACCTGATGGGCTGGCCGCGGGGCGTGTTACCGGCTGAGATGATGTCTGAGGTATTAGCCGGGGGGCTAGCAGTTGGGCGTGAGGCCGGATGCCCGGTCATTGGCGGTCATACCGTGGATGATCCGGAGCCTAAATACGGTATGGCGGTGACTGGAACTGCCGATATTGATACCTTATTACGCAATGATGCCGCCCAGGCTGGCCTACCGTTGACTTTGACCAAA
>Ga0079225_10002884_pt1 | contig 10001 bp, 7 predicted proteins | sample Poulit2012_FD_76344 | JGI IMG/M metagenome (GOLD analysis project Ga0079225, IMG submission 76344) | Agricultural soil microbial communities from Georgia to study Nitrogen management - Poultry litter 2012 | ecosystem: Environmental > Terrestrial > Soil > Agricultural land | place: USA: Georgia...
ACGAAGATAGTTATTATTGCGCTGGAGATAAGCGCCCAATAATTCATACCTAGCTCCGGAAATATTACAGCGCGATATATTTCAAGGATCCCAACCATGGGATTCAGGATATAAATATCTTGCACAGCTTCGGGTATTTTATTTACGCTGTAAAGGACGGGCGTTAGGTAGAAAAACATTCGAAGTAGGATGCGAATCAATCGCTCGAGATCTTTGAATAGAACCGTAAGCGGAGCCAGAAGCAAACCTATACCAGATAGTAAGGTAAATTGCGCGACCATCGCCAACGGCACGGCGAAAATCCAGACGGTTGGAGGGCGCTTGTACGCAAACATAAACACAGCTAAAACAAGCAGTGATAATAAGAATTCAACGTACTTTGCACCGACAATACGGAGAACCCATATTTCGCGTGGAATATTTACCGTGCGTACGAGTTTTGCTTCATTACGAAGAGCCCGTGTGGAGTCTCCTATCGTCGCGTTGGCCCATGTCCACGCAAGCATTCCGGAAAGCAAATACAGGATATAGGGCTCTGCGCCTACATCTCGGCCATTAAAGATCAGCCCGAACACGAACCAAAAGATCAGTGAGAGCATTAGGGGCTCGACTACGGTCCACAAATAACCCATGACCGTGCCTGAGTACCTGACCTTCAGATCCCGAGAAATTAAGAGTTTTAGCACTCCCCTATAGCGGCTGATCCGCCACAGCCGTGGAACCTTTCGCCGCTGCGGAGTAGGCCCGCTCATATTTTGAGCCGTTCCGAAGTCAGAATTGCCGTCACGCGTCCAATCATAATGACCGCAGCCAAGGGAACTAAGACCACGGCACCAGTGCGCGCCGCACTGCCATCAAGTGCGAAGAGAACGTCGACGGTCCCAAGCGCGAGAATGATGAGCGAGAATTCGACAGCAACGAAGGCGCGAAAGAACGGCGCAAACCGGAGAGCTGCACGAACGCGCCGTAAACCTTGGGGCTTTGGTGCTGACTTAACGCCGTCATCTGCCAAAGGCGGCAAGCCATATGAGGCGCGCGATGTATGGACCAGGTCGCCGAAGGACTTATTGAGCAGAACAATAACTGACGTCACCAGACCGAGTGTCGTGTAGAGGCCAATATCCTTGATACCGCCATCCGCGTAGATGCCAAATCCTATTGGTAAGAAACTCTCGGTTAAGTAGTGCCCAATTCGGTCGATATAAATTCCGCTCGCAGACGAAGTTCCTCGCCACCGAGCCACTTCGCCATCTGAGCAATCCACCAAAACTTGAAGCTGCATGAGTAGCGCACATACGAGAAGCGCCCACCACTTACCTGTCACCAAAATCGCCGCGCCGGCAAGCCCAATCAGCGCCATCAGCCAGGTAACCCCGTTGGCGCTGATGCCAGTTGGCACCAGAATGCGAGTGACATAAATAGAAAGATGACGCAGATACAACCGGCCAGACCAATGCTCTGCGTTCCGCCGTGCCAATACTTCGCCAGGCTGCGCCTTGGCCCTGAGTTCAGAAAGCTTTGGAAACTCGACCATTAGATCCCTCCCTCAATTGCGATGACGGTTCTGCCTCTGGAAAGCTGAAACGCCGTGCGAGCCGCGTTAACGAACATGGCACATGCGATTAAACCACTCCATCCAGCAAGCCACCACGCTGCTGATATGGCCGGCCCAGCCATCCCTAAAATGAGAGCCGAAATCCATAGAAGCGAACGGACGTACCAGTTGCCAAGCCAGATTGGCTTAACGACTTCCGCTTGGTCGGAATTCCGATACATGCCTTCATAGCGAGCCCAAGACACTGCAACCATCGCCATAAGAGCGATCCACTCCGAATTCTCCCAGGCGAGAGCCGGGATATGAAAGAACAGAAGAATTAACCCTTCGACCGCCATGGTAGCCGGAGCGTTGAACCACCACATTGGGCTACGAGGTTTCGCAGGAGGCCGGCTGCTTTCGAAAAGTTGCCAAATGCGCGCAGTGGCTTCGACAGTAAGGTCTTGGTCGAACTGTTTCGAGCGCCGGTACCAACCGATTGCCACCAGAACGCACGACATAAGCACATAGCCGGTGTAGCCCCAAAGCGCTCCTTTCGGGCCAAATGTCACTACGCCGAGCATCAAAATCAGCCATCGTTCTGATACCGGTGCATGGAGCACGCGCGAGAACCACTGGTGCCAACTCAAAGATCGCAGCCCGGGTCTATTGAATACCCTTTTCGCATGGCCGTCGTCATCACGTCGGTCGATAAGAACTGTGCCGACAAACGCAAAATGAGCAAGATGCCTAATAGTGATAGCGAGTATTGCTAGCGACGCGACAAGCCAAACCGGCTCACCGGAACGAGCTGCGCCGATCGCAAGGCCGATGATCAAAAGATGCTCTTTTATACGATCAGTGAAGCCGTCAAACCAAGCCCCGAACGTAGAACTTCTTTCGGTTAGCCGCGCCACTTCCCCGTCAACGCAGTCGAGAAGTAGCGAAAGGTACATCACGATAATTCCCGCTAAATTTGCCCAAAACTGTGCAGTTGCAAAGAAGCCCGCTGCGCATATTCCCAGGATCAATGACGCCGCTGTCACGAAGTTAGGCGAGATATCCGTTCTAGCAACCAAACTACTAGCTTGCCGCGATATGGGCCTGACGGCCACGGTCGAGAACAGGCCGTCATTGCTGCGCGCGGCGCGTCTTAGCTCAAACTTCCTCTTCGATATGCGCTTGCCTGGCTGAATCGGAAATACGTCCGAACATTTATAATCAAGCTTCGCTCGAAGGATGAGGTCAATTAGGTCGTAGAAGGAAAAACCTCTGACACTTGCACGCTCGCTCATCGCCGCCGCTTCGATGAGCTGGGGCAGAGCTGTTCGATTGATAATCACCGCTCCGACAAGTTGCGCTTGCTCCGCCTCCGAGTCAGAAATCCTCAGAGCGCCCTTGGACGAAGCCGCAAGGTCATAGCCGTGGTGTGCGAGGTCCAGTGGAATCACTGCCTCCGCGCCAGAGCTGCCGATCAGATTCAATTGGTTGGCAGAAAAAGTAGAACAGCGATCAATGAATATAATCTTCTTCGGTTCACCGTCGAGCAGTGAACGCATTACTGCTCCCGCACTCAAGTTAAGTGGCAATTCAACCGTGGTCACAGCCCCCGGCATCGAGGGGTCCGATAGTTCGTCTTCGAAGTCAGTACTCAAAGCTACTCTTTATCGGAACGCGGCGCACGGCAGCGCGACACTGTTGTCGGTGCGCAGTCTCTCCGAGCCGTACCTCTTCTATACGGGTTTTCGCCGGTTCAGGAAGTCGAGCAACAATCTTTTTTAGCTTCTCAAACATGCACACCTTCGCAGCTGGTAGCGAATCCTAGGTCTCTATGGAGAGGATACCTGCGTGAAGGCCTGGGCTTTACGTGATGTCATATTTGGGCGCAATCGTCGAAGCGCAGTAAAGTCGATATTGTTGCTGTGTCTCAACCGAAACCTGATTAAGGGGATTTATCTTGGCGGACCAAGTCGCAATTCTTGCTGCAGGCATGGGCACCCGATTGGGCCAGCCCTTTCCCAAGTCGCTCACTCCCCTCAGCGACGGCCGCACGATCATGCAGCAACAGTTCGAAAACCTTGAGGAACGGTTGCCCGATGCGCGTATTCACGTTGTAGTCGGCTTCAAATTCGACATGATCATGGAAGCGCATCCCGATGCGCTCTTCGTGTACAACGAGTACTTCGACAGCACCAATACCTCAAAAAGTCTCCTTCGCGCCCTTCGGCAAAGCGCGCCGGGCGGAATGTTGTGGCTCAACGGTGACGTGGTGTTCGCTCCTGAAATTCTTGACCGACTCAAACCTCTTATGGAGCAAGAGCAGTCGTTTGTGGCCGTGAACACCTCGCATGTCGGCGATGAAGAAGTCAAATACATCGTTGATGCTGAGGGGTACATTCAAGGTCTGTCTAAGACGGTTGAAAATGCGCTGGGCGAGGCTGTCGGGATCAACTACATCGCTGCAGCCGAGAAAGAAACGTTGATCAAGCGCCTCGAAGAGGCTGAGGCCCAGGACTATTTTGAGCGCGGCGTCGAACTCGCAATTGAAAAAGACGGGCTTCAAGTCCGTCCGATCGATATTTCTGACCTCTACGCGATCGAAGTAGATTTCGCCGAAGATCTAAAGGCAGCCAACGCTCAGCTGGAAGATCAGACCCGGCAATAGTTTCTAATAACGCTTGCCGCTAACACTCGGCGTGGAGAAGCTCATCCCATGAGTTGGCCCAATCCTTCTCATCGAAATTTCCGTCCGACCGCTTGGCAGCATCTTGTAATTTTTGAAGGCGTTTCCGCTTCTTGAATAGTTGGACAAGCGCTTGGCTGAGAGCAGCAACATCGTTTAGAGGTATGAGGAGTCCGTTCACGCCGTCGTTAATCAGTTCCCGCGGACCAAACGGCGTCTCATAGGAAATTACGGGCGTTCCCGCAGCCAGACTTTCCAATATCACTAAGCCGAACCCCTCATGCAGGCTCGTCATTACAGACGCTTCTGCGTTTGCGAAAGCAACTTGTGAATCTGCTATATAGCCCTCGAGCGATATGTAGTCCTCCGCCTTCAGTTTCACGATCAGTTTTTGCAAAGCGTCACGTTGATCTCCGCTTCCGAAGACTCTAAGCCGCAGATTCGAAACGTGTTTGCGCGCATCAACCACCGCTTTGATGATGTGGTCAATCTGCTTGTCTCGATCCAAGCGCCCAACCGAAACGAGCAGACCTTCTTCCCGCTTGCCACTTGCAGGCGCAGCTTCCGGCGGTGAGGGATGGGGAATGACGGCAACCTGGTTCCCTCCAATTCGTGCCGTCTTAGCAAAGTCATCTGCTTGCGCATTAGTAAGAAACACAAACCGGTCGATATTGGCTTTAACGTTGAGATATTGGCGAAGCCACGCCTTCGGTTTGAGGTTTGCCTCAGCGTCGGGCATTAAGTGCGAAGCATGAAACGTGGCAACTCGCTGGGCATTATTCGTACGGTTTCGAAGGGAAAATACCGTAGACGGCTCATCGCAAAGGACCATGGCATCGTCGAGTTGGTTAAGTAGGCCCTCAAACCAAACTGCATGAGCGCTTGCAATGTCATCAAATTGCTCCGCGCCCGTGGCGGAGAACTGGACGACCCGGTACGCCGCACCGTTTTGCCGCAGCCAACTCGCCAGGTACTCCCCTCCTTCAGCGTTATAAAAAATCTGATACCTGTCCCGATGCTCGCTATCTAGAAATACCCTTCGCCGGGCAGCGCCATTGCTGTCGTAATAGGTGCGCTGGAGTGGAAACCATGGCGCCTGATCCGAATGATCGATTGCGAAGTGAATGTTTTGGTTCTCATCGCGCTGAATGAGGCCGATAAATTTGCCGGCTACAAAATAGCGCTCAGATTGGCCCCGGCGGTTTGGTTCGACTGTCTTATCCGTCCCGGGAATATCGGTGGCAACCTGCACCACTCGCGAGGGCGCTACCTCACCTTTACGTCCGTTTCGACAGATCTCAGCGTGAAATGATCGCAAGCTTGCTCGCTCCGGAATCATCGACCGCCGTTGCATCTCGGTGAACAGATCGACCATGTCCATTTGGAAACTCGGGACCGCAAATATCAGGTCATCTTCCGGGCGAACGATGCGTGAACGCTGAAGAACTGTGCGTGTTAGTCCTCCACGTTGCATTCCCAAGCTATTCATAACCTGCACGGTTATCCGCTTGGCGGCGCGCGTCTCCCGGGTATCCGAATTCGAAGATCCAACACTATCTTTCATGGCCATGCTGTACCTCAATCGTTGGAAGGGAATTATGAAGGTGACGCACGCGACGTGCCCTCACCGTAGTGCGAAAAACCCCCTCATGCCCGCCTAAAACGCGAGATGCCCAGCGGCGTGAACACTCGACCCGTTTCCATGTAAGCCTTAGTGCCCTCCCATGAACTCATTCTGTATGGTTCGCTAGACCTATGACTTATCAAGACCCAGAAGTTATTCGTCGCCTGCTCACGGAAGCCAAGCGGTGGGCAATAGTCGGGCTCTCATCGAACCGAGAACGAGCCGCATACACGATCTCGGCATTTTTGCAACGGGTGTTGGATAAGGAAATTGTGCCTGTTCACCCCAAAGTTGAAACCGTGCACGGTGAGACGGGATACGCAACACTCGCTGAGGTGCCCGGGAGCATCGACGTTGTAGACATCTTCCTCCGCCCCGATTTGGCCGACCCGGTCGTTGATGAAGCGATTCGACACGGCGCAAAGGCCATCTGGTTGCCTCTCGACGTGGTTTGCGAACCGGCCGCGGAACGCGCCACCGCAGCGGGGCTCACGGTCGTGATGAACGCATGCCCGGCGATTGAAGCGCCAAAACTAGGATTAGCCTGATAATCGAATCGTCACGAGACGAACGATAAAAACTCCTCTAATACCGCCGCGTTATAGGCGGCCGTGTCAAAGTCTTTAACCGGAATCTTTCCGGCAATAGCTTCTTGCATACCGTGGGCTAGCGCCGGCACACTGCGGTCAACAATTAGGCCTTCCCCCTCATCGAGAGCGCCGTGCACGGAACTGAACGCCGTCGTCAAAATTGGTAGCCCAAAGAATTTGGCTTCCAGGATGACCATCGGCTGCCCCTCGTGATCACTGGACAACACAAAGCAGTCGGCTTCGTTCATTACAACGAACGGTATTGCCACTTGTCCGGGTAGGCGTACAACCTGTTCTAGCCCCAATCCTCGAATCAGGGCCGCCAGCTCTGTTTGGAGGGGCCCACTTCCCATAATTACGAGGCGGGCGTTGGAGTGTCTCTTCCAAACCGTATGAAACGCGCGTATAAGGCGCTCATGGTTCTTCTCGGGCGAGAGCCGACCCGCGGTCACGAAAGTGTAGGTATGTGGCTCAGTGTCGATAAGCTCATCAATGGTTATCGCCTTCGTGACCTGCTCTTGAATTACCTGCCACGAGAATTGCTGCGCAGCTCGTTCGAGTAGGTCTGCCAGACTGACCTGGCCGGTGATAGCGATGAGACCATCAGCAGAATTTTCGCTGGCCGCGCGTGCTTCGTGCAGCCGTGTCAGGTCGAGCGAGTTCCGGACGGAGACAAATTTAGCTCCGCCACTGAACTGCGCCAGATTCTCTTCATTCACTTCTTTCAGCGCCGGTGATACGGACACAAGGTAGTCGTAGTGTCGGTAAGCCTGGAATACCGACCGCAAGCCTTCTGCCCCCGGGCGCCGGCCAGCAAGGTGAGCCTCCCACTCTGCTTTTAGGTCATTGTGCTGCCAAATTAGTCGACTTTTGACATCTGCTTCTGTCAGTAAGTGTGCCCAATAGGCGCCGTACCCGCTGAAATCTATGGCGTGATCAAATTGGGCGCTCCCAAATGACCGCTGCCAATCGGTTTCCACCACATTTTGGTCTCTGCGGTTCCAGGCCTCGGCTTCTTTGCTTACCATCTTCTTCTTGAGGTTTTGAAGATCGTTCCAGTTGCCGCCCGAAGAGCCCAGGTATCCGCCCACATACATCATTACCCGCACGTGATCCGGAAGCCTGTTCAGTAAGTCTTTGCGCGCCGCATCGTTAAATGTCGCGACCAGCAGTGTGATGTCGTAGCGGTTTGGATCTAGGTTTGCCAATAAGTTAAGGCACGACATTGTCATTCCGTTGGGGCGGAAACCTCCCGCCGAAATCAACAACCGCACCTTGTCCGTGCCACCAATATTCTTGGCTTGTCCGGGTGTGACTTTGTTCAGGAATACGTGATCAACGACCCTTCGCGCAGCGTTAAAGTCTTCTAACGCCGTAAACCGGTCCGCCGCTGCCCGGTATTTCGTGTCGAGCCAGGGCGTTTGATCATATTGGCGAAAGTCATGATCGATCGCTGCTGCTAGCGATTCGACAGTGACGGTCTTCTCACCCGGAAGTTCCTCGAAATCTATGTAGATTCCGATATTCCGCACGTACGCTTCGAGGTCCGGAACATAAAAGTAAATGGGCTTACGTGACGCCATGTAATCAAAGAAGATGCTGGAATAGTCCGCAATCAGGCCATCGACCAACCCCAAAATGGTATTCGAGGGTATGTCATTTGGCACGAGAACCCCGGCAAGTTCGGGGTCATCCTTGATTTGAGCAAATACCGACTGGTGTACTTTCACCAGTATTTGCACGTTCGAGGCAAGTTTAGTTTGCAGTTCCGTAATGAAAGTTTTGAGGGCATCAGCCTCAGCCGCAGCCTGGTGGAAGAACATACCCTTCCAGGTTGGAGCATAAAGGACCGTCTTTTTGCTGGACTCTATTTCAACGCCTGACGAGCGAAGCTGCGCTATTACTCGCTCGCGCTCAGCGCCGCCTATGTCTTGGAGATCCACTCGAGGACTGCCGTATTCCAAGATCTGACCGTTATAAATGCCGTTCAACTTGTATGCCCCCCGGTACATCACCTCGGTGGTGTATTCGTTCGGCGAGAGCAGATAATCGGCTTGGAGGAAGCTGCGGATCGTATTACGAACCTCGGCCGCGCCGGACGGGCGGTCATAGCCCATCTTCTTGAGCGGAGTGCCATGCCAGGTGTTTAGAAACGTCTGTTCTGGCCGCTTGGCGAACGGGGCGGGGAACGTCTGGTTATTGATTAAGTACTGAGCGCGCGCAAGAGCGCGATAGTACGCCCGTGTTCCTCGAACAACGAAGATTACCTTCCGAGTTGCTTTGAACTCTGCGACAACGTGTGCATGGTCCTTCAAACTGTTTAAGACCCAGATATGCCGAAAATTATGGAATTCGGCCCGGCTCAGAAGGTGGCGGAAAATCGCTTCCGGGTGACACAGCGCTCCGTTACCCGTATATGCCTCATACAGGACGCTGTCCGGCCATATTGGCCGCTGTCGCGCTGTCGCGTAGGCGTTTTGCTCGGCCTGACGGGCAAGATATTTCTTAACCTTCGCTAAAAACTGCGGTGCAGCGCGTAGTGCGCGGGTGATGAGCATCGGGGCCTCTCAAACTTCCGTCTAGGCGTTCGTCTCTCCCCCAGCATCCCCTCTCAGGGCAGGTGGCGTCTTTTGATTTTACGGTAAGTGTCGGCTCATGTCGTTCATTTAAGTGAAAGTGCGCAAAACTGTCTACCAACCGGGAGAATACATCTGCACGGGAGATATTCCCGCCAACGTGTTTGTTCCGGGTCTACAGTGCAGATATGCCTCAGCCTCCCCGCACTTCGTACGGACGCATCTTTCGCAGCAATGGCCGGCCTTCGGTCATTGGCCACCGCGGGCTCGGTTCCGGAATCCGGGACGGCCACACCGAAAACACTCTTCCCAGCATCCGCGCCGCCACCGAAGCCGGCGCCGACTGGGTAGAAATCGACATCCGGCGCACCACCGATGACCGGCTCGTGCTTCACCACGACAGCATGATCGAGGGCCAAGTCATCGCCGAACTTGACGCAGACTCTCCCAATCTGCAGCGGCTCGCAACGTTCGAGGAGTTTCTCGCGGGCGTTCCCGCTCATCTGGGGCTCGATATTGAGATCAAACCAGACCTGGCGGACGCCGATAAACCAGAATCAACCGTGGACCTCATGGTCGACGTCCTAAACGCCCACTCCCCTTCCAACCCCATTGTTTTCACGTCTTTCGATACCGGATCACTCCAAAGAGTCCGCTCGCATCTGCCGCAGGCAGCGATCGGGTTCCTCACCTGGGCGCGCTATCCGCTCGAATTCGCAGTCATCACGGCGGCCCAACTAGAAGCCGAAGCCGTTTGCGTCCACGTCTCCAGCCTCGGCACGCCCCATTCATCCTCGATAAAACGACAAGAAATTGGGCGCGCGCTCGGCACGTGCAAACAACTCAACATCGACCTCATGGTTTGGGGAGCCAAACCCGACGACGTCCCCCGCCTCCTCGAGCAAGGCGTAGACGCCTTGACCGTCGACCACGTCCAAGAGACCCGGCGCCTTATCGACACGCACCCCGCCGCAAGGTGAGGGAAAAGCGCAAC
>Ga0079225_10002885_pt1 | contig 10001 bp, 8 predicted proteins | sample Poulit2012_FD_76344 | JGI IMG/M metagenome (GOLD analysis project Ga0079225, IMG submission 76344) | Agricultural soil microbial communities from Georgia to study Nitrogen management - Poultry litter 2012 | ecosystem: Environmental > Terrestrial > Soil > Agricultural land | place: USA: Georgia...
CCGTAGCGTGCGAGCAGTGAAGAGGAGGTGTCATGACGACGGCGAGAATTGACATGGCACGCAGCGCACTGGTCGCGGCCGAGGCGGCGGTGGGGCTGCGGGCCCCAGCAGTTGCGGTGCCCAGTGGGGTCGGTGCCGGTGATGGGCCGCAATCGGCCCGGCGGATCGGAGCTGAGGCGGAGCCCGGACAACAGCATCCCGACCCCCAACGGGTAGTGGCGGTGCCGGCGGCACTGTCCTCCCTCTTTCCTGCCGGGGGGATCCGCCGCGGCACGGCGGTGCAGGTGCGCGGGTCCACCTCGGTGCTGTTGGCCTTGGCCCAACGCGCCGGTGGTGAGCACGCCTGGTGTGCCCTGGTCGGGATGCCGCAGGTGGGGCTGGCGGCAGCCGCGGCCGCGCACCTGTGCCTGGACCGGGTGGTGGTGGTGCCCCATCCCGGACCGGATCCCGCTGCGGTGCTCGGGGCCCTCGTGGACGGTTTCGATGTGGTGGTCCTGGGGGCCTGCCCCGCACTGCGGGAGCGGGATCGGCGGACGCTGAACTCACGGCTGCGGCACCGGGGGGCGGTGCTGCTCACCCCGGCGCCCTGGCCCGGTACAGATCTGGTGCTCGACGTCGGACCCTCCAAGTGGGCCGGGGTGGGTGCCGGCCACGGGGTGCTGCGCGAGCGGCGGGTGGCGGTCACGGCCACCGGCGGCCACGCGCCCCCGCGGCGGGTGCAGGTGCGCCTCGGCGCGGAAGGCGTGCGCCCGGTGCCGCAGCAGCTGGGCGGGGTGGGGGCCGGTAGGGCCGATCTGCAGCAGGCGCCACCGGCTGCAGCGCCTACCGAGCAGCTGCCGTTGTGGGCGGAGGCAGGCTGATGGGCGCCCCAGCCCCGAGCCCCGCTGCGGAAACCGAGGCCCGCGGCACCCGCTGGGCCGTGCTGTGGGTGCCGGACTGGCCGGTGGCAGCAGCGATCGCCGATGGAGTCGTTACTGCTGATGAGCCTGCTGCGCTGCACGACGGTCGCGGATTGACTGCGGTCTCTGCCCAGGCCAGAGCACTGGGGGTGCGCCGCGGGATGCGCCGGCGTACCGCTCAGCAGATCTGCCCGGAACTGGTGCTGGCCGACCGGGATGAGGGCAGAGATGTCCGCGCCTTCGAACCGGTGGTGCAGGCCCTGGAGGATGTGGTCAGCCACGTGCAGGTGCTGCGCCCGGGGGTCATCGTGATCCCGGCCGGCGGGCCCGCCCGGTTCTTCGGGGCGGAGGAGACTCTGGCCGCAGAACTCATCGGTGCTGTGGCGCAGGTGGCCGGTGTCGAGGCACAGGTGGGTCTGGCCGATGGGTTGCTCGCGGCGCTGCTGGCCGCCCGGTCCTCGGCGCTGGTGCCGGTGGGCGGCGGCGCCGATTACCTCGCCGGGCGAGATGTGCGCGACCTGCTGTACCTGGCCACCACTCGCTCGGCCAGTGCTCAGGTGGTGGACCTGGTCGATCTGCTGCGCCGGCTGGGCGTGAGCACGCTGGGAGACCTGGCCGCAATGCGCCCCGGACAGGTGAGTTCACGCTTCGGCGCGTTGGGTGCACACGTGCACCGTCTCGCCCGCGGGCTTGATGTGCACACTCCCGCCGTGCACCGTCCGGAACCGGACATCATGGTCCGTGCCGAACTGGACCCCCCGGCGCAGCGGCTGGACACTGCCGCCTTCGCCGCTCGCCGCCTGGCCGAGGAGTTGAACAACCGGATGCTGCGCCGCGGGGTGGTGTGCACTCGGCTACGGGTGCTGGCCCGAACCGAGAACGGGGTGCCACTCGACCGGACCTGGCGGATCGAGGGGGCGTTGACGGCCAGGGAGCTCACCGACCGGGTCCGCTGGCAGCTCGAGGGTTGGCTCACCGGACGCAGTGGGCAACCACCCAGTGCCGCCCTGACCCATCTGGAGCTGACCGCAGAAGAACTGACGCCGGCCGGTGCGGTCCAGGACGGGTTGTGGGGCCAGGCCGGTCGCGGGCAACGGCAGGCTGGACGGGCCGCGCTGCGGGTCCAGCATCTGCTGGGTGCCGAGCAGGTGCTCACCCCGGTTCTGGAAGGGGGCCGGACCCCGCGGGACCGGGTGCGTCTGGTGGCGTGGGGCGATGAGACCCGGCCCCAGCGTGACCCCGGGGCGCCCTGGCCCGGACAGATCCCCCAGCCGCTGCCGGCCACGGTGCCCACCGAACCAGTTCCAGCCCGGCTGCAGGACGCTCAGGGCCGGGTGCTGAGCGTGGGCGAACGGGGGGAGTTGGACGGCCTGCCGGCCTGGGTGCAGGTCGCCCGTAGCGACCAGATCCCGGCCGGGATGGTCGGCGATGGGCAGGTGACCGGGTGGGCGGGGCCCTGGCCGGTACATGAGCGGTGGTGGTCCGGGGGAGTGCCCAAGGCCTACCTGCAGGTGGTGTGCGCCGATGAGATGGCGCTGCTGCTCTGCGTCTCAGCAGGATCGTGGTGGGTGGAAGGGTTCTACGACTGAGCGGTGCCGGCAGCGCTTCAAGCTCGCCAGCGTCGCCGCTGAACGCTGAGACGGCAGCCGCCAGATTCTGGCCACCCAGAGGCGGTGCTGCTCAGGGCAGATCTGCTGCCGGCAGATCACCCTGTGCCCGTGCCTGCGCGCAGGCGAAGGTGGGAACACCTACGACGGAAGGACCTGCGATGCACATCACGATCGGACGGGTAGAGCACGCCCCCGGGCAGGAGCGTCTGCCGGACGTGTTGGCCCATGGCCTGATGTACCACCGCATCATTGCGATCAACCAGCAGGTTGATGACGATCTGGCCGCCCGGGTGACCGGACAGATGCTCCTGCTCAGCGCCGAGGACCCCAAGGCCGAGATCACCCTGCTGATCAACTCCCCGGGCGGGTCGGTCTCGGCGGGGTTGGCGATCTACGACACGATGCGCGCCATTCCCAACGACGTAGCCACCGTGGCGATGGGCCTGACCGCCAGCATGGGGCAGTTCCTGCTCTGCGCCGGCGCCACCGGCAGGCGATTCGCGTTGTCACACGCCCGGATCCTGATGCATCAGGGCTCGGCCGGTCTGGGTGGCTCCGCCGTCGATGTGGCGATTCAGGCTGAGAACCTCGAGCACACCAAGACTGTGGTCCTGGGGCTGATCGCCGAGCACACCGGCCAGCCGCTGGACCGGATCGAGGCCGACTCGGATCGGGATCGGTGGTTCACCGCGCAGGAAGCTAAGGAGTACGGCTTCGTCGATCAGGTGCTGACCGAGATCGATGAGGTGCTGCCATTGGCCGGGCACCGGTCGGCTGGTGTGGAAGGAGGCCGGTGATGAGTCAGTACCCCATTCCCAGCGTCATCGAACGAACCCCCACCGGGGAGCGGGCGGCCGATGTCTACTCCCGTCTGCTCTCGGACCGGATCGTCTTCCTCGGCAGCCAGATCGACGACGGCGTCGCCAACACCATAATCGCCCAACTGCTGCACCTGGAGTCGGTTGACCCGGACCGGGAGATCAACCTCTACATCAATTCTCCGGGTGGGTCGGTCACCTCGATGCTCGCGATCTACGACACGATGCAGTTCCTGCGAGCACCGGTGTGGACGGCGTGTGTGGGCCAGGCCGCCTCGGTGGCGGCCGTGTTGCTGGCCGCCGGTGAATCTGGCCGCCGCGGCGGGTTACCCCATGCGCGGGCCGTGCTGCACCCGCCGTCTGCCGAAGGTCAGGGCACGTTGCCCGACCTGCAGATCCAGGCCAAGGAGATCGCCCGGATGCGTCAGGAGGTCGATGAGATCCTCAGCGCGCACACCGGCCAGGACGTGCAGCGTCTGCAACAGGACATCGCCCGTGACCGGGTGTTCACCGCTGCAGAGGCCGTGGACTACGGACTGATCGATGAAGTGCTGGCTAGTCGCCGGCCCCGGGCAGACCGGGCTCCGATGGCCCTAGGCCGCGCGTAACACCGGAGCGGTGGCCGGCAGCGGAACAGGTGTGGTCTGGGCCGGTGCGGTTGGGGTGGCAGGGGCCTGCTCCGGAGTGGACGCTGGGCCTTGGGAGGGTGTGCTCTGCGGTCCGGAAGAGATCGGGAGTTCGTGGCCCGCAGTGGAACGCAGGGCGCGGCTGACCCGGTCCGCCACCTCGCTCAGGTCCAGACCGAGCGCGGCCGCGACAGCCGCGACGATCTCCGAGGACGGTTCTTTGCGGCCCCGCTCCACCTCGGATAGGTACTGGGTGGACACTCCGGCATCGGTGGCAACGTCGGCCAGGGTATGTCCGCGGCGCAACCGTTCGGCCCGGAACTGGTGACCAACGGCCTCACGCCACAACATCGGCCTGGTGGCCTCGCCCGCTGCCTCATCGCGCGGGGGCGGGCCGGGGAGAACAGTGACCTGGGTCATCGTTTCAGGGTAGAGAGACTGTGCCCGATCCGGGGCGATGTTCATCGGCAGCGAAACTCTTTTGGTCCGCAGACTTGTCGATGTCAACGCCCATCATTACGATAGAACGCATGTTCGATCGCCGTGTTCGTGGGTGGGCCAGTTTTGCCGGCCATCAGCTCTGCGGGTCGATGGGCCCGCGGTGGAGCAGGTGATGGCTGACAAGCTGGAGCTGATGGCGTGAGCGCTTACGCCGAACTGCACGCGCACTCGGCGTTCAGTTTCCTGGACGGCGCCAGCCAGCCGGAGGAACTGGCCATCGAGGCCGCCGGACTGGGATTGTCGGCGATGGCGTTGACCGACCACAACGGCCTGTACGGGGTGGTCCGGTTCGCCGAGGCGGCTCGGGCGCTGAGCCTGCCCACTCTCTACGGCGCAGAGCTATCGGTGGCCGATACCCACCTGCTCGTGCTCGCGCGCGGACCGGAGGGGTACTGGCGTCTGTCACGGGCGATCGCCCGCGCCCACCTCGCCGGCGGGACAAAAGGGGCACCGGACTACTCCCTGCCCGAACTGGCCGACCTGGCCGGGGGAAACTGGCTGGTTCTGACCGGCTGCCGGAAAGCAGCGGTGCGCCGCGCTCTGGAACCCTCGCCCGGGCACTTCGACCTGCCAGCAGCGGGCCGGGCGCTGGATGAACTCACCGAGGCCTTCGGCACCGAGAACGTCGCCGTAGAGATCACCGACAACGGTGCTCCGCTGGACTCTGTGCGCTGTGATGCCCTCGCCGATCTGGCCGCCACCACCGGCCTACCCCTGGTCGCCACCGGCGCGGTGCACTGTGCCCGCCCGGCAGATCAACCGCTCAGTGATGTGCTCGCCGCAGTACAGGCCCGTTCCACCCTGGAGGAGATGGATGCCTGGCGCCCTGCCGCACCAGCCCACCTGCGCTCACCGGCGGAGATGGCCGCCCGTCATCACCGCCACCCCGAGGCAGTGCGAACCAGCGCCGCACTAGCTGCCGAATGTGCCTTCGATCTGACCCTGGTCGCCCCGAACCTGCCCCCGCATCCGGTGCCGTCCGGGCACACCGAGGCGACCTGGTTGCGGGAACTGGTACGCCGCGGCGCCCGCGAACGCTACGGGCCGCCCGGCAGTCCCCGCTACCGGGAGGCGGCCGGGATGCTGGAGCATGAGCTGAAGGTCATCACCGACCTGGGCTTTCCCGGCTACTTCCTCATCGTCCACCAGATCGTGGAGTTCTGCCGCACCGAGGGAATCCTGTGCCAGGGCCGCGGCTCAGCGGCCAACTCCGCGGTCTGCTTCGCCCTGGGCATCACGGCCGTGGACGCCGTGCAGCACAAGCTGCTCTTCGAACGCTTCCTGTCCCCGGGGCGCTCGGGACCCCCCGATATCGACCTGGACATCGAATCGGGACGTCGTGAGGAGGTGATCCAGTATGTCTACTCCCGGTACGGCCGCACCCATGCCGCCCAGGTGGCCAATGTGATCTCCTACCGGCCACGTTCAGCGATCCGCGACGCGGCCCGGGCTTTCGGCTACGACGTCGGACAGCAGGATGCCTGGTCCAAGAGCATCGAACGGTGGGGCAGTCTGACCATCGATGCTGCCCCTGGTGGGGATCTGGAGGGGGTCCCCGGTAATGTGGTCGATGTCGCCGAGCAGATGCTGCGCCTGCCCCGGCACCTGGGCATCCACTCCGGTGGCATGGTGCTGTGCGACCGGCCGGTGATCGATGTCTGCCCGGTGGAATGGGCCACGATGCCCGGCCGGACTGTGCTGCAGTGGGACAAGGATGACTGTGCCGATGCGGGTCTGGTGAAATTCGACCTGCTCGGTCTGGGCATGCTCACCGCACTGCGGTTGGCGTTCACCTCCATCCAGCAGACCGAGGGCATCGAGGTGGGTCTGCACTCCATTCCTCAGGAGGATCCTGCGGTCTATGACCTGTTGTGTGCCGCTGACACGGTCGGGGTCTTCCAGGTGGAGTCCCGCGCCCAGATGGCCACGCTGCCCAGGCTGAGACCCCGATGCTTCTACGACATCGTCGTCGAGGTCGCCCTGATCCGGCCGGGCCCGATCCAGGGCAACTCGGTGCACCCCTACATCCGCCGTGCCCGCGGCAGGGAGCCGGTGACCTACCTGCACCCACTGCTCGAACCCGCGCTCGCCAAGACCCTCGGGGTGCCGTTGTTCCAGGAGCAACTGATGCAGATCGCGATCGACGTCGCCGGATTCAGCGCCGATGAGGCCGACCAGTTGCGCCGGGCGATGGGATCGAAACGTTCGGCGGAACGGATGGCGGCCCTGCATACCCGGCTGCTGGCCGGGATGGCCCAGCGCGGCATCGACGCCGAGACCGGGGAACAGATCTTCGACAAGCTCAAAACCTTCGCCGACTTCGGCTTCCCCGAGTCCCACGCCTTCTCCTTCGCCTACCTGGTCTATGCCAGCGCCTGGCTGAAAGTGCACCATCCGCAGGCCTTCTACGCCGGGTTGCTGGCGGCCCAGCCGATGGGGTTCTACTCACCGCAGACCCTGGTCGCCGATGCCCGGCGCCGCGGGGTCCGGGTGCATCGGGCCGATGTCGCCGTTTCGGCGGTGCAGGCCGGCGTGGAACGCGACGACGACGGCGTTCTGGCCGTGCGTCTCGGTCTCGCCCCGGTACGTGGTATCGGACAGGGGGCAGCCGAACGGATCGTGGCGGCCCGCGATGCCGCCCCCTTCATCGACCTGGCCGATCTGGCCCGCCGGGTGGATCTGAGCGCGGCCCAGTTGGAGGCACTGGCCACCGCCGGGGCACTGGACTCCTTCGGGCACTCCCGGCGCCAAGGCCTGTGGCTGGCTGGTGCGCTCGCGGCCGAGAGCGGTCACCGGCACGGGCAGTGGGTGCAGGAGCCGTTGCCGCTGACCGCACTGGGCACTCGGGCTCCGCAGTTGCCGGCGATGGACGCGGCCGGCACCGCCGTGGCCGACGTGTGGGCTACCGGCATTTCCCCGGACTCCTTCCCCACCGAGTTCCTCCGTGCGGACCTACGCGCTGAGGGGGTAGTTCCGATCATCGATCTGGACAGTATGGGCGGCACCCGGGTCCGGGTGGCTGGCGTGGTCACCCACCGCCAACGACCGGCGACTGCCGGGGGAGTGACCTTCCTATCGCTGGAAGATGAGACCGGGTTGCTGAATGTGATCTGCACCGCGGGGCTGTGGGCCCGCTACCGCAAGATCGCCCGGACCAGTGCTGCCCTGGTGATCCGCGGCATCGTCGAACACGCCGATAACGTGACCAACCTGATGGCCGACCAACTGACCCCGCTCAGCCTCCGGGTGCCCTCAGCGTCCCGGGACTTTCGCTAACTACTGAGGCGTCTGTTCCGGTGCGGTACGGTGGGCGGCTATGGGTAGCCCTTCGATGGCAGTGACTCGGTTCCGCCGCTTCTAGCGGCGGAATCTGTTTCAGGACGTTCTGCCGCTCTGCGAGTCCAGCCGGGCGGCGTTTTTGCGTGCCCGGACGCCTGCTTTCGATGGAGCGTCCCTCTTCCATGCCCACTTACCGTGGCGGCCGACATGAGCACGGCCAGAACTTCCTCACCGACCACACCACGATCGCCCGGCTCTCTCGGCTGGTAGCCGACTCGCCCGATCCGATCGTCGAGATCGGCCCAGGCCAAGGCCGGTTAACCAGAGAGCTGCAGCAGCTTGGCCGGCCCCTGACTGCTGTCGAGCTCGATAGTCGCTTGGCGAACCGCCTGGCATCGGCCAGCCAGTTCCGTGACCGGAAACACCTCAGCATCGTCAACGCAGACTTCATGCACTGGCCGCTACCGAGGACTTCGTATGTGGTGGTGGGTAACGTGCCGTTCCACCTGACCACGGCCATCCTCCGCAAGCTGCTGCACGATGGGGCGTGGACGCAGGTGGTCCTGCTCGTGCAGTGGGAAGTAGCCCGCCGGCGTGCCGGCATCGGTGGTAGCAGCATGATGACCGCGCAGTGGTGGCCTTGGATCGACTTCAGTCTGCACGGGCGGGTGCCCCGGTCTGCGTTCAAGCCAGCACCGAGCGTAGACGGTGGCATTTTGATGATGACTCGTCGCCCGAAGCCGTTGCTCGATCTGGACATGCGCAGGTCCTACCGGCAGTTCGTGCATGAGGTCTTCACCGGTAGGGGCAGAGGCATCGGGGAGATCCTGGCCAACGTATCGGGTGCACTCGGGCGGCGGGGTGCGCACCAGTTGGTGAGCAGGGAGGGGATCCTCCCCTCGGCCCTGCCCAAAGATCTCTCCGCGAACCAATGGGCTCGCCTCTTCATCAGCACCTCACCCACCACTGGTGCGCGCGCCGCAAAGAACGCACGGCCCACCGATTCCCGCCGGCGGAAAGGTCGATGACCCAGTTCAGCGCATCGGTGAGGAGTACAGCTACCGCTGAGCCAACTGGGCCCAGCACCGCACCGCAGGCAGCTCACCCAGTGCGCTGCGCTGATCGACCGGGTCCGGCCACGTCTCCAATTGCCACAGCACCGACTCCACTGCCCGGGCGCACGCCCACTGGCAGATCCGCTGTGCCGGTACCCCCAGAATCTGCTCGGCCATCTCCACCCGGGGCGCCAGCACCGCCGTCGGATCGGGATAGGCGAACGGGCTGTCGACCTGGGCCAGCATCGGCCACAGGTCATAGGCCGGGTCACCGAGCATCGGTTTGGGATCGATCGCCAACCAGTGCCCCGGACCGCCGAATGGGGCATCGAGCAGGATGTTGCCCGGGTTGAGGTCACCGTGCAGCCCGACGATCGGCGCCGGGGTTGCCTGGTGGTCGGCGAAACTAGCCAGCAGCGCCAACCCGTACTGCATCTCCTGGCGGTAGTGCTCATACAGGTGGGCCCATCGGTTCGCCCGGTGGGTGGCGATCGTGATCCACCGGGCTGCGGCATGGCGCAGCAGTGGCAGCTCATCGCCCCGGATTGGAGCCTGATGCAGGGTGGCGATCAGTTCCAGCCCGGTGCGCAGACGCACGTGGGCAGGGGAGTGGTCGTGCAGCATCAACGTCCCGGGGTGCGCCCGGCGCATCAGAATGGCCCAGTCCGGGACGTGGTGATCGAGCAGTTCCACCGCCGAGTACCCGTGCCACACCCGCAGGGCAGCGGCCTCGTATTGGGCCTCCTCGTGCGGGAAGGTGATCTTGAGGACCACCGGAGTGCCGTCGGGCATCACGCCCGGGGCAGTCCACGCCGTCGTGCCCACCCCGAAAGGTTCAGCGAGCCGCAGCGACCAACGGTGCACGGCCCGAGCCACCAGCGAGGGCAACTGTTCCAGCCACGCCGAACCCTTCGCCGTCGAACCGGCACCCTCCCGCAATGCGGCCGGCACGAACACGTCCGGGGCGTACTGACTCACACCGACAGCCTAGCCCGGCAGATGGCGCCAGACCGGGTCCTGGCCGCCGTGGCGCACTCAGAATGCGTAGTCGTGCTGGCGCCACGCCTCATAGGTAGCGATCGCTGCGGAGTTGGACAGGTTCAGCGAACGCACCCCCGGGCGCATCGGGATCCGCAACCGGTCGGTGATCCGATCGTCGGTGAGCACCCGCTCCGGTAGACCGGAAGGCTCGGGCCCGAACAGCAGCGTGTCC
>Ga0079225_10002886_pt1 | contig 9997 bp, 8 predicted proteins | sample Poulit2012_FD_76344 | JGI IMG/M metagenome (GOLD analysis project Ga0079225, IMG submission 76344) | Agricultural soil microbial communities from Georgia to study Nitrogen management - Poultry litter 2012 | ecosystem: Environmental > Terrestrial > Soil > Agricultural land | place: USA: Georgia...
CCGGTCGGACGAGACGTCGACCTAGTGCTCGAGGAACAACCTGGTAGGGCGCAACTCGGAACCTACTGGGTCCGCCATCAGGGAACCGTTCTCGGGCAGATGACGGAGTCGTTCTCGTGGGCCGTGAAGAGCCGCCTTCTCTTCAAGGCCGGATCCCCATGGCCGGAGACCTTCGAAGGCGCCCGAGTGACATCGATAGAGACCGTCGCCGGTGACCCTGACGACACCCAAGACCTGGAGATCGGGCCAGGTGGGTACTGGCTCGTTCCCAGGCTCGCCGGACTCGTTCAGGGCCGGTGGCCAACCGACAAGGAAGATGAGAATGACTGATACACGAACTCTACTCACCGAGAGGTACGAATTTCGTCAGCGGCTGGTCGAAGACCTCGTCGAGGATCTTCAGGGCCCCTCGACGCCCGACGAGGTCCTCGACGAGTCGCCACTTGATCGCTACATCACCGGAATTCTCTGGCCGGCCCCCTCGGACGAGGTCGAGACATCGTCGACCGACGCCGAGTTCATGGAGCATGCTGAGTCCGGTGAAGCCCGACCCACCGAGGCCGCCCCGGACTCCCCGGTCGCAAGCTCTCGCATGTCTAAGCCGAGCAGTATCGGCATGACATTCACTGTGGATCCGAGGCTCACCTCAACCGTCTCGCTGCGTCCACGAGCCGCCCGGTACAAGGATGAGTCCGACGACGAATCCGTTGTCTGGCGACGTGTGGAGGCTTCGCTCCCTAACGTCGATATCGAGCTTTCCGGCGCGAACGGAACTGCCCGAACCCACGCTCTCGAAGACGGGTCTCTCGAACTGTTCGTCCTAGCCCGCAGGCCTGATCCCCAGTTCGGGACGATCACGATCACAGCCGTGCTCCGAAACACCGAACGTCGCCAGTCTTCCAGCGAGCTCGCAGATGGGTACTCCTGGTTCCAAGTAGGCATCGACGCCCGCACAGAAACACCCGCGATCCTCGACCGTCGGATCCTGGATCCCTATGTCCCCGATGACGACGACCTTCGGAGTTCTGCTCTCCTGTATCGGGATCAGTATTCGTTCGCGGCTGGCCACGGATGTTCTGTCGAGTGGCCGGAAGAGGTGATCGATTCCCGGACCCGAACCGTTCAAACGGTCTTTGTCCCTCGTCACGAAGTCCTTCGAGCAAAATCGCGCGACAGCTCAGCTGATCTTTCACTGAGCTTCCTTGCCTCGGGGACCCGTGAAGAGGTCGTACGAGAGCTCGAGGTGCTCTGCGAGGAGTACGAAACCTGGCTCGAGAACCGCAGTCATTCCCTCAGCGATCCCGCATCCAAGGACTTCGTCCGGGCGGAGCTTCGACCCACGGCTGCCGAAAATCTGAAGAAGGGCGCCGAGGCCCTGGAGAGGATCCGAGCCGGGATCACTCTTCTCTGCGACGACGATCGCGCGTTCGAAGCGTTCCAGCTGGCGAACCGTGCCATGCACCAGCAGCGATCACGTCAGGACTGGATCAGGTCCGGGGCCACAGGCCCGTTCGAGCTCAAAGATCAGCGATGGCGGTCCTTCCAGGTCGCCTTCATCCTCATCAACCTCCCCTCACTCAGCGATCGGCAGTCGACGGAACGTGACATCGCGGAGCTGCTCTGGTTTCCGGCCGGTGGCGGGAAGACCGAGGCATATCTGGGGCTCATCGCCTACCTGATAGTCCTGCGACGGTTGCGCGACACGAACGTCGAGGGCACCGCGGTCATCATGCGTTACACGCTCAGACTTCTGACCATCCAGCAGTTCGAACGGGCTGCAATGCTGATCTGCTCCCTCGAACGCCTCCGGCGCGACAACGACGAGCGGCTAGGCACCTCACGGTTCGGGATCGGCCTATGGGTGGGCGCAGCTGCCACCCCGAACACTGTGGCCCAGGCTCGCATAGCTCTCAACAGGGTTCGACGCAGTGAACCGGTGGAGACCGAGAACCCGATGCAGTTGAAGGCCTGTCCGTGGTGTGGCACGAAGCTGGACGTCGGCAGCTATTCCACCTCGAGACAGCCAGCGCGGTGCTGGATCCGATGCCCACGGTCGACATGCGACTTCCACCTCGGCGACGGCCTGCCCGTCCACGTCGTCGACGAGGACGTGTACCGGGAGCGCCCTGAGCTCATCATCGGCACCGTCGACAAGTTCGCACGGATGGCGTGGGACGGGAGTACCGCGACGTTGTTCGGCCGTGTCGAGAATTCGGACATCGGCCCCGACCTGATTATCCAGGACGAGCTCCATCTGATTTCCGGTCCGCTGGGATCGACCGTCGGACTGTTCGAGACCGCAGTCGACCTTGCTGCCGGTCGGGACGTGAGCGGCGTCTTGCAACGGCCCAAACTGATCGCCTCCACGGCGACGATCCGCCGGGCAGAAAGGCAGATCAACTCCGTGTTCGCGCGCGACCCCGCGCTCTTTCCACCACCGGGGGTCAATCCGGATGACTCCTTCTTCGCAGAGCCGTCCTCGCGACTCGAACTAGGATCCAGGGAGTATCTCGGAGTGATGGCCCCCGGGACTTCGCAAACTACGCTGATGGTCCGTGTCTACGCATCGCTGTTGCACACCACCTACAGAAGTCGCGGCACCATCTCAGATGAGGTCCTCGACCCCTATTGGACGTTGATCGGCTATTTCAACTCGCTACGGGTTCTCGGGTCCGCCTACCTGCAGGTCAGTGATGATGTGGGGAAGCGCTTGGGCCTGCTTGCAACTCGGAGCGGCCTCGAGACGCCTCGAGAGATCTACGCGGGGACGCAAGAACTCACGAGCAGGCGCACGAGCAGCGAGGTGCCCGAGACGCTCAAGCTCCTCGAAAGTGGATTAACCTCCGAACGCAAACCCCTCGATGTTGTCTTGGCCACGAACATGATCTCCGTCGGCCTCGATGTGGACCGGCTCGGCCTCATGACGGTGATGGGGCAACCACCATCGAGCGCCGAATACATCCAGGCTACTAGCCGGGTGGGCAGAAAGCATCCGGGTCTCGTGGTCACCATTTTCAATACGGCAAAATCCCGCGACCGCTCACATTACGAGTCCTTCAACGACTTCCATGGGTCTCTGTATCGTGCCGTCGAAGCCACAAGCGCCACCCCCTTCGCGACACGATCTCGAGACCGAGCTCTGCACGCAGCATTCGTTGCGGCGGTCAGGATGCTCATCCCTGAGATGCGAGGCGAAGAGCATGTCAAGAACTTCCGCGGGTCATCCCCCGCAGTCGACCTGTTACGACGCAGGTTTCTCGATCGCGTCCTGAAGGTTTCTGGCGAGGACGCCCGGACTGCAACGGACAAGGATCTGGCGGAGCTGGTCATGAACTGGGAGCAGGCGGAGCATCTCACGCACTACGGGAAACGCAACGAGCCGTTGGCCTCATTACTCGCTGACGCTTCCACCTTGATCGCGAATCCTGATCTCGCGCCCGAGAACAGACTCCAGCCGCCGTGGTCGACCCCACGGAGCATGCGGGACGTCGACGCCGAGACCGGTCTCTACTCCGTGCGGATGCCGAGTTCGACCATCGATGTGAAGGAGGATGACTGAGATGAACAGCAGACTTCGTGCCCGGCGTTCCGCACTTCTCACCACATACGGCGTCGGCAGCCTCTTCCCTGCCGATGACTCCAGCTATCTCATCGCGGGTCTACACATGTGGGAAAAGGATCGCTTACCGACCATCAGCGAACCCCGTCTCGCGAGACAACTCCGCTCCGGGGAGCTGAAATGCCCTCCCGCAACGCCTGATGGTCGGCGCAGACCGGGAGTGCCGGTAACGCGTTTTCCGCGAGTGTTGATCTGCACGGCATGCTCCGCCCTCGGCACAACCAAACAGCTGGGCGCCTCATCGGCCGACATGCGCTGTGGACTGTGCCCGGACGCAGCATCCTTGATGCCCAGTAGGTTTATCTCTGCGTGCGACAAGGGCCATCTCGACGACTTCCCCTACTTCGAATGGGTTCACGCTCGATACCCGGACCCAGGATGGGTCTCCACAACCTACCCAAGCGCATCCAAAGGCACAGCTACCTCTAATACGCACCAACTTTACCTCGTCACCCGTGGGCTGACATCCGCCCTCGCCGACATCCTCGTCCGGTGCAGCTGCGGCAAGTCCCGTGACATGGCGGAAAGCTTCTCCCCACAAGCCACCAAGTTGATGCCTTGCAGTGGGAACAGACCATGGTTGGGATTTGCGTACCGTGAAAAGAAGTGCGCGTCCGATCGTCGCACGCTCCAACGGGGTGCTTCGAACGCATGGTTCGGAGTGGGATACTCCGCGATCTCAATCCCTCCGCACTCAGGCAGGGTGAGTGGCATCGTCGCTCGGGAACGCGCGAATCTGACCAGTCTCGGCAAGTCTGGCCTGGAGTCGGCCGCGCGCAACGGGGAGTCGGAGTTTCTCACGGTCCTCCTCAAGAAATACTCAAACGCTCCGACAGTTGAAGAATTTGCCGTCCAGGCACTCCAAGAGATCTACCCGGAAGACGCACCCGCCCTCTCGGAAGAGGAGTTCCGGTTCGAGGAGTACAAGGCGATCCTGGAGGGGACACCGGAGGAGCCCGACACTCAGTTCGTCAGCGAAGAGGTCGCCGTTCCGACCGAGACCCAAAAAATCTTCACCGAGGTCCGTCGCGTCTCCCGGCTCCGGGAGGTGAGGGCCCTCAGTGGATTCACGAGGATCAGCTCTCCGGAACAGATGCGTGAGAACAAGAGCGAAGGGGACATCGCCCCCCTCCGTCCGGAGGACGACCTGGAGCGGTGGCTACCGGCGACGGAACTGCTCGGAGAGGGCCTCTTCGTCGCTCTGGACCCGGTGCGCCTCAGGGAGTGGGCATCGACGGACTTCGCCCTTTCCCGCAAGAGGATGCTGGATGCAAACGCGCGCGAAGCGGCTCGTCGCCGTGGTATGCCGCAGGCTCCGCCTGTTGACGTCGCCAAGCTCGCACTACACACCTTCGCGCATTTGCTCATCGACCAACTCGCACTTGAGGCCGGATACCCCGCATCGTCGCTACGCGAGCGGCTGTACGCAGGGTCCGAGATGGCCGGAATCCTCATCTACACAGCTTCCGCCGACTCCGCGGGCAGCCTGGGCGGCGTTGCGGCCATGGCCGACCCTGACAGGCTCGGTCCTGCCTTCGGCGAAGCACAGAGAAGACTCTCCTGGTGCTCAGCCGACCCGGTCTGCATTGAGTCGACGGGGGCGGGAACCGACGGGGCCAATCTTGCTGCGTGTCACAACTGCACCCTGCTTCCTGAGACAAGTTGCGAAGAGTTCAATGCACTTCTAGATCGCGGAACTCTCTTCGGGACTCCGGAGGGGAAAGGCACCGGCCTCTTCAATTTTCTTGCCCAAACAGGAGCGGCCCCACTGACTAATCAGTCGTCGACGGAACCACGCCCCTCGGCGGAGGCTCCCGTCGAGGTTTTCGCGGCCGGATGGGGGAGTTCTGGGACGAGTTCCCCGAACATCGAGGGTTGATCCGGATCCTCGTTGAAAACGAGATCCAGTTACCGACATTCGGGGCGGAGATCGGGTCAGAACGCTACGGCGTTGACATGACGTGGGAGTCGGCGCTGGTCACCGTCGTCGGAAGTCCGGACGATTACCGGGACGCCTCCCTCGAGGACGACGGTTGGACGGTCCTCTCTTCCGACATGGACCCGCAAGATGTCGCGGACACGATCATTCGAGAGCTGGCATGAAATGCTCGGTAGCCCGGGCTTGCAGGCGAGCGGAAATGGAGCGTTCGCACAACCGACCACTCGATCTTCCGCGGCGACTCCGTCGCGGCGTGGGTCCGACGCATCGTGACGTCGCTCGTTACAGTCCCCACGTCCCACCGAACCTGCCCTCCGCCGGCTAGGCTCCGAGTCGTGACCATCGCATCTGCGCCTCTGCTCCCCGCGGCTGGGGATTCTCCATCCAGGACCATCCGGATGCTCGATCTCTTCGCCGGGGTCGGCGGGCTCTCGGAAGGCTTCAGCCAGGCCGACTCTCGATACCGCGCAGTTCGCGCGGTCGAATTGGAGCCACGGGCCGCGGCGGGGTACGCACTGAATCATGCCACCGGAGTATTCGTGGGAAGTATCCAAGACTGGCTGGCCACCGAGCAGACCCCGGAGGTCGATCTAGTCATCGGCGGGCCGCCATGTCAGGGATTCTCAGCGCTGGGTGCCCGCCGGGTGGACGACGAACGAAACCTGCTGTGGCGCCACTACGCGGAGGCTGTCGTCCGCGCCAGCCCGGCGTACTTCGTCCTCGAGAACGTGCCCCAGTTCTACTCCTCGGCACAGTTCGACATGTTCCAAGAGATGACCAGGCCGGGAGGGATTCTCGAGGACTACGCCATTACCCCTCATCTGGCGAATGCCGCCGAGTACGGCACGGCACAGATCAGGAGGCGTGTCATCGTGATCGGCCATCGTCGAGACCTCTCCGATCCGGGTTTCCCCGAGGGAAACCCGGATCGCGCTAAGTGGCCGAAGCTCCGAGACGTCATCGCCGGGTTCCCTCTACCGGGCGAACCCCTGAGGGGACGCGTGCACGAGCTCCCCGACGGGAAGCCCTCCCCCGGACCGTTCCGCTCCGACGAACTGCATGTAGCGCGAACGTATTCCGATCTCTCGAAGCGTCGCTTCAAAAATATCCCTTACGGCGGGAACCGCTTCGACCTCGAAGACGACCTCAAGTGCGAGGCGTGGAAGAATCACTCCTCAGGCAGCGGGGATGTGATGGGACGGCTCCGTTGGGAAGAGCCCTCAGTGACGATCCGAACCGAGTTCACAAAGCCTGAGAAGGGTCGGTACCTCCATCCGGTTCACCACCGCGCAATCTCGCCACACGAGGGAGCACGCATCCAGGGGTTTCCGGACGATTACCTTTTCGTCGGTCCGATCACCCAGATAGTCAAGCAGATAGGCAATGCCGTCCCGATCCCCTTGGGGCGAGCCATCGGGAAGCATCTTCTGTCGAGCATCCCTAGCTGACCCCATTCCAGCTCTTTCATCGCTCGGAATGCGTTGACCGCGTCATCGATCAACGAAGTGCGCGTCACGGTGACGAGACTCTCGAGTTCAGGCTGCAGCTCCGGTCCCGGTGCTGGCGTGAGAGCCGGAGATGACTGAGGGGCTGCCGCTGGCAACTCCTCAGGGGGCGCTGCCAGCGGGATCCGTCCTGAGTTGCACAGGTATGGCCTGCCATCGTGTGCAATCGGCCAGCGGAAACGGTATTCGATCGCCCGCTGGTCGAAAGCTCGACGCGCATCCCGCAGCGCGGTCGGCTCTTCACGCGAAGCTGCTTCGAAACGGGCAATACGGCCGACGAGGGCTGCAGCTCGTCGAGGGTCGAGGGTGGTCTCAGCTGTACTGGACGTGGATCTCTTCGGGGAGACGAGCCGAGGCCTGTTGACGAACCGCCCTTCCGCACTGTGCGTCGTGACGCCGATCCAGCCACCGGTCCTGCCGCCGGCAACAGACGGGACCTCGGTTCAGAACTCCCCCTGTTCCCCTTGCTCGAGCATGGTCACCCCTGAATGCAGGCTCGCCTTGGAGCTCGAGCCCATGGAGGAGGACTTCATGTGAGTCGGCCCTGCTGCCGGTGGTGAGGGCCCCAGCGAGGGAATACCCCTTCTCCGCGAGCCATGCACAGGTCGCGCTCTCGAGCCGGGACAGCCATTCTCCCGTCTCGATGACGCGGAGATGAGTGCGGAAGTCGTAGTAGCGGTGGTCGACTTCTGATTGCCTGGTCTGCGGCTCTCCGGCACAACGCTCGGTTGCGGGTGGTTACAGATCAGTGTCGACTCAACAGCTCCTTCATCGTTCGGTCGAGCTTAAGGGCTGGAACGGACATTCGTGGCCGTATCGACTGATGAGCCCGCGCGGCCATCGTCGGATTCCGTGAGCCCGTACGAGCCCGGTCGGGGCGCGTCCTTGGTGACACAGTCCCCTGGTCGCATTCAGCGGTCAGCTGGTCTCCGCTCCCCCGCCGGCACGCGAACCACCCCGAACATCACCATCCCCATCACCGGCAGCAGCGGCCACCACCACTTCACCCCGTCCGGCCCGACGATCCCGGTCGGGGCCATCACGGCCAATCCCGTGATGACGGTGACGGCCGCGGCGAGCGGCTTCCACGTCGGAGGTGCCGAGCGGTCGTCGGGGCGGGGCTCTTCGAAGCGGCCCATGATCGCCACGGTCCCACCGGTGATCACCAGCAGCGCCAGGCACCACAGTGGGCGGGCGGCCCACCAGGTGCTGGTTAGAGGATCAGGCAGCAGGGCCCGGGCCTCTAGGGCGAGCAGCAGATGCGAGAGGCCGACCAGGGGCGCTGAGGTGCCACAGGAACCAGGTCATGATCCGCTGGTTCACGAGCACGGTGACGAACCACAGTCCCGGCCTGCGCAGCAGTGCCGTGAGCGGGCGCTCGAGGAAGAGCACCAGCCCGGCCTGCAGCATGCCGAGGAAGGCCATGGTGAGGCGGGTGGGATTTGAGTTGAAGATCTCGTCAGCCGCAGAGGTGATCATGGAGACCGGATACGGGCCCACCAGCACGAGCAGCAGCAAACCCGCCAGACCGATCGCCGCGAGCTGCAGGCGGCGGCCGGTTCCGCTGAGCCGCCCATCCAGCCAGGCGTAGCCGAACTGGTGGAAGGCGGCCCACACCAGCAGGTAGTTGGGATAGCCCAGCAGCGGCTGATCGGCGGCGATGCTGAGCGCGTCCACCGCCCCGGCCAGGGCGATACCGCCGATGATTGAGAGCCAGCCCAGCTTCTCCCACAGCACCAGGCAGAGCGGGGCGACCATGATGACCATCAGATAAGCAGCCAGGAACCAGGTGGGAATCAGCGCCATCTGGGAGGCGAGCTGCACGACGTCGTTCGCCGTCCCGGCCGCGACGGCGACCACGCAGATCACCAGCCACGCCAGCAGCAGCGGGATCAGTGGTATCCCCAGCCGGCGAAGCCGGGTGCGCAGCCATTGCCCGTACCCCACGTGTTTGCGCCTGGCGGAGCGCCAAGACAGGGCGTTGGAGTAACCGCCGACCAGGAAGAAGATTGGCATCACCTGGAACACCCAGGTCAGCGGGTGCGTCCAGGTGGCGTTGTCGAGCACGCCGTGGGGCAGGATCCCGCCGTCGGCGTCGACGGCCATGATCGTCCAGTGGCCCAGCACCACCACGGTGATCGCGGCGGCGCGCAAGAAGTCTACGACGCGGTTGCGGGACTCCGGCGTGGCGGCGTCGATTCGCTGGGCGCGGCTCATGCGCGTGCTCGTCATCGAGGGAGTCCCTTCGTCGGCGCCCCTGCCCCTGCGATCGTTCGCGCCCATAATGACCGACGGAACTGCAAGAAATGGTGACAATCTACCGGAGTGGCGCCGCGCGCAAGCGTCGGTGGCATCCGGCGGCTCTTGTGCGCAAGAGTGCTTCCGTGCCGGCCCTGCTTCTGCCAGGCTCGCTGCATGACAGAACATCATCGCCACGATGCCGGCCATTCTCCGCGTCCGGAGGAGTCGCCCTCCCCTGCCGAGCACTGGGAGCAGCGCTACTGCGAGGCCGACCGGGTGTGGTCGGGGAAGGCCAACGCCACCATGACGTCCATCGTCGGCGAGTTCCTGCCGGGTCGTGCGATCGACCTGGGCTGCGGGGAGGGCGGGGACGTGCTGTGGCTGGCCGAGCAGGGGTGGCAGGCCCACGGCCTGGACATCTCCACCGTCGCGATCGGCCGCGCCCGCAGTGAGGCCGCTGCCCGCGGTCTCGAGCGCGCCACCTTCACCGCCGCCGACCTCAGCACCTGGCGTCCCGAGCCGGACTCGGTCGAGCTGGTGACCGCCGCCTTCTTCCAGTCCCATGTGGCACTGGACCGGATCGAGATCCTGCGCCGGGCAGCCACCGCGATCCGCCCGGGCGGGCACCTGGTGGTGATCTCCCATGCCCAGCCCCCGTCGTGGTCCTCCGCTCATCAGCATGAGGGCCCGCAG
>Ga0079225_10002888_pt1 | contig 9989 bp, 9 predicted proteins | sample Poulit2012_FD_76344 | JGI IMG/M metagenome (GOLD analysis project Ga0079225, IMG submission 76344) | Agricultural soil microbial communities from Georgia to study Nitrogen management - Poultry litter 2012 | ecosystem: Environmental > Terrestrial > Soil > Agricultural land | place: USA: Georgia...
CCAAGAACCCACCCCGCCCCAAGCCCCCGGTCAACCACGCCTGGAACGACCAAGGCTGGCGGAGGAAGTCACATGAGGCAACGTCTTGAGCCTGCCGGAGGTATTGACATGAGGCAACAGGGAGCGGCCAGGCGCACGTGATGTGCCCGCCACCCAGGGTGGTCGGTCCATGCCAACGCCACCACTCGCCGTCGGGCGCGGGCCAACGGCGAGTGGTACTAGCGCCGGCGCAGGATCAGATCTGCCTGAGGCGAGCCGAAAGCTCGCCGCACTACCACCCGGTCGGGACCGCCCCGAAGACGCTGGCGATGGAGTACAGGAAGGCCAGGCCGAACACCGCCACGAGGGTGAACTGCATCGCCGGGTGGGCGATCCGCCCGGCCTGCCAGCGAGGCTCCACGTCCCCGTACTTGCGGGCCTTGCGCAGCATCAGCACCGGCACCGCGGACATGATCGCCCCTGCGAAGGCACCGGTGTAACCCAGCGCAGCCACGAACCCGGTCAGCCCGAAGACCCCGATGATGAACGGCGGCAGCGCCACCAGAGCCAGTGCGGCAACCCGGTAGCGCGGCGCGTTGGTGGCCGGCCAGTTGAACCTGTCCAGGATGTTGGTCATCAGCGTCAAGCCGATGGCCCAGAAGGAGGTGAGCATGGCCAGCAGGGCGAAGCCGTTGGCCAGCCACGTCGCGGCGGGTCCGAGCGACTCACCCCACGCCAGGGTGACGACCTCGCTGAGGTTGTCCCGGCCCAAAGAACCGATCGCCGCCAACGGGACGAGCACCAGCAGGAAGCCGGTCGCGGACATCCCGGCCACGATGGCCCGGGGCAGCACCTTCGGATTGGCCTTCTTCGCCAGTCCCCGCGCCAGCTCGGGCACGGTGTACTGGGCGATGTAGCCAAAGACCACGAGGTTGATCGTGGGGATGATGAAGTAGGGGTTCGCATACAGCAGGTTGCTGGATTCCAGGCCGGGTCCGAACACAGTCCACAGGATCAGGGCCATGATCATCACGAACATCGCCACGGTGACGACCTGCTCCGAGCGCCCGGTGGCCTTCAGGCCCAGCCAGACCACGATCACGCTGGGGATGAAGAACAGCAGGCTGCCCACCGACTCCGGCACCCCGAGCAGCTGCGCCAGGATCGAGCCACTTCCGGTGGTGTAGGCGATCAGGGCACCGAGGCCGTTGATGGCCACCCCGGCGAAGATCAGCCAGGAGCCCACGTTCCCGAGGTACTTGCGCGCCAGCCCGGACAGCTGCAGCGGCGTCGAGGTACGAAGTGCGACCTCCGCGACGTACAGCATGGACACGGTGGTCAGGACGCCAGCGATGATCAGAGCGGTCACCAGGGTGGGGATGCCGCCTTCGCGGGAGCCGTACGGCAAGCTCAGGATCCCGGCACCGATGTTCGCGCCGAAGATGATGGCTACGCCCTGCCAGAACGTGATCGCCTCAGGCTTCAGCCCCTGGAAACCCTTGGCAGCCGGTGACTGCGTTGCTGGTTCGGCTGACATGTTCGCCTTCCTCGTCGGGACCGCGGGCCAGGTGTTCATGCCGCGCGGGTTGTGCTCGTTGGACACTAGAGCGCCCGTCACCGCTGCTACGTCCTCCCGGTGGGAGGAGGCAGGGAGGAGGCAGCCGAGCCCGTACCGGACAGACCGAGCTCCCGGCTCACCCAGAGGGGGTGGCCGGGACCGCCTCGTCGAACAGTTCGCGCCTGGACTGCAGGCCGAGCTTGCGCAGCACATGCTTTACGTGGGTTTTCACCGTCGAGACCTCGATGTGTAGCGCGCGTCCGATCTGGGCGTTGGTGTGCCGGCGCAGCACCAGGTCGAGGATCTCCCGCTCGCGATCGGTGAGCCGGGTTTCGGGCGATTCCAGGGCCGCCAATGCCCTCGCGGAATCCAGCGACGGATCGGGCCCCCGGCCCAGGCTGCGGCGGATCACGTCCATCAAGTCCCTGGCCCCGGAGGTCTTCGGGAGCAGGATGACGTCGTCGGCCGCGTCCAGATCGGCGCTGTTCATCTGGTGCGGGAAGGCGGTGTAGATGACGATCTTCGCCGTGCACACCCCGCGCAGGGCCGCTCCCAGCTGCAGGCCGGTGTACTCCCCGCCCAAGCGGTAGGGAAGCAGGATCAGGTCCGGGGCCAACCGGGTCGCCTGAGCCAGCGCTGAGACCTTGGTGGTGGCCTCGCCGACAACCTCGACGTCGGACTCGTGCAGCATGAGGCTCTTCAATCCCCACAGCACTACCGGGTGGTCCTCCACGAGCAGTAGCCGGATGGCGTGCTCGGCGTGCATAGATCCTCCTCGACTACTCCCTGCGGGGTGATGCTGTCCCCACCGGGGCCTACCTAACTTAGCCATATGGCCCCACCATCGAGTTCACCCCACGCACCCGGAGCAGCAGAAGTTCTGGTGCTGGGCGCCGGCGTGACCGGCGCGAGTGTGGCCTATGCGCTGAGCCGCCGTGGTCACTCCGTCACGGTCATCGACGCCGCACCTGAGGTGGCCGGGGCGGGCTGTTCGTATGCCAACGCGGCGCTGATTGCCCCTTCTCACGTCGGCCCGCTTGCGACGCGGGCCGCCCTGGTGGAGATGGCTACGTCGGTGTGGCAACGTCCCGCACCGGTCCGGGTGCACGCCGATGCCTCGGTCCTGGGTTGGCTGGTGCGGTTGGCGCGCTCGGCGTTCAGCCCGCACATCAACGAGGCCATGGGGTATCTGCGCGACTTCGCCCACCGCAGCGCAGATCTGCACGCCCAGTGGCACGCGGCTGGGGCCAACCCGACCTACCGGCCGGTCCGTTCTCTGGATATCTACCGGCGACGCCGGGTGCTCCGGGGCGGGCGGGGCCCGCATTTCCTCACTGCCGAGCAGCTGCAGGGAATGGAGCCCCAGTTGGCCTCGGGCGCGGGGCAGGGGCTTGCCCATGAGGATGAGGCCATTACCGAGAGCCGGGGTTTCGTGCAGGGGTTGCTGTCCGAAGTGGCGTCCGCCGGGGGGCGGCTGCGCTTGGGCGTGGAGGTCAAGGAGCTGCTGATCCGGGACGGGCAGGTGCGCGGGGCCCGCACGAGCGACGGCGTGATCGAGGGGGACGCGGTGGTGGTGTGCGCCGGCGTCGACTCGGCGCCCATGCTGCGGACAGCGGGACTGGACCTGCCGCTTCGGGGCGGGCGGGGATACGTCGTCGATGTGGCCAAGACCTCCGACGACCTGTCCCACGTGGTCCGTCTCAAAGGCCAGCGCGTGGTGATCACGCCGTTGGACGATCGCATCCGCGTGGCTGGGTACATGGAGTTCGGGGCCGAGGGCAAGAGCGTGGATGCCACCCGTGCCCGGCGGCTGTTCGAGGCCGCCGCGCAGCACGTGCCCTCCCTGCGGGGCCGAACGGTGCTGCAGCACTGGGCCGGTGAACGGCCGCTGCTGCCCGACGGGCTGCCGGCGATCGGAGCGGTGAGCTCGATGCCCGGGCTTCACCTCGCCGTGGGGGCGGGGATGTGGGGCATGGTGCTGGGGCCCGCGACCGGAGAGATCATCGCTGACGGCATTGCCCGCCCCCGTGAAGTGCACGTGCCGGCGTGGCTCGGGGCGGACCGGTTCGAGGCCCCGGGTGGCCGCGTGGAGGTGAGCAGGGCGGGTCTGGCTAACTGAGTTTGTGCGCGGGCCCGATCGCGGTGCCGTCCCTCGCCGGGATATCGCTCCCGGCAGGCTCGTCTCCCGACCAGAGTCTCGACCGTGTCCCGCAGCATCGTTACGGGACTGAGCATGGCACGTAGCGGCGCCGCGGCAACGTGCTGCTGGTTGACGGTGTGCACATCAGCGCGCCCGACCTGCTCGGTGGAGACGAGAGCCCAAGTTCGACCAGCGTCGTAATACCGGTCATATGACAGGAATTGCGGTCATGCGCGGGTGGTCGACTGGCCTACTCCTCGACGTCGTCGTCCTCACCTGCCGGCTCCAGGTCCGACAGCAGCGAGCGCATCTCGGTCAGTTCGTGCTGCTGGGCGGTGAGGATGTCCTGCGCCACTTCCTGGGCTTCGGGGTTCTCCCCTTCGGACAGTTCGCCCTCGGCCAGCGAAGAGGTCGACTCGTGGTGGGAGATCATCGCCTCCAAGTACAAGGCGCTGGCCTCATCCCCGGCGGCCCGGCCCAGTTCGCGCACCTCATCCTCAGCCACCGGCTCGGCGTCGGTCTCAGCGTCGGTCGCCTCCCAGCTCTCCAGCATCGACTCCAGCGCCGAGACCTCCGAGGTCTGCCCGTTGTACAGGTTCCCGGCCAGGGTCAGCACCTCATCGGAGACCTCGGCCTTGGACTGGATGATCTCGTGCAGCTCCAGGCTCTCGCGGTGATACACCAGGGTGGCGGCAGCGAAGTCGACGTCGACGTCGTTAAACTCCGGCTCCGGCTCCTCGGTGGGCTCGGCCTCGACCTCGGCTTCGCCGGTGGGCTCGCCACCCTGGGGCTCCTCGGGTTCGGGGGAGGGGTCGGTGCAGGCGGTTAGCATCGCGGCGGCCAGCAACGCGGCCCCAGCGAGGCGGAACGCTCGCACCGGGCGGGTTCGTGGGGCAGAAGGCACGGTCACCGGGCCAGACTAATGTGCCTCGGTCAAGGAAATGGGGACGCTGCGCCCGCGTCGCAGCGCTTGGCGTAACACGCTGTGCCTGGGGTCGGACAGATCGGCCAGCATCCGCTGAGGCAACCCTGCCAGCGTCGCCAACTCGCGGGCAGCGATCACCTCAGCGGCCAGGGCCCGGTCCCCACCGAGCACCAGTGCCGTGGGCTTATGTTCGGCCCGGCCCTGCGGCGGCGCCACCAGCAACCGGGTGGCGTGCTCGACCACTGAGTCGATCAGCGCCGCAGCCTGGTTGCCCCGCCGGCGAGCGAAGCGCTGCTGGGACCACCCACCGGCTGCGGTACGCGACTGCACGTACCGGGTGCCGCTCTTGTGCGCGGCCAGCTCCGCCCCATCGCTCAGCCCCACCGAATACCCTCCGCGCCGCACCAGGATCAGCCCCAGGTGCTGGGGTGGCTGGGCCCAGTCGGTGATCGCTTCGGCCACCTCAGCATCGAGCAGCCCGGCCGGCACGACGCCGGAGCTCACCCGGGCAGCATCGGCTCCGCCGGCCGGGCCGGTCCAGCGCCGTAGTTCGGCACGGGCTCCGTCGCCCCCTTCGAGGACGAGCTCCTCGGCCCCGGCCTGCTGGCCCTCGCCCGTCCGATCGCCGCCAGTCCGCCCGGAATCCCCGGTGGCGCCGGGGTGGCCGGTGCCACGACAATCCCCGGTGACGCCGGAGCCCGAGGTGAGCACGCGTGCGCCGTCGTGCCGGTCAGAAAATCCCAGCACCCACCGCCCGATGCGGTGGGCATCGACCTCCAGGCGGCGGGCGTGCACGTGCCTCAGTCGCCGACGACGCCGAGCAGGTCCTGACCGCTGCGGTAGCGCTGCAGGTTCTCGCTGATCAACGCCTCACTGTGCCGGGGCCGCCCACCGGCAGCGTGTGGGGTGATGATCACATTCGGCGCCGACCACAACGGATCCCCGTCCGGCAGCGGCTCAGTGCGGAACACATCCAGGGCCGCCCCAGCGATCTGCCCCTCGCTCAGCGCCCGATGCAGCGCTTGCTCATCGACCGTCGCCCCCCGCCCGACGTTGACCAGCCAGGCGTGGTCCGGCAAGCCCGCCAGCACCTGCGCACCGACGATCGCCTCGGTGTTCGCGGTGGCCGGCAGGATGTTGATCAGTACGTCGGTCTCCGGCAAGTACTGGGGCAGGTCGTGGGCGGTGATCACTGGGAACCCCGACCGCTCCCCGGCGCTGGAGGCCACCCCGGTGACACTGGCCCCCATCATCGACAACCACGGCGCCAGGTGCTGGGCGATCGAGCCGAACCCCCAGATCAGTACCCGCGCCCCGGCTAGGGTGGTGAAACCCGAGGTGCCCACCGCCTGGTTGCCACCGCGGACGGTGTCATCCCACTGCCCCTCGCGCTGGGCCAGGACCGCCAAGTCCAAGCGTCGGGCAGCGGCCAGCACCAGAGCCAGGGTGTGTTCGGCGACCGGGCCATCGTGCAGGCCCCGGCCACCGGTGAGGATGACGTCGTCGCCGAAACCGGCCGCCTGGACGCTCTCCATCCCGGCCAGCAGCCCCTGGACCCAGCGCACCTGTGGCAACTCGGCCGGTAGTGCCGCCAACCGGTCTGCGCCGAGGTACCACAGCACGATCGCTTCGGCGTCGCGGTGTTCTTCCGGGATCGGTTCGGTCACGGCATAGGTTGCTAGCTCCACCCCCTCGGGGGCCTGCAGGTCCAGCGCGATGGAATTGGGTAGCAGCAACTTCACGAGGCCTTCTCCTTCTGCCGGCGGGTGTGCACCCGGGCCCAGCCGATCCCGATCAGGCCCAGGGCGATCCCGGCTACGCAGATCAGCGCGAACCGCCCGTCCACGTCATGGCCGCTGACGTGCCGGGCGCCCTGGAGGATGAGCAACGCCAGCCAGAACGCCGTGCCCAGGGCGAACACCAACGCAGTGGGCACTTTGGCGGGCTCGAGCCGCTGGGGCGTGTGTTTGGGATCTAATTGGCGCACCCCTTGATGGTAGAGGGCGCGAGCCTGCACCGGACATCCACCAGATCTCCTGAGTTATCGGCGCCAATCGATGGTGACTGGTGAAATAATCCAGACCATGAGCGACTCCGGCGATGATCTCCTCGGTGACTTCGACCAGGAGGAGGCTCCGGCGCGCGCGAGGAAGCGCCCGCGCCGTAAGGGCCGCATCGTGCTGGGGGTGCTCGTGGTGCTGGTGCTCGCGGTGGTCGGCCTGGTGGCCGGATACGGGCTGATGCTGAACAACACCATGAACCAGGCCGAGAGCGTCTCCGAGGCTTTCCCCGACGACGCCGACCGGCCGGCGACGGTGGAGCCCGACGACGGCTATGAGGCTCCGGTGAACATTCTGCTGCTGGGCACCGACACCCGCGCCTCGGGGGCTTCGCTGCTGACCGACCTGGGCTCGCGGGCCGACACCATCATGCTGATGCACATCCCCGGGGACCGCGAGAGCGTGCAACTGATGTCGTTCATGCGCGACCTGTGGGTGGACATCCCCGGCCACGGCACCGCGAAGATCAATGCCGCCTTGGCCTACGGCGGGGTGCCGCTGATGGTGCAGACCATGGAGACGATCGTCGACCAGCGCATCGACCACGTGGCCATCATCGACTTTGAGGGCTTCGAAGGCCTCACCGACGAGCTCGGGGGCGTGACGGTGGACAACGGCGTCGCGTTCAGCGCCAGCAACAGTGACCACCACTTCGAGGAAGGGTCGATCACCCTCGATGGTGAGCAGGCCCTGTCGTACGTGCGCGAGCGGTACGCCTTCTCCGACGGGGATTATCAGCGGGTGGTCAACCAGCGGGCCTACCTGGCCGGGCTGATGGACGAGATGCTGAGCCGCGATGTATTGATCAACCCACTGAAGGTCAACGAGCTGGCCTCGACGATGACGCCGCATATGGCGACCACGGACACCTTGGGACCGCGGACCGTCCTCAACCTCGGCCCCTCCCTGGTCGGGTTGAGATCTTCGGATGTGAACACGTTCACCGTGCCGACTCTGGGCACTGGGTCGGAAGGTGGCCAGTCGGTGGTCTACCCCAACTGGGACGGCATCGAGGAGATCCGCGAGGCGCTGGCCTCGGGGTCGATGACCGACTTCGAGCCCGCGCCGGCGAGTTAGCCCCGCGGGGCCGCGGCCACGCCGTCGTACCGGGGCGCGAGCGTGACCAATTCGAGTCCACTGTTACCCAAACGTGACATTCGGGGGTTTGTGGGGTTACTGTCGCGGTGCTGACCGGTTCAGATCCGCTCAGTGCGCAGGCGGGATGCCGAACCCTGCCGCCGCCTGCGGCCCAAGTTCAGGCAGGGACGGAGGAACCACATTTCGGGGCCGGCCCACCGGTCCCTTGGGGTGAAGCTCGGCGCAAGCCGAGCCGGGTTATCCGACCCGAATCCGACAGCTAACTCCGCAGGCAACAGGAGATACACATGACCACTCGCAATTTCTCGCGGGCTCGGCACCGCGCCGATGTGCGGCCCACCACCTTCCTCTCGGACGTGCACTTCGGTGCTGCGGCCCGTCGCGGAACTGTCGGAGTTGCCGCTGCCGGACTGGCCTTCGGCCTGATGGCACCGGCCGCTTCGGCCAACGAGCAGGCCCCCAGCGGCGGGCAGGACACCGGCGCCGTGGCCACCAGCTCCGGCGGATCCGATTCCGGTGGGGACGGCGGCACCTACACGGTGAGTGCCGGCGACACCGTCGCGGCGATCGCGGCGAGCCAGGGCTCCAGCGTCTCGGCCATCATCGACGCCAATGGCCTTAACAGCCAGGCGCTGATCTTCCCCGGCGACGAACTGACCATTCCAGGCGGTTCGGGCGGCGGCTCAGGCTCGGGCGGCGGGTCAGGCTCGGGCGGCGGGTCCTCCAGCGAGGCCGACGGCGAAGTGCAGAACGCCTCCAGCGGCGAGGCCAGCGGCGGAGCCGAGATCACGCAGGCCTCCTCGAACTCCAACGAGATCCTCGACATCGCTCGCCAGTACGTGGGCACGCCCTACGTCTGGGGTGGCGCGGATCCGTCCGGGTTCGACTGCTCGGGCTTCACCCAGTACGTCTTCGCCCAGGCCGGTATCGACCTGCCCCGCACCACCGATGCCCAGCGCAACGCCGGCCAGGTGGTCTCCGAGGCCGAGGCCCAGCCAGGCGACCTGGTCTGGGCGCCCGGTCACGTGGGCATCTACACCGGTGACGGACAGCACATCGCGGCCCGTAGCCCCGGCACCGCGCTGCACGAGAGCCAGATCTGGATGGACAACCCCACCTTCATCCGGGTGGCCTGATCGGTTCCTAGCCGGCACGCACATCGGCCCGCCCCGCGATTGTGGGGCGGGCCGAGGTGTGTCTGCGCCGGGAGAGAGTCGGCGCCAAAGACTGGACGCCGGGCCCGGCATGTCGGCATGATGTCGGCTCGTGGGTACTACAGCGCGCAACGATGACCGCCGCACCTCCGGATCAGCCGGCTTCCTGGACCGCTACTTCCTCATCTCCGAACGTGGTTCGACCATCGGGCGGGAAGTGCGCGGCGGGCTGGTGACGTTCTTCGCGATGAGTTACATCGTGGTGCTGAACCCGCTCATTCTGGGCACGGTGCCCGACGGCGCCGGCAACTTCATCGGTGGCGATGAGGGATTGGCCGTGGCCCGCGTCGCGGCAGTGACTGCCCTGGTGGCCGGGCTGATGTCGATCCTGATGGGCGTGGTCGCCAAGTTCCCCCTGGCGTTGGCCGCCGGCATGGGCTTGAACGCCGTCGTGGCCTTCTCCATCGCCCTGCTGCCCGACGGCGGGCTGACCTGGGCCGATGCCATGGGCATCGTGGTCCTCGAGGGGATCATCATCCTGGTCCTGGTGCTCACCGGGTTCCGCGAAGCGGTCTTCCGCGCCGTGCCGGTCGAGTTGAAGGTGGCGATCAGTGTCGGCATCGGGCTCTTCATCGCGTTTGTCGGCCTAGCCAACGCCGGCATCGTGCGTATCCCGGCCTCGATGGCCACCCCGGTGGAGCTGGGCGTGGACGGCTCCCTGGGCGGGTGGCCGTCGCTGGTCTTCGTCATCGGCCTGTTCGCCGCAGTGGTGCTGTGGGTGCGCAAGGTCCGCGGCGCCCTGCTCATCGCCATCGTCGGCGCCACGTTGCTGTCCATCCTGATCGAGGCGATCGCGAGCGTCGGGCAGGTCGGTGAGGAGAACCCCTTCGGCTGGCAGCTCGGGGCCCCGAGCCTTCCGGAGAACGTGGTCGCCCTGCCGGACCTGGCGCTGCTGGGCGAGTTCTCCCTGCTGGGCGGGATCGACAAGGTCGGCATCGTGGTGGTGGTCCTGCTGGTCTTCACCCTGCTGCTGGCCGATTTCTTCGACACGATGGGCACGATGGTCGGAGTGGGG
>Ga0079225_10002890_pt1 | contig 9980 bp, 8 predicted proteins | sample Poulit2012_FD_76344 | JGI IMG/M metagenome (GOLD analysis project Ga0079225, IMG submission 76344) | Agricultural soil microbial communities from Georgia to study Nitrogen management - Poultry litter 2012 | ecosystem: Environmental > Terrestrial > Soil > Agricultural land | place: USA: Georgia...
CCCCGACGAGGTCATCGCCAAAATCCAGCGATTCGCCCAGGCCGGATCCCAGCGCATCTACCTACAAACGCTGGACTTAAGCGATCTTGACCATCTTGAACTCGTCGCCGCCGACGTCATGCCGTACGTGTGAGACCGTGGTTCGCCTGACGGTTCGTGTGACGGTAAGCCACCAAAAAGTATGGACGGGCTGGACCAGCCACGTGGTGGAGAGCGAACGTTCACCCTCCACCACGTTTCGCCGGCTATTTGTTGAGTTCCTTTCCTGATTTGGTGAACTGTTTCTGCAGTTTTGTCAGCTGTTGTGGCTTGACATCTGCTGCGGGCCCTCCGTAGATGGCGTTGAATACCATCGTGAACGTGACGCGCGGCAGGGAACGGAACGTGGGTTCGTTTCCGATCACTATGACCTTTCCTTCGCCACGATCGAATGACATCGCGTTTCCGGCGCCACGAAGATACTGGTCACCGCGCAGGAATCCGCTTGCCAGCAGTTCGCCTTGCTCCGGATACGAGGAGGCGACGTCGACGCCCTTTTTCTTCACATCCCAGGCTTGAGTCCGATAAAGCCAGATGGGCCAGGACTTGGGCATACCCCAGGCAACCGGCTCGCTTGTATCAAACTCCTGCTTGATCAAGCTGCCTCCCGTGGCGAACTTGTCTTGACTACCTCGACCTTCGGGTAGTGCCTTCTCGATAGCACCCAGATGCATGAGCTCCTTGGCTGTCTCAACGGAGCTTCCAGTGGCAAGTAGCGTTCCGCCGTCACGGACGAACTTACGCAGCTTCTTCCAGCCCTTTTCGCCGACACCATAGGCCCACGAGTACTTGCTTCCGTACTTGTCTTTGTCTAGGCCTTCGACGATGTCCTTCTTGCTGATGCCGTTGGGAAGAACGATGGTGTCGTAAAGCTCATTCAGCGAGTCGTGCTGGAAGTCTTGTGCACCTACATCCTTATAGTTAATCCCGTAATGGTCGAAGATCCACTTGTCCCAACCGCCGGGCATATTGTTGGCACCACGGAAAAGGCCCACTCGGGTATTGGGCTTGAGCTGCACGCCCTCGATCTTGGGTGCGCTGGCCGCAGCATATACCTCCAGTCCTACCTTTTCAGACGATTTCTGAAGCACTGAGCGTGCCTGCGGGGTAGCTGGAATCACAAAGGTGCCGGCGGGGAACTCCTGGCCAGCACGGCGGAATGAGGAGGCCGACCGGAACGTGCGAATATTCTTGTCTTGCAGCGCGGTAACAATTTCGATCGTGCCGTAGGATTCGGGGCTGACGAAGTATGCACCGTCTTCGCCGGGCGCCTCCGGCATCTTGACATCAGGTACTTCGACCTCGTCGACCCTAGTCAGATCAGCGTCAAATTCGCTGTCGATCTCGTCTGCTTCGACTCCGAGCCACATGGGCATATTCGATGTCGCTTCGGCATAGGGCAACTCCTCGTCCTGAGGATACTTATCTACACCCAGGACCTGATGAGCCCAGTTGCCGCGTGGTTGATGGAGCTGGATCACATACGAGCCCTTCTGATACCCGTTTCCAGCTGCCTTGAACGGGGCCGTGGCCTGATGGATTTCGACTTCGGTCATCTCCAGCCGCTTGAGCAGCTCATAGGTTGCGTAATCATCTCGTTGATCGGCCGGGATCACGAACGCATAACTACCCGATTCAACACCGTTTTTGGTGTAACTGTTGGCAGACGCGAACAGATTATAATAGAGCAGCTTCTCATGATTCTGTGCGACGTATTCCATTCCCGCATATGTTGCAGTCTTGCCATATTCCACCTGCTGCTTTAGCGTCCACGTATTCTTCTTATACGGTTTGATCAAGTTCTGCCGCGACTGTTGCGGCCCTAATGGACTGCCATCATCTGACTCTTGTGGATAGGCCAGATCTTTGCCCGTCGCAATCTCGGTCAAAAATACACCCGCGCCCCGGAATGGGAAAAACCCGACTGGCTGTTCAAGCGTCCAGAAAATATTGAATTCGTTTCCGGCGTGGCTGACGCCGCGTTTGCCTTCGGCCATCAGCTGCCGCTCAGCATGCTGCCCCAGCGCTGACGTTGAGGAGTTCATATTGGCTGGCACATTCCCGCTCGTCAGCCCACCGTACGGTGGCACAAAGATCCGTGAGCCTTGGTTACCCTTTTGATGCATAATATGTACCATCGCGGGATTGAACTTCTTGATGAGATTCAGCCGGTACCGCGATTCGATCTGTGAGAACATCAACCAATCGCGGTTATCGTCGTGGCCGGTGTATTTGTGATAGAGATCCGGGTATACCCGAGCCTTGTCGGTCCCGGCTGTGTCATTAAAGTGCCCGACGACTTTATGCTGCCCATCGGGGTTTTGCGACGGAACGAGCAGGATGACCGAGTTGGTCAGAATCTTCTCTGTGAATTTCGAGTCTTCTGTGGCCAGCCGATGCACAATATCGTTAATCGCTTGGCCATTGGAAACCTCGGTCGAGTGCACCGTGGCTTCGAGATGATAGACGGGTACGCTCTTTTTAGCGAGTTTTCGCGCTTCCTCACTTGACGTATTACGCGGATCAGAGAGCTTTTTGTTCATCTCGACAATCTCGTCAAGACGATCCAGGTTATCGGGCGAGCTGATGGCTACCGTGGCATATTCGTTGCCTTCGGTTGTCTCACCGACGGTATCGTAAGTGACCCGATCTGACTTTTCAGCGATACTCTTCATATAGTCGAGTACCTTTGGGTATTCGGCGAGTTTGCCTTCTGCACCCATTTCAAAACCAAAATATTGTTCCGGTGTCTTTATATCGTCAGCGTCTGCTTTGGGCAGCGCAGTTGAAAGACCCGGACTAGTACTGACATCGGCGTCAGCTGCCACCAGGCCCGTAAACAATAATGCTGATGCAGCCGTAACGCCAAGCATTGACGCTATTCTTTTCGATCGCATGAGTGTCTCTCTCCTACGCGATTCGCTCGCTCACACCTTGTGGGTTTGATATTCGAGCTCTGTTTAACCATCACCGGAAGCCAATCGGCTTGACCATGACTCAAGCCGGCAGCCCAATTGATCGAATCACCCCCGAAAAAGCGCCACAACGCCAACCTTTATGAGGTCTCAGAGCGTTGAAAATGCGCAACTTTTTAGTTTTTGCTTATAAAACCCTGGATTCTGGCACAGCCTGCCTATGTAATGCAAGGAAAAGTCCAAAGTTAACCGCAAGTAACTCAAGAATATTAGACAGGCTTCTCGTGAGAGTTGCTTCGATAAAGGTGGCGTGCGGGATTACATCCCGCGCTCGACCCGCAGCGGTATGGACCAGACCATGAACGGGCAGCCGTGACACGCTCCGATCTGCAGGTCGCGCCATTCGCGCGTAAAATGCATGCGTGAAAACGATACTGATCCGAGACGTTCCCGAGGACGTACATGAGTCCCTCGCCGAGCGTGCCCGCGAGCGCGGCCAGTCGCTGCAATCGTTCTTACTTAACCTCGTAGTTGATGAAGCTCGACGTTCGCGGAACCCGGCACTTCTTGAACAGTTTGATGGCCGTCACGATGGCACCTCTCTTGGCATCGATGATGTCGTTAGCGCCATTGACGCCGCGCGAGCTGAACGCGACGCCGAACTGGGCGAACGTCTGGGGTTTGACGTCGATACCAGATGATTGTCGTGGAATCGTTGACGCACACGTTGATCGCCGATGTGGGCTTGAGTAAAAGGAATACCGAATAACCCACCCGATGCAGCGACCGCCGTCGCGCGTGCCCTTATTGTGCCAGCGGCAGCCCGGCGTAGTTCTCGGCTAAACCCGTGGCTGCGGCGGTGCTGGATGCTAACCCAGCGCAGTTGCGCCAGCTGCAGTTGCGCATCAAACTAGTCACCGTGTCGGTGCAGCATGGTCGTCATTCGACATTCTCACGAGTCATCGGCGCGTGTGAGCGAATCACGACAAAGACGCAAGCTTTTGCGGAATGCGGCCGTCTCATCGTCGTCCAAGGCTGAAACCATCCGCTGCTCTATTTCGGCGACCGAACCACTTAATCGATCAATTACCGCGTACCCTTTGGCAGTAAGCGAGATTAGAAATTGGCGCTTATTGTCCGGATCGCGTCTCCGCTGAATGAAGCCGCGTTCGTCCAACGCATTAACCATTTGAGCCATCGTCTGCGCGCGGACGAATGCGCCACGCGCCAACGCCGCGGCAGTCATATCCGGCCGCCGCTTGAGCACCGTCAGCGCGGTGTACTGCAGCGTCGTAAGATTCTCGACGCCTACGGTCTCATCGAGCCGCGAGCGCATTAACAACTCCAGCTGCTTGGTCAAATACAGCAGCGATCCCTCAAAGCCGACATCGTCATGCACAGCTGGTTCTTTTGTCACGACTACCCCGTTGCCTCTACCTTTGTCTCCATGCTCAGCCTGGCACACCACTCTGCGATGACGCGCTCATCGAGGTTTCTCGCCTTTCTCGCCGTTCAATTGCCCCAGAGAGTGTCGGTACAATCCCACGCGGCATGAACAGCAGGACCACAATCAGCACGACAGCATAGGCACCATACTGCAGAATAGTCCCTGTCTCTGCTGGCAGTCCGGGCTGGTTGCTGACGGCATTTAGGACCTGAGTAAGCAGCGAAATCAACACGGCACCGACGGTTCCGCCCCATATCGACCCGAGACCACCTACAACGGCCATAATGATGTAACCAATGGAGTCTTCCACCGGGAAAGACTCACTGCTGACATACGGGATAAAGAATGCCAATATCCCACCGGCAAAGCCGGCGAAGGCACCTGACAACGCGAATATTGTGAGCTTAGTACGTAATACCGGAACGCCGGACGATGCCGCTGCAGATTCACTGCCCGATAGTGCGCGGACACCTCGACCGAACCGACTGTGAATTATATTCCGGGACACCAGGAGAGTGACGGCCAGAGTCGCCAACGAAAGATAGACATATGGCAGCTGATCACGCATAACGAAATCTCCAACACCGAGTTTCGGTATGCCAAAAATCCCGAGGCCGCCACCAAAAAACCCGACGGTAGCCATCACGGCTTGCACAATTAGCAGCAACGCTAACGTCCCAAACGCAAGATAATGGCCTCTAAGCCGCATCAGTGGAAGGCCGACAATGTACGCCAAGGTAGCCGCTACGACTGGGCTACATACCAATGCGAGTGATGGCGGAAGATCCAATCGCACCGTCATTACGGCCACAGTCAGCCCGCCGGCAGCGACGAACGCACCGTGTCCGAGTGAAATTTGTCCGGCATACCCGATGAAGAGGGATAATCCTGTCACGATCACAGCGCTGAGCACCATGTCGATATAGAAGGTGCGGTCGGCCAGCCCTAATGGCACTACCACAGCGACGACCGCGATGATACCGACGACTAGATTCTGCACTCGACGAGTCATTTCGCCTCTTCTGTCGATAAGCTCTTATAGCGTACGACCATGATCGCCAGCATCATTAGCAGCGCCACTTCGGTTTGATAGGACCCACTGAGATAACCCGCGACCAGCTGACCGGCAACACCCAACACAATTCCGCCAAGGAACGTGCGCCACGGGCTTACTAGTCCCCCAAAAACGGCCGCCGCAAATCCGGTCAATGCAAGGGGCAGATCGGTGGAAAACGACATGGCGTTAATCGGTGCTAGCAATACTCCGGCCAGCCCCCCGAGAACACCGGCGATTCCGAACGACACGAAACCCATCCGACGCACATTGATTCCCACCAGCATGGCCGCAAGGCGATTGGAAGCGGCAGCTGTCAAGCCCTTACCCACGTATGAGTGGTCGAAAAATAGACTCAGCGCCACGAAAGCCAACACTGTCGCACCAACAATCAGAATCCGCTGTGATTGAACCTGGGTGCCAAGCACCGCCGTGGATCCGGGAATGCCGGCCGATGAAATCGGCGCCTCCCCCCACAACAAGATGAATATCGCCGCGGACAAGGTAGACAATCCTAAGGTAATCAGTAACGAGATGAGCGGTGACGTACCGCGTTTACCGATCGCAATTAGACCAAACAACAGCCCGATCGCGCCGCACAAGATGACAGCGACCGTCTCTGCAATTCCGTGCGGAAGCATCCGATCAAGTAGCGACGCAGAGATCAACCCGCCAAATACGGCAAGCGTGCCCTGCGTGAAGTTGACGACACCGGTGACGCGATGCACGACAACGAACCCGCTCCCAACAAGTGCGAACGCACAACCTACCGCCACACCCGAGATCACATACGTGAGCAACTCGGTCATGAGACGCCTTCATTGCCCGCGGACGCACCGGTCGAACCGGGGCCTGGCGCCTGCATACTCTGCCCGCCGAGATACGCGTCTCGCAGCGCCGGGTCCGCGGCCAGTTCCGTCGTTGTGCCGGCAGCAACAATGCGCCCAGCCTCCAGGATGTATGCCCGGGCACACAACCGAAAGGCTAGCGTTACGCCCTGCTCTACTAGCAAGATGGTTGTTCCCCGCTCACGATTGAGCATCTGTAGATGGTCGGCGAGGCCCGTGACTACGAGCGGCGCCAAGCCAAGTGACAGCTCGTCGATTAACAGCACGTCGGGCTGGGCCATCAGAGCCCGGCCCACTGCCACCATTTGCTGCTGTCCGCCCGATAGCGTCCCGGCTTTCTGGCGCCGCAGCTTTTTGAGGTCGGGCAACATATCGTAGATCGGTGAGGGATCACGATCCCGATTTCGCCAAGCTCCCAACCGTAGATTGTCTTCCACCGACATATCGGGAAACATCTGTCGGCCTTCCGGGACTTGAGCGCTGGTACCTTCGAGTGAAATATGGCCGGAAGCCACTGGCACAATCCCGCTGATTGCGTTGATGAGCGTCGACTTTCCCGCTCCGTTTGGCCCCACAAGAGCCACCATTTCGCCGCGCTCCACTTGTAGACTCACGTCGTCGACGGCCGTTGCCGTCCCGTATTTAATAACGACGTTACTCAGCGTCAGCATGGGCCGTTCCAAGGTAAGCGTCGATGACGTTCTGGTCTTGACTGACTTCGTCGGGCGTCCCTTCAGCAATAACTTCGCCCAGGTCAAGCACGGTAACGCAGTCGGCTAATCGCATCACCATTGCAACGTCATGCTCGACAAGCATGATTGTGATGCCCTCGGCACGCAGGTCGGCAATAAGCGTGGACAGGTCATCACGTTCGCTGGTACGCAAGCCGGATGCCGGCTCGTCGAGCAGCAGGAGACGCGGTTGACCGGCGAGTGCCCGAGCAACTTGCACACGTCGCTGTTGCCCCAGCGGAAGAGACACTGCGTCTTCGCTCGCCCAATCAAGCAGACCGACTCGTGCCAGCGCATTGGAGGCTTGGTTCCGGATCTGCCGTTCCTCATTGCGCTGGCTAGGCAACCGCAATGTTGCAGCAATTGCTCCTGCGCGGGTAATCGGCGTCGCGCCGACCATAACGTTTTCTAACACGGTCATGCCGGGGAAGAGCCGTGCACCCTGGAAGACGACGGCGATACCTATCCGAGCGCGCTTATGCACTGGGAGGCGGTCCACCCGTGCGCCGTCCAATTCAATTGACCCGCGACTGGGCTGAAGCTGCCCGCCGATGAGATTGAAAAGTGTCGATTTCCCAGCCCCATTCGGTCCGATTATGCCGCGAAGTTCCTTTTCTTGAACAGCCACATTGACATCTCGGACCGCATAAACACCCCCGAACGCCCTCGACAACGACATGAGTGTCAGCAACACGTGTTCCTCTCCACGCGAACTCTTCACGCCATCGCTATGTTCAGCCAGCGAACGATTCGTCGAAGTGCTGCTCTGTGAAGTCAGTCGGGTCGAACTCGCCGTCGGCCACGGTGACAACGGCGAGATAATCCTTGGTCAGCCCGGTATGGTCATCCGTCCCGTACGAGAACCGCCCGTTTACGGTCAACTCGTCCAGATTCTCCAGGGCATCACGGATGTCGTCGCGGTCACTTGACCCGGCGCTGTCTATTGCCGCGGCCGCAATTTGAATCCCGGCGGCGCCGTCAAATGCGAACTGGGGTGGATAATTTCCATTATTCTCTTCGTATTCGTCTGCGAAGTCATCAATCATCGATTTGAAGTCGCCGTCTGGTAGCGCGGATGCGGCCACACCGGCGGCACATGCGATCACCACTCCTTCCGCGGCATCTCCCGCCGGCTCTGTGTACAGTGGAGTCGCCTCGGAACCGGTCATAAATAGGTTGATACCGCCCACCGAAGCCACCTGTTTCGTGATGGCCACCGGTGCCGGCCCGGAGCCCCAAACCAGTAGGTTATCGGTGTCTGAATCTTTCACGTGTTCGATTTGAGCACTGAAGTCGCTGGCGCTCGAGTCAAACTTTTCGTCGAGAACCACGTCGATTCCGGCTTTTTCAGCGGCCTTTTTGGTCGCGTTGTTACCTGTAGTACCGTACACGTCCTTGCCGTCATAGAGGATCGCGAGTTTCTCAACATCAGTGGATTTGAGATAGTCCACCATTTCCTCGGCATACAACTCAGGAGTGGCCGGAACCGTGAAAGCGTACTCGTTCGAACCATCCGCGAACTCGCTGACCGGGCCGAGGGCTAAGATCGGCATGCCGGCGTTCTCGGCCGTTTCGCCCACGGCAACAGAGGCGCTGACATTTGCTGAACTTAGGACGATGGACACATCATCATCGGCTTGGAGCTGATTAAAGAGGCTTACGGACTTTTTGACGTCGGTCTTATCGTCTTTCACGACGAGTTCCAAGTCGCGCCCGTTGACCCCACCATCGTCGTTGATCGATGCTACCATCTGCTCGGCAGCCGCTTTGTCCCCTTTGCCCAAGGGCGCATAGTCGCCGGTCAGCGGGGCAATCATACCGATGGTAATCTTGCTTGATTCGGTGTCGTCGCCGCTCCCGGATCCGCACGCCGTAAGAGTTAATGCTGCAGCGGCTGCCGCGGCAACTAGAGCCTTGTACTTCATTGCCTCTCCTAAATCAGCCATTTATCTGGACGAATTGCGGCTCTGCCGACGCTTTCCGTCCAGCACCTGCAATCCATCGGAAACCGATCAGTGGGTGACGATCTGCTCTAACGTCTAGTGTCGCAAATTATCAGGTTCCCTGTCAATAGTCTTGTTCAGCCGTGAGAGCCCATACGCTGGCAAGCGATTCGGCAGGCTCCGACCCGAACCTAAATCAGTCAGACTAATCCACCGGCGGCAAATCAATACCAGACGTCTGCTCGTGCGTTGCAAACGTGTTCGGCCACGCTGCCGAAATTCCTGCGGCACTCCAACCTCCGTCACGGTAATCGGATGCTGCCTCAACCGGGTGGCCGTAAAGTGCGAGCTTGTCGCCGCCAATTGCAATAGCTTGACCCGTGACATCTGCCGCGTCGTCAGATGCGAGCCACACCAACAGGGGAGCAGCGTCTTCCGGCGGGCCGAGTGCATGTTCTCGGCGCACGTTCGGCGGAATCGGCTTACCAGCCACGAAGTCGTTATAGACATCCGCATAGATGGGGATCGTCGCAGTCATACCCGTCAGCGCTGTCGGAATAGCAACGTTAACGGTGACGCCCGCGCGGGCAAGCTCCAGCGACCACGTTCGCGCCATCGCAACGATGCCCGCCTTGGCCGCCGCATAGTTCGTCTGACCAAAATTACCGTGCTGCCCTGCTGGGGAACCGACCACGATGATGCGTCCGCCTTCGCCCTGCTCACGCATCTGCACAGCAGCTGCACGGCCCGTGGTGAATGTTCCCCGCAGGTGTGTTTCAATAACGGAGTCGAAATCCTCGTCACTCATCTTCCACAAGACCGTGTCGTGTAAGACACCGGCATTTGTGACCAGGATGTCCAAGCGCCCGAATTCATGTACCGCCGTGCCAACGAGCTGGTCGGCGGTCTCGGTCGGACCGACCGGAGCCACGACCGAAACTGCAGCGCCGCCATTCGCCTTGATGGCCTCAGCAGCGGACCGCGCGGCGTCGGCCTTGATGTC
>Ga0079225_10002891_pt1 | contig 9977 bp, 9 predicted proteins | sample Poulit2012_FD_76344 | JGI IMG/M metagenome (GOLD analysis project Ga0079225, IMG submission 76344) | Agricultural soil microbial communities from Georgia to study Nitrogen management - Poultry litter 2012 | ecosystem: Environmental > Terrestrial > Soil > Agricultural land | place: USA: Georgia...
AGCCTAACGGCGCTGCAATCACCGGTGCGTGGAGCTTTAGGCATGATTCAAGCAGATAATACGGTGCGTTACTGGCGGAAGCCGCCAAACCCGCATACTACAGACTCAGCGTTTGCGGCAACCTCCGTGTCATTACCAAGGGTCGATATGGTGCATGCCTATACCGATGCTGACGCCACAGCCGTTGAGGCGTTTTTGGGTGCCGGAGCTCTCGGGCTGATCGCTGTGGGATATCCACCCGGAACTTTGACACAGCCATTGGACGATGCCATCGATATTGCAATTAGCCGCGGCATCCTCGTCGTGCAAGCCACCAGAGCGCAACTAGAACCCCAGGTTATGGCTCGTAGCGGTCTGGTCAGCCGGGGACTGATCGCAAATACTGACATTACACCAGCAAAAGCCAGAATCTTATTGCAATTGTGCCTATCCCAGCGATTGGATCGGGACGGTACAGCACAGATTTTCGGTACCTATTAGTCTGGTTTTGCATTCAACTAGGACAGACTTGCTGTCCATTGTAGAATCTGTTGAAGCTGGCCATGTGCTGGTCGACCACATTTCCGATAAGTAGCTAGATACGTTATGTCAAAACCCTCCACTCGGCGCACCAGCCGCCTGACCACACCGGTGATGATCACCTTCATCGTCGTTGCCGTCGTCATGCTGGGACTAACCGTTATTTCGGTGGTCAAAGCTATGACCCGTGGTGACGACCCAGTCGTCGTCAATGAAGTACTGACGGGTCAGTCTATGGAAGTCAACCGCACCACCGGACTAGACGTCATTCGTTTCGAAAGCGTCCGGGCCCCGCTGCCGAGGGAAGACGATGTACCAGAGACACTGGATACCTGCATGGCAGGGGAAGCAAAAGAGCATCTCGAAAAACTGGCTGGTGAAGGTACGTCTTTGGACATCGAAATTGATGCCTATGCCAACGCCCCAAATGGTGAACTCTGGGCATCTATTTACCACGGGGGCAATGACCTTGCGCTAGAAATGGTCAAAGCCGGATACGCTGTGGTCGACCCAGAATCGGTTGATGATCCAGACAAGCTGGACGAGCTGACAGCGGCTGAGGACCAGGCTCGCGAGGATGAACGCGGCATGTTTTCTACCGACGCCGACTGCACATTGCCTTCTTATGTTGAACCTGTTTTGGAAAAGCTCAACGATCTACCAGAGTCGCCTAAAGCCAACGACGTCACCGAACTTACTAAATACATTGGTGACATGAATAATATTCGCTCCGATGCCCAAGATGCTGTAGCCGTGCTGACTGGTATCCCAGATACTCAGAAGGACGATTCGGTCGCGGCCCTGGCTTGGGGTGACGCTAAAGAAGAATATATCGATACGCTCGAATCGCATCTGGACGATATTCAAGAGCTCGTCGAAGACGCCCAAGAAAAACGGGCCGACTTGCAAGAAGTCAAGAAACCCAAAAACTCGCCGTCGCCAGAGGGCCCGTCACCGGAAAAAGACCAGTCGGCTCAAAATGAGCAAGATGAACCAGCTGAGCAGCAGCCGAAAGAACAGCAAGACGAACCTGCGGAGGCAGAACCCACGCCAGAAGCCTCCATCGAGCCGGAGCACTCCGATGTTGAGCAGCAAGGGGCATCAACATCAGAAGACACCGTGCAACTTGGTGAAGGAGACACCACCGACGAGACTGCTGAGTAGGCGGGGATCTGCAAGATCGTCGTCTGCCATTACTACACCAACCGGATTGCTAGCATCGGACAGTGCGACGTGAGGTGCTCCCGAGGTCGCGATACCGATAGGCTTGAACGACTTATAAGCTGAGCTAAAGAATTCAGCGACATGTTCGTCAAATATTTTTTGGTCTTTACTGCTCTGCGCCATTACGCCCGATGACCGTCCCAAGCACCGGTCGTCTGCGTTTTGGCGCTGTATGTGGTGTTCATCAAAGCTTAAGGCCGGCGAATTCTGCTCCATAGCTACATGGCTGCCGTCTGGACGGTCAACCCCAATTAACCTCAGCGGCTCTAGCCTCATCGACTTTGACAAACATATCGACTTTTTGCTGTCGTATCGATTCGCTTTCGACTTTGCCTAAGTGAAAACTGAAGGATTTATTAAGATCCTCTCGTTCGATTTCAGACAGACTGATTCGAAATAATCTGGCCTGCGAGAAGTGATCGTCGAATACATGTCGTGCCGGGGGAAGTCTGAATATACCCTTCTCAGAGCGATCGCTTCTTTCATCATGCGCCCGCTTCTCGGCCGGCCTCGTATCGACAAAGCCATATCACCATGAACGCCATATCAATCGTAGTTATCTTCATAGGTATAAAACTTGGTGGCTATTCCGCGAACATCGATAGCAGTCTCCTTGGACCCGGAAATCTAGACATTGGTGTGCTTGCTAAGCGAACTGCACCAGCAGGTATGAGGTTGCAGCCCGCCGGCCGAAAGGTCTCGGCGCAGTTGTGACTGTGTGCTCTACTGACGACCGCTATAGCGATGATGTGCATTATATGGGCGGATGTCTATTAACTGACAATTTGTCCTGGGCTTCTACGATGTTTGCCTATAACTCCTCACCGCCAGATCCTGCACTTGTTGGGGAGCGCTGGCGTGAGCTGTGGCAGAAACGTTTGGACCATAGTGGGCTCTGGTTGGAAAAGTGGCTGACACACCAGCGCAAAGACGAGTACTGGCGACACGGTTCAATCAACGAAAACTATGCCGATGTCGAAGTTCCGGTATTTGCTGCTAGCGGGTGGGCAGATGGATATTCCAATGCGGTGTTCCGTTTGCTTGCCGGATTAGACGTTCCAAAGAGGGGCCTGATTGGCCCGTGGAGTCACAAATATCCACACCTTGGACAGCCAGGGCCTGCGATTGGTTTTCTGCAAGAGGTCGTGGCCTGGTGGGATCACTGGTTGAAGGACAAGACCGATAACGGGGCCATGGATGGGCCGGAACTTGCGATTTGGATGCAAGATACCGTCAAACCAGCTACCACGTATGAACAGCGACCTGGACGCTGGGTGGGTGAACCAAGTTGGCCTAGTCCACGTATAGTTGAGACACGCTATCCGTTGGGACGGCACCGTATCTTGGGCTCTGAAGATGAAGAACAAAAACCTAGCCCTGAACTCACGGTACAATCGCCGTTATCATTGGGTGAGTTCGGTGGTAAATGGTGTTCCTATAATGCGCCACCAGATATGCCTTATGATCAACGCGAGGAAGACGGCGGCGCCATGATCTTCGACAGCGACCCGTTGCCCGAACGGCTCGAACTACTGGGAGCCCCCGTTGTTGAGCTGTCGCTATCTGCTGATCAACCTGTGGCCATGGTGGCGGTGAGACTTGCTGACGTCGCTCCCGATGATTCAGCAACTCGGGTGAGTTACGGAATACTCAACTTGAACCACCGCGCCGGTGCTGATAATCCTCAACCGTTAGAGCCAGGGGAGAAGTTTACCGCCCGGGTTCAACTCAACGGTCTGGCTCAATCGTTTCCTTCTGGGCATCGTCTTCGAGTATCGGTTTCGACGTCATACTGGCCCGTCGTGTGGCCATCGCCAACCGAAGTTCGACTCACGGTGGACCCAAATAATAGTGCCCTAGTGTTACCGGTGCGTCCCACGTCTCTCGACGATGACGCAAGCCTTACCCCATCCTTTGGTGAGCCAGAGGGATCGCCACCGATTGAAACCATACAAGTCGAACCAGGAGAACAAGACTGGACGGTTAGCCGTAACCTGGTAGATATGACCGGCAAGCTAGAGGTACTCAAGGATCTTGGGGTAGTTCGTTTCGAGGATATTGACCTCAACGTCACCCGGTATGCGCTAGAACGATATAGTTTTGCTGATCGACAAGTAAATTCCGTACGCGGGGAAGCCGAGTGGATCATGGGATTTGAACGCGACGACTGGCAAGTCCAAACGCGTACCAAGACGGTACTGACTTCTACCGTTGACAACTTTCACGTCTATGCTGAGCTTGATGCATACGAAGGTGAAACCCGGGTCGCCGCCAAGACCTGGGACGTCACTATCCCGCGCGATTTCGTCTGAGGAGGACGTATGGAAATTCTCACCAGCCGTACAATATTGCGCCCTGCGGATCCTGCTTACACACAAGCGTTTTACCGTGACACCCTCGGTCTGGCAATTTTCCGTGAGTTTGGTCCACCAGAAAACCCCGGTATCGTGTTTTTGTGCGGCAACGGCCTACTCGAAATCTCTGGGCAAGGTGCCGAAACTGCGGGGGCAGCGGTGCCACATTTGTCCCTATGGTTGCAGGTCCGAGACGTCGCCGCCGAGTATGACCGGCTAGAACATGAAGGGGCCACAACACTGCGTGGGCCTAAAACAGAGCCCTGGGGGCTGATTGAAGCCTGGATCGCAGACCCCGATGGTCTCCAGATTGTGCTTGTCGAAATCCCCCAGGACCATCCACTCCGGCGTGACCAGCGAGCTATTTCAGGCGGTGCCCAAGAATAACGTTGTTCGTGTCGCCCGTAGGGGGTGCGTTGTTACTTCTGGCTTTCTTGGGCTGATTCTTGCGGCATCCGACGCAAGCCTCCCTGCCACATGACGTCATACGGTGTCGCGGCTTCGATCCGCTGGTTGATGCCATCGGTCACGAAGTCCTTGGCTCGTTCCGCGGCCTCTAGCTCAGTACGCCCTTTGGCCAGCTCAGCGGTCACGGCAGCAGCCAGTGAACAGCCGGCACCTGAGACAGCGTGATTGCCAATCTTTTGGACCCCTAATACCTCGAGAGAGGAACCATCGTAAAAGACGTCGACGGCCTCGGGACCATCTAAACGGATGCCGCCTTTGGCCAAAACTGTCACACCAGAATCATCGTAAATTTTGCGTGCTGCGTCTTTTAGCTGAGCGATGTTGCCAATGGACATTCCGGAGAGCTGTTCGGCTTCAAAATGATTAGGGGTTGTCATTGTCGCCAGCGGTAGTAGTTGTGATTTCAAGGCTTCATCAGTGTCTTGGGCTTCGCCGGGTTGCTGGCCCTTACAGATCAGTACCGGATCCAGTACGACGTTTTTCCATTCTTGGGCACGCAACGCTTGAGCCACGACGTCGATAGTTTCGACCGAGCCCATCATACCTAATTTGACGGTATCCAGCTGGTTGACAAAATTCGCTTGGATAGCTTCCAGTTGGTGGCCCAAAACCTCTGGTGCAATCCGGGTCAGTCGGTGGTTCCAGTTATCTTGTGGGTCATACGAGACAATACAGGTCAACGCGGCGGCACCATAAGTGCCGAGCTCTTGAAAGGTTCGCAAGTCCGCTTGGGCGCCGGCACCGCCGGTGGCTTCGGAACCTGCGATGGTTAGCGTAATGGCTGGTGAGTAAATGCTATACATGCCCTCATCTTATATGGCCTAGGCCAATGAGGGCAGGTTTATGGGCTACATTTCAGAATCTGTTTGCCCTTGGCGTGATGAGTCGGTGGGATCAACAACGTCCACAAATGAACTTGCAACCCAACGACCTAATGCCATCAGGATGGCGGCCGGGAAACCAACCAGGGGAATCAATAGCGGCACAAGACCTTCGCCACCGGCCGTCAAGACGGTCAGACCATAGAACATGCCAATGATTGCATACGCCAAAATATGCACCGCGTGGTTGAGCTGATACCGCAGTATCCAGTTGGTCAACAGGGCTAGCGGTAGGCCTAATGCCAGACCGGAAAGCCCAACTAGGGTAAGGAGAGGGGTTAGATCGCCGACCGTATCGGAAATGGGTAATAAGTTGAGGATAACCACGATTGCAGCCATGACGATATTGGGCACTAACCAGGCCAATAAGAATCCGTAGATCGACATGGATAGTCGAGGCCTAAGACCGGTCTTTCTGCGTCGTTTTGGCGCGGAATCGTATTTCTCGGGAACAGGTGTGGTCACAACGGGCCTTATAACTCGCGGATACTGACAGTTGTAGTCTAGTGCTTTTTTCGACCCCGAGAGTATGCTTTGTGGTTATGGCAACAACAGGATCTGGCGCCCGGGCATGGACCGTGGTAGTGGCCACGGGCATTATCGCAGCAATGCATGTGTGGAAGTTACCTTCCGCGCTGGAGTTTATTCGGGAAGATCTCCATATCAGTTTGGTTGCTGCCGGTGCCCTTGTTGGTGTCGTCCAGCTGGCCGGGGCGTTTGGTGGGTTAGCGGCTTCAGTAGTCTCCGAACGAATCGGGGCAAAATATACCCTGGTGGTAGGTATGCTATTTGCCGGCATCGCCTCAGTCGCCGGTGGCTTCGCCATGAATGCAGCCTGGCTGATGATCACACGTGCCATTGAAGGCATCGGCTTTATCCTAATTACCGTGGCAGCACCAGCGCTGGTGCGACGCCTGGCGCCATCAGCTCAAGTTAACGCAGCCATGGGGTGGTGGGGTGCTTTTCAAGGCATTGCACTATTTTTTGGTGTGGGTATTTCGGCGGTACTGCTCAACGCCACCCAGGTAACCTGGAATATTTGGTGGTTCATTATGGGAGCGGCCACTTTGGCCTTCATCCCGGTAGTACTGGCCAGGGTCCCAGCTGATACGCCCAGTGCGGTGAACTTACAACGGGTCACACGGTTGATAGTCACATCGGTCAAAACCCCGCTGCCGTGGGCGTTTGGCATCATTTTTTCCTCGTACACTTTACAATGGGGCGCAATTCTGAGTTTCTTGCCCACGATTTTTGGCGAAGCTCAGATCGAATCGGCCCTTGACGTAGCCATACTGGTGGGTATTGCAACGGCGGTTGTCGGTGGGCTCAATGGTGTGGCAAACGTCGTCACCGGAATATTATTGCAGCGTGGCCAACCGCCCCGGCGTTTGATGCTCACCGGGCTAATAACCATGGCGGTTACGTCAGTGATTGTGTTTGGTCCAGACTGGTCGGTCGTCCCCGGCAATGTGGTGTGGGCATTATTAGCTGCCGCAGTGTTCTCCTTTACGGGCGCCTTGGTGCCCACCACTGTTACCCGTCAAGCTGTGGATATTGCGCCGCCAGGTGGTTCGCCTGCCGCCGTCATTGGGCTCATGACCCAAATGTATAACTTAGCGAATTTCTTGGGGCCGATCATCCTATCGGCCATCGCCGAAACCGCCGGTACCTGGCAGCTATCTTGGACGATGACGGCTACCGCTTCGGCAATTGGTATTATAGTGATTTTGGTTTTCGTGCCGGGCGGTACTGACCCATTTAAAACAAGCCGAGAGCCAGTACAATAACCATGAACGCCAGCTGGGGCAGCAGCTGAGAACGGGGCCGTAGAGGCCGTGACACCGTCGCGAGATACCGTTTTTATACTAAGGACGATTCGTGCCCCAAAAAGGAAGCTACGCGCCGGTTGGTTCCCATATTTATCCGGTGCTCTTTGCCATGATGACCGTGGTCTTTATCCTGTCGAATATCGGTGGTTCAAAAGGGGTGCAGTTTGGCCCGATACTTACCGATGGCGGATTCTTTTTGTTTCCGGTGGCATATATTCTCGGCGATATCATTTCTGAAGTGTACGGCTTCAAAGCTTCTCGCCGGGTGATCTACGCTACCTTTCTTATCGCGGTGTTTGTCTCGCTGACCTATTGGATTATTATCGCTCTTCCGCCAGCCGAGTTTTATGACGGCCAAGAGGCGCTGACCCGAACCTTGGGACCGGTGCCACTTATCGTGTTGGCATCGCTGGTGGGTTTTTTCGTCGGGCAACTGTCCAATGCCTGGATCATGGTGGCCATGAAACAGCGCAGCGGCGAACGCTACCTGTTCGGGCGTATTGCTGCTTCCACGCTTGTGGGTGAACTGCTGGACACCATCGCGTTTTCTGCCATTGCTGCAACCGTTATTGGTATTGAAACCTTTGGCCAATACTTAGTGTTTGTGCTGATCGGGTGGGCCTGGAAATTTGCCGTCGAAGTGGTATTGGCTCCGGTGACCATCTGGATTATCGGCAAAGTCAAAAACGCCGAGCCGCATTACGGCATCATCGAGTAATGTGTCGGCCAGTCTTGCTAACCGCGCCACAAGATGGTTAGCTAGACCATCAGAATCACGAGTGCTGATCACAGCTAGCCCTGGCTGATCGGCCAGCAACCCTCTGCGCATAGTGGGGTGCTCCAGGTGAGGATTCGGCTTAGTTCAAACGTTCTAAGCAAGTATGGCGCCGTGGCTGTTGCCCTCGCCACGATTATAGGAGTCTGCATGACACAGACCATTGAACCAGTCGTTCATCTTGATACCCTCTGGGAACAACTGACCCCGGTATTCAACGAAATCGCCGCCACCGCACCGGCCCGAGAGTCCGCAGGTGGTATCGATCCGACATCGATTCATCTGTTGCGTGACGCCGGATTTACACGGCTACGCATTCCACAGGCTCATGGCGGATATGGTCTTTCGTTGCCGCAAGCCTATGAGTTTTTTGTTGCATTGGCCGCAGCGGATTCCAACCTGGCTCAAGCGTTGCGGGCCCACTGGAGTTTTGTTGAAGACGTGTTGAGCCGACCCAACGAGCAAAGCGCGTTCGTACAACGCTGGCTAGGCAGACTAGGTAGTGGCGTCATCATTGGTAATGCCATTACAGAACGCGGCAACCAACACGGAACCAACACCACGCGAGTCACCCGACGTGATGGCCAGTGGCTACTCAACGGCACGAAGTATTATTCAACCGGAACCGGCTATGCCGACTGGATTGCGGTGGCCGCCACCGGTGATGACGACCAACCGATTTCGCTGACAGTACCAGCCGAAGCACCCGGGGTAGAAATCGTCGACGATTGGGATGGTTTTGGCCAAAAACTCACCGCTTCTGGTACAACCCATTTCAAGAATGTCACTGTCGACGATATCGAAATTTTCCCTGCAGGCCACGGACTTGAATCGGGTGAGCGTACGGCGTACGGGCAGGCCGCCTGGCAGACCGTACACCTGGCCACCCTGGTGGGGATAGCCAGAGCCGCATTATCCGACGCCACACAATACGTACGATCGCGAACACGAACGTTCAGTCACGGTGCCGCCGATGACGTCCGGCAGGACCCACAGGTACTGCAGTTGTTGGGCGAGCTTGCTTCTCAGGTGGCTGGGCTTGAAACAGTGTTTTGTGCGATCCCACCGGTACTTGCCGACCATTTTGCAGCGGATGCCCGCGGTGAAGCGCTATCTGGTGATGAAGTGGATGCCCTGTACGCCCAGGTATACCAAGCACAACAGATTATCGCTGCGGTGACTCTTGACGTGACCACCAAGATTTTTGAAGTCGGAGGGGCATCGGCTACTTCCCGGACGAGGGCTTTTGATCGGCACTGGCGCAATGCCCGGGTATTGGCTAGCCACAACCCGTTGATCTATCGCGCTCGCATTCTAGGTGATTACCTAGTCAACGGGGTCTCCCCGGAACGCAAATACACGGTGGGATACGGTGCCTAGCTAGGCATAATATCGTCCGAGCATGTGCTCTTTGTACTGATAAAAGTCTCCATCGGTGATGGCTTGTCGAATAGTATCGACCAGTCGAATAGTGAAACGCAGGTTATGGATCGACAGCAGGGTGCCCGATAATATTTCATCGGCTTTGATCAAGTGCCTGATGTAGGCCTTGGAATAGTGGGTGCACGTGTAGCAGTCACAGCCGTCCTGTAGCGGACTTATATCGCTGGTGAATTGAGCACGAGTGAGATTGATCCGTCCGTAATCAGTGTAGAAGGCGCCGGTGCGTGCCACCCGGGTAGGCGAGACGGCGTCGAAAGTATCTGCTCCGGCTTCGATCGCAGCAAATAAATCATCCGGTTCGGAAATGCCCAACAGGTGGCGCGGTTTGTCTTCGGGGAGTTCCTCGGCACACCAACCTACAATGGTGCCGAGGTTTTCCTTCTCGAAAGCGCCGCCAAGCCCAAAACCGTCGAAACCTGCCTCAACGCCGGAGAAATCAGCGTGCATAGCGGCCAGATCGCGGCAGGCTTTGCGGCGAAGATCC
>Ga0079225_10002893_pt1 | contig 9976 bp, 8 predicted proteins | sample Poulit2012_FD_76344 | JGI IMG/M metagenome (GOLD analysis project Ga0079225, IMG submission 76344) | Agricultural soil microbial communities from Georgia to study Nitrogen management - Poultry litter 2012 | ecosystem: Environmental > Terrestrial > Soil > Agricultural land | place: USA: Georgia...
TAATACGGTCATTTTCATCACTCTTTCGGCATGCTTGGATCGATTGCAAAAAGGTGATCGATTGTTTGAATATCTTCATCAGATAAAACGATATCGATTACTTTTAAATTACTTAACACTTGTTCAGGCTTTGTTGCACCGGGAATGACTGCATCGATAGCATCGTGTGTTAAATACCATGCGAGAACAATTTGTGCGATATCTGCGCCTTTTTCTTCAGCCATCGGACGAAGCTTTTCAACTTTTCGTAAATTATTTATCAAAGCTTCACCTTTTAAATGATCTTTTCGCGTGCGATGGTCTTCAAAGGTTGTCTGCTCATTATATTTCCCCGTTAAGATACCCGAAGCAAACGGATAAAATGGAACAAAAGAAATATCGTGTTCTTTTAATTGTGGAAACAGTGATCGTTCGGCTTCACGCTCTAGTAAATTGTAATGGCCTTGATACACGTCGACATAGCCGTCCTTATTCGCTTCTTCAACTTGCTCATGTGAAAATTTTGAAATACCGATTGAGCGAATTTTTCCTGCATCTCGAAGTAATTTTAATGCACCGACAGCTTCATCTTTCGGGGTATAATCATCAGGATTATGAATATAAAATAAGTCGATATAATCTGTTTGGAGGCGCATTAATGCTTCATCAACCGCTTTTGTTAAAAATTCTGGCGTATTATTGAGTACAATATCATCACCAACAAATTCATGGGACGCCTTCGTTGCTAAAACAATGTCATGTCTTTTACCTGTTTCTTTTAAAATATCGCCAATTAATTCTTCCGAGCGACCAAATCCATAATAAAAAGCCGTATCAATAAAGTTCATTCCATTATGAATTGCTGTCATGAAGATGTCTCGACTCATCTGCTCATCTACTTGTGGATACATATTTTGTGAACCGATCGCCATTGCACCGAGACCGATTGGATTTACCTCAATTTCTGTTTGGCCAAGTTGATGTAATTTTACCATATTGATTCCTCCTAATTGAGATGATTTACAAGGGTTACTTGATAGAAAAGTCGTTTATCAAGATTGCACTAGGTCATTTAAGGTGAACCATTTGTACAAGATTAAAGCACTCACAACAACTTACTCGTCATCCAATTGCTTTTCATATTGCTGTAACTTTATCATTGTATCCAAGGCCTCTGCCGCCGTTTGAATATTCTCTTCACTAAAATATTGTGCGATTTTGCTTAATTTATTCCAATCAGCTTGGCGATCCATAAAAAACATATAGTAAAGCAGAGCATTGATGACAGGATCTGTTAAGCTGAAGTTACGAAAGCTTTGGAGGACATCTTTTTCACTTTGAATGACCGGCTCTTTCGTTAGATGTTCAATAAATTGTTCAGGTGTACGAGATGTCAATAGATCAATGAAATGACGGATATCTTTCATTTATCATCCACCTTCCTCAAGTCATCTCATATCCACTCTAGCAATTCCTCTTTACGATCTGCAACTTTTTAATTTTAGATGTTTATAAAAGGCGAATAGACTGGGTCGAACAAACTGTTGCATTGTAGCTTGATGTTAGACAATCAGAGCATGATAATCTTGAGCGACTGTCCTTGAGAATGTTGACAGAAATGTTTATATAAATAAATTTTCCATAAATAAAAATTCAACTAAAAGATAAAACGTAAAACTCTATCTTGCAAATATTAACCCTTTATAAATTTGGTGGGAGAATTTTGTGTCTGTTTAAGTTTTTTGTAATTTGCCTATGTTATAATAACCAATACAATCATTCGATAAGTATAATGCCAGAAGAAATAATATTGAGAGAGGTGAAGCCTTTGTTAAGTAATATCCAAAAAAAGAAAGAACAGTTAGACGCAGCACGTCCATTACCAAAACATACATTACGAACGCTCCAGGAAAAAATACTTTTAGAGTGGACATATCACTCGAATGCAATAGAAGGAAATACATTAACGCTAAATGAAACGAAGGTTGTATTAGAAGGTATAACAGTGGGCGGCAAGACGTTACGAGAACATTTGGAAGTCATCAATCATCAGGAAGCTATTTCGTATGTAGAAGAAATTGTTAAAAGTCAGGAACCTCTTTCAGAACGGCAAATAAAAAACATCCATAGACTTGTCTTAAAAGGGATTGATGATGTGCATGCTGGTGTATACAGAAAAGAACAAGTGTTTATTTCAGGTGCAAAGCACATACCTCCTGTAGCGGTTCTCATCCAAGAGAAAATGGAAGAAATGATGAATTGGTATCGAAATGAAGGAAGTTATTTGAATGCGATTGAACGTGGCGCAATGTTACATGCAATATTTGTAGGGATTCATCCATTTATTGACGGAAACGGAAGGACAGCTAGACTCTTGCTTAATTTAGAGCTCATGAAAGATGGATATCCACCAGTAATTATTAAAGTGGAAAACCGATTAGTATATTATGAAGCATTGGATAAAGCCCATACAACAAATGACTACCGTGATTTTATTTCTTTAGTGGTAGCGGAAGTTGAAGATTCACTTAATCTTTATTTGAAAGCGATACAATAATACAACAGACTAAAACAGATCATGAACCCAGACGAATTTAGCTGACTTATAATAGAAGCAGTAAGATAATGATGGTATAAGTGTATTTTTAGATTTAAAAGCGGGGGGTATTAAATGTATTTATATACATATGAAGCACCTTTAGTGAAAAGCTCAACTAAAAAGTGCTTAATTCAGGATACCCAAGGCAAAGTCATCGGAAGTATTCAAAGATATTTTAAGTCACCTTTTCATCGGTTGATTGATGGATTGATCGGAGGAAATCATTTAATCGTCAGGATGAAAGCGAAAAGTTTTGAAGGTGAATTTGTGATCGATGCTTACACTGAAATGGCAATGATTAAGAAGCCGAATTATTATATAAATTTTTATGAGAACCAAATGACGGATAAAAAATTTAAAGCAATCCAGACTAATCATATAAACATCATGCCAGAGTTTTCTATTAAAAACTCTGAATTTGAATTAATGGCGAAAGAGAGTAATATTAATGGTCTTAGCTTTTATGAAATGGGATATGAGGTTGCGAGATGGAATTATAAAATCAGCCAAAGAAATAAAGCTTATATAGAGATAAGTGCAGAGGCGACCCTGAAAAATCCGTTGTTTTATGCTGTATTAGGTCATTTGTTATATTTTATCGGATACTAAAATTTACAACATGGATTATAAAAAGCATTTGCAAACTATAACTTTTGAGCAGTTCAAGAGATTCGGCACAAAACACATTTTATAATTAAGTTAATTTTGATAGAGAGCAGGGGGAAATAAAGGTAATGAATATGAGAGAGCGAAAAAAAGCGGCTGAAGACTTTTATAAAAGGTGGGCCGATCGTGGTAATGAACGTCAAGATAGCCAATCTTTCTGGCTAGATTTACTACAAAATGTGTACGGAATTGAAAAGCCTGTTGAATATATTACCTTTGAGGATTCAGTGCAAAACATGATGGATAACACAAGTTTCATCGATGGATATATAGAAAAAACTAATGTTTTAATCGAACAAAAAGGACGGGACAGAGATTTAAATAAAGGGATCAGTCAATCAGATGGAAGTTATTTAACACCTTTCCAACAAGCGATGCGCTATTCAGCAACATTGCCGTATTCTAAGAGACCGAGATGGATTATTACAAGTAATTTTAAAGAGTTTTACATTTATGATATGGAGAAGCCTAACTCTGAGCCTGCTATTGTTCAATTAGCGAATCTTAAAAATGAATATTACCGTTTAGAACTCCTTGTTGAAAAAACGAATACTCAAATTGAAAAAGAAACAAAGGTATCCATTAAAGCTGGTGAATTAGTTGGTGAAATTTATGATGAGCTATTAAAACAATATAAAGATCCAAAAAACCCTTATAGTTTAAAGAGTATTAATCAATTATCAGTACGTCTTGTTTTTTGTTTTTATGCCGAAGATGCTGGATTATTTGGAAAAAAGGGAATGCTTCATGATTATTTATTAGAATATAATGCTCGTCATTTTAGAAATGCAATAATCGATTTATTCGAAGTGTTAAATACAAAAGAAAATGATAGAGACCCTTATTTAGATGAAACATTAGCAAAATTCCCGTATGTAAATGGTGATTTATTTGAAGATACGAATATTGAAATTCCGCAATTTAATGAGCGATTAAGAGAATTAATTTTAGATAATGCATCAAGTAGTTTCGATTGGTCAGAAATAAGTCCAACAATTTTTGGTGCTGTATTTGAAAGTACATTAAACCCTGAACAGAGACGAGAAGGAGGTATGCATTATACGTCTATTGAAAATATACACAAGGTCATTGATCCATTGTTTTTAGATGATCTGAAAAGCGAGTTAAATGAAATTAAACAACTAAAACAACCAAAAAGAATTATGGATCGAGCAAAAGAGTTCCAAAAGAAGTTAGGACGTTTAACATTCCTAGATCCAGCCGCTGGGTCAGGAAATTTTTTAACGGAAACGTATTTAGCATTACGAAAATTGGAAAATGAGGCATTGAAATTATATATGGACGACAATGTTATGCTAGATGTTGAAGAAAATTTAATCCAAGTAACGCTTGATCAGTTTTATGGAATCGAAATTAACGATTTCGCAGTATCGGTTGCGAAAACAGCCCTTTGGATTGCAGAAAGTCAAATGTTTGAAGAGACGCAAAATATTATTTACGCGAACATTGAATTCTTACCTTTAGAATCTTATACAAATATAATTGAAGGTAATGCCTTGGAAATGAATTGGCATAATATTGTCGATAAAAGAGATTTAGATTACATGATAGGGAATCCGCCATTTGTCGGTGCAAGATTGATGACGACAAACCAAACGGAAGAATTAAAAAATGTTTTTGGTAAGCTAAAAGGCGTTGGAAACATAGATTATGTTGCCGGTTGGTATGGGAAAGCCGCTCAATTTATTAAACAATCAAAAATTAAATGTGCCTTTGTATCAACAAACTCAATTACACAGGGACAACAAGTTCCTATTCTATGGAAGTATTTAATGGAAGAGCACAATATTGTGATTAATTTTGCATATCGTACGTTTGATTGGAATAGTGAAGCAAAAGATAAAGCGGCTGTCCATTGTGTTATTATTGGATTTTCACAAGTAAATAATAAAAATAAAAAAATATATGTTTCTGATGAACAAATAGATATTGCAAAGAATATAAATGGATATTTACTAGATGCCCCGAATGTATTTATAGGAATTCGGCGGAACCCATTATCCAATGTTGAAAAAATGAATTATGGAAGTTTTGCCTTAGATGATGGGGCTTACACGATTAGCGAGGAAGAGTATAATCAGATACTCAAACAAGAACCTTTTTTAAAGAGGTGTTTAAAACCTTTTATTGGAGCGAGAGAATTTATAAATTCAATTCCAAGATATTGTATATGGTTAGATTATAAACAAGAAGATATAGAGTTAATAAAGAAAAGTAAAATTTTAAAAGAGAAGATTTCTCATGTTAAAAAGTGGAGAAGTGCAAGCAAACGAAAGGGTACTTTAGAAGCTGCAAAAACCCCACTAAAATTTGCAGAAATTAGACAACCTGACCATAATTACCTTGCAATTCCCGTCGTTAGTTCCGAAAATAGAAGATACATACCAATAGGTTATTTATCGAAAGATATTATAGCTAGTAACCAATTATTAATTATTTCCGATTCCTCCTTAATAAGTTTTGCCATACTTTCATCAAATGTCCATATGTCATGGATGCGAACAGTAGCAGGTAGATTAAAAAGTGATTACAGATATTCGGCATCAATTGTATATAATAATTTTCCATGGGTATCGTTAGCGGACTCTCAAAAGAAAAAGCTTAATGAAACGGCAAACAAAATACTAAAAGCAAGAGCTAAATTTCATGAAATGTCCTTAGCTGATTTATACAATGAATTGATTATGCCACCTGAATTACGGAAGGCTCATCAAGATAATGATCGAGCAGTAATGGAGATATACGGTATGGATGTTCGTACTATTCAGGAAAGTGATGCAGTGGAGAAGTTGTTCAAAATGTATTCTAAATTAGTAAATAAATAATTTTCCAAAAGATAATCATATCAAACCCTTTCTCACAAATGTGGGAGGGGTTTTTGTTTTCAATATGCAGTTGTTAAGTATTATAAAAAAAGATATATTGAACGATAAATTACTGTTGTAAGTTTTTCATATCGGATACGCTTATGCGGTATAATATAAGTAAGATTAGTCATTAGGAGTGGTAGAATGAAAAAGCTAACGCTTGAATCAATGGAATTTAAAAAGGTAATGCAAAATCTTCGTTTAGAAAATAGGTCATTATCCGAAAAAAATCAAAAAAGAGTCTTAGAGCTTATAAATGCAAATACAACAATCACTCCGACATTTATAAAGGATTTACTCAGACGTGGCAAAATATAATGAACAAGATAATGATGAATATTTGATAGAACATAATTTACTTGTAATTGACAATTTTGAGGCGCTTGAAAGAGCTTAATCGTTACGTGTCACGGATTTTGAACGTGGTGGATTTGTATTAAGGGACTACATAATAGTTGAATAAATTTATAACTTGGGCAAGTGAACTTAGTTTTTCAATCAGGTTTATTCAATGAAATGCAGCAAAAAAGACGATCCAAATAACGGAAATATTTTAATTTACACGACTTGACAATGTATGCTAAAATTAATTTAACATATACACATTTATATCGAAATTAATTCCTAACTTTACAGTGCTTAAAAAATGCCTTAATATACACTTAGCTCATGCGGGGGAGCTAGGTGTTTTTCTTATGTTTTAGTACTTCAATCAACTTTGGTAAGTCGACTTTTGCGTCGCTTCAATTAAAGAGAAAAAGAAAGAGGTGGCTGTTATGAAAAAGTGGACAATGAAACATATTTTAAAAGGCAAGTTGTTTACAGTTATTTTATTGACGATTGCACTTACTTTTTCACTAACGAAATTAATTAATACACTTTTAATGCGTGAAGTAGTTCATGATAATGGCTTTATTTACACGGTCCATTTTAATTTACCTGTACCTGCCATTTTAGGGTTAGTAATCCCAGCTGGCTTACTAAGTGTGCTACTTATTCAATTTTTTATGAACAAAATTAGTAAACAAAAAGCGCCTATGATAAGCGATGTTAAGTTTAGATGGATTACTTTATACGGCTTAGCCATTGGTGCGGCTGCTTATTTCGTTCTCACAAAAACGGTGACGATGAATTTACTTTTTGCCGATTTTGATGGCGGTGTCATGAAGTTTATCTGGACGTTTTTCGGTGTCCTACTTCCATTTGTTGTAGGTATTGGGCTGACATTACTTATCAATTATTGGATGATTAAAAAAACAAATACGAATCGGACCATTCTATTGGAATTTGAGCAACATAAATATGATCATCGTTTTAAAAAGGAAGAGACGAAGAATAAAGCATTTCAAGCATTGCAACGTGGCCGAGCAACGACTATACTAGGTGCAATTGTTTATGTGAAATTTGTCGCATTCCTTTTTAAAGTAATCAAAACAATTGGACGTATCTATGTTTCAGTGATTGCAATGGCTCTTTCATCTGGAGATCGTCGTAGCGGTGGGCATGCGACCTTTACGCAAGTCAACGACTCAACGGATACAGCTGAAAGTGAAAAAGAAAAACAATTAGCACGATATCAAGCAAGACAAGATCAAAAGCAAGCAAATTATTCAGCACAGCAGTTTGCGAAGCAATTTAACTATAATGCCAAACATTCGCAGTCAGAATGGAATCGCTATGTCCACGACCAACGGGAGGCAAACAAGGCACGTGAAAGGGCCGATCGTATGTAAAAAATTTAGGCAAATAAAAAAGAAGCAGATCTTTTCCCAATCTGAACGGAAGGGATCTGGCTCTTTGTTATTTAAATATGTAAATGAATTAGCTGTCATCTATTAAAACCACAATTTTATTAGCCAAGATTGCAATGAAAAATCCCCATATTGTTGCACTTAACCTTGCTTAAGAAGATAGAATTAACCAAATTTCTCCTCTGTTCATGTTGCCTCGTCGCATAATATCTATCCATCTAAAAAAACTAAAGATTTAATCTGTGAAATGCTATAATTAGAATATACACTGTTGAATGAAACTTTTTTGATCAATAAACAGCTACTTGAAACAATCATTTAATGAATCGATAGAAGGCAGGTTTGCATTTGACTATGGAAGAAATTATTAAATGTAAGCGACGTGTGCAAAAGCACGGTGAAGTGTTCACTCCTAAAAGAATCGTTAATAAAATGTTAAATATCCCCGGAGTAAAAGAAGCATGTGAAAGTTTGACCAAAACTTTTTTAGAGCCTTCAGCAGGTGAAGTGGCTTTTTTAACAGCGATTCTTGAAAGAAAATTAAATAAAGTCAAAGAAACATATAACGACGATTTAAAGCAGTTTGAAAACTATTCCTTACTTGCCCTAACGACACTGTATGGGGTTGAACTATTAGAAGATAATGTTCAAACATGTGTGATGAATATGTTTCAACTCTATTATGATCATTATCAGGAACAAGTGCGCTATCATGGGGGAACATTAAATAAAAAAGTATTAGATAGTGCGAAGGAAATTATTTCTGCAAATATTAGACAAGGGAATTTTTTAACGCGAAAAACAATCGATAACCAACCGCTAGTCGTTAGTGAATGGTTACCAATTAATCTGAAGCAAACATCGAAAACGATTAAAGTTCAACGCACAGAATATACGTTAGATGAAATATATGAAAACGTCAAAAAAGAATCAGGAAAAACGCTTAATAAACCTGCCGAACAACCTATTCAATTAGATATGTTTGATGGATTTGCTGAGGATATTTTTGAAAATGAAAAAGAAATGCGCTATGTATCTACGAATATAATCGATGTTTATCAAGCGGAAATGGAGGAAGTCAATGGATCAGACAATCATTAAGCCTTTTGATGAAATTGAATATAAAGTATATGGTTACACATTACCTGAAGTTCCTAATCATGAAGGATATGTCAAGATTGGTGATACAACTCGTGATGCGGTGACAAGAATCTTTGAACAAGTTGGTACAGCTGGTTTAAATCCTAAAATATTATTTGAAAAAATCGCTCGTAAATCTGATGGTGAATGGTTTCGGGATAAGGATTTACATAGATTTCTACTTCTAAACGGGATTAAGAAAAAAGATTTTAATAGTCGTGCGGATGAATGGTTTTATTTTAATGGGGAATTAGAAAAGGCCGAGGAACTAACCGATAAATTTATTAATCGTGATTATGATGAAATCCAAATGGATGATCAACGGTCAAATTATATTTTACGCAATGAACAACAGCAAGCGGTTGAGAAAACTTATGAGTATTTTCAAAGTGAACAAGAGCCAAGGGAATTTTTATGGAATGCAAAACCACGATTCGGGAAAACGTTAACGACTTATGATTTCATCCGAAATTTAAATGCAACAAATGTCCTAATCGTTACGAACCGACCGGCAATTGCTAATTCATGGTTTGAAGATTTTCATAAATTTATTGCTTGGCAAGAGCCACATATGAAGTTTGTTTCTGAAACAGAAGCATTAAATGGAAAAGCGTTGACTCGAGAGCAATATCGTGAATATATTGATACAACTTCCTACGACAATCCAGCACAAATCACTTTTTTATCTTTACAAGATTTAAAAGGTGCTAAATTTGCTGGCGGGATTTATGAGAAATTAGAATGGGTCGCTGGCTTAAACTGGGATTTACTAGTCATTGATGAAGCCCATGAGGGAATTGATACGAGCAAAACAGATATCGCTTTTAGTCAAATCAAAAGAGATTTTACGCTACATTTATCAGGTACTCCATTTAAAGCATTAGCCAGTAACAAGTTTTCTGAAGAACAAATTTTTAACTGGTCATATGTTGATGAACAAGAAGCTAAACAAA
>Ga0079225_10002895_pt1 | contig 9972 bp, 8 predicted proteins | sample Poulit2012_FD_76344 | JGI IMG/M metagenome (GOLD analysis project Ga0079225, IMG submission 76344) | Agricultural soil microbial communities from Georgia to study Nitrogen management - Poultry litter 2012 | ecosystem: Environmental > Terrestrial > Soil > Agricultural land | place: USA: Georgia...
AATCCCATTGACGAAAGTTTTTCAAATCACTCATCGTTACATCATATCCTGATAAGTGCAAGAGGCTGTATAGAAGCATTGATCCATGACCAGCTGACAGTACAAAGCGATCCCTATTAAACCATTTTGAATGTTTAGGGTTATGGTTCATAAATTCTGACCATAAAGTATAAGCCATAGGTGCAGCTCCCATTGGTAGACCCGGATGTCCAGAGTTAGCATTTTCTATCGCATCAATAGACAGGGTTCTGATTGTGTTGATTGATAATGATTCCACGTTCAATGACAATAGTATTACTCCCCTTTTTGTTTCTATATTTCGTATGTTTAAAAGATATAAAATACCTTTACCCAAAAAATATTGCTTTATATTTTTTGGGTAAACTTAATTATAAATTCAATTGTTCTTTTATTCTCGAAGTAGCCCCTTTTAAATTATATGACTCTACATAATCTCTAATAGGTCTTTTTATATGGTTGATAACAAATCTTTGTCCATCAATACTTACATCTTTTAGATTTCTATATAAGACATTAATTTCTTCTTTAACTTCTTTGTCATTAAAAGTGTAATGCCCGGCTATATCAAGAATTTCATTAGATAAATCTTCACTTTTTACTATATCTTCAACAGTTAAATTAAGCTGATCATCCGTCATCCATTTTCTCCATTTTTCACTTTTGATAGCATGGTTTAATAAAACATCTTTTATATTAGAACAACTTGTTATTAACCCTTTTTCTTTTAGCCGTTTTTCTAACTTTGCTAACTTTAAATATGCCCTAGTTTCTTCTGTCCCATATTGTGGAGCAACATTAGTTGCGGTAATTTGTGAAGGTATATGTTCTAATAAAGTTACATCATCCAGATAATCTCCATTATGTTCTTTTAAACCAACATGATATTTTTTTGCCATTTCAGCTAATTCATAGGCATTATTAAAGTTAAATTTTCCCGCTTGTTCGGTTTTCCTGACGAGTGTTCCAGTTTGTCCTACTATAAAGGTAGGCATTGGTAATCCTTTCTCACCTAACCCCTTTTTTAAACTCAGTATAAACTCCTCATAAATATCTGTAGAAGTTAAACCACCATTAGTTTCTTCAGTCCCTACTTCATAACCAATTTCAGGCAAACCCCTTGCCACTCTTTCTCGTTCACAGTATTCAATCAATTCTATAGTTCTGTCAATAACAGTCCTCAGAGGAATAACTTTCCCACGTTCAAAGGGATCTTTCGTTGGATCAATCATTAAAAGATCAAAACCCGCTTCTATATCAGCTAAAAATGATTTCTTCCCTATTTCCATGGCTTCCTCTGCAGGTAAATGATTGTTCCTTTCTTCATCACGTTGCCACGGTCCGCCGTGATCCCTACATACATAATATAAACCATCAAACTCAGTCTTCTTTGCTACATCGTTAATAGCTTGAATAAAAGTAGTTTGACTCCATCCATTAACATAGCCACCACCAAGCTCTTCCATATCAACTTGATTTCTACTTGCTATAAACATTAAAGGAAAATCATAATCTTTCGCTAATTCAAAACTAGCTTGTAATAAATTTGCAGACATTGGACCAATCCCCAATAAAGTGGCACTTTCACCTTTTTCTTGTAATTCTAATAAAGCCTTTACAGTTGATTGAATAGAAACTTGTTTCATATTTGTCACTCCTTCTAACAATTTATATCTATATATTCGAACTTAAACACATGTAACTAATTTTGATTTTCGTTGTTGCTATACTCTGGTAAGTCCGGCTTAGTAAAGTGCAAATAAGCTGCAGTGATTAGGGAACCTATTAACATTGCAAGGAAGTACCACAATTTACCATCAACAGCTCCAATAACTATTAAACCACCATGAGGAATAAACGTACTTACATCATTTATCATCCCAATAGCACCACCTACTGCACTACCTAAGATAATAGCAGGAATTACTCGTTTGAAGTCCTTGACGGCAAAAGGAATAGCCCCTTCCGTAATACCTATCAATCCCATAAAGCCTGCACTTATACCCAACCCTTTTTCGGCTTGTGTGTATTTCTTTTGTGAAATAAAAGTAGATATAGCCAAACCAAGGGGTGGTATTGCTACTGCAATCCTATGTGCACCATTTGGTCCATAAATACCTTCAGCCATAAGTGCTATCGTAAAGGCCGTAACTGATTTATTTATAGGCCCCCCCATATCAACAGCTGTAAGAGCACCAATAATCAAACCTAAAATTAATGCATTACCACCTTGCAATGAAGACATAAAATTCAAAATCATATCAACAAAACCGCCAAGGGGTTGTGCTAGAATATATATATAACTAAGACCAACAATCAAAACAGTAATAATCGGAATAATTAATATTGGCATTATTGTTTTAATAGTGACAGGAACCTTCCAACCTTTAACCCACTTAGCAACATAACCTGCAATAACCCCTAGGATCATAGCACCTAAAAAACCAGTGGAAATTTCTTCCGACCCAACTGGATTATTTGCCATAAATCCTAGGATCATACCAGGCACTAAACCTGGTTTACCAGCAATTGAATAGGCTATATATCCTGCCAAAATTGGAATCATCATTGCAAAACCTGCTTCTCCAATTGTGTTTAAGTTTTGCAGAAATGGATTAGTTACTTCTAGCCCTTCATCTGTCGCTGTTCCCGATGATAAAGCAATAGCTAAGAAAATCCCCCCGACTACAACAGCGGGAATCATGTATGAAACACCTGTACTAAATGCTTTCTTTAACTCTTCTCCTATTTGTTTAGCCTTATTAGCCATGAAATTACCTTCTTTCACTATTGAATGTAACCAATGTTATAAAACAATTATTTTAGGTTTACAAATTCTCCAAATCATCTATTACTTTTTCAACATTTTTTAAAACTAATGAAGGATCTAATGTTAATACTTTACCTTTTTCTCTTTTCTCATCAAAACGCTCATCACCTTCAATTCCTATCGATACTGCTAATACTGCTACATCAGCCTCTTGAATTTGCTCATCGGTAAGCTCGTCTTCAATACCCATGCCACCCTGTGTTTCAATAGAAATTTCATAACCTCTTTTTTTACACTCCTTCTCTAATGCCTCTTGTGCCATATAAGTATGTGCTATTCCTGTTGTACATGCTGTTACTCCTACGATTTTCATTTAAATTTCCTCCTTTAAAAATAACTTACTTTTTTATATTTTTATTTATAGAACTTAATAAATCATACGCTTGCTCTACTGTCTCGCTATTAAATAACTCTCTTCTGAAATCTTCATCCAGTAATTTTTTACTGACCTCTGAAATATATTTTAAATGTATTTGACTACCCCCCTCTTCAGGAACACCTATTAAAAACATATACTTTACCTCATTATTTCCGTCATCATCCCAATTTATCGGTTGTTTTACACTCAAATAGGATATAAACGGTTCATTAACTACACCCGATTTTCCATGTGGTATGGCAATATTAAATTCAAATGCTGTTGAATTCATCTTTTCACGTTCATTCACTGCCTGTACAAAAGGCTCTTTTTCACTGATTTTACCCAATTCCACAGCTTGATCAGCTAGAAGGTTAATCGCCTCCTCTCTGCCGTTAACTGGTTCATTAATCAGTATCATCTGTTTGTTTATCATGGGAGAGCCCTCCAATAAAATTTATGAATTTTTCTTTAGTAGTATTTATAAAGCACTTTTCAACACTTTTTTTATTGTCAACTATTTGATAAATTGATGCCAATATATCTTTTACCTGATTTATATCTTCTTTTGAAATGCACACAAAAATAACGACGCGGATATATTGTTGGTTCCATTTAATTTCATTTTCATTAACATAAATACCAATAATTGATTTCTTAACATAACTTGGATTTCCATGAGGCAAAGCCACCCCGGTGGGTAAATCCGTGTCACCTTGTTGCATTCTGTCAAAAACACTAGCCCGAAATTCCTTATCTACATAGCCTGATTCAAACAATTGATTAATTACGGTATTAATCACTTCATCTGAAGATTTAAATTGACAATTAAACTCTAAAAACTCTATGTTTAATAATCTTTTAATATTTTGAAAATGTTCTATAACATCAGGTTCAAATTGGTTCGTTATAAAATGTTCGTTATAAAAACTCATAATTTTTTCCATTTCTTTATTGTTTAATAAAGGGGATACCACTACCACTGGTGGACCATTTATTTTTATATAAGCTGTTGATATTATAAAATCAAACTCATCTAACTTAACATCTGATAACTCACTAAAAGACGCTACCTCAATTGAATCTAATGGAGGTAGAACATTTTTAACACGATTCAATAAAATCCCTGACATGGTTATCCCTGTAGGACAGACAATTAATACTTTCTTGCTTAACTTAAGCCTATCTAATGAAGACTGGAAATAAATCATTAAAAAACCTACTTCATTTTCATTAAAAGTAACCTTTAAAGCGCTTTCAAACCCACTCAAAACAAACCAAGTGATATTGTACATCAACCCAAATTCTTCTTTCACCTGGTGTGTAAATGGATTGTGAATAGACACATTGTTCCTTAATCTATATAGCATAGGCGGAAAATGAGCTAAAATGTTTCTTTTTAGTTCCTCATCGGAATTTAAATTAACTTTTAATGTTTGACTCATTTTACTTATAATTTCATTAACGATTTTTTCGGTTTGTTGATCAATACTTTTTAGGTTGATTTTATTCGCAATCATGTGCTTACTTAAATAAGCAGCGTCTTCATTAGTAAATTCTATATTTGTTTTATTTGTCAATTGAGATAATAAAAAATCAGAGCTTTCATCATCAGTTTTTATATTGGTACAAATATGATGACTTTTAGAAGCACGATAAGCTAAGACGATGAATATATCTAATAAATTCTGAATATAATACTCAGCTATATCCCCTTTATTTTTAATATAATCAAAAAACACCTCATAACAGTCATCTACAAGTTTTTTTCCATAATAACCTTTTAATAAATCCTTTCTTTCCTGAGTATTACTAAAATAATTTATTGTTTCGTTATTTGACCCCGTTATTAGTTCGTTAAATTTTACATAAGTATTTTGAAACTCTTCTTCAGATCCTTTTAAACGTGTTCCATTATTGTCACTTAAGATCATTACAGTCTTTTCATTTAAGAAGTTATTTTTTATTAAAGATAATTCTGTTGAAATAGAACTCTTACTAACTCTAAAAAAGTCAGCTAGTTCCTGAATAGTTACTAAGTTTTTTTCGAACAACATGATTTCCAGAATCTTTTTTTTTCTAAATTCAACTATGTTCAAACTGTCTGTATAATATTTAGGTGTTTCATTTTTAAGTGTTTTTAATCGAATACCCACCCCCCGTTTTGTTTCTAAGCTAGTATTTGTCCTTAATAAATAAGGTTCAATATCTTTTAAATCTGCATATATAGTTCTAGTGGAAACATTTAGTTTTTCTGCATAATATCTAACCGTCTTATAGTTTGATTCTTCGTTTAGTGCATTAATTAATTGTTTTTGTCTTTGGATTCGTTTCATTAAATTGGTCCTCCAAACGTCTTTAATTTATAGCTCAAAGGATTTAGATTATTATTGTTTCCACACTTTTAAAGTACCATGTAAAAAGATAATTATAAATCACAAACTTTTTCAGTATTTGTTGCAAAAAATCAAACGCTTACACCTTTGATATTAATAGTAAACAAATAAATAATATGTATGTTATTATGAATAGGTAATATTTTAACTTACCATTTACTTTAGTTAGGAGGCCCCTACATGATTACAATTGGTTTTGATTTAGATGATACTCTTTATTACAAAACTGAACCCTTAAAAAAAACATTCATAGAATTTAATGCAACTCAAGGGTTGACTTTTCCTCAGTTTTTATCAACTTTCCATAAAAATAGTGATATTGGATTTGAACATTTTAGTAACAACTCCTGGAGTTTAGAAGATTCTTATGTTTTTCGTATAACAGAAACTATGTATGAATTTGGTGTTAATATTACAAGACAAGAAGCAATAAATTTCCAAAAAAAATACAATATTAATCAACAAAAAATAAAACTAGCACCATACATTAATCAAACCATTAACTATTTATTAAATAAAAATATCCAGATAATAATCATTACTAATGGGCCATCGGTCAAACAAAGAAATAAAATAAGTACCCTTGGTTTGGATAGGTACTTTCCACCAAAAAACATTGTTGTTTCTGAAGAAGAAAATATTACAAAACCAAACATTGAAATTTTTAGAAACACCGAAGAAAGACTTGGAATAGACGTTAGTAAGGCTTGGTTTATAGGGGATAGTTATCAAAATGATATTGTTGGGGCAACCAATGCTGGTTGGAAAACAATATGGTTAAATAGGGATTTCAAAAAATCAGAAAATCATTCTAATATAGCCACATATACCGCAAAAACAACAAAAGATTTAAATGAATACTTACTCGCTATAACATAATGGATAAGAGTCTAACACTATGGGAAACTTTTCAATAAGATTCTTAAGAATATAATAATAAATCAACACTTAACATATAATTTTCTGTAACGTCTTAAATAATTTTATTATTTATAGTAGCAATGAAATAATAAATTGATATTAATTCACATTATATCAGGGCTGATATCTGAAATACTTTTATAACTTACATAACAAATATTTACCAATAAAAAATCACGTCTAAATAGATGGTGTTTTATTTATATCTTCTTTATTATTCACTTTCTCACTCACACATATCCTATCTAACATAACCGAATGGACAGAAGGTGTTGAAAAATCAGATGGTGAGCCCATCGAACTGACGTCCACCCAGTGGGACTCTAAATTATCATCCACTTATGTTGTAGCTGAAGTTCTGGAGGATTACGGATTCGACGTCACCATAACACCTGTTGATTTAGCAGCCGTCTATGAAGCCGTTTCAAATGGAGATGCAGGCGCAACCTTAGCTGTGTGGATGCCTATTTCAACCAAGGCATTTTACGAGAAACATGAAGGTGACTTCGAAGATCTCGGAGAAAACCTAACCGGAGCAAAAGTCGGACTAGTAGTACCTGAATATATGGATATTGATTTTATTGAAGACTTAGATCCGGCGAAGTAAGACTTCATATCTATCACTATATAAAACACGGTTTTACTCATAGATGAGTAAAACCGTGTTTTATCATGCTAATATTCAAATTCCTTGAACTTAATAGGTTATTAGAAGTTGTTTCTTTTTTATTCTTTCCTTTTTTCATGTTACAAAAACATATTTTACAATGATGTTTAATAGCTTCCAAACCTCTTAATGTTTTCAGCTAACTTCACTAAGTTTTTATAATTTCCTTTAGCAAAAATGTTTTCATAACTTTCAATTCTGTTAATTACTTCTGGATCTTGAAAAATCTCATTAATAACATAGAGCTGTTCTCTTAATTTTTTCTTTAGTTGTTGGTTCTCTTTCTCATTATTTACTAACTTTTTTTCTCTTTTATTTAAACTTTCTTCCTTTTTTATATTAATAGTATATCTATTCAAGTTATCCCACATTGCTTTATTTATATAATCTGGTTTTAGACTGGGCATTTCCTTAGATAAAATAATCATTTCAATTAACTTCATTTGTTCTTCCGCAATACTTAATTTTTCTTTTTTTATAATAAATCGCGAAAATATATTTTCAAGCTTTTTATAGTCTTGATCTTTTAGCCACTCTGGTTGATCTGGTTGACTAGATAATCTTTTTACTCTAGAATGACTTAATTGTTCCTGTATAAATTGATAATATTTAATTTCATATGCTATTTCTTCTAGTTTTTTATTTTCTTCGAGAATACTTGTATTATATTTATTAATTATTTTTAGTGGATCAGTACGAGTGTCAAACAACTCCATTAATATATATGTATATTGTAATTTACAAAGTATCTTTATATATTCATTCCAATCCTTATAATTAACAAAAGAAGGTTTAGTATCCTTTAGAGCCCTATTTATATCCGAAATATTTATATACTTATATAAATATATTATAAGCTTTTTTATGTAATTACTGCTTAATGCTTTATTTATTTCTAAACTAAGAGATTCATTTAGATTCTCATTTAATTCATTTACTTTAATGAATGATGTTTTTAAATGTTCTATATTTAATTCATTTAATGCTTCATTTTTAATTCTCGTCAAAAGTATTCTTTTTGCTTTATTCTCTATATTTTCCCATTCGTGGTTATTAAAGTATCCAATCTTTTTATTACTCAATATATAATAGGAATTGGAATCTTCAATTCGCCAAAAGTCGTCGGTTAAATCCTCATTTAGCTTAAGTTTAATAAAAACTTTCAATGTTTCTTTCCAATCCTTCTCTTTATAGTAAAATGGTTTTTTATAACTAATACTCTTAATATCTAGAAAATAACTTGAAATCAAATTTTCCTTTTTTGTATTACGGAGGCTACCAATAAGAAAATATATAATAACAATAATATAAATAAAAAGAATTAACCAATATACGTAATTAACATATAACAACTTTTCATCATCTAAAGCATTTTTTGCTAGACCCCTATCACTTTTAACTGTTAATAATTCATTGTTCAAACCCTTTAAATCAGACTCAATAATTAACTTAAAACTACCATCTGGTGGAAGTTCAAGGTATACCATTTCAAAAACATTGGGGTATTTTATAATCTCATCTTGTTCAGAATCCTTAATAATTCTATAACTATCCACCGTTGTATCTATTTTAACCTTAATGTTTTCTCCGATTTCATTACCTATATTTTTAACCTCTACCTGTTGAATATTAGTTTTGTTTTGTTCAAGGTTAGTACTAATCGGTATATTATCCGATATGGTGTAAACTATTTTTGGTTTATCTACCAATAAGATAGGAATGATAATTATTCCTGTTATTGTTATTAAAGTTGTTACTATCCACTTCATTCATTTTTCTCCTTCCGCAAAATTAGGAATACTATATAGAGATTACTATAAATATTCTTATAAGATTCCGAATATATCAATCCCTCAAAGCTTAGTCTTTACAGTAAATTTTTATTTTAAAAATACTAGGTTGATTACCGCAATCATAAAGAATACTATAAAAAGTAATAATCTCCCCATCTTTTACTCCCTTAATTATATTTGTTCAAATATAAATACTTTCACCTACAAACCTCATTTAACTTACTTGACTCCCATATATATAAATACTAAACCACAAGAATAGGTACATAGAACTATTTGTCCATTATATACCAAATTAAAATTATATTGAAGCGTTTTCATAACAATACACCTATCTTGTGAAAACAACCTATTTAAATTCTTCACCTCTGATTTCACATGCTATATCCATACTCATGTGATATAATGAACATGTATCAAGAGTTGTAGTCTTTAAGTAATAATCAATTACTAAACTGAGCTAAACGGAGGAGATGATTAAAATGGGTAAACGTTTTACAGACAAAGTCGTTATTATTACAGGTGCGGGGTCAGGTCTAGGAGAGGCAACTGCTATACAAGTCGCCAGGGAAGGTGCAAAACTATCATTAATCGATCTCAACGAAGAAGGACTAGAACAAACTAAGGAAAAAGTATTAAAAGTTGCACCAGATGCTGATCTTCTAATAATTAAAGCTAATGTGGCAAACGAAGAAGAAGTAAAAAATTATGTCGATCAAACAGTCGATAAGTTTGGTAGAATTGATGGATTCTTCAATAATGCAGGGATTGAAGGAAAACAAAATCTAACAGAAGACTTTGGTTCTGAAGAATTCGATAGAGTCGTTGGCATTAATTTAAACGGTGTATTTTATGGTATGCAATATGTGTTAAAAGTAATGAAAAAACAAGGTTCAGGTTCTATTGTTAATGCTGCATCTGTTGGTGGTATCCGTGGTGTTGGTAATCAATCGGGATATGCAGCAAGTAAACATGGTGTTGTTGGTTTA
>Ga0079225_10002896_pt1 | contig 9970 bp, 7 predicted proteins | sample Poulit2012_FD_76344 | JGI IMG/M metagenome (GOLD analysis project Ga0079225, IMG submission 76344) | Agricultural soil microbial communities from Georgia to study Nitrogen management - Poultry litter 2012 | ecosystem: Environmental > Terrestrial > Soil > Agricultural land | place: USA: Georgia...
CGATGATAGCCCAGGCTGAGAATGGTCATGTCGTCTGCTTGGGGGGCCCCATTCTCGAAGGCCTTGACGGCGTTGGCCACGGCCTGGGGAAGCATCCAGGTGGGGGTTTCCCGATTGTTTTGCAGGCTGTGAAAGAGGCGCTCCTCGCCGAACTCCTGGTTGTCCGGGTCGCAGGCCTCGGTGACGCCGTCGCTATAGAGCAACAGCAGATCACCCGGGGCGAGGCGGAGCTCGCGCTCCTGATAGTCCTGCTCTTCCATGACCGCGAGCGCCATGTCTCCGGTCACCGGCAGCCATTCCAGCTCTCCGGAAGCGCGCAGATGCAAAGGTGGATTGTGGCCAGCGTTCACGAAGAGGAAGCGGCCGCTGTCGGGTTCCAGAAGACCGAAGAAGAGCGTGACGAACATCATCTGCTCATTTTCCGCGCAGAGCAGATCATTGAGACGATCGATCGCGCTTCCAGGTGTGGTGCCGGCGGTGGCGATGGCCTTCAGCAGCGTACGGGTGATGAGACTGAAGAAGGCGGCTGGTACCCCCTTTCCGGAGACGTCGGCCACGACCAGCGCCAGACGCCCATCCTCCAGTTCGAAGACGTCGTAAAAGTCCCCACCCACTTCCTTCGCCGGCAGCATCATGCCGTGGGCCGCCAGCCCGTTCTTCTCCGGCCGGTCCGGGGGCAGGATCGAAAGCTGCATCTTGCGTGCCAGATTCAGCTCCTGCTGCAGCAGGACGAACTCGTTCTTGGCCCGCAGTGCCTCATTGAGCTCGGAGACGAGCTGCTTCAGGTTGGCGTTCTGGTCGCGGATGCGAAACGACAGGTTCTCGAAGGCGACAGCCAGCAGGGCGAAGTCGTCCTGACCGCTGGCACGGGGTTCCAGCAAAGCCTGCTCCAGCCGTCCATCGGCCGCGGCAAGCAGATCGCTTTCCGCCTGTGGCTCGACCCTTCGCGCGGTCTGCTCGAGGCGGTCCAGATCCTTCAGGAGACCCTCACGATCCTTTCCCTCCAGGGTCTCCGCAAGACCCGAAAGCTGGCGTCGCAGGAAGCGTTCCTGCCGGCGCCGCTGGCGCTCGCGAGAGATCTCCAGGGTGGTGAGGAGCAGGGCGCGTTGGCGAAGCTGCCGCAGTGCCGTGGAGAGGCGGCCGGCTTCATCGTCCCCAAGGTGGCGAGGCACCTCCACATCACTCTGGCCCCCGGCCAGGGCTGCAACACCACCGATCAGCTGATCGAGAGGAGCGAACTCGGCTCGGATGGCGCGTGCAAGCACCACGAGCAGCAGGAGGAAGAGCGCGGCGCCAAGGAGCAGCGTGATCCTGTGCAGCCTGCTGAGAGTTGCGGCCGCCGGCTCAGCGGGCAGCAGCGAGACGACCTGCCCGATGGGACGGCCGGCGATATCGGAAAGCGGCGTTTCCAGCAGGCGCAGGGAGGGTGATACTTCCGTCTCTCCGGCAAGAATGCGCTGGAGCAGTGCCGTCTCTTCTGGCGGACCGGCCAGCGCTACCGGATGGCCCCGCAGATCGGCAACCGCCGCTGGACGGGCAGGGGCGACGGCGTTGCGCGAGATACCGCTCAGGGGACGATCCAGCGTCGTCGTCAGTATCAGCTGGCCTCCGGAGGAGAGGGGTTTCGTATGGGAGAGAACAAGGTTGCGATTCATATCCTGGCGGAAGCCGGTCAGGCCCGCATCTGGGACCGTACCAGGGACCGGGTCTGAGGCAGCGGCGTCCATCGCAACTTCCCGGAGCCGTGGTTCTGCCCGGTTGCGGTCCGGTGGATAGATTGCCTCCCCCTGAGGGCCACCAATCTCGACGCCACTCACCCCATAGCGTCGCTCCAGCTCCGGCAAGCTGGCTTCCAGGCGCAACGCCAGCAGCTGCTGGTTGCTGCTGTCGAGCAGCCGCGCCAACCAGGCATCGCTGGTAAGTTCATCAGCGGCGAGCTCGAGTAACGCCTGTTGCTGATCGATTAGACTTTGCCAGAGGCGCGCTTGTTCGCGCTGGTGGATCCGGTTCTCCGCTTCGACCACTTCCGGCAAGGCGACGCCCCGGGTCCACAGGAGGCCGCCGGCGAAAGCCAGGGCCATCAGAAGACCCGCCAGGAGCAGCAGGCGCAGGCGCGCGGTCATGGCTGCCTCCAGCTCGAGGTATAGAAGAAGAGCAGAAGCGCCGGAAGAAGAAGGGCCAGCGCCGGACCAAGCCACCACGCGAGCAGCAAGCTCACCAGGAATGCCACAGAAGCCGCCAGGGCCGTGGCGGCGAGGTTCTGGCCGCTGCTCGGTCGCGGACCCAGGAAGACCACTGCCAGAAGCAGGAGTGCTGCCGGGAGAGTGAAGCGGAAGAGACCCTCCTGCGGCAAGAAGACTGTCAGGGCAAAGAGCAGGGCGGCGGCGGTGGCCAGCGCGGCAAGGATATAGGGCGACTGCCTCCGCCGACCCAGCCAGTCGCCGGCGAGCGCGGCGGCGGCAAGACCGAGGCTGAGGCAGAGCAGCAGAGCGATATTGCCTTGCACCATGTCCGATAGCGGAGTGAGCAGCGGCCAGGCGGGTGCCGCCGCGGCAAGCGCTGCCGCGGGGAGCAGGGTGCTGCGAGAAAGGTGCCGCGACGCAGGCTCGACTGCCTCCGCTTCGTCGCGGGCAGGAAGCATCTGTCCCACCAGAAGCCCGGCAGTGGCCATGATCAGCGCGGCCAGCGCGGAGATGAACGGCGGCTCGACGATGAAAAGCGCCAAAAGGCTCGGACCGCTGCCGACGGCCACAGCCATGGCCAGGGCGATGGGCAGAACACCGCGTGCCGAGAGCGGCGAGAGGGCGATGCCAAGCCCGAAACCGCTGAGAAGGCGCAGGGCAAGGAGACCTTCTACCGTCTCGACCAGCGGCAGTGCGAGGGCGGCTGCGGCGGCAATCAAGGCTCCTGCGGTAAAGACCAGGCCATCGGTGAAGCCGACCAGCAGGCGGCGCGCAGTCTCGCTGCCGAGGGGTAGCGCAAGAAGCAGGGGGAGCACGACGAAAGCCAGCCTGGAGAGCGCCATCAGGGGCTCCAGTGGTGGCAGCAGTCGCCAGGCCGGCCCCAGCAGCGCCTCACCCAGAAGCAGGGTGAAGGCGGCGAGGCGAAAAAGTCCGGTTGTATCCAGCGCCACCGGCCAGGCGCCGGCGACTGGCGGGAGGCGGTAGTTCGCCAGGCACCGCCGCACGACCTCCGTCACCTCGCGCAGGACGATCGGATCGAAATGGCCGGCGCGTGTTGCGAAGGCGCTGAGCAGGAAGGCATGGAAGCGACCATTGACGCTGACCAGCCTCTCCCGAAAGGTTTCGATCATCAGGCCCAGGCGGCCAGGCGCGCTCAGCCAGGTCGTGCGCGAGAGGTCGCCTGATTCCACTGCTCGGGCCAGATGAGCCAGCGCCAGCGCCGGGCGTTCGAGCGCCTGGAAGAGAATACCCGCAAAAAGCTCGCGCAGCAGGATCCCCACGGCCAGCAGAATCAGAAGCGTGGCCAGGAAATAGGTGCGCGCAGCCTGCGCTGGCAGTCCGGCCTCCAGACCAACGAGAACGTAGCCCTGAAGCTCACCCTCGAGATGCACGCCCGCAAGTGCGCCCAGCTGATCGGAAAGCCGCAGGACCGTGCCTTCCTGGGCCGTGGTCTCCAGCTGCTGTGGAAGTTGGACGGCCTGGGGGCCGGCAGCATGACGCAAGAGGCCCGAGGCATCGAAGAGGGCGGCAAAGCCGATACGTTCGTCAAAACCTGCGGCGGTGGCGAGGAAGGGCTCGACGCCGGCAAGCTCCTCAAAGGGAATGCCGGCGGACAGAGCCACTTCGAACTGCTGCACGAGGCTGGTGCCGATGGCATCCGAGAAGGGAAGGATTTCGCCTTCGAGTCTTTGCTCTACGTGCCGCAGGCCCAGCCAACCGGCGGCTAGGGCCGCGAGCAGAAGAATCATGAGACCAAGAACGAGAAACTGCCGCCGCGGCCGGCGCGTCCAGGCAATTTCATCCTCGCTTCGCCAGAGGGAGGCGGCAGGTTCGGCCGGCGTCCTGGCCGCAGCCAGCTCTTGCTGGTGATCAGCTACGGCCATCGATCCGCTCCACTTCCGCGGTGGCGCTGTCGCACTGCCGTTCTGCTTGCTGCAGGGCGCGCAGCAGGCGTGCTCCATCCTGGCCCAGGGCAGCAGCTCCCCCGGAAACCTGCGATGCTTGCTCCTGGTCGCGCGCCGCCGTGATCAAGGTTTCGGCCTCCCGGTCTAGCGGCCGCCCGATTTGCCAGAAGCCGACAGCGCCCAGGAGCGTCGCGCCACCGGCGACCAACAGGAACAGCAGCGTCCCGGAACTGACGAGGGCCTCGCCCACGTCACTGACGTGATGGCGCAGGGCCAGACCGCCCACGAGCAGTCCGAAGTCGTTATGGAGCGCGACGCCCAGGACGCGTCCGTCGCGCTCGTCGGCCAGCCAGTAGGCGCGTGCCCTCGGCGCCTGCTCGCCTTCCGTCGAAGACAGGGCCTGAACCTCCTGCAGCCAGCTTTCCGGTACAACTTGACGGATGTCGGCGGTGTCCGTGGTAAAAAGCTGGGCGCCCTGTGCATCGAAAAGGTCGATGGAAAGAATGTCTGGATCGGCAGCCGCTTCCTGCTCCAGAAGGCGTTGGAGATAATCCAGGCTCTGTACTTGCAGGCCGAGGGAAAGGGGCGCTTCAACGCGTTGCTTCAACTGGGCGAGAATGTAGGCATAGCGCCCCTCCCGCAGATCGCGCTCGCTTTCGGTAGCCAGACCATCCAAGGTCAGCGCCAGGAGTGTCATCAGGAGAAGCAGTGCACCGCAGAGCGCGGCCAGCAGGCGAAGGGGAAGCGCGCCCTGCATGCCTCAGCCCATCAACTCTGCAAACTGCAGAACGAGCATGGGGGGATAGCGCTCCAGTTGCAGCGCCACCGGCATGTTGATGAGCAAGGTGAAACGCTGCAGGGACGGCGTCGGGAGGTCGCCGGGGAGAATACCGTCCCGCAGGATCTGTTCTGCCTGGTAGCCTGCAATTTGGCCGATACTCGCAAGAGAGGCGTAGAGCGCCAGCATGGCATCGCCTTCCCGAATCGGCAGTTCCGCCGAGGTGAAGACGGGCAAACCCGCCGCTACGGCGGCGTGAGTGTAGGCCTCGATGTTCTGGATGATGAAGGTGCTGGAAACGGTGACCAGGAAGTCCGGCTCCTGTTCGGCAATGGCGTTCATTGCCGGTTCGATCGCCTCCAGCAGCGGAGCGCCGTCGGATCCGGGAGCCAGTTGCTGCTCCACCACCTCTATGCCGAAGCTGCTCGCGGCGACCTTCAGGGCGCTGACCGCCGCGACCGAATTGAGCTCGTTTGCCCCGTAGACCACGCCAATACGCTGCAGGTTCGGGTGATAGGACTGCATGATCCGGAGCTGCGCCTCCAGGGGAACCTGGGTGTTCGCCCCGGCCAGATTGGGCCGGCCCGAGATATCCGGCCGCTCCACCAGATTGGCGGCACTGGGATCGGCAACGTAGAGATAGACCGTCGGAATGTCAGTGATATAGCGCTCGTCGTCGTCGCTGCCGTAGGGCCCCGTCATGCCGAGGCTGATGGCGGTGCCCCAGGTAACCAGCAGATCCGGACGCAGCGTACGGACTTCTTCCACCAGTTCGGGAATGCGCGAGACGTCTCGCTCGATGGAACGCTCGATGAACTCGACTGCCAGTCCGCGCTCCGTCAGGTAGTTCTTGAAGGCTTCGCAGACCTCTTCACAGCCGCGGAAGGTCGCAATGTAGATCTGGTAGCTCGCGGCTGCGGCCGGGGCTTGAGCGGCCGTCGGCAGGAGGCTCACCCAGAGGCACAGCAGCCCTGCCGCCAGACCGAGGGCTGCCGTCGATATCTGCCTGCGCATGCCCGCCATCCCCCTATCTGCCCCAGCCGGCGCTGGTTCGCTCCGAGCGCAGCGAGACCAGCGAGAACAGCATCCCACATGCCAGAACGTACAGCCCGAGCAGGGCGATCGTCCAGCTATAGCCATAGATGGCGGCCAGCGTGGCTGCGAGAAGCGGCCCCAGAACGCTGCCGATCCGTTCCAGTACCCGGTAGGCGGAGATGGCGGCCGTGCGCCGCTCCCCGCCCAGATGCTCGGCTTCCTGGAGAAGGATTGCACCCTGTGCGGGGATGCAGGCGGCATGGGCCAGGCCAACCAGCGCCATGGAGAGCCCAATCCACAAAGCGTAGTAGCTTGCGCCCTCGGCGATGGAGGGCAACAACGCCGCAAAGCCGGCGAGCAGCAGGCCGCCGCCAGCGAAAAGGCGGTAGCGGCCGACACGATCCGCGAAGCGGGCAGTGGGCACGCCGAAAAGGATCATGATGATGAAGTAGACCATCATCACCTGGCCGATCGCCGAGGTGCTGTAGCCCTTTTCATCCAGCAGCATCGGCGCTGCATAGAAGAGGTAGCCGGTGGTCAGCAGCTGGGTGGGAATGGCCGCGATGACGATCAGGAGCTGGAAGCCTCGGTGGCGCAGCACCAGGACAAAATCCGCCAGGCGGAGGCGAATGCCGCCGCCGGTCGCGCTCATGCCTCTTTCGCGCAGGTTGATCAGCAGCATCAGCGCGGAAAGAAGGGTTACCGCGGCCGCGACGATGAAGGTGGCGTGGTAGCCAAGACGCTCGGCAAGGATGCCGCCGATCGAGGTGCCACAGAGGCCGGCGGTGACGAAGGCGGCCGTGTAGATCGCCATGCCCTCGGCACGCCGGCTTCGCCCGGCGGCGCGGGCGATGTAGTCGAGAGCGGCGATGGTGGTGAGCGCGAAGCCGACGGCATTGATGCAGCGCCAGAGGATGAGCGCGCCAAGGCCATCGGCGAAGGCGGTCATCAGGAGGCCGACCGTGGTCGGGACAAGGCCAAGGAGAAACAGCTGACGGCTTCCCATTCGTCCTGCCAGTGCTGCCGCGAGAGGGGTCAGGATGGCGACGAGGAAGAGGTAGAGCGCGATCGGCAAGGCGATCGCGACCTCGTAAGAAATGCCGGGGAGAGGCTGATAGAGATCCCGGGCGAACATGGGAAGGAAGGAGCGGCTGAGTTCCGTTGCGAAGAAGAAAAGGAACAGGGGCATGCGCACGTCGGAAACGTTGCCGCTGGCTGTCGCTGCTTCTTCGCCGGGGGCGAGACGCTGCTCGAGCTCTTGCAGCAGCGCGGTCAATTCCGGGGTCTCGGCCGGTCCCAGGGAGCGTGAAGCTTCGCTCAGGCGCGCATAGCCTTCCTGTTCGCGGCGAATCAGGTTGTTGAAGGATCTGGCAAAGCGCCCGATTTCGTCGTTGGTTTCACGCAGTGGACGGCGACGGAAGAAGCCCCTTTCCCCGTCGACGAGAAGCTGCGACAGGCGACGTACCGGCTCGGTGACGAACATGGCGACGACGACCAGAAGCACCTCGAAGGTCAGAAAAAGCGCCACCAGCAGGATGGCGAAAACCTCGGTCTGGATGTCGCGCAGACGATCGGAGACATAGTTGGGCGCAACGGCTACGGCGATGATGCCGAGGCTCTCACCGCCTCCGACGGTCGTCTCGCTGTTCCACAGGGCATCGGCAACCGCCGTTCCGGAGCTGGCAAAAAGCGTGCGGCCGCTCTCATTCTGCAGCTCCACTCGCTGAATTTCCGGGTGCTCCGCCAGCAGCTGATCGGCAAAGGGCGTGAAGCCCTCCAGGCGCGCCAGCGGGACCCCGGCATCGAGGGCGCGATCGATCTCACCGCCGATGACCTGGGCGACGACGACCGCCTTGGCTTCGAGCTGCGGCTCCAGCACTCGCTCGAAACTCTGGATACTGGAGTAGGCCGCAGCTGTGAGCGCGGCGGTGAGGAGAGCAAGGGTGAGCGCGATCAGGCCATAGGCGAGCCGTCTCAAGCTCCTTTCGTCGATCACGGCGCCTCCCCCTGCCGCCTGCTCAGACCGTTCTTATAAGTGCTTTCCGGCCAGCAGGTTCTCCGCTTTCGCTACCTTGCTTTCAAGTTCTTGTGCCTGGGCGCGCACCCTTTGCAAGCGGCGCGTCAGATCGTCCCCCATTGCGTCTGCGCTATCCGGGGGTGTCTCGGGCTCCTCGACGGGCTTCTCCACCAGGTGGGTCATGCGGGCAAAACTTCGGGTGAGGCCGCGCAGCTGAATGCGCGCCAGTGCCAGTGCCGCGACGCCGGCCAGCAGAAGTACCAGGATGCCGAAGCGCAGTTGCTCCAGTGTCACGGCCCGGGTGGCCGCATCGCTGGCTGCCCGATCGTAGTGGAGAACCACAGCCCCCACCGCCTGCCCGAAGCTGTTGACCAGCGGCAGGGCAAAGCCGAAGGCGGCCTCGCCGGGAAGCTCGATGGCGCGGCCACTTTCGCTTGTCGCTTGCGGCTCCAAGCGCTCCAGCAACTTTCCGAGCGGCTGCTCGACCGGCGTGCTGCCGGTGGCGTGCAGCCGGTCGCCCTGACTGCTGATGATCTGGAGGGAGAGAATGTCCGGATGCTCGGCCCGCAGCCGTTCCAGGATGCCGGCAAGGTTGTTCATCTGCTCCAGGTCAAGGCCCAGGGCCAGACCCCGCTCGGCGGTCGCCTTGATATCGAGCGCCAGCACCATGAAGCGGGAACGTTCCACCTCCTCCTGAAGGGAGCGAAACTTGGCATTGGTCAGATAGGTGAGGAGGATCAACGCAAAGGCGATGACCCCCACCATATAGACCGCAATCTTGACCGATAGTCGCATGTCCCAGCCTCTCCCCCTCGCGGCCGGGGCGGCGGTTATTTCGCTGCTGCTACCGCTGCAGCGCGATCGCCATGAATGGAGAAAATGCTGGAGAAACCGCTGATGTCGAAGACCTCCCGCACATGCGAGGACAGGCAGCAGAGGGCGAGCTTGGCGCCGCCGGAACGTCCTTGCTTCGCCGCTTTCAGAAGGACGCGCAGCCCCGCCGAGCTGATGTACTCCAGCCCCGAAAAGTCCAGGACGACGCCAGGCTTGCTCTCGACTTCCCGAATCAGAACCTCGTCCAGGTTCTTGGAGGTGTTGCTGTCCAGACGACCCTGAACCGACAGGATCAGAACGTCACCATCCACCGCTTCGCTTATCTGCATCGTGCTATCACCTCGTCTCCTTCAGGCCTCTGTATGGTCGTCTGCCAGCCGTTTTATGAAGCACAGCCTATTTCGCTCATTTTCACGGCGATAGCAAAGACCATCCATGAGAGTCCGCAAAAAATGCACGCCGAGGCCGCCAATTGGCCGCGTCTCCAGTGGGGCGTCGAGATCCGGCACCGGCACCTCCAGCGGATTGAATGCCCGCCCATCGTCTTCGATTTCGACCCGGACGACGGCAGGCTCGCGCCAGAGCCTGATCCGGATCTCCCTCTTGCCAGGCTCCTCACCATAGCCGTAGCTGATGATATTGGTCACTAGTTCATCCAGAACGAGGTTCAGATGATAGCTGGCCGCCGGGGGAACCTCCTGTCTTTCGCAGAAGTCCTCCAGGAGGGATGCCAATCGCTCGATCTCCGAGAGATCGTTGCGCAGCACGATATCCAAGGCGCCTTCCGCAGTATTGGTCATGGATGCCCCCCGCCCCAGGAGCGGGAAGGATAGCACAGGCCTCTGGCGGCGAAGAGATCAAATTGCCGTCGCTGGGGCTCATGCGGGTTGTACGGTTGCGCGCTCTCCCGCTGCGGGTTTAGCTTTGCACAAGCAGCTCCAGGCAAATCATGCGCAGATTGCCGCAGCTTAGAGCACCTCGTCCCGGACTGGATTCGCCAGGCGCCGTGCTCTGGGACGCGAAGCTGCAATATCTCTTTGTTATAGACCGGAATCACGCATTCATTCCAAGCCAGGTAGCGGTTCAGAGTGAAGGTCTAGCGGTCCAGGCGTGAAGAGGGGCGAGTATGGAGCGTCGAGCCGATGGGAGCCGGTCATCTCTCTGGCGCGGATGGCACGGCCGTCTGGCGCTCGGCGCGCTGTTTCTGCTCCTTCTTCTC
>Ga0079225_10002899_pt1 | contig 9962 bp, 2 predicted proteins | sample Poulit2012_FD_76344 | JGI IMG/M metagenome (GOLD analysis project Ga0079225, IMG submission 76344) | Agricultural soil microbial communities from Georgia to study Nitrogen management - Poultry litter 2012 | ecosystem: Environmental > Terrestrial > Soil > Agricultural land | place: USA: Georgia...
CCTTACAAGATTTCTTCCTAAACGCCTAAACGCCTAAACGCCTAAACACCTAAACAAATCGCTTTCTTGCAAATTTACACCTTGTACCTCGAAATAAGTTGGCGAGATACGGATTGGCGAGTTGAAATTCATATCTAAATCGGTTAATGCCATTATGTAGGGAAGCTCAACCATCTACTCCCTACAACCTGCTTTTTAACATCCAAAAACCAGTTATATACAAAAACCGACCAGTTATACACAAAAACCTACCAGTTACACATAAAAATCGACTATCTAAATATTGTAAAATAAAATAAATTAACTTTATTTAGTGATGCATGTTTATTTTTTTATATGTTTGTAGAGAAATAACCTTTAAAAAACTATATAGTTATGAAAAAAATTAGCTTTTTTCTCTGTGCGTTCATGATGGCCATGATCGGATTTGCACAGGGAAGTGAAACATTTGAGAATCTTGAAGATGCCGTGGGGGATGGTAACGGGATTTCCAATTCTTATCAGGGCTGGACTTGGACCGGTGATAACGGTGAAGAGTGGAGTGCCACGGACGCCCGAACAGATCAAACCATTAATGGGAAAGCCATTTTGGTAAGAGATGGTGAGGTATCCACAACGATACCCGATGGAATAGGGAATTTGACCTTAACTACAGAGCGTAGGTATAGTGGTGGAGAAGGAGATTTGACGATTTTTATTAATGGAAGTGTTGTCGGAACAATTCCTTATGGCGATACCGAGCAAACAAACACAATTTCTGAAATTAATATAGCTGGAGATGCTGCCCTTTTAATCGAAACTCCAGGAAATGGCGATCGTGTTGCGATGGATGATCTGACTTGGACTGCTTTCGGTGATACTGATTTCTGTGCACCCCCCACAAATGTCGAAGCAGGTCAGGTAACTTTTAATCAAGCTGAAGACCAGGCTTTTGTCCCGATTACTTGGACACCCGGTGGAGACGAAACTTCTTGGGAAGTGGGGTTTGTAAACACCAATGACCCCATTGATACCGGTGCAATAGTGGTGAGTGGTACGCCGGAAACAACCCTCGAACTTCAAGTGGGTACAGGGTATGATATTGACGTACGTGCGACTTGTGATGACGGGTCTCTTAGTGATTGGGTAAGTACAGCTACCGTTTTTACCACTGCACCGATTGGTGACTTATGTGGTTTTGAAAATTTTGATAACGCAGCGTTAACTGCAAGTTATTCCGATGGAAGCTTTGTCGGTAACAACGGCGTGACGTGGACGTATGTTCAATCAAGAGATGAAAATGGAGATGAGAATAACTCCGGTATTAACGGAAATGCTATTATGCTCAGAAGATCTTCTGACGGCAGTAAAATCACTTCAAGTGCTGTATCCGGAGGTATTTCAGATTTCTCTGTAAAACTTTACAAAGGGTTTACAGGTGGAGGAGACAGAGAAGTAGAGCTGTTTGTAAATGGAGTTTCACAAGGAATTTCCGACCCTTTTGACGATTATGATGAACATGTCTTTACCGTAAACGGAATCGATATTGCTGGAGATGTTGAAATCGAAATTAGAAATATTACGAGTAAACAAGTTATTGTAGATGATATCATGTGGACTTGCTTTGATGAATGTTCTCTTACAGACGCCACGGGTGGAATTTATCTCTACAGTGACAGCGATACTGTTTGTATGGAAGATGCAGAGATTGTTGAAATTGGTGCAGATTCTGATATGGGCGAGCAGAATGCTTGGATAATATCTGATGAAAATGGTGATATTATAGCATTACCTCAAGAAGATGAATTTTATACGATAGAAGTCGACTTTACCGGGTATGATGAAGGTGTTTATGACGTAACTTTTGTGACTTGGGATGGAGAAATTCAGGGCGTAGAAGAAGGGGGTAACCTCAATGACATTGATGGCGACTGCTACTTTATGCCGGATAGTATTTCGATCACCGTTGAGCAGTGTGTAGAACCGTGTGAAGCTCCCGAAGTAGTGGAAGCGTCTAATATCACTTACAATTCTGCTGACATCAGCTGGTCTGGTGGAAGTGAGCAAGGATATTGGATTATAGCCTATGGTGAAGCGCCTTATGCTCCTGCAGAAGATGATGGTGATCTTGTTTCAATTATGGAATACTCACTTACAGATCTTGAACCCGGTACAGAATACGATGTATATGTACGCGCGATGTGTCAAGAAAGTATTGATAACTTAAGTGATTGGACAGGTACTACCTTTACAACTAATCTTCCACCGTGTGATTATCCGGAGTATTCTTTAACTGTGGTTAATGCAGATGGAGAACCGATAGATTGTGTTGAAGAAGGAGGTTCTTTTTATGTACAGATCGAGTTAACCGAAGGATCAGAAGATCATACTTTTGATATCTATAGCTATTATTATGATGATCCTATTGCTGAAAATGTCTCTTCAGGAGATACTATCTTAGCAGGACCGTATGAATCAGACCAAGAACCTGGTTTCCAGGGAATGGGGAATAGTTGTGCTGGAGGATTTGAAACAGAATCTATAGGAGTAGATATATGTGAAGAGCCTTGTGATGCACCAACCGATATTACGATAGTGGATGTTACAGACACTACTGTTACAGTAACTTGGACACCAGGAGGTGATGAAGATTCTTGGGCTCCTGCCTATGGTTATGCAGGATGGGATCCAATAGAAGAAGAACCGATTGCTTTTGACCTGAATGTGACCGATACGCAATACACTTTTCAGGATCTCGAGCCTAATACAGATTATGACTTTTATATCTATTCAGAATGTTATGCTGAAGAAGATATGAGTGAGCTAGTTGGTCCCGTTCCATTTACTACTGAAGAGGAGCCGGAAGACTGTGCAGAACCTACTGCAATTTCCTTTGGTCAGATTGATTTCACTTCTGCCCAAGTTTCTTGGACACCGGGTGATGCAAGTCAAGATAAATGGGAAGTGGTTTATGGACCCGCTCCGTTTAACCCGTTGACCGATACCGGAGAAAGTGTTACAGTAGAAGATAATCCTGAGGTTACGTTAACCGGTTTAACCCCCGGAACAACGTATCAGATTTATGTTCGTGCAATTTGTGATGACGGTGATACGACAGGAGATTATTATCCCAATCCAAACGATCCGGATGTCCCTCCTGCTGAGGTGGAAACTCCCGAATATTATATCGATTTAGTAGCATCCACCGGAGCAGTCCAGGATATAAACAACCCAACCGGAAATGATGGTTATACCGATTATACCGGTGACGAAGATAAAGTAGTTGTCATTTATGAAAATCAACCGGTCAATGTGACTATTTCTCTTCAAAGTAGTGGAGAAGCCGTCAATTTTGGAGGATGGATAGATCTAAATCATGATGGTGTGTTTAATAGCGCTCCAATGGGAGTTGATAATACCCCTGCCAGTGGTTATGAACAAGTTGTAACGATTGGCGGTCTTATTGACGAAGAAGTTGGATTGCTTATCCCCGGAGATGGTTTGGTAGGCGGAAATGAATACCGCGTACGCATACAGGTTAAAAAATCTGCACTTTCTCCAAACGATACCGATTTCTTAGATGGAGAAACCGAAGATTACTTGGTTAGAGTTTTAGAAGAAGTCTGTGAGGCTCCTTATAATGAAGATGCCGCAACCTCTGATGTTTATATTTCAAGTATCGATATCAGTGGAATAGGAGCAGACTTAGGAGATCCAACTTATGATCTGAACTATACTTCTAACAGTATGTCAACTGACGGATATGATATCATCACTGATCCTGTATTAACTGTTTATCCCGGATTGGAAGGAACCTATACCGTAAGTAGTGGTCCTGCCGGAAATACAAATCAGTATTACTATTCTGTGTGGATTGACTTCAATCAAAACGGATGCTTTGAGGAAAATGAGCAAGTTATCTGGAGTGATAATGAAATCTGGGGTGGTGGAATTCCAAACGGAGAACCCGGGGTGGAAGATGTACCGATTACTTGGGAAATTGCAGGTATAGCACCCGGTACCTACCAAGCCAGAATCCGAAACAGTATGATGGCTCATCCTATGGCTGATGGTAACGGAGACGGTGAAGCATTAGACTTTACTGTTGAAGTGATGACCGAAGCAGAAGCCAACATGGTTTTAGGAGTGGACAGTCAAGTATTCACCGACTTCTCTTACTATCCTAACCCAGTTGAAAATCAGTTGAACCTGCGTGCAGGAAAGTTGATCGAACAAGTTGAAGTATTTAACTTACTCGGTCAAAAAGTTATTCAAGAGCAACCTAATGCTTTAGAATCCAACTTAACAACCGACCGTTTACAATCCGGAGTTTACCTGATGAACGTCACCATCGACGGCAGTCAGAAAACCTTCAGAATTGTAAAGAAGTAATCTTTTAGTAAGTTCCTTAATTGGAAAACAATAATTTATCCCCATTCGCACGATTTGTGTGGATGGGGATAATTTTTTTGTGAACAGTGAGTGGTGAATTGTGAACTGTGAACTGTGAACTGTGAATTGTGAATTGTGACTTGTGAGTTGAACTCCTTAATCGTTTGTGTTAAAAGTCAAATATTTATCCGCGTAAATCCGCAAAATCCGCGTCATCTGCGTTCTATTTCACCGAAACCCGCAACCCGCAACCCGAAATTGGTTAACGAGTTGGCGAATTACGAGTTAGCGAGATTGATTCCTACCACCTACAGCCTACAACCTACCACCTCATCTCCCACCAAAATATTAAATTCACATAATTTTTTATAAACCCATTGAGTAAAACATGAAGCGCAAGCTGCAAGGTTTTTTAGCCTTAATCTTTATCGAATTAATATTATTTATACCAGAAATAATGATAATTAATCAATATTAGTATTCGATTTTGTAGATAAATATAATTTATCATAAAAAATACTTGAGATATTTATGGTATGACTGAAAAATTCTTATATCTTTGTTGGCATTTCATTATGCTTTTAGCCCAAAAAGATGAATGTTTTTTGCTAAAAAAGCATGCTAAATGTCAACAGAATTAATATAAAAGAGAGAAGTCGAAGAGCTCTTTTGTAGGTGGATAAAAACCCTTCGACAAGAATCAATTAAAAAATATCATGAAAACTAACCTAAAACCTTTCTGCCAATGGATTGAAGATCCGTGACGAACATTTAAAATCCACCCCAAAAGAGTTGACCCTTTACTTCCGCAGGGAAGTGCAACCTGCATAAAATTTATTTTTAATCTTATAAAATTTATACAATGAAAAATTTAAACAAAAATGACATTCCCTGGTACGGAGTCGTGTGGAAAACACTGCTGGTCACAGCCGTGCTTTTTGCCTTCTCCTTTACTGCGGTGAATGCGCAATGTGAATGGACTGTGGAGGTGACCACTACGTCTTTTGGAGATGAAATCTCTTGGGAATTAACCGATGCTTTAGGAAATACTGTATTAGAAAGTACAAATACCGGTACTTTTACAGCCGAAGCGGAGGGCCCTTTAGATTTTTATATCAGTACACAAGGAATGTTTAATGATAACGATGCCGATTATACCATTTCAAATGGTATAGAGGAGGTCGCTTCCGGCCATATAGATGGAGGGCAAGAAAGTACAGAAACTGGCTTAGAATGCACAGTGCTTAACGACTGCGCCAACGCCAATGCAGGAATGCTAACTACTCAAGATATGAGTGTTTGTGCTGGAGTAGCTTTTACCCTTGATGTAGAAGGAAATTCTGACCCTGCAGATGGTTTAACTGGACAATGGATGTCTTCCGTTGATGGAGGAACAGATTGGTCAGTTATCGATGGTGCTACAAGCGCTTCTTATACCGTTTCAGACGGAGTTACTGAAGAAACCCAATTCAAATATGTGGTTTCTTGTGATTTAGACGATTCAAGTGATGAAACTGGGGTAGTTACTATTAGCTTAAATGCAGCTGACGAGTGTTATTGTGAGCCTGAAGGAACGAATTCAGGGCGTTACGTGAATAATTTTAATGCGATAGGAGATGGCGTTCAGTATATTAATAATCAAGACTCCGGATTTTCTGATGGTGGCTACGGTGACTATACTAATATGGTAGTTTCAGTCAATGCTGATAGCGAAGTAAACTTTGACGTTGATATCGAAGGCGGTACTGCCGGATTTAGAATCTGGGTGGACTGGAATAATGATGGAAGCTTTGACCCTGAAGAAGAAGTAGCTTACCAAAGTGACGGGTATAGTGCCAACCACGAAGGTTCTTTCGAAGTCCCCGGTGATGCCGATGGAGATTATAGAATGCGAATTGTATCGCATTGGTTAAGCACCTCCGGAGATGTAGATCCTTGTGAAACCGGATTTAGTTACGGTGAGTTTGAAGATTATACCGTTTCCGTGGCTCCGGTAGATTGTCTTAAGCCAACTGACTTAGCTGTTGATAATATCACAGATAGTAGTGCAGAAGTCAGCTGGACAACTACTGCTAACCAAAGTGATATTTATCTTGTAGGAGCAGGTGAACCAGCGCCAGATGAAAACAGTACACCTACCGAAAGTGGAGTGACCTCTCCGGTAACATTAGATAATCTGGATGACAGTTCAGCTTACGAAGTATATGTGCGCGCTGATTGCGGTGCAGAAGATGGAGTAAGCACTTGGGCAGGACCAGTTTCTTTAACAACTACCCAAATACCAGCTTCCCTACCTTATATAGATGACTTTACCACGAATCAATTTTCTTTTGTGAATGGTACGCAAACCAATAAATGGGAATATGGTTCGGCAGCTGGTAATCCTAGCAATGCCATTTATATATCCAACGACGGAGGAACTTCCAATACGTATTCAACTGGTTCTTCAAGTGTAGTACAGGCATATAGAGATATTATAGTTCCTGCTGATGCTACTACGGCTGAGTTCAGTTTTGATTGGAGGGCCAAAGGCGAAGGGTTTGGGACGTTCAATTATGATTATTTTAGAGTGTGGTTGGTTTCTACATCTTACATACCCACTCCAGGCACTCAAATTACATCTGCTAATGGAACTCAAATAGGAGGGAACTTTAATAACCAAGACGATTGGCAAAGTTTTTCCGACAATGAGTTAGATGTCAGTGCTTTTGCAGGACAAACTATGCGATTGGTATTTGAGTGGAGAAATGATTTTAGTGGTGGAACACAGCCACCTGCAGCTATCGATAATATACATTTAGAAATTCCGGATTGTCCTTCACCCATTAGTTTAGCTGTAGATAATATCACAGACAGTAGTGCAGAAGTCAGCTGGACAACTGATGCGAATCTAAGTGATGTTTATTATATCCAATCAGGTGCTGGAGATCCGGATGAATACAGTGCACCAACTCATAGTGGAGTGACTTCTCCTTTAACTTTGGAAGATTTGTATTCCAATGAAAATTATGACGTATATGTGCGTGCTGATTGTGGAGAAGAAGATGGAGTAAGTAGTTGGGTCGGACCTGTTAGCTTTACAACCGATGTAGCACCTCCTGAAAATGACAGTCCTGAAGATGCTATTGCACTTGAATGTGATGGTTCTTATGAAGGAAACACTTTAGGTGCTACCGATTCTGATATGGGTGCTACCGAGCTTTGTGCAACGGGCTCAAGTGGTTATGCCAAAGATGTTTGGTTTACTTTTGAAGCCGACGGCATGACCGATTACACTCTGACCGGAGGAGGTTTTGACGGAGTAATCGAAGTTTATGATGAAGAAATGGAGGCTGTTGCCTGTGTGGATGATTTTGGACAATCAGACGAATTAACTGTCGAGACTCCGGAAGAAGGCACCTACTATGTACGGTATTTTGCCTACTTTACTTCTTCTGCCGGTTCGTACACCATGAGTATGGATTGCGTAAGCTATGAAGAATGCGAAACAGCAGTTGCCGGAACAGCTTCAACCAGTGAAGACATGGTTTGTCCTGAAACACCATTTACCGTTTCGGTAGAAGGTTCTTCTATAGATGATGAAGCAAATGAGAACGTTGCCGGATTTTCCGGACAATGGGAAGCTTCTGTTGATGGAGTTAACTGGACAGCCATCGAAGGGGAAACCGATACTGAATTAATGGTTGATGGAATAGAAGAGGAAACTTCTTACCGCTATGTAGTAACTTGCTCAGCCGGAGATGAAGATACTTCTAATGAAGTAACCTTGAGCATCAACGATGATGTTATGGCATGTATGTGTACACCTAACGCTGGAACATCAACTGTTGAGGAAATAACTCTTGTTGATGTTGCCGATCTTTATGATGATGGCGTCAACACAGAAGACGGATATGTTGATAATTCTGCCATGACGGCTCAGGTAAATGTAGGAGAGTCTTATGAGATTGCACTGGAAGGAAATACTAATGGAGGCTGGACCAACTACTTTACGGTTTGGATAGACTGGAATCAGAATGGAGTCTTTAGTGAAGATGAAATGTATGAAATTGGTTCTATTAATAGTTCAACTGGTGACGATGGTCAACAGGCTACTGGAACGATTGATGTGCCAGCAGATGCTCTCATAGGTGAAGCCACGATGCGGGTGATTAAAAATTTCAGTACTTCACCCACCGATCCTTGTGGATCGTATAACTATGGTCAAGCCAAGGATTATACGGTGAATGTTAGTGGTGAAGAACCCGAAATCTGCGAAACTCCAACCGATTTAACCTTTGGAGATATAACGTTTGACAACGATGGTGCTCATCTTCCGGTTTCTTGGACCCCTGTGGGCAGTGAAACGCAATGGGAGGTTTATTATGAGAACCCCGGTGACTCAGCTGATAATGGTACGGAAATCGTAAATGATGATCCAAATACTATTCTTGATTTAACAGCCGGACAAGGTTATGATGTTCAGGTAAGAGCAGTTTGTGGCGATGACTTTTATAGTGATTGGTCAGAGGCTGATAATATCTTTATCACGCCACCGGTTGAGCCTTGTGAAGCTCCAGAATTAGTTGAAGTTACCAATATCACAGAAGATTCTGCTGATATCAGTTGGTCTGGTGGAAGCCAGCAAGGATACTGGATTATAGCTTATGGTGAAGCTCCTTATACACCTGCAGAAGGTGATGGAGTAAATGGTTTTTATGGAGAAAACTTAACAGAAACACTTACAGATCTTGAGCCAGGTACAGATTACAATGTATATGTACGAGCGATGTGTGAAGAAAGTTTTGATAACTTAAGTGATTGGACCAGTACTTCCTTTACAACTGAGCTTCCACCGTGTGATTATCCGGAACTGAATACAACTATCGTAGATGAAAATGAAAACCCTATAGATTGTGTAGATGAAAATGGTGAGTATTGGATATTGGTTGAGCTTCTTGGTGATACAGAACATAGTTTTGATTTTACCAGTTACCATTTAGAAGGAAATGTTGCTGAAAATCAAACTTCAGGAGATTCATTCGTTGCAGGACCATATCTGGCAGGACAGGCTGTTACATTCTTTGGAATCCCTGTTGATTGTCAAGGTGGGTTTGAAGAACCAGTAGCTGCTCCGGATATCTGTGAAACAACAGAAGATTGTTCTGAGCCGACAGGTATTTCCTTTGGTCAGATTGATTTCACTTCTGCTGAAGTTTCTTGGACTCCAGGAGATGCAAGTCAAGATGAGTGGGAAGTTGTTTATGGACCCGCTCCGTTTAACCCGTTAACAGATACGGGAGAGTCAGTTACGGTAAATAATAATCCGACTGTCACGCTTACGGGCCTTACCCCTGGAACAACGTATCAAATTTATGTTCGTGCAATTTGTGATGACGGTGATACGACAGGAGATTATTATCCTGATCCGGAAAACCCCGGAGATGAGGGAGGATTTGATACGCCGGAAGACTGTGCAGAACCTACCGCGATTTCCTTTGGTCAGATTGATTTCACTTCTGCCCAAGTTTCTTGGACACCGGGTGATGCGAGTCAAGATAAATGGGAAGTGGTTTATGGACCCGCTCCGTTTAACCCGTTGACCGATACCG
>Ga0079225_10002900_pt1 | contig 9961 bp, 14 predicted proteins | sample Poulit2012_FD_76344 | JGI IMG/M metagenome (GOLD analysis project Ga0079225, IMG submission 76344) | Agricultural soil microbial communities from Georgia to study Nitrogen management - Poultry litter 2012 | ecosystem: Environmental > Terrestrial > Soil > Agricultural land | place: USA: Georgia...
AGAAGCGGCAATACCAGTAATAATTTCAATCACCTCAGGGGCGATCTCTACTTTTCCTAATGTCGCATCATTACTTACATTTAATAATATATCATTTTCACTCATACAAGCACCTCCTTGCCATACTTCTTAACATTTATTTATCGACAATTGGATAAAGTTCAAGAAACTTCGTATTAAAATCACCGCTAATAAAGGTTTCATGATCCATGACCGCCCGATGAAAGGGAATGGTCGTATGAACACCGTCAATAAAAAATTGATCAAGGGCTCGTTTCATGCGAGCAATTGCTTCCTCTCGACTTGCACCATGGACGATAACTTTAGCGACCATTGAATCATAATAGGGTGATATAACATAACCCGGATAAACTGCTGAATCAATTCGCACGCCAAAACCACCTGGTGGTAAATACATATCAACTTGTCCCGGTGAGGGCATAAAATTGCGAGACGGATTTTCTGCATTGATGCGGCATTCAATAGCCCAACCATTTATTTGAATATCTTCTTGCTTATATGACAACTTTTCATTATTAGCTATTTTAATTTGTTCTTTTACTAAATCAACACCTGTTACCATTTCAGTTACAGGGTGTTCAACTTGAATGCGTGTATTCATTTCCATAAAATAAAAATCCTTTGTTTGACGGTTAAATATAAATTCAACCGTTCCAGCTCCTACATAATCAACTGCTTTTGCTGCATTAATCGCGGCCTGGCCCATTTTTTCACGAATATCAGCTGTAATCGCTGGTGAAGGAGTTTCTTCGATTAACTTTTGCAAACGACGTTGAATTGTACAATCACGCTCGCCTAAATGGATAACATTTCCATGCTTATCAGCAAGTATTTGGATTTCAACGTGACGAAAATCTTCTATAAGTTCTTCTAAGTATACATTCGGGTCCCCAAAGGCTATACCCGCTTCCTCTTGGGTAATTCGTATTCCTTGAATGAGCTCATCTTTATTACGAGCTCGGCGTATACCGCGCCCACCGCCACCTGCAGTAGCTTTAATCATAATCGGGTAGCCGATTTCTTTAGCTAGTTGAACGGCATCCTCTTCATCCTTAATGACACCATCTGAGCCTGGAACGACTGGAACACCTGCTTTTTTCATCGTCTGTCGAGCAACATCTTTAATTCCCATTTGTTGAATGGCCTTTGGTGAAGGCCCAACAAAAATTATATTACACGCTTCGCAAATTTCTGCAAAATGAGCATTCTCGGCTAAAAAACCATAACCAGGGTGAATCGCATCTACCCCTGTTAGTGTTGCCACACTCATAATTTGCGTAATATTTAAATAACTATCCTTGCTCGCCGCTGGACCGATACAATATGCTTCATCAGCGAGTTGCACATGCAAAGATTCGGCATCAGCTTCGGAATATATAGCTACTGTTTCAATGTTTAATTCTTTACAAGCTTGGATAATTCTTACAGCTATTTCACCACGATTAGCGACTAACAACTTTTTGATCATAAAAAATACATCCCCTTACGTCGTCTTCACTCGAAACAGTGGCTGACCATACTCAACAAGTTCTCCGTCTTTTACTAATATTTCAACGATTTCACCATTAATTTCCGCTTCGATTTCATTAAATAATTTCATCGCTTCCACAATACAGACGATTGTGTTTTCATTTACTTCGCTACCAACTCTCACGTACGGTTCACTTTCAGGTGAAGGAGCTTCATAAAAAGTTCCAACCATTGGTGAGACGATCTCATGATCATACTGCTTAGTTGTTTTTTGGTCTTCTTGTTCGGATGTTGCAACTGCTTGTTCTTGCTCCACTTTCTTCTCAGTTACTGGAGCCTTTTGTTCAATGACAGCAGTCTGTTGTTGGACTTCTTTTTCAATAACTTGTGTTGGATGATCATTCTTTTCTTTTTTAATTTTTACTTTTGTACCATTTGTTTCATACGTAAATTCATTAATTGACGATTCATCAATTAAACGAATAATTTCACGTAATTCCTGCACTTTTAACATATTTTAAACCTCCAATGATTTGCTTGATTTGTTCACCATCTCGTTTACTATAATGTATAAATGAATAATAATGCCAATATGATGAAATATATTTTCCCATTAATTATAACAATCTTATTGAAGGTTTGCGAATGATTTTCATAACAAATGAATAGGAAACGATATTTTAAACAAAAAAAAGAAAGCTCCTCGTAAATATGTAAGGATACTTTCTAAATTTTGTTTTATTTTAATTCTAATTAGCCATTGATGTTAAATTAACTTTCAGTCGGTTGAAAGTTAACGTCGACAGTTACTTGACCAAATTCATCACGTACCATTTGCATAATGTTTACAACTTCTTCTTTAGATAGTTCATCAACTTTAACGTGGACGTGAACTTTCTTCTGATCGTTATCTTGATGTTCGTCATATCTGACTAGTACATCTTCATAGCGATCAGTTGAAGCGAGTATCGTATCTTGTAAAATCATCTCTTTGGAAGTTAATTGATCGAGCAATTCAATATCATTTAATGCTTCATTTTTCTCCTCGGTTGTCGCGCTAGCTGAGGCAACAATATCTTTAAGCAAATCTTTTTTCATACTCCGCTCATTTTGTAATTCTAAGCGGATCGTTGTAAACAATTCATCGCTGTTGTATGGTTCAATATTTTCAACGATAATATCATTTGTGTCTTTGTTTTCATCAGTTAATGTCGGTTCTTCTAACATTTGATCATCAGTATTCATATAGGCTAAATCATTGTTATCTTTTAAACTCATGTAATAAACACTTAAAACAATCAATAAGCTTAACATCGTTAACAACCAGACGGTTTGTCTCTTTAGCATGAATATTCACCTCTTAATTTTTTGGCATCACAGAAATCTTATGTGTTGAGACATCGAGCACTTTAGAAACAGCATCAATAACAGACATTTTTACATTGCCATGATCAACCCCTTTAGCTACAATAAATACTCCTCTAACCGCGGGCTTTTTTGTATGAATAAGTAAAGGTACTTCTTGATCTCCTTGCCGCGTTAAAACAATTTGCGAGTCTTCTGTAAGATCTTCAACTTTTCGCTCTCCACCATTTCGGTCCATCTCATCGGTCGTTTGTTGCCCGTGAATAGTATTTTTGGCAAATATTTTTACATTTGTTGAATCTAAATTAACCATTACCTCTGCATCTGAGACACCTGCCATTTTGTTTAACATTTCTTCCAAATGTTTTTCATAGTTTTTCTCAATTTCCGCAACGAGCATATCTTCGGGTTCATAATTATCGTTTTTTAATTGGTCAACTTTTTCACTGGGAACTTGCGGAATGTTTTGTTCTGGAATAGTTTCATCTTTTTTAACAAAAACCTTCCCAAGGAAAATGAGTATAACACCGATAATAGCAAGTAATAATAAATGGCGTTTATTAAACGGTCCGGATGAATTTTCATCTGATTTTGTCGGTTGGAAAATTCGTTTAAACATTTGCTTCATGCCTATTAACTCCCCCATTTCACGATGATCTCTTCGTCATTTAAATGCCAAACATTTTGTAAAATGTTTTTTGTTTCTGACAAACTTTCTTCATTATTTAAATCCCTTTGTTTTTCAAGATCAATGATTATTTCATCAATAACGACTATATCTTCCTCCGTAATTTCAGTCTGTGGTGCAACATAAACAATTAATTGTTCTAAAGAATTTATATCCCGGGATTCATCAGTAAATACATAATCAATATGTGTAATCGTTACAAATTGTTCTTTTAACACATCCTCAGCTTGTTCTTTTAAACGATTCGTTACTTCTGTCAAAATATAATCATCGTTTGTCCTTTGTATTTGTTCATTTTGTTGTTTAATTAACTCATCTATTGTCTGCTCTTTACTAATAGATGTATGATCCGACAATTGTTCAAAGACGACTTTTTCCATATCTATTTGGAACAAATAAAAAACAGGTTTCAGTAAAATTAGCAAAAATATTAATCCGATAACTAAGCGAACATATTTGGCAATTTTTGATGACGGGACGAATAGTTCAACGATGACCGCTAGTAAAATAAAAACGATAATTTGCATGATCCAATTGATTAAAGCTTCCATAACACTCACCTAACGAAAAAGCAAAATGACGTTACTAGAAACGATTAAGACAATAATTGCTAAAAAAAACATGAGTGAGACTGTTAATAAACACGCTAAAATAAAAAACATATATTGACTAACAGTATGTAAACTAACGACAACTGGTCCATCACTTAATGGTTGTAAAGTCGCGGCCGCTAATTTGTATATAAATGCAATAACAAACAATTTTAATGCTGGAAAAATAACGATTAATACGATGATAATTAGTCCAACGATTCCTACTGCATTTTTTAAAAGAAGTGAAGCACCTAGGACAGTATCAGCTGCATCGGTAAAGGTTTGTCCGATAACAGGTATTAAGTTTCCTGTGAGAAATTTTGCTGTCTTTAAAATGAGCCCATCCTGTGCTGCATGAACACCACCTTGTACAGACATAACTCCGATAAATATCGTTAAAAGTGCCCCTAAAATCCCTAAGCTAAAGGTCCGAAACATTTGTGCTAAATGTGTCATGCGATAATGTTTACTTAAACTACTCACAATTTGTAAAAGTGCTCCAAGTAACAACAGTGGTAAAACAACTTTTGAAACAATAACACTACTTGTATGAATAAGAAAAATAGTCATTGGGTGAAAATATGCTAGAGCAGTTATACTACCAACCGTTGCCATTAAGCTTAAAATAAGCGGTATAAGGGCGATCATAAAGCTACTTAATGTATCAATCGTCTCTTTCGTATACGCATAAGCGATCATAAAACTATTGAGTGCAATATAAATTAGACCGATATAAATTACAAAGTAGGCAATTTGGCTAATAGAGCTTTCTGAAAATGCCCGTTGTAATGTTTGTAAAGTAACCGAGAAAATCGTTAGTAACAAAAGAATTCCAAGTAATTGGCTATTTAAAATGAGTTCATGTAATAAAAATTTACTTAAACTTATTAGAATACTTTTCAATGAAAGTTTATCTTGCTGTTTAATTAACTCACGAAAAGAAGTTTTTTCTAAAGCTGGTAAATATTCTCCGTAATCAGCTGTAATCATTTGCCAATAATATTCAACATTTTCATCGTTCAATTCGCCGAGCAAGTCATCTTGTAACTGATTAATCGTTGTTGATTCTGCAATAACTGGACTAGCAACAGATAGCGTTATTAAAACGATGCTTAAAAAGATAAATTGTCTCATTCACTATAAGAAGCCCCCTTACACCTATGTAAACGATAAAAAATTCATTATCGCTTCAATGACAGCTGTAATAATTGGAATCGCTAATATTAAAATAAATATTTTACCTGCTAGCTCAATATTCGTTGCAACGGATTGTAATCCAGCATCCTTTGTCAAGTGAGCACCAATCTCAGTTATATAAGCAATACCAATTATTTTAAAAATCGTTTCTAAATAAAAACTTTCTACATTTGCTTGCTCGCCTAATGTTTTAATAACTTGAAAAACAAGATGAATTTGTTGAACGACTAACAAAAATATAAAAATACTCGTTATAAATACGATTAGAAACGCAAAAGGGGCATGAAAATCTTTTAAAACAATATAAAGTAAACTCGATAGTAAGCCAAGAGCAACAATTTGTAATATATCCATACAATCATTATCCTTGGAAAAGAAATACTGAACGTATTTGTTGAAATAAATCTGCTAGTTCATTAATGACGATGACAAGAACGATAATAAAACCGACAAGTGTCGTAAATTGAGCCATTTCTTCTTTTCCCATTTGTTTTAAAATTGTCTGGATGAGTGCAACGACTATGCCGATACCTGCAATTTGAAAAAGAATCGATGCATCCGTCGAAAACATATAACTTATGCTCCTTTCACTCAAATCAAAAGTAAAACGATAAACAATCCGAGTAAAAATCCTAACGTTATTGCTAATTTGCTATATTGTTCGGCTCGTTCCATCGCCTCTTCTCGCTGGCGTTGTAAATATGTTATCGTTAATCGAATGTTTTTTTCTTGTTGATCGTAATTATGTTGTCCAAGGGTTTGACCAAATTGTTGTAAGATTTCATAATCAACATCATTTAAAAATGATGTAGTCATATAGTTTTCAAGTTGTTCCTTCCACAGTTCAACAAAATCATCATTCTCAATAAATAAGTTATGACTCAATTTATGAAAAAATGATTGTAATGGTTCTTGTACACGTTTAGAAATAAGTAAAAAAGCTTCTTGTAATGACTGCTGACTGTATAACATCTCAGCTTCTAAAATCGAAAGTGCATCGATAAATTGTCGTATTTGTCGTGGGCGCTGTTTCAATTGATCACTAAGCTGCCACCCGATCACAGTTGAAACGAAAACGACTAATAAAGCACCTAACCACTTTACGTAACCCATTGTTGCGTATAAGTTACTAAATTGTTTTCATATTGATTATAAATTGATTGAACAACGCCTCGTTTGGCAGCATTTAAAATAATAAATCTTTCGAAAATTTTTTGGTCAAATACACTTTTTAAATTAGGACGTCGTTTAAGTTGTTGTAAAGATTTACTATGAATAGTACAAATGATGGCTACACCTGCTTGTGCAGCTTCAAGTAATGCTTGGACATCCTTTTTTGAACCTATTTCATCAACAATAATGACATCCGGTGATAAGGAACGTATCGCCATCATCATCCCTTCCGCCTTTGGGCAAGCGTCAAGTACATCAGTTCTCCTACCAACATCATGTTGCGGAATACCATTTTTTGCCGCTGCAATTTCTGAGCGCTCATCGATAATACATACTTTTTTAGCTGGAATATGTTGAATTCCCGTTGCAATCATTCGTGCCATGTCACGAATGAGTGTCGTTTTTCCCGTTTGAGGTGCACCGATAATTAATGTATTTAAATAGGTTTTATCATATATGTGGGAGAGTAAAGTTTGAGCACAATTTATTTTTGCTTTTGCTAGACGAATATTAAAAAACGTAACATTTTTTAATGATTTCACTTTCCCATTTAATGTGTTTACTTCTCCCGCTAAACCTACACGGTGTCCACCTGCAATCGTTATATAACCTTCGCGCAGTTCATCTTGAAGTCGATATAATGAAAATTCACTTAATTGATTTAACACATATTGGCTATCATTTTTAGTGAAAGTTATTTTTGTTATCCATTCGACATGTGTATCAAAGATGAGCTCAATTGGCTGATTTAAGCGTAAGCGAATTTCTTGTAATATGTGCCAATTAGTTTGCAAACGAGTAGCAATGACTCGTTGGATCGATATTGGAAAAATCTTTAAAAGATCATTATTCATGACTAGTTCACCTTTAAAAAAATTCTTATATTAAATGTATGTCCACTGACTGCTTTTATGACCGTATTCACGGAAAATGCCCATTAAAAAACCACCGAACATATTCGGTGGTTCAAATATATCAATATATTTATGCGCGTGAAATGTACTTACCTTCCTCTGTATTAACGACAACGACATCACCAATATTAATAAATAGTGGAACTTGTACGGTATAACCTGTTTCTAATTTAGCGGGCTTAGAACCCCCACTTACAGTATCTCCACGAACGCCCGGCTCTGTCTCTACTACTTCTAATTCAACATTATTCGGTAAATCAATTCCTAAAATTTCACCTTCATACATCATTAATTGAACTTGCATATTTTCTTTAATAAAGTTTAATTCATGTTCAATTTGTTCGCTATTTAATTCAATTTGTTCATATGTGTTCATATCCATAAACGCATGTTGGTCGCCGGAAGCATATAAATATTGCATGGTTTTACGTTCAATATGAGCGCGACTCACACGCTCTCCGGCGCGAAAAGTTTTTTCGTGAATATTACCTCTTCTTAAATTTCGTAACTTAGAACGGACAAAGGCTGCTCCTTTACCTGGTTTAACATGTTGAAACTCAATCACTTGCCAAATATCATTATCTACCAAAATAGTAACACCTGTACGAAAATCATTAACTGAAATCATCGTTAAATGCCTCCTCAATAATCATCTGTTTTATAAATGGATTAATTGTTTACTTGATACGGTTAAACGTTCGTTACCCTTTTCCGTTATAACGATATCGTCTTCAATACGGCAACCCCCAACATTAGGAATATATATACCCGGCTCAACGGTGACAACCATTCCTTGTTCAAGTACCGTATCACTTATCCTTGAAAGACGTGGTTCTTCATGAACTTCCATACCTAAACCATGACCTGTTGAATGGCCAAAATTTTCACCATACCCCGCTGATTGTATATGATCACGAGCAAAAGCATCGGCCTTCTTACCTGTTATTCCCGGTTTTATATGGGATAAAGCTAACTGTTGTGCGTTTAAAACGACATCATAAATTTCTTTCAATTGCCCATCAATCTCCCCTACGGCAACTGTTCGTGTAATATCCGAACAATAACCGTTATACAGGGCACCAAAGTCCATCGTGACAAGCTCACCATTTTCAATTGTTTTTTCACTCGCTACTCCATGGGGTAATGCAGAGCGCCAACCTGAAGCAACGATAATATCAAAACTTGATGATGTTGCTCCTTGTTTTCTCATAAAAAATTCGAGTTCGTTGGCAACATCAATTTCTTTTACACCCGGTTTAATAAATGAAATAATGTGCTCAAAGGCTTGATCAGCAATTTCAGCAGCCCTTTTCATAATAGATAATTCTGCTTCTGTTTTAATAAGACGGATGTTTTCAATAACATTTTTTACAGGAATTAATTGTGCTTTGAATAGTGACGTAAATTGCTCATATTGTTCAAAAGATACATGAGTAGCTTCAAAGGCAACTGTATTTATATTTAGTCGCTTAAGCTGTTGAGCTACTTCTTGTAAAATAGATGCTTCATGTTCAACGACTGTAAAATGCTTCGCTTGCTCCATTGCTTGTTCCGTATAGCGAAAATCAGTTATTAATAGTTGATCCGTTTGAGTCATTAAAACGATCCCTGCTGAACCAGTAAAGTCTGTTAAATAACGGCGATTAATCGGACTTGTTATAATAATTCCATCTAAATCATTCGCTTTTAAATAGGTCTTCACTTGATTTAACTTTACCATATGTATCCCCCCTAAACTTTTAAACAAAGTTTATTTAACGAAAGCTAAGGCTGCTAATAAATAACTCTTTTTACCAAAACCAACTATTTGCCCAATACATGCACTTGCTGTTATGGACTGATGACGAAAAGACTCTCGTTCATGAACATTTGAAATATGTACTTCAATGACAGGAGTATCAATCGCTTTAATAGCATCATGTAAAGCTATGCTCGTATGTGTGTATGCGGCCGGATTAAAAATAATCCCTTCATATTGACCGTTTGCCGCATGAAGTCGGTCAATGAGTTCGCCTTCACTGTTCGATTGAAAGCTATCTAGTTCATATCCATACGGCTGAATCGTTTGTTGAACATCATGTTCAATATCCTTTAATGTAAATGAACCATATATTTGCTTTTCACGTTGGCCTAGCATATTAATATTCGGCCCGTTTAATAACAACAATCGTTTCATCTGCCATCCCTCAATTTAAAGTCGATTAATGACCTTATTTTACCATAAACTTTACGCTTTACATAATAGCTAATCATATAAAAGTATTATTTTGTTAAAACGATCATTTTTATGAATGGCGATCGACAGAAAATGTTTGATAATAATCAAAAGAAATTGAATATCCAATAAATGTACCGTACAATATGAATAAACATAAAGATGAAAAAATAGTATTTGTATTTAACATATGTAATGCTGGAATATTTGAAGAAAGAAAACTAAACATATAACCGACAATTAACCACAGTACGATTCCATAAATAGCACTGAGCCAAACTGACAATATTTTTTTAAACAATAAAAAATATAATAAAGCGATTAT
>Ga0079225_10002902_pt1 | contig 9957 bp, 8 predicted proteins | sample Poulit2012_FD_76344 | JGI IMG/M metagenome (GOLD analysis project Ga0079225, IMG submission 76344) | Agricultural soil microbial communities from Georgia to study Nitrogen management - Poultry litter 2012 | ecosystem: Environmental > Terrestrial > Soil > Agricultural land | place: USA: Georgia...
GATACAACACCAGGCGGCGACACTCCTACTGCCAAAACCAGTCACCCGATGCCTATGAAACAGCTACACTAAAAACCGCAGCCTAATCAAGCACCCTGTGTCCAACTTTCAGGGCAAAGGCCCCCTGGTTGAACGCAACCGCGATGTCCGGCGCGAAAGCAAACACCGCTGAAGAGTAGTACTCCACCCCCACGGACCGGTAAGCGGCCATGGTCAGTTCCGCGGTGGGCAGACCGTTAATGAACACAAAGTCGGGCCTAACTTCTTGGACGGTGGCCACCTGGCGGCGCACTAACTCAATGTCACCTAAACCTTCTTTTAACCCAATGACCTGTGGCAGGCCAGCCAATTGCACCGTGGCGGGCACATCAAACCGCATCGCCCCACGCTGGTAAGCAATGATGGGCAGCTCACTGGTTTCGGCTACCGCCGTCACATATTCCACCAGTCCGGCGGTGCCACCAATCAGCCCGTCGGGCGCAAACAGTAGCACCCCATCGGCGCCAGCGGCCGCGGCCTGGGCGATCCGGGTACGGGCCGGACCCACGCCGCCACCGGCACCCACGAACACGGGGGCGCGCCCGGCGCACCGGGCGACCGCTTCGGTGATCACCCGCCCCGCTTCCGCATCGTCCAACGCGAAGTATTCGCCCGTGCCGCACGCCGCGAAAACGATCCGGGCGCCTTTGTCCAACCCGCGTTTTACGTGCTGACCAAACACGGCCACGTCTACCTCGCCGTCGGCGGTGAAAGGCGTGACGGGGAAGAAAAGGATGCCATTGAAATCAAACAAGGTTATCTCCGATGTGTTGAAGGTGGGCGGGTTATTTGACAGCGCCAGCGGTGATTCCGCTGATCATGGAACGTTGCAAGAAGATGTAAACAATGAGGGAGGGCAATAATGCTAAGAATGATCCGGCGAGAACCACACCAATGCTGGCGTGCCCTTGCCCCTGTAACCCGCGCAAAGCCACGGTAAGGGTGTAATCAGCTGGGGATTGCGCGGCGATGAGGGGCAGCAAATACTGATCCCAGATCATATTGAAACCGAAGATGGTAATGACCCCGAGGGACGCTTTACTGAGCGGCAACACTATCTGGGTGAGCATTCGAATGGCACCCACCCCATCGAGATGGGCCGCTTCAATGAGTTCGCGGGGAATTTCGCTCATAAACTCAGCCATCAGCATGACTGAAAATCCCCATACGGCGACCGGCAAAATCACGGCCCACACTGAACCCAGCAGGTTCACCCCAAAGAAGGGGACGTCGCGCAGCACCAGGCCGAGGGGAACAGCGATCAGTTCCTCGGGAATCATGATGGTTATCAACATCAACGCCATCACGACGCGACGCCCGGGCATGCGCAGCATGGCAACCGCGTACGCCACCATCACTGAGGTGGCGATCTGGGCGAGCAGTCCGCCCCCGGCAATAATGAGCGACCGGCTTAAGTACCGGTAAATGCCGTAATCGGCGGCGTCCACATAATTAGTGAGGGTGGGATCAGTGGGCCACAGCGAAATGGACCGGGCCGTCACCCCGGCGTCAAAGGACCCCACCAACGTGGTGATGAACGGGCCCAGGAACACGGCCAATGCGAAGGCGAGGAGCACCAACCGAAGCAGGCCTTTGGCGCTGAGCGTGTGCGTCCACCCCAGGGCGGTGGCGGTGTGGTCGTTCATGAGGCTGCGCTTAGACATCGGAACGTCTCCGGATTACGTATTGCACCAGTAGAGTTAGCGAACTAATGACCACGAGCATGATGACGGCGGCCGCGGAGGCGCGGCCCACATCGCCATCACTGCCCACCGTGAACATACGGGTCATCCACACGTCCGTGGAGCCGGCTGGGCCGCCGCCGGTTAGCACATACACCTCGGTGAAAATGCGCAGGGCACGAATCGCGGCCAAGGTGAGCACAATGGCAAACGCTGGGCGGAGCGCCGGGATCACGATCGAGATCAGCCGACGCCACACCCCGGCGCCATCCAGGGCGGCGGCCTGGTACATGTCACGGTCGATGGACGCCAGGCCGGCGATGAAGATGACCATGTTGTACGGGGCAGCCGACCAGATCCCAATCCCGATAATCGTCCAGATGGCCTGGTCGGGGCTGGTGAGGTAATCCTGGGGCGGGAGCCCGAAGAAGCCCAGAACTGTGTTTGCGAAGCCCAGTTCGCCCGGGTACAGCAGTGCACGCCATGCTTCCGCAACGACCGCGACGGCGGCCACCACCGGTAAGAACACAGCGGTGCGAATAAACCACAGGCGGCGGGCTTGCCCTTCCAGCAATAACGCCAGGAACAGGCCCATCACCACCGCACCGGTGGTTTGCCACACGGCGATGAGCACGGTGTGTTTCGCTGCCGCCTGGAACTGTGGATCGGTGAGCACACCGACGTAGTTCGCGGTGCCGATGTACTCGTTTCCCAAGAAGGGCTGTACCTTTTGGAAGGAGTACACAACACTGTTGCCCATCGGGATGAACTTAAACAGCAGCGCCAAGAACAACGCGGGAAACGCAAATGCCCATGCAAGCAGCCCCGGGCGCCACCTTCCGCTGACTCTCCCCCGCTGCCGCGGGGCCCGGCGCTTTGCGGGCCCCGCGGCAGCTGGAGAGTAGGGGCGAATCATTTCGCGGCACCCTGGGTGGTCAGAATTTCAGTGATCTGAGCGTCCAGCTCCTCCAACGCGGGGCGAGGGTCGGCCTCGCAGTCGGTGTAAATAGCGTTAAAGGTTTCCCCGGCTGCGGTGCGGATCGCGCCGAAGTCCAGGGCGACGGGGAAGCTCCGAGCGGCGGTGTCATAGATTTTTTGGATGGTGGCCCAGCGGTCATCCTCGCGCACTTCCCCAGCGTCCAAGGAGTCGGTGACCGACAGCCGCACCGAGGGCACGGTCCCTTCGGTCATACCGAGGGTTTGGCCTTCTTCGCTAATGAGGAACTGGGCGAGTGCTTGCTGACCTTCGGGGGATTCCGAACCGGCCAGGAGGTACACGTTTTCCCCTTCGGCGAGGGCTGCTGGCCCGGCGGGTCCGGTCGGTGGGGTGATCACGGCCCAGTTTTCGGCGCCCACGTTTTCGTCGAGGTTGTTCATCTGCCAGGGGCCGAGGCTGTACATGCCCGATCCGCCGGCGTAGAAGAGGTTGGCGGCGTCCCCGGTGGCATCGGTGATGGCCGATGCTTGCACCACGGCAGGGTCGGCGCACACCACGGACATGGCGGCTTCCATCCCCGCAACGGATTCATCAGTAGAGGTGGCAGCTTCGTAGGTGCCATCGCCGGTTTCGGTAACGAAGTCACCGCCGTAGGCCCAGAGGAAGGGGGCGGTCCACACGGCTGCGAAACCGTTGGCGGAGGTCAGGCTGGCGGACCACCCAGCGGCGTCATCTTGGCCGTTACCGTCTGGGTCTTGGGTCGCGAAGGCGGTGGCGACATCGAGGAACTCTTCCATGGTGGTGGGCGCTTCGAGGTCGAGGGCTTCGAGCCAGTCGGCGCGGATTCCGGTGCCCATGGCGTGACGGGAGTAGGGCACGCCGTAGTAGGTGCCGTCTAAGCCTTTGGCGCCGTCCCAGGCGTCGTCACGAACGTTGCCTTCGCTGTCAATGCTCTGGCGATCCACGCTTTGCAGGAGGCCCTGAGACTGATAGGAGCCCAGTGCTGCCGAATCGTTAATAACAATGTCCGGCAGGTCGCCTGCGGCGGCCGCGGTTTGCAACCGGGTGCCGAGGTCCGGGTCGGGAACGTAATCGATTTCGATCCCGGTTTCGTCGGTGAATGCGGCGAACACTGCTTCGTAGTTGACGGCGGCCACTTCGTCACTGCGCGTCCACACTTCGAGGGTTTGGCTGCCTTGGCTGGCGTCCGATGTGCCTGATCCGTCGTCGGATTGGGCGGAGTCACCGGAGCATGCAGCGAGCGAGCCCGCGAGCGTGAGGGCGGTTAGGGCGGCGAGCGGGCCGGTTCGTTGCTTAAGGGTCATGACGGCTCCTATGCCTGAGCAATAGTCGATATGTTCACATACATGAACGTCAGCCAGTATGCTGACTAATGTTCGAAGATACGGTACTCTTTCAGATATGTCTACCGCCGTGAAGAAAACCCCCAGAGGTCGGCTTTGTATCACCGGCGCCGCTGGAACCGCCGCCACGCTGATCCGCCCACTGCTGCGCCACCGGTACGACCTCACCCTGTTCACCCAAGAGCCCCTTGACCCTCACGAGGGAGAAAAGAACGTCGTCGGAGACCTCACCGACTTTGACGACGTCAACCGTGCCGTCGCCGGCACCGACGCCGTCGTGCACCTCGGTGGAATTTCCAGCGAAGGGTCATTTGACCCTATGATCGGAGCCAATATCACCGGCACCCACCACGTTCTAACCGCCGCTGCACGCCGCGGCGTCCAGCGGGTACTGGTTGCCAGCTCCTTCCACGCTGCCGGCGGGCTCCCGATCACCGAGGCCGGCACCGCGGCGCCGTGGCACGCCCAGCCCACGAGTTTTTACGGGGCCTCCAAAGTTGCGGTGGAAGCGGTGGCCGCCGCCCATGCGCACGCCCACCAGCTGGCGGTGGTCGCCGCCCGCATCGGCACGATTCTGCCCGAGCCTCGCACCCGGCGGCACCTGGCTACCTGGTTGTCACCGGCCGACTTTGTGCGCCTCATTGACGCCCTAGTGGATCTGCAACGGCCTGGCTACTTTCCGCTGTGGGCAATTTCAGCGAACTCACGGCGCTGGGTGAGCCTCGCACCGGGCCGCGCGCTGGGGTTTGTGCCGGTGGACGATTCGGAGCAGTTCAGCGAAGCAGTGCTAGCCAACGTGGATGATCCCAGCGGCCAGTGGGGCACGTTGGGCGGGCCGTGGCACGGCCTGTTAATTAAGGATGAGCGATGAGCACACCAGCGAAAAACCCCACACCCGCGTCAACCACCAGCGTGAAAAGTGCCGACAGGGTGCTGCAGATCTTGGAAATTTTGGCCGGTGGCCCCGCCGAGTTCACCGCCTCGCAGCTGGCTACCCGCACTGGCATCCCCCGATCCAGCCTGCATGGGTTGCTACAAACCCTGCTTAACCGCTCGTGGGTGGAAGAAACCCCGGGCGGCGGTTATGCCCTCGCCCCCACCGCACTCACGGTTGGGGTGTCATACCTGGATCATGATCGGGCAGTGAGCCGCGCCACCACCGCATTGGAGCGTGCCCGCGATCGCTTAGGGCACACGGTGAACCTGGCCCGTCTCATTGACCGTGATGTCGTGTATCTAGCAATCCGGGAAGGTCCTGACCGGCGCAATATGCCAAGCCGGTTAGGGCGGCGGGTGCCTGCGTTTGCCACCGCACTGGGCCAGGTATTGCTCGCTGAACTGGGCGTCGATGAAGCCCAAAACATCGTGGAACACAGCCGCCGCGCCCCGCTCACTCCCCATACCACCACCGAGGTGGATGCCCTCATGGCCCAGATCAGTTTCGCCCGGGAACATGGATACAGCGCAGAACGGGGCCAGACCCTCTCCGATGTGGCTTGTGTAGCGGTGGCCTTGCCATACCGAATGCCGGCCACGGATGCGATCAGTTGCTCCATGCCGATCGGCGAAGCCAGTGAGGAAACGTTCGCCGAGGTCGCCAAAGTGCTGCAAGAAGAAGCAACCAACGTTGCCCGCGAATTACGCCAACTGGGCGTGCGATAAGGAACCGCGCCATGCGGCGCAGGAAGGTAACAATGACCGATACATCACAGTACGATGCCCTACCGACGGATACAATCGACCCGCGTCAGGTCATCGGCGGCGCCCGCGCGTCGGGCACTGGGCAGGTGTTTCACGCTGTTTCCCCGTGGACTGGGGAGGCGTTGGAGCCGGCGTTCACCGCGGGTTCCAGCGCCGATATTGATGCCGCCGCGCAGGAAGCTGCGCAGGCTTTTGCGTCGTACCGGCACACTCACCCCGTTGACCGGGCCGTGCTGTTAGAAACAATTGCTGAGGAACTGGAAGCCGACCGGCCCACGTTGGTGGCACGTGCCCACGCGGAGTCAGCCCTGCCGCTGGCCCGGCTGGAAGGCGAGCTTAGGCGCGCCACTGGCCAGCTGCGGTTTTTCGCGGACATTTTGCGGGATGGTTGGCCGTTCGATGTGCGGGTTGACACCGGGTCAACAGGTCCCACACCGCGCCCGGATCTTCGGCTCATGCAGGTGCCATTGGGCCCGGTAGTTGTCTTTGGCGCCAGCAATTTCCCCTTCGCATTTTCGAATGCCGGTGGGGACACCGCTGCGGCGCTGGCGGCTGGGTGCCCGGTGATCGTCAAATGCCATGAAGCCCACCCGGGTACCGCCGTGCTGGTATCGCAGGCCGTTCAACGTGCCGTCGCTAAAACGAGGATGCCAGAGGGGGTTTACTCAGCGCTCCTTAGCCCAGCGCATGAGTTCGGCGCCGAGCTTGTGGCGCACCCGAACGTGAGCGCGGTCGGGTTTACTGGTTCTCGCACCGGCGGGTTAGCGCTCATGAAAGTGGCCGCTGCCCGGCCCCGGCCGATCCCGTTTTTCGCGGAAATGAGCTCAGTGAACCCGGTGGTGATCCTGGGTGACGGCGCCAACGCACAAACGGCGCAAGGGTTTGTTGCCTCCTTCACCCTTGGGGCTGGCCAATTCTGCACTAACCCGGGTTTGTTGTTCGTGTTGGATGACGCCCGGGGCAAAGAGTTCGTGTCTGCTGCTGCGGTGGGCGTCGCCGAGCAGGTGGGCCAAACAATGCTCACCCCCGGTATTGCTCGGGCATTTTCGGCTGGGGTGGAACGGATGTTGGCCCGCCCTGGCGTGACGGAGCGTGCTTCGGGGACGCCCGGGGAGAGCGAGTTCGCGCCGGCCCCGCGGCTGTTCGAAACCACTGCAGGGGCGTTCCAGGCCGATCCCACCATGCAGGAAGAAATCTTCGGTGCCGCCGCCCTGGTGGTCCGGTGCACCGACACCGCCGACATTTTGGCGTGCCTGGCGCACCTAGAGGGGCAACTGACCGCAACCTTGCACGTGACCGCTGCCGAACACGACGCGGCCCGCGAGATCTTGCCTGCGTTAGAACTGTTAGCTGGGCGCCTCATTGTGAATGGTTGGCCCACCGGGGTGGAAGTGGCCGAACCCATGACTCACGGCGGGCCGTTCCCCGCTACGTCGGACGGTCGTTCCACCAGTGTGGGCGCCCTGGCCATCAACCGTTTCCTGCGCCAGGTGACATGGCAAAGTTTCCCCGCTGAGCTCCTCCCGGCGCAGCTCACCGACGACAACCCATGGAACCTGCCCCGGCGTTTCGTGTGCCGGGAAACAGCCTAACTGGGCCATTTCAAACAACATCGCTCAAAGGAGAGTTACATGCAGTTTGCCGTGCCCCGCCGCCGGTGGGCGGTCGTCACCATGCTGCTATGCCTGGTGTTGCTAGCACCGGCGGCCCCAGTGATCGCACAGCCTGAGCCGGATCCGGAGCTGTCCATCATTGCTGGTGACGCCAGCTACCAGTCCCGCCGCACCGGCGGCAGCGCACTTTTTGACGCGGTTTCCAACACGACGTACGTGGCGTGGAGCGGGAACGGGATGGACGTGTACATCCGGGGCTATTCGCACACCGACAATTCGTGGGGTGAAGCAATCAAGGTGGCCGACTGGGATCGCCCGGTGGCTAACGCTTATCACGATTACACAATGCTGGAGATGCTTCCAGATGGCCGCCTGGCGATCTTTGTAGCCAGGCATACGGTATCGCTCACGATGTTCACTGCACCGCAGCCCCACGACCCGTCGGGGATGTGGTCCCAGGAACTTATTAGTACTGATAAGACCACGTACCCCGAACCGGTGGTGATCGGATCAGATATCTATGTTTTCTATAGTCACAACACGAGTCTGGCGTGGCCGTACCGGCAATATCGGTACATTGCTTCCGCCGACAATGGCGCCACCTGGTCCGAACCGGAAATCATTATTGATACTGGTCGTACGGACGACCGTTTCAGCGAAGTCTATGTGCTCAGTGCCGACCCCATCGCTGACCAGGCGTGCCTGACTTGGACTCTTGCTGGGGGCCGCTACCACAATGCGCAGGCCCGTGACTTATATGCCGCGTGTTTCGACCCGGCTACTGGCACACTCACGTCGTTGGATGGGGTGGAACTCGGCGCGGTTGTGGATGAGGCCGACCATGCCGCCGCCAAGGTCATTGATGCCCCCACCACCGCTGCGGTACCGCGGCCCATGAATCTGGCTGCGCTCACGCAAGACCCAGCCAGCGGAAATGTGTTTATCGGTGCGGGTTACCACAAGGATGGGCTGCTGCGGATTGAGGTGGGGGAAGTGATTCCTGGCACCGGCATCCCATGGACCACCGTTGACACGGGCACGCGATCCTTCTTGGATATCACCTGGAACAGTGCAGCCGGTGGTGCTGAGGTGCTTTCGGTGGATGGCACCCAAACGGATATTCGCACCCACGTGGTGACGACGGGCGGAGTATCACTGCTGTCGGAACACGAGATTCCGTACGGAAATACGGGCGCTGACGCCGTGTGGGTGGGCAACTTTGTGGAGGAACGCGCTGAACTTTCTTACGTGGCGTACACGATTAATGTGGCGCAACGGGACTCAAATTACAGTGGCACGTGGCCTGTTTTCGCGAGCTGGGCGCAGCTGCCACCTCTTCCTGACGTTGCTGAAGGTAAATCCGCTACCGCGCATTCGGTGAAAAACGACAACCCCGAGCGCACCCCGGACAAAGCCGTTGACGGCGATCCAACGACCCGTTGGGGAAGTGAGTATGTGGATGACGCGTGGCTCGAGGTGGATTTGGGGGTAACCACACACGTGGACGCCGTTCGATTGAACTGGGAAGCGGCGTACGGCAAGGATTACGACATACAAGTTTCCGATGATGGGGCCACGTGGCACACCGTGCGCGCGGTGCGCGGCGCTACCGGCGGAGTAGACGAGTTGACGAACCTGGATGCCACCGGGCGGTATATCCGCATGCAAGGTATCGAACGTGGCACCCGGTTTGGGTATTCGCTGTGGGACTTTCACGTGCTTGGCCAACCGGTGGACTTCGCACGGGGCCGGCCAGCGACCGCGTCGTCTATTTCTGGCAATAACCCGTACCGGGCGGCGTCAAACGCTACGGACGGGCATTCTGGCACCCGGTGGGCTAGTGCATATGTTGACCCGTCGTGGATCACTGTTGACCTTGGGGAACTGGTGGCAATTTCTGAGGTGCACCTCAATTGGGAGTACGCCTTCGGTAGTGAGTACGAAATTCAGGTGTCGCACGACGGGACTACCTGGACGACGCTTTACACCACCACCACGGGCAGTGGTCGAGTCGAAAAACTCACTGGCCTCACCGGCGAGGGGCGTTACGTGCGGCTGCTCGGCCTGCAGCGCGGCACACCGTACGGTTACTCGCTGTGGGACCTGGAAGTTTACGGCTCACGGTGAGCCGACCGTCCGGGCGGCGCGCCTCAGCTGGGCACCGCCCGTACGGTCGTGGGGTCAAGTCGATTTTGTTGGGCTGCAATAGCCGCGGGATCGGTTGTAGTCACCTCCGTGGAGTCGTTGTTGAGGCCGACCTTTTGTGATTCGGCCAGCACGGTGAGGTTCATGTAACGACGGCCTTCGGCCCACACGTCGTGCTGCTCAGGGAGCACCGCTCCGACTAGAGCGTGTCCCTGACCCGGTTGCGACCGGGCTGCGGACGATGCTCCTCGGGTGCCTCCATCGTGGCTCGCTCCGCAAGGACTGATCGACGCCATCGACCGGACGAAATTTGTGCCGCGCCGAGCGGTTTCTCTAGGAACTGGGAGACGGCGGGACCGCACCTGGGGGAGTTCTAGCGGGAGTCTTCCTCGGCCGGATCCAGCATCGAATGCAGGAAGGTCACCGTCTCCTCCCACGCTTCCCGCGAGGCGTCGGCGTGGTGGAAGGCCGGCAGC